>ERZ772874.322-NODE-322-length-25574-cov-6.257925_pt1 | contig 25574 bp, 16 predicted proteins | sample MGYA00580586_ERZ772874 | MGnify/ENA primary metagenome ERZ772874 (study PRJEB29015, sample SAMEA2737952) | human oral metagenome | biome: human oral; feature: human-associated habitat; material: dental | place: China | collected 2154 ... | reverse complement strand
CCTTCGGCCAATCGGCGGCCGCCGGCCCGTCGCGGGCGGCAAACCGAGGCACACCCACGAACGGAAGCCAGCAGATGCCAATCAACTTGCCGAATTTTCTGGTCGGGCACCCGCCTCTCGACCACGTCACCGACGCCGAACCCATCGGAGACTTCGACACCGGCTATTATCCGCGCCCGCGCCTGACGATTCCGGTCACCGGCGCGTGGCGCGAGGGGGACGACCCGGGCGAACGCCAGTTTGCCGACGTCGGCCCCCTCGAGCTGGAGCTCGGCGGGCGGCTGCCGAACGTGCGCATGGCCTACGAAACGTGGGGGAAGCTCAACCAGGACGCCTCCAACGCCATCCTCCTGTGCCACGCTCTGACGGGGGATTCGCACGCGACGAGCCGCGACGGGAAGTCGGGATGGTGGAAGGACATCGTCGGGCCCGGCCTCGCCATCGACACCGACCGGTATTTCGTGGTGTGCCCCAACGTTCTGGGCGGATGCCAGGGAACCACCGGCCCGGCCGACCTGGCGCCTGACGGCAGGCCATGGGGGCCCCGATTCCCCGAGGCGACGATCCGCGACATGTGCGCGGCGGAGGCGAAACTCGCCGACCTGCTCGGGGTCGAACGCTGGGCGCTTGTCGCCGGAGCAAGCTTCGGGGGGAATCGGACGATGGAGTGGGCGGCGTCGTTCCCAGAAAGGGTGGGGGCCATCGCGGTGCTCGTTTCGGGGCCGGCTTCCACGGCCGAGCAGGTGGCCTTCGCGCACTTCCAGCTCAAGGCCGTTCAGGGCGATCCGAAATGGCGGGGAGGAAACTATTACGACGCGCCGGAGGGCGACGGTCCCGCATTCGGCCTCGGCTTCGCGCGGGAAATCGCCCACCTGACGTATCGCTGCGCGCCGGAGCTCGACACGCGTTTCAGCCGCAACGCCCAGGAGGGCGAGGATCCCCTTCACGGAGGGCGCTACGCCGTCGAGAGCTATCTCGATTACCACGCCTATAAGCTGGCCATGCGTTTCGACGCCAATTCCTACCTCGTCATCACGCGTTCGTTCATGACGCATGACATCGGGCGGGGCCGCAGCGGCGTGGACAAGGTGCTCGAAAATATGACGATTCCTGCCCTCGTGGTGGAGGTCGACTCTGATCGGCTTTTCTACCCCAAGGACATGCGGCTGCTGGCGGCCGCCCTGCCCGGCTGCAAAGGCGTGGCGACCGTCCGCTCGCGCCATGGCCACGACGGGTTCCTCATCGAAAACGACCAGGTCACGGCGATTTTGAAGGAGTTTCTGGGCGATCTCGACGAGGGACGGGCTTAGGGCTTAGCCCGGCCGTCCAAGCGCCAATGCGCGGGCCGACGGGCCTTCCAAGGCGTCGGCGGCGCGCTAGAAGTTCGACGGCGGCGACAGAACATGGCGGCGATTCCAGAGCTGCTGTCCGAGCAGGCCAAGTCGGGTTTGGCGTGGCAGGATATAGCCATGGCAGAAAGATGGGAGCCGGATTTCCTGGGACCGGGTTTCTTCGCTCGAACATTCTCCCTTCCTGACGACGACGAAGGCGCCGTCGTCACGACCGTCGTGCGCTACCAACCCGAAACGTCCAATGTCGAAGCAGGCAAAGCGGATCGTGCACGCGCCGACGTCGCCCAGAATTCACCGGAGAAGATCGCGGATTCGCGGGTTGCACAGCATTCAGCAGGAGAGAACACAGATCTCAGCGTTGCAGCGCATTCATCGGAGAAGACCGCCGGCCCCGACGCTGCACCGCATTTACCAGGAGAGAACACCAGCCCCGACGCTGCACCGCATTTACCAGGAGAGAACGCCGGCCCCGACGTCGAGCGGGAGTGCAGCGCAGAGCGGAAACGCGCCGTCGAAAGAGAACCCGATACAGAACAGAAACGCACCGACCAGCCGAAACGCGGTGCCGAAAGGAAACGCGGCGCCGAAATAGGGCGCAGCCCCGAACCGGAGGACCGCAAAGCCGAGCGTCGAAATCCGGCTTTCGCCTTCCTCGCCGTCCATGGGTGGAACGACTATTTTTACCAGACCGAGCTGGCCCGTTATGTCGATTCGATCGGCGGCGCGTTTTACGCGGTGGATCTGCGAAAATATGGCCGTTCGCTTCGAGAGTGGCAGACGTTCGGCTACATTCGCGATTTCGACGAGTACGACGACGAGCTTCACGTCTGCCGCGATCTCATTTACGAGGAGCTCGGGCCGAAAATTCCGCTGGTTCTCTACGGCCATTCGACTGGCGGATTGGCTTGCGCGCTCTGGGCGGACCGGCATCCGGGGGCGGCGGCCGGCCTCGTCCTGAATTCGCCGTGGCTGGAGTACCATGGCTCCACGGGCATGCGGCAGGCGGGAACCCCCGTCGTCGAAATCCTCGCCCGCACGTCCCCCACGTTCGTTTTGCCGACGGCCGAAGACGACTTCTACCAGCGGGCCCTCACGGCTTGGCGGCCCGACCCCGGCACCGAGGCGGTTCCCGGGCATGAGGGGTCGGACGACCCGTTTTGGACAACGGGATGGAATCCGAAGCCCGAGTTTCGCACCGGATCGGGCGCGCCTGTGCGTCCGGGCTGGCTGTCGGCCGTTCTCAACGGCCATGCGCGCGTGGCCGCCGGCCTCGACGTCGGATGTCCGATCCTCGTCTTGACGTCTGCGCGATCGCTGACCGGAAACACCTGGAGGGAGGATTTCCGGGCGGTCGACTCGGTACTTGACGTCAAACAGATCTGGAAGCGCGTGCCTGAGCTGGGGAGCCACACGACGCTCGTCAAGCTCGACGACGCCGTCCACGACGTCACTTTCTCCCGACGCGAGGTGCGGGAGCGGGCTTTCGAGGAAATCGGGCGATTTTTGAGGGCTTATGTGACGGACCCGGCGCGTATGTGACCCGCCTCCAGCTCAATCCGTCCCCGGCGTACAGTTCGGGACAGACCCGGCGCGTATGCGACCTGCTGCCGCTTCGACAATTGCCATCCTGATACTCACTGCCCGCGGGGGCAAAGTGGCCGTCATGCGCCTGAACGCCGAGCGCGGCTGATGCTCCCTGCCCGCGGGGGGGGGCAAAGTGGCCGATCGCAATTCAGACGTGAATAAGGATGTCATGCTCTCTGCCCGCACGGAATAAGGAATGATTGCGAGATCCGAGTCCAAGAAGCACACGCGATCCCCCTTAACGCGCGTGATCCCCCCGCCAACGCGCGTGATCCCCCCGCCAACGCGCGTGAGAAACGAAATCGCGTAACCGCCCTCTCTGTCAACACCCATGATCCCTGCCAGCGCGTGGTACAAACGGAGCAACGGCAGCCCGCATCCGGCAAGCCTGACGTGTATGCGACAAGGCTCTCCAAGGCCTTCCTTCGAGCTCTTGTCGCACGGCGCGAGGAGACGCCGCCTGCCACGAGACGACGTTGCTCGGCGCGAGAAGAACCTCATTTCGCGTGAGACGATGTCGCTCGGCGCGAGAAGACCTCATTTCGCGTGAGACGACGTCGCCGAACACGAAGGAAAGTGGAGCTTCAGTATTGTGCTATTTGGACGGTTTGTTTGTCGGTGTTGAGGCAGTAGGCGGCTCCGGTGGCGGTGACCCAGCAGTCGATGCCGTGGGGGTGGCCGGAGATGCTGACGACGCGTCCGCGGGCGTCCAGGGGCGTGAGCGCGGCGGGAATAGATCGTGTGGCGGGGTTGTAGGGGCCGGGCTCGACGTAGACGAGCCGGCCAGCCGCGGTCAGGGCGATCTTCCCCGACATGTCCTTTATCGCCGCGCTTGTGGCCAGGCGGACCGGGCCGGGGGCGTAGGCGCCGCCGGGGGCGCGGATGCCTCCCCAGCAGTAGACCGATGCGTCGTCCAGGGCCGCGCAGGATGTGGCGGTGCGCCGGTCGAAGAGTTTGGCCGCCGGGCGCGGCAGGGGGACTTTGACCACCGAGTGGGGGGCGTCGCGGCCGATGTCGGCAGACACGCCGAGTTCGCCGCGGCGGTTGGTTCCCCAGCAGTAGACCGATCCGGATGCGCCCCGGGCGCAGCTTGACCCTTCGGAGACGGTGACTTGGTCGACTGTCTCGGGCAGGGCCGCCGGGCGCGAGTCCTTCGGGTAGACGTCGCCGGCAGGCGAACTGGTGTTGCCGGTGCTCTGGGCGTAGGAGTTGCCCGCCCAACACCGCGCCTGCCCCTCGACAACCGCACACAAATGATCCCCCGCACCGGCAACGTCTGTCACTGCCTCCGGTGAGAAAATATAGGACAAGTGATTGTAATCCGCGTCTCTGGGGAGCTGTCGTCTGTCGTTGAGGCCGCCGCACTTGAGAGCGTCCACCATGTCGGTTGTGCAGATGTTGTAATTCGCGTAAAAAACAGCTTTAACCTTTTTGTTTAAAGGCTCTAAAGGAACAATGTTTCCAAGGCTGCGGTGATTGCCCTTTTTAAGATTGGGGAAAAAGCAGTAGACCTCTTGGCCTTTTGTTTTTAGACAAAGGTGATGTCTGCCTACCGACACCGATGCAAAGTCACTCCGATACGTGTTGAGAGGGGCCAGCTCGGGCGAGGCGCTCCTCGTTGAAGACGCCGCAATGCACACCACGAGGGCAAACGCTCGAAAGAAACGCTTGACGATCAGAAACTTACGGCTGGGCTGTTGGCTCGCAGATCTACTCGCTTTGACAGTCTTCATTGGCGAATCATCTCGTTTTCAGTGTCTCGACGTCTTGAAGGGACACAACATTGTTTTGCGCCGTTCGGCGCGCCGGTCAAGTGAACCGATAGCCGAAACAGAGTTGGAACGGCTCGCTTTGCGGGGCGCATTAAGGCTTCCAATCTTTTTTCACGAAGTTAATGTACTGTTGTACGCGGGCGTCGTCCCCTGTGACGACACCAGTTTTGGGGTTGATTCCAACCAACCAGTTGCCCTGCTCGTCCATAAAACGTCGATTGCTGTCGGTTACTTTTCTATTGAACTCGATGGCTTGATTCTTATAGCTAGTGTCGTGTTCGTTGACTATTATGCGAGTCATTGCTTTGACCTCTGCATTGTCGACGTTGGAACTCAACCTCGTTCTCCTTCTTAGGAGCCTTTCACATACTTTAATTTCATCTTCGTTGCTTTCTGACGAGGCGGGTCCATTGCCGCCCAGTTTCGCGTCTAGGAGCATGCCCCCTATCTGGTCCTCAGGGAAAGAGCCTGCTCCTTGGGTTATAGTTTGCAAGCTTATAATGTTTAAATCGCTTAGCGATCCATCCTCCGTCACGTACAAGTCTGCAGCAAGTGATTCCGTGTCAATCGTATTGAATATGTTGATATACTTAGTTTTAAGTATTTTTATTTCATATTTAATATCTTCTGAGGATAACGATCCTTTATTCTTTCGATAAGCTGCTTCTAAGTCCTTTTCAAATCCCCTCTTCAAAGAGTCTATGAGCGTCGACTTCGCTTTCTTGCTGAAAGCTATGTCTTTGAAGAAGTCGGAGTCCGCTTTATGCATGGACATTGCTAGGTTCTGAGTCAGCGCTAGATGGTAGTCGCCTTTCTTTCCTGAGCTTCCTTCTGTGGCGCCCGCGACTCCTGTCGGACCACTCATTTCGCTGGCGAGGTCTGATCCGTATTCCTTGAGAATGTCTCCGGATTTCTCTCTCAGGCCACGATTGAAGTAGCCAAAACGGTCCTGCCCCTCGTGTTCGGCGTCCGATTGAGACAGCCCATCGGTGTAGCCTTGCAGAAACTCTCGAACTACATACGGCGACTGCGGTTGGCGGGTGTCCGAACTCGCTTCGTCGATGATCTCACCGAGAGCGTTTCCATAGTCCAAGTAGAACATTTCGTTTTCACTTTGATATGGAAGAACGCGTCTGTGTCCAACAAGGTAACGGACTAAGCTCGTTGGTTGATCGACAGTGTTTTTTACAGCAAACGGCGCTTCTGTCGCCAAAAAAGTGCGTGAGGCCGCGGCATTGCCGCCCATCCCGACTAACATGTTCTGGATTGGATCCCACGTTTTTGTCAGCGGAGGGCGGTATTCCACATTTGGAGGGGCAAACGGGCCGGGATGCTTGTAGTCCCAGCTGACGATGTCATCCGCTATCGCGTGTTTTCCGTTGAGAAAAGCATCTCCCAATCCTAAGTGCGCGCAGCTTTTTGCGGCGTCGGCTATCATGCCGCTGATGAGATAATACCCGGGTTTTCCGGGCCCCTTGGCAGATGCCTCTTTCCCGTTCCAATAGCTCGGGCCTAACTTGTTCAATCCGTCCAGGTACCTTGCCCTTTGTTGTTTCAACGATGTGTCGAAGTCGTATTTGATCTCGTCGAGTCCGGCGTTCCAGGCATTCCAAAGATTGCGGCCATCCGCGTCAAGACCGTTTCGAAGGCCTCCGGCGGTGAGTATGAGAGAGCTTCCAAGGATGGCGCGCACCTCTCTGGCGGAGTCCTCAGAGAAGTGACTGGTTGTGCTGGCAAGCGACGCCAGTCTCAGAGTGTTGTTCGCGCCAAACGTGAGCCCAAACGCATTGGCGAAGAAAGGATCCTTGGCCATTCTTTCGCCGTATGCAGTCTTGAAATAGTCGAGGTCCTTCTGTTCGATCTTGCTTTTCAGGCGACCGTTGGTTGCCATGAAGACTTGGGTCGCCTTTTTGGCGTCGGCTCTGGCGGAGTCCCAACGGGCCTGGGCGGAAACGTCCCCGCTGTGACCGAGAGCGCGTGGACCGGAGACGTCTCGTTTGGTTGACATGGCGCAAGCCGATCCGCGGGTCGACGACGTCCCGGCAGAGCCGGTTTGACAGCTTTCAGACGGCGCGCATCCCGAGACGGCGACGAACAAGGACAGCAAGAAAGCCACGAGTGACCTGCTGTTTCTGAGAGGTTTTCGCGAGTTCATGAGAGTTTCCCACCGGGTGCTGAAACGCGGAGCTTCTCGGACTCCAACCGTTCTTGCCTGGCCCGTTCACGTACTGCGCGACTTGACGAGAGCTCCGGTGCGGGGGCGCCGCAAAGCCCCGTTGCCGCGATTCTCGCCCTTACGCGGCCAAAACTGAGATCGCCCATGCGCGCTTCCTTCCAGAAGTTTGACGTGATATGCAAACCTTAGCACTGCACGAACGCTCCCGCAGGCTGTTTCAACATGTGAGCCGCCGGCTCAGGCGGCCTGCCTGAGCTGCGCAAAAGCAGAGCGGCACATTAGAAAGGAATCCGACGTCCCTACGGAATCGGACATGGTTGAGTCATCAAACATGGCTTGAGGCTGCCCGTTTCAGGCAGCGGCTTGTAGGCTCGGGGTCTGAAAACAACGGCGCCCCAGCCGTTGGGCGGGGGCGCCGTGCCGAAAAATTGCCTTGGCCGGGGAACAGGATTGCCTTGGCTGAAGGGCGGGAGCGCCTCAGTCGGAGAGCTTGAGTCCGCGGAAGCGGTTGAGCGCCGCTCCGGCGTCGACCCTTCGCGGCCGCACAAGGAAGGCCGGATACTCGCGAGCCCCAAAACGCCTCAAAGTGTCCAGCCCGCCGCTCGTGAGCATGCGCTCGACCTGATCGAGGGCTTCGCCGACGGTGAGCTCTCCGTAGCAGACGTGCTCCAGCATGCCTCGCACGATCCAGGCGATCGCTTCGCTTTGGCCGCTTTCAACGATCTGCTCGACGTCGGCGAGGCTGATCGTCTGGTTGTCGAGGATGATGCCGTCCGTCCCGGCGGCCTTCGTCTTCGGGCGGTCGTTTTGCACATTCTCGGGGAGCGGGCAGCGCTTGGACTCGGAGAGGGGCCAAGGCTCGTCCGTTCGCTTGCGAGGCTGCTCTTCGACCACCTTGCGCGCCCTGTCGGTCACGTCGTAGCACTTGTAAGTGTCGAGCATGATGACCCTGTCCGCGGCGTCCAGGTAATCGCCGGTTCCGCCGGTGATGATGAGGGTCGAGACGCCGCCGGTGTCGGCCAGCGCGCGAATGCGATCGACCAGGGGGGTGATGGGCTCGGATTCCACGAGCGTGCGCATGCGGGAGTCGCGCATGAGCAGGTTCGACGCCGAGGAGTCTTCGTCGATGAGCAGCAGGCGGGTGCCGAGCTCGATGGCCTCCATGATCGAGGCCGCCTGGGAGGTTGAGCCGGAGGCGTTCTCCGTGGTGAAGCGAGCGGTGTCGGCTCCGCCGGGGAGCTCGGTGATGAGCGGGGAGACGTCGACTCCGGTGACGGCGCGTCCGTCGGCCGCCCGAACCTTCACCGCGTCGGCGACGGTCGCGACCAATTCGCGTCCGTCGCCGGGGATGTGGGCGTAGACGCCGCGCTGAAGAGCGTTGAGCAACGTCGATTTGCCGTGGTAGCCGCCGCCGACGATGACCGTCACACCGGGTTCGATCGCCATTCCCTTGACGAGGCCGGCGTGGGGGAGTGTGACTTCGCGCCGCAGCGATTCGGGCGACTCAAAGGCGACGGCGTCCTCCATCGGAAGCTGGGAAACGCCGGAAAGGCGAGCCAGCATCGACCCGTCGGCCACAAAGGCAATCCACCCGTTGTCGGCCAAAGCTTTTTGCAGCGCGTGGTAATCCTCGTAGGCGTGGACATGGGCGCGCATCGCCTCCAGATCGTCCGCGGCCTCAGAGGACGTGAAGTCGAGGGTGTTGACGATGGCGTCGGGCACGTCGCGGTCGAAAATCTCGGCCGCCGTGCGCCCCAAGATCATCCTGCCCCGCGCCGGCATCTGCACCTGGAATCGGAGCTCGATTCGGTCCGCGGACACGGAGCAAGCCGAACGCTCGAGTATTTCCTGGCCGGTCCTGGCGATCTGCACGGCGCCGCGGCCGTGGCTCTGGATCTCGCGGTCAAAAGTCCTGATGAGGAAGTCGGCGACGGCGATGCGCTGCTCGCGCGTTTCAATGAGGCTCGTGGGAAGCCCCATCTTCTCCGGCGTCGACTGAACTCTTAGAAGCGACGGCGGCGCAAAAGGGTCGGCCTGGATCCGGTCGATCATGACCTGGAAAGTGCCGTAGTCCCAATCTCCGATGACGGTCTTGTATGCACCGTATGTTTTGCCATCGAGTTGCTCCAAGGAGCTGAGAAGGTCCGCGTCAGTTCCGGTGCGACGAGCGGGCGGCTCGTCGTAACGGCGGGTATTCGGACGAGGACGTTGGAAATCCGAGCGAGAGCGCATAAAACCTAGCTTAAGCTACTAAACCTTTAGACGGTTACGACGACGGGATTAGAAAACCAATCCCAGGATGAATACGCCGCCATCTTACGGGAAGAACTCACCACGTTCAACCATCGAACGTTCCGCATGTCGTATGGGTCTTCCTATACCGAAGTAAGGAAACTGTTGGCGTTCCGCAAGTAAAAGGCCAATCTCCTAGATACTGGAACGAATGCAAACTCGGCTAAAAGGTGAGCGATGCCTGTGAGTTTCCGCTCACCTTTTAGCCGTGATTTGCCGTTAGGCGGAGAGCCCCCTTTGCCGAACCCCGCCTTTCGGCGGCCTTTTGCCTTCCGACGGCGCAACTCGCTTTCGCGCTGCGACTCGCGTTTCGACCGGGACCTGCCCTCTGGCTCCGACCGACCTTCTGGCTCCGGCTTGGCTTGTCGCTGCTCCGACTTGGTTTCAGGCTTCGGTTTGGCTTGTGGCGGTCATTCGACCAGGCTCATCGCCTGGCGGGCGATGGCGAGCTCCTCGTTCGTGGGGACGACGAGCACCGCGACCGTCGAGTCGGGGGTTGAGAGGATTCGAGGCTCCTTCGAGCGGGCGGCGTTCAGGTCGGCGTTGATTCTCACGCCGAAGCCCGCGAGCCTGCCTATGACGTCGGCCCTCAGGTCGGCGTCGTTCTCACCCGCCCCCGCCGTGAAGGTTATCGCGTCGAGGCCTCCCATGACGGCGGCGTACGCGCCGATGTACTTGACGATTCGATGCGCGTAAACCGCCAGCGCCTCGATCGCGTTCTCGTCTCCCTCGGCCGCGAGGGTGCGCACCGCGCGCATGTCGTTTTGCCCCGTCAGGCCCTTCAGGCCGGAGCCGCGGTTGAAGAGGGCGTCGAGCTCGTCGATGTCCATGCCCGCGGTGCGCGCGAGGTGGAAGACGACCGCGGGGTCGATGTCGCCGGTGCGGGTTCCCATGACGAGGCCCTCAAGCGGCGTGAGCCCCATCGACGTCTCCACCGCCGAGCCGTTGACGACCGCCGAGACCGAGGCGCCGTTGCCGATGTGCAGCACGATCTGCCGAAGGTCGTCGCGTCCGAGGATCTCGGAGACCCGGCCGGAGACGTACTGATGCGACGTCCCGTGGGCGCCGTAGCGGCGAATCTCATATTTCTCCGCGATTTCGCGGTCGATGGCGTACGTCGCCGCCTCGCCAGGAAGGGACTGGAAGAAGGCGGTGTCGAAGACGACGACGTGGGGGACGTCCGGCAATAGACGGCGGGCCACCCTGATGCCGATGAGGTGGGCGGGGTTGTGAAGCGGGCCGAGCGGACACAGCTGCTCGATCCGCGCTTCGACGGCGTCGTCGACCAGGGCCGGGCCGTCGAAGTACTTTCCGCCCTGGACCACGCGGTGGCCGATGGCCTTGATCGATCCGTCCGTCAGCGACGGGCCGATCTCCTCAAACAGGCTGAGAACGGTTTCCATTCCCACCGTGTGATCGGGAACGGGGCCTTCGATCTCGCGGCTCTTTTCGCCGTACTCGTGCTTAATGTGGCCGGTCTCCTCGCCGATGCGCTCGACGAGCCCCGAGGCGATCTCCTCACCCGAGCTGGGGTTGATCAGCTTGTACTTGATCGACGAGCTGCCGGAGTTGATGACGAGAACTGACATGATGTCCTTACCTGTTTTGCTTAGGGTTGTTGAGTTTGGGCGATTTGCCGGGCCGGGCTCGCGCCGCTCGGCTTAGACGGATTGCCCGGCCTGGGCGGATTGCTGAGCCTGGACGGCCGTGATTGCGATGGTGTTGACGATGTCCTCGACCAGCGCGCCCCGCGAGAGGTCGTTGACGGGTTTGTTCAGCCCCTGCAGCACCGGGCCCACGGCTATGGCGCCCGACGTCCGCTGGACCGCCTTGTACCCGATGTTTCCCGCGTTGAGGCTGGGGAAGACAAAGACCGTCGCCCGGCCGGCCACGGGCGAGTTCGGGAGCTTCTTGGCCGCCGCGGCGGCGTCGACGGCGGCGTCGTACTGGATCGGCCCCTCGATGAGGAGGTCGGGGTTGAGCTCGCGGGCCAGGCGAGTCGCTTCGACGACGGCGTCGACGTCGGGGCCCTTGCCCGAATCCCCCGTGGAGTAGGAGAGCATGGCCACCTTCGGGTCCACCCCGAACTCTTCGGCGGTCTTGGCCGACGAGACGGCGATGTTCGCCAGCTGCTCCGGGGTCGGATTCGTGTTGACCGCGCAGTCGCCGTAGGCGTGGACGCGGTCGGCCATGAGCATGAGGAACACGGAAGAGACGATCGAGGTTCCCGGCTTCGTCTTGATGATTTGGAACGAGGGGACAATTGTGTGAGCCGTCGTGTGGGCGGCCCCCGAGACCATTCCGTCGGCGTCGTTCATGTGCACCATCATCGTGCCGAAGTAGGAGACGTCCTTGACCGTTTCGAGCGCCTGCTCGTAGGCAACGCCCTTCTTGGCGCGGAGGCGGGCAAACTCGGTTGCGTACTTGTCCAGCAGCTCGGGGTCGTTCACGGAGACGATTCTTGCGCCGCCCAGGTCGAGGCCGAGATCCGCCGCGCGCGCATCGACCTCCTCCTTCTCGCCCAGAATCACGATGTCTGCGATTTCGCGTTCGAGGCATTCGGCTGCGGCGTAGAGGATGCGATCGTCCTCGGATTCGGGAAGGACGATGCGCTGTCGGTTCGAGCGCGCTTTCTCGACGAGGGCGAATGTGAAGCTCAGGGGCGTGACGACGTCGGAGCCTTTGGCGATGGCTTCCAGGAGAACGTCTGCAGCCTCGGGCGTGAGCGTGGGGTCGGCCGCGTCCGGGATGAGAACCACTGGCGAGTCTTTGTAGTCGCTCAAGGCCTGCCGAACTTCGTCGGAGGCGCCCACCACGACCGTGGCGGCGATGGGCGCGTGCTCTTTTGTGACTTCCGCGGCGGCGAGCGTCGTGACCGCTGCGACCTGTTTGCCCGTGCGCTTGTCGCCCGAAACGAGCATGACGAGCGAGCAGCCGAGGTGGGCGGCCGCCCGGCCCGCGCGGTCAAGCGAGCCGGGAAGGACCGGGTCTCCCTCGAGGAGGCCCACGACGAGGACCGCGTCGAAGTCCCTGGCGTAGTCGCTGTAACGCCGGAGGATCGCGTTCATCGCGTCTTCCTCGTCGACGACGTAGCTTGCGCGCGTCGTCCCCCAGGCTCGCTCGGCGTCCTCACTCCGCCCGATGGACTGAAGGAGGCCGAGGAAAGCGGCGTCCTCTTCAATGGGGCCGTTTGTGAAGGATCGGAACACTCCGACCCTGTCGTAAACCGAACCCAGCGCCTTGAGGTACTCCTTTGCTGCCTCTTGGGTGGGACAATTGGTTTCCGCAGCCGTAAAGTAGACGGTGTATGCCACGATGCAATTCCTTCCGTTCCGGCAGTGTGCTGGCCGGTGTCTTTTGCCGTGACGATTGTCCCACATCGACAGAGTGCGCCGCCGCCGGAGCCGGACATTGGATCGTGAGGCTGAGCACGTTGCTTTCAAAGGGAGGAAAAGTTCACCGCAATTGATGTGCATGTGTATGCAAGTTCGAGCTACTCTGGAAGGGTGATGGACAAGGCGGCGGGCTCTGCTTCTGCTCGGGGCGCCGCGCGCACAAGCTGCTTCCCGAGGGGCGGGCCCACCCGAGACGGCTTGCGGTCCACGGCGATTTGCGCCGAAGGCGGCTCCGCTTGGGAGGCCGTCGTCCGAGCGTTCCCGCGCCTGCCGGAGGAGAGCGTCGCATCGGCTTTCTCGGCGGGCGACGTCGTCGACGCCGACGCGAACCCTCTGGCTCCGCAGCAATCCGTCAAGCGCGGTTCAAACCTTTTCGTTTTCCGGCCGATCCCCGACGAGCCCGACGCGCCGCTCGAACTCGACGTCGTCGGCGGGACCGATCGTTGGATCGCAGTCGACAAACCGGCCGGCATGGCGACCATGCCCCGCGGCAAACACGTGGCCCAGACCGTCATCGTCGCCGCGCGGCGCCAATTCGCCAATCCTGAGATCGTCGCGGCGCACAGGCTCGACGCCGCCACGCGGGGCGTGCTGCTTCTGACGTCGGGCAAGCGGTGGCGCGCTCCCTACCAAACGCTGTTCGAGCGGCGCGAGGTGAGAAAGACGTACCTGGCCGTCGCCCCGGCCGACGACCGTTTCGTCGAGGCTCAGACGGTCGCGTTGGCCCTCGCCAAGCCCCGCGGATCGTTGACGGCGCTGGTCGTCGAGGGACAGCCGAATGCGACTACGACTGTGCGGTTGGCCGGCGAGCGCCAAGGGCTGGGGCTGTATGAAATCGAGCCGAAAACCGGCCGCACGCATCAGATACGCGTCACGATGAGCCACCTCGGAATTCCGATTGCGGGCGATTGGCTGTACCCCGAGGTGCGCGACGGCGGGGATTTGCAGCTTCTGGCCGCGCGGCTGGAGTTCGTCGATCCGGTGAGCGGATCGGAGGTCGCGTTGAAATCCGCCCAGGCTCTCGATCGCTGGGAATGAGCAGCCTTCGAACGGCGGCGCCGCTATCCTTGATGCGTGACTAGCAACCCACGTCCGGTCCTCGTCGTCGACTTTGGCGCGCAGTATGCCCAGCTCATCGCGCGGCGAGTGCGCGAGGCCAACGTCTATTCCGAAATCGTTCCCCACACGGCCAGTGCGGCCGACATATTCGCCAAAGATCCTGCGGCGATCGTCCTTTCGGGCGGACCCTCGTCCGTTTACGAGGAGGGGGCGCCCTCGCTCGATCCCGCGATCTTCGACGCCGGGGTGCCGATCCTCGGCATTTGCTACGGCTTCCAGGCCATGGCTCAGGCACTCGGGGGAGCGGTGGGCCGAACGGGGACCCGCGAGTACGGGCACACCGAGGCGAGCGTGGCCGAGGGCTCCTGCCTTTTCGACGGAACGCCGGCCGACCAGATTGTGTGGATGAGCCACGGCGACGCCGTCCAGGCGGCGCCCGAAGGATTCGAGGTCACGGCCTCGACCTTGCAAACCCCCGTCGCGGCCTTTGAGAACCGCGATCGCAAGCTGTTCGGCCTGCAATGGCACCCTGAGGTGGGGCATTCGGCCTTCGGGCAGGCAGCCCTTGAGAACTTCCTTTACGAAGGCGCGGGGCTCAAGCCCGTATGGACGCCGGGCAACATCGTCGACGAACAGGTTGAGGCGATACGGCGGCGCGTCGGCGGAGCCCAGGTCATATGCGCGTTGTCGGGAGGCGTCGATTCGTCCGTGGCCGCCGCCCTCGTCCACGCCGCCGTGGGCGATCAACTCACGTGCTTTTTCATCGACCACGGCCTGCTCCGCGCCGGGGAGCGCGAGCAGGTCGAGCGCGATTACGCGGAGGGAATGGGCATTCGCGTCGTTGCCGTCGACGAGTCTCAGCGTTTCTTGGACGCCTTGAACGGGGTCAGCGATCCCGAGGCCAAGCGAAAGGCCATCGGGCGCGAGTTCATCCGTTCCTTCGAGGCCGCCCAGGCGCGGTTGATCGCCGATATCGGCGCCGAAGGAGGCGAGGTCAAGTTCCTCGTCCAGGGGACCCTCTATCCCGACGTCGTCGAGTCCGGCGGCGGGGAAGGGGCCGCAAACATCAAGAGCCACCACAATGTGGGAGGGCTTCCCGAAGACATGGCCTTCGAGTTGATCGAGCCCCTTCGGGCGCTGTTCAAGGACGAAGTCCGCGCGGTGGGCCGCGAGCTGGGCGTGCCCGAAAAGATCGTGGCGCGCCAGCCCTTCCCCGGGCCGGGCCTTGGAATCCGCATCGTCGGAGAGGTCACGCGCGAGCGTTTGGAGACGTTGCGGGCGGCAGACCTCATCGTGCGCGATGAACTGACGGCCGCCGGCTTGGACGAAGAAATCTGGCAGTGCCCCGTTGTCTTGCTGGCCGACGTGCGCTCCGTGGGCGTCCAGGGAGACGGGCGAACCTACGGACACCCGATCGTTTTGCGGCCCGTCTCCTCCGAGGACGCGATGACCGCCGATTGGACGCGTCTTTCATATGACGTTCTGGCGCGCATTTCCACGCGCATCACGAATTCCGTTCCCGAGGTCAACAGAGTGGTGCTCGACTGCACGTCCAAGCCCCCGGGCACGATCGAGTGGGAGTGAATGAGAGGCACGGGCCGACGGCGCTCGCGCCTCTTTTGTCCGTTTGCTCTGTGCTCGACGCTCGTTGCGCCCGGTCCGAATGACGCGGTGAAAACGGTCCGAATGACGCAACAAAATGTAGTGCCCTTTGTAATAAAGGCGTTTTCGACAAGGCTGATCCATGTAGGAAAAGCACCTCGATCGGGTGGCGGACTCTCTGCTGCAGCGGGAACTCGAACTCGTTGGAGCCGTCGAGGTCAAAGGACCGAAATGGTGTGGGAAAACGGCGACTGCCGTCCGTCACTCCAAGAGCGCCGTCTACATGCAGGATCCGGACCGTGCGGCGCCGGAGCGCCTAACACGGTCAGCGAGTGCCTCGGCGTTCTCAAAAGGGCTTTCGTCATCGAAGGCCTTCCCGCATGGAATCCGAGTTTGCGTTCTAAAACCGCTGTCCGCACGAGCCCGACGCGGCATTTCGCGGACCTCCCATAGGGGCCGCCGTTTTACGGGCGCCTCCGGCCACGCTCCTGCGAGACTTCGAATCTTTCGGACTCATGTTCGAGTCGCTGTGCGTTCGCGACTTTCGGATATACGCGCAGGCCAACGACGGCATGGCATTCCGTTGCCGCGATAAAACTGGAATGGAGGCGGACGCCGTGATTGTCTTGGCCGACGCCCCGAGTTCTCATTCCGGATGGCAGTCGGCTAGACTGAAGTATGTTCCTATGATCTTATGAAAGGCATTAATTTTGGGACTCTTCAGCCGTAAAAAGAAAATCAGCGTGGACTTTGCCACAGTCGATTCCCCCGACAAGGCTGAATCGCTGGTGAAGCAGGGTGTGTTAGCCCGCGTTCTGCTCGTTCCTCCTCAGCGAGGAGGGGTCGAAGATTCTTTGAACGCCGTCTACGCGACGCCGAAGGCCGCTAAGGAGAAAGCCAGGTGCGACGCGGAAGTGGAACAGCTTGAGCGCCGCGGCCAGGTGTCGCGATACGCTTGCGACTTGGAGTACGACCAGAACGGCCCCAGCCGCGTTGCGCGGGCCATCACCGTGATCGGAAAGAACGAGGCGGGAGACGTCGTCTATTCTCGCACCGTCAAGGTCTGGTGACCCGTGGCTGCCCGGCTGCTTCGACGATTCGCGAATGCCGCCGGGCAGGCTACTCGAGCTTCATGAGGCTTGTGCGCGGGGCGAGCCCCGCTTGGCCTATGGCGTTAAACCCGGCGCATAATATAGGAGGGCGGCCCCGGGCGCGTCCCATTCCCACGCGATGCACGGCGGTCGTGCGTTCGCGACATCGATCGGGCAGCGACGCCCGAGGAAGACGAGGAAACTCGAATGAAGTTCTTTATCGACACCGCCGACCTGGACGAGATCCGGGAGGCGATGAGCTGGGGCGCTCTGTCAGGCGTGACCACCAACCCCAGCCTGTACGCGAAGACCGGCGGAAAACTGGCCGACTTCGAGCAGCACATGGTGAAAATATGCGAGATTTGCGAGGGTCTGCCCGTTTCCGCGGAGTCGACTGCGACGACGACGCAGGGAATGGTCGAAGAGGGCAGGAGACTCGCAGGGCTCGCCCCCAACATCGTCGTCAAGCTGCCGATCGGCGCCGAGAGCCTGGCGGCGACTAAGACGCTAGCCGAAGAAGGCGTCGCGGTGAATATGACGCTTGTTTTCTCGGCTCCGCAGGCGCTTCTCGCAGCCCGGGCGGGCGCTCGGTACATCAGCCCGTTTGTCGGACGGGTCGATGACATCGGCTCCGACGGAGTCGCGAGCCTTGAGGAGATCGTTCGCTGCATCCACAACTACGACTTCGGCCACGAATGTGAAATCATCGCGGCTTCCATACGCAGCCCGTACCACGTCACGGCCGCGGCGCTCATGGGCGCGGACATCGCCACGGCGCCCTTCGGCGCCTTGAAGAATTGCGTCAAGCATCCGCTGACGGCCGAAGGCCTGGCGAAATTCGAGGCTGACTGGGAAAAGGTGAAGAACGCGTAGATTTGCCGGCGCTTAAGGCCGACGGCGCCCGAAGCGGGCGCCGGCTTAGCCTTTTCGGCTCCTCCCGCCGTCCTCGCGATCAGAGCCCCGAGCCTCGACGTTATAGAAAGCACGGGTTTTCGGGGCCGCGAGGGCGGAATGGAACTACAATAGTTTCTGCTATGCGTGCGCGGAGCGCAAATGCGGGCTTGCCCGAACGGGCGGGTTCCATAAAAAGAATGTGTGCCAGTCGAGAGGGAAAAGGACAAAGGACAATGACTGCCCAGAATATCGGCGCTACCGTCGTTTTCATCATGGTCGACATAGTCGTCCTCGAACTGCTGTGGTCTTTGCACCCCGCAAAGGGCGGCGGTCCGGGTGAGTCTGAGGCGGGCGGGCGCCCGGCCTTTCGGCGCTTCATGGCCCGCGTCGCCGCCTTGTCTCTGGCGTCCGTTCTCGTCGTCTTTTTGGTGTGGACGGTCAAAGAGAAGACGGCAAAGAACAGAGTCATCAACGTGAAAGAGAGAGAAGTCCACTTCGCGCCGAAGGCTCCCTTCCCTCTCTTCAACCTGCACGGGTCTGAAGAGGGCACCCACGGGTCTGAAGGGGACGCGCAAGGGTCCGAAGAGGAGCAGGAGGAGGACCGTCCGGCCGCTCGAAGCGACACGTCCGTCGCAGAGGTCATGAGTCCAAGCGCCGTGGCCGCGCTCCCCAAAGAAGTGAAGGAAAGGTCGTTCTCTCTGAGGATCGGGCAGCGATACAAGTACGTGACCGCAACGTCGTCCTCGTGGGACGTCGACTATCCGGTGACTGTCTATTCTTACGGCGCGACGCCTTCCCTCCCGCTCTTCTCGGGTGTCAAGACCTCCCAAGGCACATTGCGAGGCCTCGTCAAGGGCGAGGCCATCATCGTCGAGGTCTCCGAGCCTTTCTGCGCTGTGACGGGCGTTCAAGCCTCCGACCCCGACCCCGACGACATACTCATCCAGGTGTACGGAATCAAAGACGCCAAGCTGTGCGGCGGCCAGCGCCTCAGCCGGGGGTGGGTGGTTGTTCCGTTGGCCCGTGAGCACATTGAATACGCAAACAAGTACCGAGACGGCGGATTCGGGAACGTGGCTTCGGACGGGACGCTCACAGGAAAGTACTTTCCCACCGTCTTCAGACGCAAGGACGGGAGTTCCTACATGGAGGCGCGGAGAGAGGAATCGCAAGACCGGGGCCGCGACATCGTCTACAGCGGCGCCCTGTACCCCTACGATTGACGTTCCGCACCCCGTGTGTGGTGTGTGAGGCTCTGTAGCCCTGCTGGCGTTCCGCACCCCGTATGCGACTTCCGCACCCCCGTGTGAAACGCTCCGAATTCGACGGGAGGAGAGGTTGACGGATTGCACGCTAGGACGTTTTACCGTGGATGGGATCATGGCCGGAGAAGGGAATCGAGAGATCGAAGGGACTAAAGCCCCATGTTCGATTGGATAAAAGTCACACCGGCAGTTTTTCGCTCTATATCGCGGAGAAGTCGGCCTTGTTCCGTGCGTGTGGACACGGTCACCATATCCGAGTGGTCACGCGCTCGTTCGCGGGGCAAAATTGAGGTATCCGCTGGACTCCAATCAAGAGAAGAAGAGGATTATGGGAACCGACACCGCCGTCGACACCGAGGCATGGAAGGGTTTCGTCCCCGGCAACTGGACCGAGACCATCGATGTCCGCGACTTCATCCAAAAGAACTACACCCCGTACGAAGGCGACGCGTCCTTCCTCGCGGGCCCAACCGAGAAGACTCTTCGCGTGTGGGACACTCTTGAAAAGGAGTACCTGTCCGAAGAGCGCAAGCGTCGCGTCTACGACGTCGACACTAAGACCCCGGCCGACATCGACGCTTTCCCTGCGGGCTACATCAGCGAGGACGACGACGTCTGCGTCGGCCTTCAAACCGATGTGCCGCTCAAGCGTGCGATGATGCCCAACGGCGGTTGGCGCATGGTCGAGACCGCCATCAAGGAGGCGGGCAAGGAGCCCGACCCCGAGGTCAAGAAAATCTTCACCAGGTACCGCAAGACGCACAACGACGCGGTCTTCGACATCTACACCCCGCGCATTCGCGCCGCCCGCTCTTCCCACGTCATCACCGGTTTGCCCGACGCCTACGGCCGCGGCCGCATCATCGGCGATTACCGGCGCGTGGCCCTCTACGGCGTGGACTATCTCATCGAGAAGAAGCAGGCCGCCAAGGATTCCGTTGTGGATGCCCCGTTCTCCGAGCACTGGGGCCGCTACCGCGAGGAACACGCCGAGCAGATCAAGGCTCTCAAAAAGCTCAAGGCGATGGCCGCCGCTTACGGCTTCGACATTTCGGGGCCGGCCAAGAACGCCAAGGAAGCCGTCCAGTGGACTTACTTCGCCTATCTGGCCTCCGTCAAGAGCCAGGACGGCGCCGCAATGTCGATCGGCCGCCTTTCCGCCTTCCTCGACATTTACTTTGAGCGCGACCTCAAGGCCGGGCTCATCACCGAGACCGACGCTCAGGAGATGATTGACGCCATCGTCGTCAAGCTGCGCATCGTCCGCTTCCTTCGCACAATCGACTACGATCAGATCTTCTCCGGCGACCCCTACTGGGCCACATGGTCCGACGCGGGCTTCGGCGAGGACGGCCGCACGCTCGTGACGAAGACGGCCTTCCGCCTGCTTCAGACGCTGAGGAACCTTGGACCGGCGCCCGAGCCCAACATCACGATCTTCTGGGACCCCGCCCTTCCCGAAGGGTACAAGGATTTCTGCGCCGCGATTTCGATCGAGACATCGTCGATCCAGTACGAGTCCGATCCCCAAATCCGCGACCGCTGGGGCGACGACGCCGCCATCGCCTGCTGCGTCTCCCCGATGAGGGTCGGCAAGCAGATGCAGCTCTTCGGCGCCCGGGTCAACGCGGCGAAAGCGCTTCTGTACGCCATCAACGGCGGGCGCGACGAAATGTCGGGCAAGCAGATCGTCGAGGGATTCGAGCCCGTCCAGGGCGACGGCCCGCTCGAATTCGACGACGTGTGGCACAAGTACGAAGAGATGCTCGACTGGGTGGTCGGCACATACGTCGAGGCCCTCAACATCATTCACTACTGTCACGACCGCTACGCCTACGAGTCCATTGAGATGGCCCTGCACGATTCCGACATCGTGCGCACGATGGGATGCGGCATCGCGGGGCTTTCCATCGTCGCCGACTCGCTTTCGGCCATCAAATACGCGAAGGTCACCCCTGTTCGCGACGAGACGGGCCTCATCGTCGATTACGAGACCGTGGGCGATTTCCCGCGCTACGGCAACGACGACGACCGCGCCGACGACATCGCGGCAACGGTGGTCCACACGGTCATGGACAAGATCAAGGCCATTCCGCTTTACCGCGACGCCATTCCGACGCAGTCGGTCCTGACGATCACGTCGAACGTCGTCTACGGCAAGGCCACCGGCAGCTTCCCGTCCGGCCACCGCAAGGGCACGCCGTTCAGCCCCGGCGCCAATCCCGAGAACGGCGCTGACACCCACGGCATGCTCGCCTCGATGCTCTCCGTCGGAAAGCTCGACTACGAGGACGCGCTCGACGGCATTTCCCTGACGAACACGATTACCCCGTCCGGCCTCGGCCGCGACAAGGATGAGCAGGTCGAGAACCTCGTCCAGGTTCTCGACGGAGGTTTCATCCCCGAGGATTCCTTCCTCTCCTAACCCAAACAAACACACATTCGGGAACACCAATCCCGAGCAAATCAAGAGAAGGAGCCGAAACATGGCGACCAAGACTTACGACGAGCGACTTGCCTCGATGAAGGCGGCCCGCGAAGCCAAGGGCGGCATCGCCGGCCTGTACCACGCCAACATCAACGTGCTCAATCGCGACACCCTCGAGGACGCGATGGAGCACCCCGAGAAGTACCCGAACCTGACGGTTCGCGTCTCCGGTTACGCCGTCAACTTCGTCCGCTTGACGCGCGAGCAGCAGCTCGACGTGCTCTCGCGCACATTCCATGCCGGCAAGTGAGGCCATTCTGAACTCGCTGGTTGCGAGCGCCGCCGGGGACCAGGACTTCCTGGCCCCGGCGGCCCGCGTTAAGGGCAACGGCACAGCCGGCCTGATCGAGATGACGGATCTGGAGCACGCCGACAGGCTGCGCCGGATGAGGGAGGGAACCCTCGGGTCTCTCCACTCGTGGGAGCTCGTGACCGCCGTCGACGGTCCGGGCATCCGTATGACGATCTTTCTGGCCGGCTGCGGGTTGCGGTGCCTTTACTGCCACAACCCCGACACCTTTCAGATGCGCGACGGCGAGCCCGTGGAAGTCGACGACCTCCTCAGGCGGATCAAACGCTACAGGAAGACCCTCAACGCCTCCGGCGGGGGAATCACGATCTCCGGCGGCGAGGCGATGATGCAGCCGCGCTTTGTCGCGAAGCTTTTAGAAGGGGCAAAGGAACTCGGAGTCCACACGTGTGTCGATACGTCCGGCTTCCTCGGACGAAATGTCACGGAGGCGATGCTCGACAACATTGATCTCGTGCTCCTGGACGTCAAGGCCGGAATTCCCGAGCTGTACAAGAAGGTCACGAGCGGCGACCTCCAGCCGACGATCGATTTCGGCGATCGGCTGGCCGAGCGCGGCATCGAAACGTGGATTCGCTTCGTGCTCGTGCCCGGGCTGACGGATTCGGAGGAGAACGTCGAGGCCGTGGCGCAGATCGTCGAGAAGTGGCCGAACGTCAGCCGCGTCGAAGTTTTGCCGTTCCATCAGATGGGACGGGACAAGTGGAAGACGCTTGGGCTGAAGTATGAACTGAACGACACGCAGCCGCCCGACAAAGCGCTGATCGAGCGCACGCGTGAGATCTTCCGCTCGCACGGGCTGACCGTTTACTGAACGTCGGAGTCGAAGGCTGAAACGGGACAGAAGTTCACGCTGGAGCGCTCCGCGACAGCCGCATTTCTGGTCATTGGCTGCTGCGGAGCGCGTCAGATTGGCCGCATGTCGGGGTGTCCGCACTCCGGAGCGGCCGCGTGTCAGACGGCTTTTCGGTCGGGGAAGCTTGCCGTCGTCGTGACATCGGTGCGCGCTTCGGGCAGGACCGTGAAGCCCGCCATCATATTGACCATGGCGACGGCTTGATCCGCTGTGTATCCGAATTCGTCCCTGTCTGCGGTGGTGTGCGCGTCCGCCACGAGTGTCACGTCATAGCCTCGGTAGACTCCGCCGAAAAGGGTGGAGCGGATGCACGCGTCGGTCATTGCGCCGCAGAGGTAAAAGTGCTTTGCGCCGAGGCCTTCGAGAACGCCTTTGAGTTCGGTTTCGGCGAAGGCGTCGGCATACGTTTTGGGAACGAGCGGTTCTTCCGGCGCGGGAACAAGCTCGTCGACGTACTGCCATCCCGGAGTGTCGCGGGGAATTCCCTCGCTTTCGTGCTGAACCCAGACGACCGGGACGCCTTCCGCTCGCGCCTTCTCGACCAATGCAACGACGTTGGCGAGGACTTCTTCGCTGTGGGCCGACGCTTCGAGTACGGCTTTTTGCATGTCGATGACGACCAGCGCCGTTTTCTCGTTTGCCATGGATGCTCCTTTTCGTGCTGGTTTTGTATTGTTTGCGAGTTGATTGGTTGTCGGCAGTCTGCTTGATTATTGGCGACTTGCCGGGGTGTTTTCAGCTTGTTTGGTTCTTTGTAGTTTTTCTGGTTGGTTGTGGTTTATTGTATAACTTACAAACTGAATTATATCGTAAAAGTGTTCGGCTCGAAAGTGTGGAAGTTTGTGCTTCAGCATTTGGTCGGCGTTCTGACGTAGGCTTGAGGGGTTATGCGCAACAGTTCTTCTTCGGGCGGACGCGACGCCGCCTATCTCGCCACGATGGAGCGCCTTCGTGCGCGAATCGCCCAGAATTCCGGGGGGCATCGCGGCGCCGGAGCGGATCAGAGCGCCGGAGCGGATCAAAGTTTGGGAAGGCGCGGGGGAGGGCTCGGCGGCGGCGAACCGTTCGACGGACCCGCTGACGAATCGCTCGGATGCGACGCTTCCGGCGGGAGGCCCGGCGGCCGTTTTGCAGCCGAATCGGACTCCGCCTCTCGCGCGGCGAGGGACTCGCGCGTGCAGAGAATCGTCGCCGGGCTCAATCCGCAGCAGCTGGAGGCGGTGACGCATTCGGGGACTCCGCTGCTGGTGGTTGCGGGCGCGGGATCCGGGAAGACCCGCGTCCTCACATCCCGCATCGGATATCTCATCGCCTCGGGGCGAGCCGCGCCGGGGCAGATCTTGGCCATCACGTTCACAAACAAAGCGGCCAGGGAGATGCGCGAGAGGCTCGAGTCTGCGTTGGGCGGAAGCGCGATACGCACAATGTGGGTTTCGACCTTCCACTCCGCCTGCCTCCGCATTCTCCGCTCCGAGCACGACGCATTGGGCATGCGCTCCACTTTCACGATCTACGACGCGCAGGACGCCCAGCGCCTCATGAAGCTCGTGTGCCGCGAGGAAAACATCGACATTCGGGCGCACCCGCCCAAAGGCCTTTCGCGCCGAGTCTCAGACCTGAAGAACGACCTCGTCACGCCCGAGCAGGCTGCGGCCGACGCAGCGGACCAAGACTCCCAGGCGCTCGCCCACGCTTACGCCGCCTACCAGAGCCGCCTCAGGCAGGCCAATGCGATGGACTTCGACGACCTCATCATGTCCACGGTCGATGTGCTGCGTTCCCATCCCGACGTCGCCGACCATTACAGGCGGCGCTTTCGGCACATACTCGTCGACGAGTATCAGGACACCAACCGAGCGCAGTACGAGTTGGTCCGGGCGCTCACGGGAACGGCCGAAGACGACAACCACGGCGAGCTGACCGTCGTGGGAGACGCCGATCAGTCGATCTACGCCTTCCGCGGAGCGACGATCCGCAACATCGAGGACTTTGAGAAGGACTTTCCCGAGGCGCGCACGATCCTCCTCGAGCAGAACTACCGTTCGACCCAGTCGATCCTCTCGGCCGCGAACGGCATCATCGCCAACAACAGCGGCCGCCGCCCCAAGCGCCTGTGGACCGACCGCGGCGACGGCGAGAAGATCGTCGGCTACGTCGCGGACTCTGAGGCCGACGAAAGCGCATTCGTCGTGTCGGAAATCGACAGGCTGCGCGACGACGCCGGGATTTCATACGGCGACGTGGCTGTCTTCTACCGGACGAACGCGCAATCGCGGGCTGTCGAGGACATGTTCGTTCGATCGGGGATCCCCTACAGGGTCATCGGCGGAACGCGTTTCTACGAGCGGCGCGAAATCAAGGACGCCTTGGCCTACCTCCACGCGATCGTCAACCGCGACGACACCGTCTCCATCCGGCGCATCCTCAACATGCCCAAGAGGGGGTTGGGGGCGAAATCCGAGGAGGCGGTGGCCATGCACGCAGCGCGATGGGACGTGTCCTTCGGGGCTGCGCTTTGCGACGTCGTCGACCCGCATCCCGAACGCGGCCCGGTTTCGGGGATAGGGAAGAAGGCGTCTGCGACGATGGCCGACTTCGCGGCCATGCTCGAAAGCGGGCGTGAAATGGCAGAGGCGGGGGAGGCCCCCGATGCGATTCTCGACTTCGCGATGGAGGAGTCGGGCTATCTCGACATGCTTCGTTCGAGCGAGGACCCGCAGGACGAATCCCGCTTGGAGAATCTGGCGGAGCTGCATTCCGTGGCCGTCGACTTTCACAAGGCGAATTCCGACGCGACGTTGGCGGATTGGCTCGACCAGGTCTCGCTTGTCTCCGACGCCGATCAGCTCGCCGACGGAGACGAGGGCGAGGCAACGCTCATGACCGTTCACACCGCGAAGGGCCTGGAGTTCCCGGTCGTCTTCGTCACGGGCCTGGAAGACGGGACTTTCCCGCATATGCGCTCGCTCATCGACCCCGCCGAACTGGCAGAGGAACGCCGCCTCGCCTACGTGGCGGTGACACGGGCGCGTCAGCGGCTATACATCACGAGGGCCGCTACTCGCGCCTCCTGGGGCGCGCCCCAGGAGTTCCCTCCCTCGCGCTTCATCGAGGAGATTCCGGATTCCCTCATCGACTGGAGGCGGTCCGAGTCAAGCGCGGACGCGGTGCGCCGAACGGGCGGATGGTCCGGAACATGGGGGAGCGGCGGAAGGCGTCGATCCGAAGGCCTCAGCGGAGGCTACGGCGACGAGTTCGACGGCGCCCCCGTCGTCGGCTCCGGCAAGGGCTTCGTGCCGGGAAAGCTCGGCGTGGATGCGGCTGCGGGAAGCCGCCGGAAGGGTTCGGCGCGGCGCGCGGACGTGGTGGGAGCCGCGGACGCTTCTGCGGTTTCCGGCGGATCGGCGGGGCCCGGGGGGTCCCCGGGGCACGGCGCGG
>ERZ772874.321-NODE-321-length-25607-cov-4.471900_pt1 | contig 25607 bp, 23 predicted proteins | sample MGYA00580586_ERZ772874 | MGnify/ENA primary metagenome ERZ772874 (study PRJEB29015, sample SAMEA2737952) | human oral metagenome | biome: human oral; feature: human-associated habitat; material: dental | place: China | collected 2154 ... | reverse complement strand
GTGTGGAAATTCAAATTAAAATAACTTTTCATTATCTTTGAAGTTGTAATTCCTCAGTGGTGAAATGGATAAGAAAATGAAATTAAAATGTTCATCTGATTTAAGATGAAATAGTCATTGTGGTCACGGACGAAAAACAATCTTGAATTAAGGATATACATTATTCTACAATTCTTGTACCACAAATATTTGAAATAATGGTATAATATAAACATGAAGAAATTATTATTACCTTTAGCTTTAGGGTTATTAACATTCAGTACTGTAAACGCTGATGAAATCAAAACCTTAGAGACTAAAATTGAAGATACGAAACAAGAACTAAAGAATACAAAGGAGACAATCTCCAATCGAGCCTGGTATGAACATATCTTTGCTTATTTCACAACTAAAGCTGATGAAGAGACAAAAATTGATAAACTTGAACGTCAGTTAGCTAAATTACAAGTGGACAAGAAAAACACTCAAGTTAAAAAGATGTCTACTGAAGTGCGATTGCTTAATCAAACATCTCAATACAATATGGAGACTAAAAAAGAGGAAGCACGCAAAGCAAAAGAAGCGGAAGAAGCTCGAAAAGCTAAAGAAGCTGAAGATGCACGTAAAGCAGAAGAGGCTAAAAAAGCCAAAGAAGCTGAAGACGCTCGAAAAGCCGAAGAAGCTAAGAAAGTATCAAATACAACTGTTCAAGTTTCAGAAGCAACATCAGTTAATATAGCACCATCAACTGACCGTAATGTAAGTTTTGGTTCAGATGGATTGTTAGTAATGCAATCATCTGCTCGTGCTCAGCAAGTAATCAATCAAATGTCAAACGGTACAGGACATGTTGCTCATACAGCTCAGTTAGATGCCGAAATTGACCAATTGACTGCTGCAGAAGCTATGTGGGTTATGCATCGTATTGAAGGAGCTGGCTTTGGGCAAACAGGTTCAGGCTATGCTGGAATTGATAGTCCAGAATCTCATAGAACTTTTGTAGAACAACAGTTAAATAAACGCTTTGATGGAAGTATCCATACATTATTGAAAAAATGGGGTACATTTCATTATGGAGGCTATTAGGCCTCTTTTTTAGGAGACGACATGTTAAAACCTTACACTAAACAGAAACTTCGAAAAATTAAACAAAAACTAAAATCAATTAGTAAATGGTTTGCTTTGACTATGGTTTTATTTGCTACCGCATTAGGTTTATATAGTGTTATTTTTGTACAAAATCATTTAAAAACCTTACCTGCAGTTAACAGTCAACAGTTAAACACTCATGGGCCAACTAAAATTTTAGATGATAGTGGAAACACGATTTATCAAGACCCTGGCGTACGTTATACCGAAATTACATATGACCAGATACCTGAATTATACAAAGACGGATTAATCGCTACCGAAGATAAATCCTTTTGGAAAAATAAAGGTATTTCATTAAAAGCTCAGATTGTAATAATTGCTGGTCAACTTTATTCTAAAATTAACAAGTCATACCGACCTCGTGGTGGTTCAACTCTGACACAACAATTAATTAAAAATAAATATTTTAATGGTGGTCGCGGTGTTGATACTGTTACTCGTAAAATTCAAGAAATCTATTTATCAGGTCAAGTTGCTGATAAATTTAGCAAAAAAGAAATCTTGACGCAATATGTTAATAGTTTAGAATATTCTGAAGGTGCTACTGGATTAGCTACAATCATGATGACTTATTTTGGTAAAACACCTGAACAATATAAAGAACGTACAACACAAAATATCGCTGAGCAAGCTTATTTGATAGGTTTAGGGCAAGCTCCAAGTGGTTATAATCTATATGAACATCCTGAAGATGCTCATATTCGTATGAAGACCGTATTGAAAGTTTTATTAGATGAAAATCTGATTACTGAAAAAGAATATCAAAAGGCCAAAGATTATGATTTGACATCAAATTTACAACCCCGTTATAGGGAATCAGAAGCACAACGCTTACAAAATCTCAAATATAAAGTTTATACGGATGAAGTCATAAATGAATTGTATAGTCTTGGCTATAATCCAAAAGATGCATCATTGACTGTACATACTTTTTTAAATCAAGCGACATTTGATTCTATCACTAATACTGTTCGTAATTCTCAATATTATCAAGATGGCGAAGGTGGTAATGAGCAAGTTGGAGCAACGGTCATCAATTCTGAAGGTATTGTTGTAGGTATGGTTGGAAGTCGTTTTGAAAATGATGAATTAAACCGTGCTACCCAAAACACTCGTAGTTCAGGTTCATCAACAAAACCATTTACAGCTTATGCGCCATTATTACAATACTTTGGAAATCAATATAATACCACAAGTGCATTTTCTACAGCTCCGTATTTATATCCTGGCACAAATGTCTATATGAATAACTATGGTAATTATACCTATGGTGTTCAAAATATTCAATATTCATTACGTATGTCATTAAACACGCCTGTAGCGAGAATTGATGATGAGATTTTAGGCTCTACACGTATGAAAAAATTCCTGAATGGTGTAGGATTAGATGTTAAATCATCTTATTCATCTGTTGATGGTATCGGTATTAATATTTCTACTTTACAAGCTGCTGCTGCTTATAATGCTATCAATAATGGCGGTGTATATACTAAGCCAAGATTTATTAACAAAATTACCTTTATTGATAAAAGTGAAAAGGTTATAGAACCTCAAAGAGTACAAGCCATGAATGCTTCAACAGCTTTTGTTTTAGCACAGATGTTACGAGGTACTGTATCAGCCCCATATACAGCCAAAGAAGCCGCTATTCCTCAATATGCGGGTTATGCTGGTAAGACAGGTTCTGTAGCCTTAGACGAGTCGTCAGGGGCATATCCGGCTTATGGTTTAGGTGGTTCTGATGTGTGGTTTGATTCTATAACAAATGGTGGATATTCTATCGCTTTATGGTTTGGATATGATAAACCTAACGAATCACCACAAGTAGCTGATGACTTCAAAGGCCCTCAATGGTTGGGTCGTGATTTACAATTACAGTTGAACGCTGGACGAAATATACCAAATTGGACACAACCCGACACTGTTACAAGTTTAGGTGGTTCAGGATTTGACACACATTGGGCAATTACAGACTCTGCAGATATTGATGAATCATTATCAACAGGTATGGAAGTACCTCAAATTAATAATAACTATTCTATTTTGAAGTCTATTACAGGTGTAAAATCTCAATCGGATGTATCTAATAATTGGTCAAAAGATTTACCAGTCAAAGATAAACAACGATTTGATTATTATAAGAAGAATCCAGAAGAGTTAGAGCACACATCTATTATTAATGGTTCCTTGTATAATATTTTAGAGGATTAATACGGTATGAGTATAACACAATCAAGAATCGATAAAGAAAATAAGAAGAAAAAGAAGCGAAGCCGACGAGCAACTTTAGCCATCACAGCGGTTAGTGTGGTTTTAGTAAGTATAGCATCTGTCGGAGCTTATAATATCTATGATAATTGGTCTAAAAGCAAGAGCCAATGGGATAAAACAAATTTCAAGGGTAAATTATCTGATTTACCCTCAGAATTCGTAAAAAATAATATTTCTGCAGATATGTTACATGATGTAAATTCATTAACAGACGTAACTAAAATTTTAGATGAAGTAAAAGCAAATAATGGATTAACTTCCAAAAATATTGAACAAGCTCGAAAAGCTTATTCAGATAGTAATAAAGTATTAAAAGCTTATAAACTTGAAACAGGCCAAGCTAAAGAAGCGCAAGACTTATTAGCTTTATATATTAAAGTTTACGATATCGAGAAAAATGCCTATACAAGTTTAGATTATCAAGCCTTATCTCTTGTAATTCAGGATATTAGTTCTCGTGTAATTTCTAATACTAACGATACAGATAAGAAAATACTAGACCGATTAAATGCTATTGCACAAGATTATGTCAATTTAAATGTTTTTATCGATACTTATTTACCTAAATTTGGAGTAATTGAACATGGTATTGCTAAAATTGATTTATCATTAACCGATGATTATACTCAGGAGATGGTAGATTATATTGATAAAAACAAATTGAACAAATTTGAAAATATAGCTAATGTCAGACAAGTATTAACAAGTACTAGTTGGAAGCAAGCTATTAAAAAGAATCAGAACAAGCGAGATAAAGATTCATGGGAAAATGCTAAGCGTATTTTTGATGGTTTGGCTAAATCTTATTATATCAAAGCATCTGATATTAAAACTTATAAGGATGCCAAGAATGCTGGATTTCTAGTTTCTGGTGATGAACCAAAAACAGGCTACACAATAAGTGATGATAGTAAGGTAATCGCATTAAAAACAGAAGATACAACTATCGGGACAACAAGTTATATCAAAAAAGGTTTAGGTGTAACAGCAGTGATTAGCCCTGATTATAAAAAAGACCCTACTTATTCTAGTTCATCAAGCTCATCTAGTTCATCTAGTTCAAGCACAAGTTCATCAAGTACTTATGATAGCAGTTATAATACTAGTTCAAGTTCTAGTTCAACTTATAGTAGTTCCTCTGATACTTCTTACAGTTATGATTATCACCGAGACAACCAATAGGTTGTCTTTTTTACAGTTTTGTATACACAAAACTGTATTATGGGGCTAAGCCCCTAACCCCATTCATCTACCGAAGTGAATTGTGATGATAATCACGAAGAAAAACGCTTTAATATTGACAAAAACACAACATTATGATATAATAGAAGTGATAGATTCAAAACCGCGAGGTTGAAAGATGAAAAAACTATTACTTTTAGCTAGCTCAATAATTTTATTATCTGCTTGTTCCATCGACACAATTAAACCTGTTATAGTTGATGGCTTAAAGACCATGTTAACAACGAAAGCCAAGTTAACTACAGCTATGGTTCCAAACGGAGACACTACTGTGACAATAAATGGCGAAGAAGTTACAGTCAAGCAGGAAACATTCGATAAAATAAGAGCATTGATTAACGAAAATAGCAAAATTCAACAGGATTTAGTAGATATTATAGGTTCTCAAATCACAGATGAAAATATTGCAAAAATAGCATATTTCGTTGAAAAATATGATTTAGACCCACAAAAACTTCTCGAATCCTTGAAAGGATAATATGGGATATCTTTTATTATTAATTCTATTATCAACCATCATTGGTATTATTAAAGGTTGCTTACGAGGCTTATTATCGGTTATTTTAGTACTAGTGCTTGTAATTTTCGGCTGGTTTGTATATAAGCATCCTGAAAGTAATCCTGTAGAAAATATCAAACAATTTTATCAGAGTCATACACAAAAAGTAGAACAAAAACCAACAACAGATGAGCAAACAACTGACTATTTTGTTGAACGACTTGATGATAATACAGAATCTAGTCGTGACCAAAATAACAACCTGTTAGGTTCCGCTCAATTTGGAGCTAAATTTGTTGTAGGTGAAGCTGATGAATTAGGTCGACCAACATTTGCTCATATTTTAGTATCTGATGCCCAAGAACCTGGACAACATGGTTTAAAACGCGAAGGTAAAATTAAAACAAATCCAGCAGGTTGGCGTAATTATAAATTGAAAAACCAATGGGCTAATGACCGAACACATTTAGTTGGTTATCAATTCTCAGGTGTCAATGATTATTATAATAATTTAGTAACCGCTACAAGTTACTTAAACCGTGGTGTTGAAGGTAAAGGTTCAGACGAGAGCAATCCTGACGGCATGTTGTTTTATGAACAATTATTAGATTCATGGCTAGCAACACATCCAAATTATAGATTAGATTATTATGTTAAACCGATTTATGAAAATAATGGTTTAATTTTAAAACAAATTTACATGCAATGGGTTGGTGTCGATGAAGACGGTAATACTCTTCCTATCGAGATTGGAGGACACTCACAAGAAACCAATGGTGATTATCGATATGTAATTTTAACTAATCAATCACCATCATATAATATTAATTATGAAACCGGTCAAATAACTTTAAAATAGAAACGAGGCGCCAGAACTCAGAATTTGGCAATATAATCTTATGCGTAGTAATCTCTTGAATATGCCTTATACACATATTCCAATCGAAAATAAAAATTTCTCAGTCTTATTAATGACATATAAGAAAAAACAAGATATAACAAAAGCATACTTAATGAACTTATCGAATGAATTAGATGAGTTTCTTGAACGTATGAAATTTTTAAAACCTTATGATATAGATGTTGTTTTTGTTGATGATAAGTCTGGAGATAAAAATCCAAATTTTAAAAATGATGATGTTCGAACACGAGGATTTATCTCTCGTAAAAAGAAAAAGCCAAAAATATCCACTGAAAGTTCTATGTTATCAACTAAAAATGATATTTATATCAGTATGTATTCTACAGGCTCTATTGTTCATGAATTTGGTCATGCCATAAATTATGTCGGTAAACCAGATACAAACGGAATCTATCATGATTTATCTGATTATGAAGATTTTACACCGATATATGAGGCTTATTTACAAGAACTAGATTCTTTATGGACATTATTCGATAATGACCGAGATTATTATTCATTAAGAGATGAAGCTTGGGCAGCTGGTTTCAATATTTATTATAATACTAGCTTTAATAATACAAAATTAACTCAAGTAAATTACAAAATTCGAGAACGGGCAATGGAAAACGTGATGAAGAAAAATAAAGATTTATTTTTCAACTATTATGCCAAAAATGTTCCCGAATTAGAAAAAGCTTATCAACATGAACAAACAATAATCAAACAAAATGGTGTACGTTTTGCCGGTTGGTCAGAAAAAGGCTATGCCTATCAAAACATCAACACTGATGAGATTATGTATTTGAATCAATACCAAGATGTTGTTAATACTATATTACGTAACATCACTGAAGAAAATAAATTAGAAATGCAATGATGTCATTGCATTTTTTTGAGGAATAAAAATGATTACAATGTACGTTAAAAACCCTGTTAAATTATCAAAATCTGAAAAACAAGCTTTAGATTTTTTTGAGACGCATAATATTAATATCGAGCTTGTAAAACAGTCAACATTATCAAAAGACTTATTAATTCTTTTATTGCAAGAGTACCACAGTTATGCTAGAATTTTAACAAGACAAGGGCATATACAACACGCAGATAAAACATTTTCTGAAATTTTAACATCTATACAAGTAGGTAGTTTAAATTTAAAAACACCAATTATTCACGAAAAAACAAAAATAACAAATACAGTAAAAGACCTACGACGATTTGTAAGTCGAGAACAACGATTAATGCAGGCACACCAATTATGTGAGATTGCTGTTGAACGATGTGGACTTGCTGAAGAAGATTATGATGAAAATTACTGGGGGCCATTGAAGAAAAAATGACCAGAGTAAAGAAACCTAGTTATCTACAATTGGTTACATCTAATTATAAGCACGAAGATTTATATAATTTAAAAGGAATTCAACGAACATTAGTTTCAGAGGTGAAAAATGGATTTGATATCTCAACTAATCAAAAACAAAAAACAAGATTATGATGTATTCGAAAGATTAAATCAAATTTTAGATGAAATCATAAAGTATGAAAAGTTATCTAAATCTCCGAAATTTAAAAACATTGAAAATGCACCTTTATTACAAAAACAGCTTCCGATTATTTGGAGCTGTTTTTGTAATGAAACAATAAACATTTCAATTTTCATACAAGCTATGTCAATTGTTCAGTCAATTTCAGCTGAACCTTTACAAATTTTTGAAGATTTTAACAATCATTATACAGATAAAGAAAAACGAAATTTCAATATTATTGGAAATTCTAACAATATTGAATATCATTACCACCAATTAGCGGAATTACCCTCAACATTTAATTTTGATGATTCAGCTATTTATTTAACAAATAAAGTAGATGATATTGAATATTTAACAATAATCAAACAAAGTAATAACAATATTAATATTTACCAAGGCACAATCAATATTGATTATGTTGTAGAAAAGACAAAAACTGTTTATTCACCATATATTGCCAAAAAAGACTCCTTGGAATTGATAATTTACTCATATTCAATATTGGGTAATAATAATTATCCATTTGCAACAATGCGTGATAATTCCCGATTATATGATGTTTCAATGCCATCAAATCAAAGCATCAAATATGGTAATATCGAATATACTTTTACGACTGAAGAACAAGCTTCTTATGATATAGCTAAAACAAATACAGCACAGTTTGCTGATTTTATACTACAAATATATGAAAAAATTAGATAAATTACCAGAAGAATTAAAAACACAATTTCAGACAGCCCATCAACGAGCTCTGTCATTACTAACAGCTAGTCGTGAAAATTGTGTCAAAATCCCGTCTCATATTGTAAATATGAGAATCAAAATTGATGACCATAGTGAAATTAAACGAACTATTATTCCAGATATAAATGTTTATATTGATAACAAATGTCAAAATATATTATACAGAGATAGTTTATCTTACACTGTAAGTTTAAATGATAAACCATTTCCAATGGGTCATGTTTATTCTACAGGAAATCTTTGTTTAGGTTCTATATTTGTTCCAACAATTTTATCTCCACATAATTTGATGACGCCTTTAGAAACTTTATTTTTGCATAATGACAGAGTAATGCATGGTAATCCAAAATTACCTGTAACAGAAGAACAGAAACAAGAATTATCGTTACATATAAAATCAAAGTTTCCTGACTGCCCTATTGATTTTACAGAAGATTATTTACGAAATGATACTCTTTGGAGATTAGGCAATTATGTTTTAGAAAACACAACCGAGGACGAGGCTTTAAGAATTATGAACGAGTGTTTTGTAATTATTTTCACAAATAACGAAGATTAGAATTTAACTATTTATTTTATAATTGAAAGGACTATATGAAATATTTATCATTAGCCCGTTTATATTCTGCATATAAACAGCGATATAAAAAACAAATGCGACCATATGTCAACCATTACACATTAGCAGAGCAAACATTTCATGATTTTACCCCATATGAGCGAGCAACTATCGTCGTCAAACGTGAAAACCGAGGTTATTCTGTACCAACCATGATGACAACGGATAATGGCAAAACCCTCAAAATTAAACGACAAAATCCTAATATGCCAGACACTGGTTGGATGTATACAAGAAATGTTTCAATCGAAACATTTTCAAATTATGATTTTGAATATGAATTTATTGATTGTCCTATAACAACAAATAGCTACATTTCAAAAGATTATTTCGGTATGGTTACACAATTAATTTATCAAATATCAATGACTTTATTCGACAATGATGATGAATGTGATATTTATGAGTTTATAGAGCAAGCGGCCATTGAGTCAGATACTTTAACAGAAGAAATCAAAGCTACTCTACTCGATACATCATTATGTTCGACAAACCTTACAGCAATGAAACGTGGTTGGTCATTTCTGAATATAAATAATAAACATCTAGCTACATATTTTAGAGAGTTATCAAGTAACTACTATATAAATGTATCAGATATTCTGTCAATTTTGTTACTTAAAATTTATACACCATATTCTAACATCAATTATGAAGATTTAGCAAACGCTGTAAAAAACATGCCAATGAGTTTGCAAAGTACGGGATATTTATCAACTGATGAAAATCAACAGGCATCAGCTGCATATTATGAATATAAGAATTTGACAAAACAATTACTTAAAAAATTAACAAGTGAAGCTGGGATTATTCCTGTCACAGAATATAACCCAAAAGATGAATTAGAAAACCCTAAAATTGTTTTGGAATTAAAAAATTTAACTTGGACATGAAAGGATTAATATGACTCTAACCAATTCAGATGCAATTAATATTTTAAAAAAAATCAGGGTAAATCCTTTTTATTTTGATGAGCAACATTATCGTGTTGACCTTGAACAACTAAAAGAATCTGTAGATGAAATGAAGAGTATGACTCAAAGTCTAGTTACCATTAACAGTAACGAGCATAACCGTTTGAAAAATGAATTCATTACATATTTAGACCGGTTTATTGATTTGATGGGTGAACTTCGCGTTTCCGAATATGATTTTCAACAATATCAAGATTATAAGAAGTTATCACCTCAAATAGAACGTTACCAAACATTAATATTATCAGTTAAGTTGAAACTTATCCCAGTATTGGTTAATGGTCAAACATTTAATAAAAAACCCCGTATGCATACGCGAGAATTAACTAAACAGACTGTTTTGAATAAGAACAATCCATTTGCGGATATTACGATTAAAAATCAACAATATCTATATTCTGATGGACAGCAATTTCAGACATTAGCTTTCACAACTGGACACACGCTGACTAAACTGCAAACGCAAGATGATAAAGTTGCGTTAGCTTTACAACCAGGATTTAAAATATCTAAAACAGTTGAACGAAAATCGATTAACGAATCGAAAAGTATCACGATTGATGATACCTTATCAACACCTTTAGCTGATTTAGATAATGAACGAGAATTATTTTATATTTAGGTGATTATGACACAAGTAAACGTACATTTAGTTAAAACATCCAAGGAAACCATATATAATAACATGATTCTTGGTGTATCTGAAGTTTCAAATGTTAACGATACAACAATCAAACTTGAAGATTCATTAGTGTTAGGATTAATTGAAGCCAAAATTGATAATGTTTATCAAGTACAATGGTTTGTTGACCCGAAAACGATTAATTATGACAGACTATGTATCTATTCAGATAAAATGACAACGTATGACAGATTTTCTAACATTAATTTACAAACTTTTGAACATGGTTTAATAGAAAATGATACACCTGTTGAATCTATTTGGGATAGTCTAGATAAGGCATATACTTCCGAACAACTTGTTTTAGTTGATGAATCAGTATATGAACAATATAGTGATTTGGCGCAAGCTGTTAACCAAATTCATCATTTGACATCAAAATATCCTATGTATGATAATATCATGATAAACACAGAAACTGGTTTAACAGTTTTTAATTTATTAACAGCTATGAAATTTTTAGCAGAAGAAGACCGATTAAGTCTGCTTCGCGCTTTTAAATACAGTCGTAAACAAATCCACTTACAACAACGTATCGCTGAAAAATGTATTTCAAAGCTACCATTAGAAAATGGTCGAGATTTGATGACACAAGAACAACAAGTTGAATCTTTCATTGAATTTTCAAAACATATCTTGACGGATAAAGAAGAAAAAGTATCTGATGAAATGATTGATAAAATTAGGACATCTGATTTATATCAAAACATTATCAAACAACTTGAAGACAAAAGTTTTCACTTGTCTGAAACTCAACAATTTAATGTGTTACAACAAGTAGGTTTGTTGTCTCAAGATGATGAAAATATTATTTATAATCTAAGTGATATGGGTTCAGGTAAAACTTTGATGACTGTAGAAGCTATTGCTTTATTAGATTTAAAAATGGCTCAAACCTATAAGCTTGATGGTTTAACAACTGTTTATTTACCTAATAAAAACATTATAGCGCCAAAATTATCTATTAAATCATCATGGGTCAAAACCTTCGGATTATTTTATGACGTAAAAGAAGTCGATGATTATACATATGAACTAACATTTACATATAATGATATTCTTTATAAATCATACATCAATGCTTCACCATTTACAGTTAACAATAATTCAATTACAGTTGACAAACCTTTACCAGAGATGAAATATTTGCGAGAGATTCAAGAATATTTGATTATTGATGAAATCCACCAATTAGTACAGAAACCTGTATTACGTACACGATTTTTCCCTCAAGGCATATCGCCAATTGATGATTATAAATCTTTTATCTTGTCAGGGACTTTATCAAATTTGACAACAAACCAATGGTATAATTATATCAGATTTATGAATATCAATGATTTCGATGATAATTTATCAGGAACTAACAAAGTGATTTCTAATAGATTAGATACTTCTATTACAAATATTCGTGATAGAATCAGAACAACTGCTGAAGACTTGAAACAAGTACAAAGATGCATGTTTGACCCTGAAGAAATTATTGATGAATTTGAGAATGCTAAACATTCAGTAAAATCAAATATTGAATATTTATACCATACATATTATTCTAGTTTAATTTTACAGCCAACACATCATACACAATATGTTGAATCATTGTTAGTCAATGGTAGTTATGAGTTATTGTATGACCCGAGTTTATCGGACACACCAAATTTCGAATTATTCTACAATCTTGTCGGAGATAAAGCTATTACAGCACAATCATTACAAGTGGCTGAAGAATTATTTGGAAAACAACAAACTCAACATAAAGCAGATGTAATTAAGACACAATCGCCACTAACAAGTGATGATTTAGAAATTCTTAAAACATTGCATAAGATTGCAGGTGACCATCATATTTACAAATCAACATTTATTGCTAATCGAATTAACAATGCTATTTTGAATTTGAATGATGGATTACAAGTGAAAAGTATTTATGATATTATTTCTCAACATGCTAGTTCCAATAGTCGTTTCTTAACGTATCTTTCAACATTAGACTTAGATATTTTAGAAAAATTACCAGAATCTAATCTTATTCATCTACCAAAACTAGAAGATACTGAAAAATTCCAGATTTTGAAAGATATTCTTGAACAAGAAAAAGATGAAACGCATCTAATTGTTGTAAATGATTATCAATCAATGGTTAAATTATCTAAAGCTTTAAAATTAAGTCACTTATCAGCAAAACAAGTTAGGGATTCTTTATCATATCAAGAATCGTTAGACGAAATGTTTGAGAAACAAAGTGTGGTAATTGTTCCTCAAAATATGATTAAATCATCTTTAGATTTGGTTCAAGCAAATCGTTTAATTCAATATCAATTGAATTCGGAAATTTCTGACATTATTCAGACACAAAACCGTATCAATCGTATTGGACAAACACGTGAGACCAAAGCCTATTATATTGCAACCGACTTATTACAAGAAAACTTGATTGAATTATTCTTAGAAACATATCGTAATATTCGAGTAGCTCATAAGGGAATTGTCGAATTATTTGTAGATATGAGCAGTCAAATCAATGTTGTAAACGATTACATTGGCAAAGCTTTGAAAACAGTTACAGTTGATTCTGACCAACATGAACAATTAGTCTTGTTTGACGATACTCAATATATTGTAAATATCCCGAACCAGAAATTGAACAAGAGGATACGGAAGAAACTCATTCGAATCCAGCTCAACTAGTTTTATTCTCATTAGACGATGATTATGAAGCACATCAGTTTGCTATGTAATCATTTATTCCCTGCGGCCGTATACACGGCCGCTAATGGGGAATCTCCCCATACCCCTTATAAATCATGAATTTGCAACAGAAAATTTGAAAGGAATATCTTATGGCTCAGACGATGTCTATACAACAGGCAGTTGAATTGTTTCCTTATACATATGTAGCTGGTCATCCACAAATAAATGAAGGTGATTTACTCTTAGTAACGCCAGATAATATTGAATTTTTAAGAAAAGTTTTATCAACAACAAATTTTAAATGGTGCTCTGGTCACCTTATAACTGAATGCGTAAGTTTTAGACCATATATTGTAATAAAACTATCTAAAAATAATACAACTTATTATGACTTATATGATGAATTTAGCAAAACAGCTATTAATTATAGATATGCATCATTATAACTCATATTTAGATTAAAGAAATTTAAAGGAACATATTATGTTTATAGAAGAAGCTATTGAATTATTTCCATGCAAATATGTATCAAGTCATCCAAAAATAAATGAAGGTGATTTAATTTTAGTAACGCATGATAATATTGAATTTTTAAGACAAGTTCTATCACAAACTAATTTCAAATGGCGTTCTGGTAGCAGACTCACAGAATCTCCCAGTTTTATACCAAATATCGTTATGAAAATATCTGAAAATAACACTTGTTTTTATCAAATCTATCATAGAGAACTTAAAAAGGCCATTAATTATATTTATGTATCGTTATAACAATTACACTTTGTACTATCATAAACTTATAAGGAGTATTTATGAACGACATCTTACAAGAATTACATATTGAACCTCATTATACGACAAATATAAATTTAAAATTTGGTGATAGACTTTTAATTACTGACAAGAATATTGACTTACTGAGGCCATATTTATCTGAATATAAATGGAGAAGTGGTCATAAATTAACCGATAAACCTTTTTATAGACCAGATATTATAATTACAATAGACAAAGGTTGTCATTATTATGATTCAGATGATGAAGACATTTCAGAACTAACAAATATTAAATATTATATTCCTATCGATTTGTAATCAAAGCAACCACATGATTTGATTAATGGGATTAACAGACTGTCATAAACTTTACGAAAGGATTTTAAAATGATTATCCCAAATCTACTAACAACAACTACATTTTCTCAATATGGGACTACATTAGACAAATTATGCAAACGTATCAAGCAAAATGTAGAAGATTTAATTGACATTACTACAGAACCATTTGGACGCGGAACTCATCTTGTATCTGCTCATGGTCAAACATATTTGAAAAAAGAATTTGACCAAGTAGTTAAAGGTCATACAGTAAAATTATATCAAACAAGCACTCAAGATTTGCTTGTTGTAAATGTTGAAGACCAAACACCAGAAGCTTATATCATTACAAAAGAATCTTGTAGTGATGACCAAGAGCATGTAAACGGTTACACATTCAAACCATTTACTGATTTTAAAAACACCTTTACATCAAAGGTTGTTAAAAAACTTTTATCCTTAACAGGTAATTATTATATTATTGAAAAAGTTGTTGGGACTAGTTTTCGTAAGCAACCTGATTTTTCACAATTTGATGGTCAAGAAACTGATGTCAATAATATCCCAGTAAAGAAAATGAAAGCTTTATTATTGCCAGAACCTGATAACCAATATGACCCAAACGCTGTAAAAGTTATTGTGCCATTAACATCGGGTAAGGCTCATCATCTTGGATATCTTGGTAAATCTGGTGAACTTTATAAAATTATCAAACAACCAACAGCTGTTGAACTAGCTGTTTTAAATTATCCAGCAATCGGTGACTATAATATGTCATACGAAATCCGTTATGAACAGAAAGGTTAAGTAATCAATGATTTTTCATGAATTAGCACAAAAAGTAGACGCACAAGTTAAGAAAATTCTTACAAGTGGAAACACCCTTGTCCGCTCAAGTGTTCCAGGTGATACACTATGGGAACTTTATCTCGAATCAATTCCGGCTGAACATAATCAGATTTTCCGCCAACGTCGATATTATGACGGTAATTATGACAAGAATTTCATTCGTCGTATCGGTGGTCTAATGATGATTGAAGACGGACAACTTGTATCAATCTGGGATGTCGACCTAGACTCATATTTTGCTCCTGTTGTAGCAAAACTATCAGAAGCTGTTAAATCTGCTCCAATTGGTACATATTTCCTTGAAAAAGAATCTGTAGCTGGTCATACAAAAAATGTAGATAATTATAATCCTGAACTTGTTTGGGAACATTTCTATGTTAAACTTCCTAAACATGTAGTGAACTTTAACCGTGCAGAAGTGCTTAGTCAAAAATTAGCAACAAAAGAGGTCTTTGAACGGTCAATGACTGAAGTCAAGCTGGACGACTTAGATATGATTATTTCACTTATCGATGATAATAATCTTTATCGTGGTGATGAGCACAAACAAACCTTGCTTGACTGGCGCAAATATAAACAAAACTTTGACAAAGCAAACAATAAAGATGTGTGGCTTTGGGACCAAGCTCAAAAACATGGGCCAAAACTTCGCTTCCGTAACACTGTTATTGGTACTTTAATTGCTGACCTTTATGATGGTGTTGATTTGGAAAAAGCTGTCAAATCATTTGAGACTAAGGTTGCTCCACAAAATTACAAGCGTACTCAAGCTCTAGTTACTCCACGACAAATTGAAGAAGCTAAAGCAAAACTTGCTGAATTAGGTTATTTAGACTCAATTTATCGACAAGTTGCAACAGAAACTGATATTCCGGCTCAACATGTAATGTTCCGCACAACAGAAGTGAAACATCTTAATGTTTTCGATGAATTGTCAGGACAAATGCAAAAATCAACTAGTAAGGTCGATTTGTCAAAAGTGCAAGATATGACCATGGATGAATTGACTGCTATGTTACCAGAATTGTCTAAAGTTGAATTACTACCAACAAATCGTATTTTCAAAAATCAAATTGCTTTAACTAAAGGTACTGGTGGACCAAATATGTTTGCATGGGATAACGACTTTGCTTGGGCATATTTGAATTCTGACACAACCGATGCTATTCGCGAAAAAGTCAAAGCTGCTGGTGGAAATGTGACAGGTGATGTTCGTTTCAGTCTTGCATGGTATAATTACGATGACTTAGACCTGCACGTTAAAACGCCTCATGGTGAAATTTATTATGGTCACAAACATGATTCCGGCGGCGTGCTTGATGTCGATATGAATGCTGGGCATGGGACAACTCGTGAACCCGTTGAAAACATTGTTTGGCAACACGTGTCTGACATGCCAAATGGACAATATTATGTTTTCGTAGACCAATTTTCACAACGTGAAAACAGTGATGTTGGATTCCAACTTCAAATGGAAATTAACGGTGAAATTCGAACATTTGATTTTGCTGATAAAGTGCCAAATTCATTTCACAATAACCGTTTAATTGAGTTTCGTAAAACTAATGCAGGTATTGTTGACGTAAAAGTCTCATCAATTCTTAAAGAACAAACCATCACAGCAGATTCCTTTATTGAGGTGAAACGTATTTATACGTCACCAAACTATTGGACTTCAAATGTAGGTAACAAACATTATATTTTTGAAACTGATAATGTAGAAATTTCAAATCCTATTCGCGGTTTCTTTAATGAATTTTTGGAATCACGCCTAGCACCTCATCGTAAAGTCTTTGAACTTTTAGGTGGTCGTCTAAAGATTTCTGAAAATCTTGAAAATGCTGTGACTGGATATGGATTTTCTGTAACATCAAAAGAGAACTTCCTTGTCCGTTTGACCAAATCTAATGGTCAAAAACTCCTTTGCAATGTACAATTATAGAAAGGTTCAACCAATATGAACACAGATATGAACATTTTTGAAAAAGCTTTTGAAAAAGCTAGCCGTCTCCGCCTTCGTTTTAACGTAGGTACACTTTCTAATTTAACTGTTGAAGATTTGTGGTCATTGCCACTTACAGGCAATAAAGGCAACAGTCTTGATGCCTTGGCTATCAATCTGAACAAAAAACTGACTGATGAAACGCCAAAATCATATGTAACAAAAACCACCACACAAACAGACACAACAACTCAATTATCTTTTGATATTGTTAAACATATCATCGATGTCCGTTTAGCTGAACAAGAAGAACAACAAAATAAACTTGTCAAGAGTGCTCAACGAGCTCAACTTGAAGAGCTTAAAACTCAAAAGAAACTTGCTGAACTACAAAACTTGACAATTGAAGAAATTGACCAACGTTTGAAAGAACTAGAAGAGTAATGTTTAAATTTAGAGAAATCAAAAAACCTCATATTTTTCTTATCGGAGCTGGCGGAACTGGGGGATTCACTTTAGAATTCCTCACCCGCCTATTTGCTGGTCAAGAAATATCAATCGATGTTTATGATGGAGATAAAGTTGAACTTAAAAATTTAAAACGTCAAGCCTTTACACTAGACGATTTAGATTACTTTAAAGTTGATGCTTTAGCTCATAGGTTAACTGAAATTGTTCCAGAAGCCCCAACAATCAATTCTCATACAGAATACATTGTGAGTGTAGATGAATTTGTTGCAGAACTTCTATTAAATTTAGAAGAAGATGAAACTCCTGTAATTATTTCCGCTTTGGATAATATTGCAACAAGACGACTGGTTAATGAAGCTATTGCAGAATTATCAGGAAGTCAAGATGTTGTCGCGATTGACTCAGGTAATAATGACCAAGGTGGACAAGTTGTTCTCTTCTCAAATTACGAAGTTGAATGTAAAAATATCATGGGTGAAACAACACATATGAACTTACCTAACATGTTACAAATGTTTCCAGAAATTGATGTTATTAAAGACATTCATGATGAAAATCCTGGTTTAGTTCAAAACTGTGCTGACAATGCTGAAAGTAAACCACAATCGATGATGGCTAATGTGAGAAATGCTGACATTATTTCATCAATTGTTTATAAACTTTCGAATAATGAATCGTTCACTTCTAATTTATGGGTTAGTGATTTATTAACAGGTTCAACAAGTTCATGGAGACGTGATGGATAAAGAACAATTAAAAGCTTTGATAGCATCAAAGCCCGTAATTTATAAAGAAAATCCATGGTATACATATACAAATGATACTATTATAGGTTTTGAATTAGAGACTTATATTGATTTGCTAGACCTTGTTCGAGATTATTTCAAGAAATATTATGACATATTTAAGTCAGAAGCACAGGTTTTAGTAGTAAGTAAAGAGGATTCTTATAAATTACAACATATTCCCAGATTACCAACAAATTTACCATATGAAATTTTAGTTTTACCCCAAGAAAACACTTGGAGTAATACATCTGTTTCGGAAAAGCAATGGCAAATTGATATTGTGGGACAAGATATCACACCTCTTATGCGAATTCATTCACATCATATTTTAAACGCATATCAATCTCAAACTGATTATGATAGTTTAAATTCTGGTTCTTTAGAAATCGTATTAGGTGATATTTATAATGACAATTATCAAATTGCTTATTGGTTAGATGAGCGAGGTAAAACGACCAAAGAGAATGTTTGGAAAACATATCGAAGGTCAAATACAAGCGAAAAAATTCTATCAGGAAACACATTTCACTTGTAAAATCGGACAACATATGGTATAATTATATAAGATAAAACACGAGGTAAAACAATGAAGTATTTTAATTTTAACAATGAAGTAGATACAGTTCCAGTAGAAGTTAACGAAACAACTAAGGAAGTCACATTTAACGGTGTAACTTTTGCATCAATGCAAGAATTTGCAGAATTTTATGCTCAAGCACGTGACGTAAAACCCGAATATTTGAAGAACTGGGTATTGGTTGAAAATGGCGATACATATTCCTTTGTGTTGCGAGCAGCTACAGCGGGTACTAGTGCTGCAGATATTGCAATTGCTTTACGTGCAGCAGGTTTTACTCCTGAAGAAATTGCCAAAGCTTTAGCTGGTAATGATGTGCAAGAAGACTCTGACCTCGAGGATGATGAATTCACAGAAGCTCTTGAGGGTTATAATGTAGACATGTTGCTATATGGTGCAGAAGTACAAACAATCGAACAATTCCGTCAATTAGTGGAAAATGAAATTGATGAGTACGATTATGACTATTCTGAATGTTTCGATAGCTATAACTATGAAGCGAAAAATAAACTAAGAGCACGTTTCCCTGAAATTCCAGCAGAATTTGCTTTTGCATTCATCAAAGGTCGATTAGCCGATTCATATAATGTAAATCGTGAAGCCGCTGAAAAAGCACAGATTACAGCTCAACTAGCAGGGCGTAATGATTTCCAAGTTTATTTTATCAGTCAAGATGGTGCTGAACGTCGTCGAGTTTCAAACCTGCGAGCATTTAACCAAGTCTACTTTGAAGGCAATAAGGTGCTTGTAGTAATCTAAACTACAACAGGTCAAAGGATAATCAATGATTATCCTTTGATTTTTATGGAGGTAAAATGTCGGTAATCGAGAAATGTTTGAATAAAATCTTTGGAGATATTGATGATTATAGGGAAATCATCAACTTTACATATCCTGTTTTATTTTCATTCATTAAAAGCAAACAACAATACATTGGTTTCGTAAACCAATATAAACCATCAAATGGTCTAGTTTCTTTTTTAATATCGGAAACATCTATATCCAAATTAAGCGAAACAATTAAGAACAATACTATCCTGATATATCATTATCTGTGAGAGTGCCTTTTAATACTTTATTAAGTGATTAAAAGCTTTTTTTACAACTTTGTATACACAAAGTTGTAAATGGGGATTCTCCCCAAACCCCATTTAATACATGAATCCATTTGAAGATGTCAGTGATTAGAACCCACTAGCATCCATGAAATCGTCACAGCAAAGACGTTAAAACTCGGGGTACAATTTGGATACCTCGTAAGGAGCACGCTAACCATTGAATAGTCAAGGTTGTGTTCTAAGAAGCTACAGTAATGTGCTTTACTCAAAAAAGCAATGCTAAATAAAACGCAAGCCGTATTAGGTAACTTCTGAGAAACCACATATTTAAGGCTTCAATCAGTCAAATAGAATTTCAAAATGAGGTTTTGGAAGCAGTCAGTTTGGCATGGTTCCAAAAGTTGTATGCTCGATTTTGGATATGGTGGTTAGTTTTGGAATCAGTCAGTTTGACATAGTTCCAAAAGAAGCTAACTTCGTAGTAGAATTGACCTTTAGTTTTGGAAGCAGTCAGTTGACATGGTTCCAAAAGTTTCAATTGAAAAATTTATAAAGTTTTATCAAAAAGGCTTGACAAAGCTGACAATATATGATATAATAAATTTATACTTTGGATGCTTATGCAAATTGGTAACGCAGGCAGACTGTAAATCTGTCCCTTCAGGTTTGGAGGTTCGAGTCCCTCAGCATCCATTAAGTCATCAAAGCAAAGACGTAAAAACTCGGTGTACAATTTGGATACGTCGTAAGGAGCACGCTAACTATTGAAATGTCAAGGTTGTGTTCTAAGGAGCTACAATACTGTGCTTTGCTCAAAAAAGCAATGCTAAGTAAATCGCAAGCGTATTAGTTAACTTCTGAGAAACCACATATTTAAGGCTTCAATCAGTCAAATAGAATTTCAAAAATGAGATTTTAGAAGCAGTTAGTTTGACATGGTTCCAAAAGTCGGCATCCATAATTCGGGAGAATTACTCAAGCGGTTAAGAGGACTGTTTGCTAATCAGTTAGGTCGTTAATTCGGCGCAAGAGTTCGAATCTCTTATTCTCCTTTATCAACGAATTTTTAATTCGGACGCTTAACTCAGTTGGGAGAGTACTAGTCTTACAAACTAGATGTCAGTGGTTCAAACCCACTAGTGTCCATGTGCGGGTATAGTTTAAAGGTAGAACTACAGTCTTCCAAACTGTTGGTGCGGGTTCGATTCCCGCTACTCGCTTTCAATCAAGATTAGCTCAGATTGGTAGAGCATCGGACTGTTAATCCGACTGTCACAGGTTCGAGTCCTGTATCTTGAGTTCTATGCATCATTGGCGAAATTGGCAAACGCTTCAGGCTTAGACCCTGATGCTCGTAAGAGCTTGTAGGTTCGACTCCTACATGATGTATTAATGCTCGGTTGATGGAATTGGCAGACATATGGGACTTAAAATCCCAGGGCCATTGGGCCGTGCGGGTTCGAGTCCCGCACTGAGTATTATAGGCAGTTTAGTGTCTTTAGAATAAGCCGTGGCAACACGGAAAAGCTATTTCTTTTGTTCCAATACGGAGAATGGCGCCGGTAACAGGTTCATCTAAGCAATGTATTATTTAAATGATATCAGAAATGGTATCAGCATTAGAAGATAACAGGTACTAGATTTCTAGTCCTCAAGGGCGACTGCTGAGAGGTATGCCTAGCAAGCGTAGCTTTAGTCGATAATGTGAAATAATACAAGATATTAGTACGAGTTTTGCACCAAGTGCTAGTATCAGTACGTATTATAAAGAGGTTCTGCAACCCCTAAGTGATACCTACAGCTGATGGTACGCAAACACCACAGTAATAGTTGGCGGTGCGCATTTTGAAGTTCAAAAGATTTCGAAACGCAAGGCAATGCCTGTCAACTCGTATGGAAATGATATGAACTATGATATTGGGTTTTATAGAATATTAAGTTTTTATAACTTCGAATCAAAAATAGCAAAAGTCATTGTCAGTTCTAATTGAAAGTGTCTTTCGGTGACATAGGTCACCCATCATAAGCTCGCAAGGCTGCGATGAAGTCGAAAAGTACCGCAAGGAAGAGGACAGCTAACTCTACCCGAAAGGAAAAGCGGCTTAGTAGATTAGAACTCAAGGGGTGGTTGTCCTAACAACCAGGCATGAAGACTACAAGTGGGAACATTTGTGGACAAGTTGTAAACCTGAAAGGGAATTAAACAGCGAAAGGTCTTCGCAAACAGTAATAGTCTCAAACTGTTTAATTGGTCTTGTAGTGTAGCGGTTATCACGTCGCCCTGTCACGGCGAAGGTCGCGGGTTCGATTCCCGTCAAGACCGTTTTGAATCATCAAAGCAAAGATGTAAAACTCGGTGTGTAATTCGGACACATCGTAAGGAACATGCTAACCATTGAGTAGTCAAGGTTGTGTTCTAAGAAGCTACAATACGGTGCTTTACTCAAAAAAGCAATACTAAATAAAACGCTAGTCGTATTAGTTAACTTCTGAGAAACCACTTATTTAAGGCTTCAATCATTCAAAGATGACATGATTCTGAAAGTACTCCTATAAGGTTCTGCAAAGACCTTAAAAATAAATTTATAGTGATGTAAATTATGAGTAGGTAGTGAAGTGGCTAAACACAGTAGGCTGCAAACCTACTCCGAAAGGTTCGTGGGTTCAAATCCCACCCTACTCTTTTTTAAGAACAAAACAAAGACGTTAAAGCTCAAAGTACTCTTTGATAATGGGGTATAGCCAAGTGGTAAGGCACAGGCCTTTGAAGTCTGCATCGTTGGTTCGAATCCAGCTACCCCAGTTCTTTCGTCACAGCAAAGACGTTAAAACTAAGTGTGCAATTTGTACACATGGTAAGGAATACGATAACCATTGAGTTTTCAAGGTTGTATTCTAAAGAATTACAATATAGTGCTTTACTCAAACAATATTTTTGGTGCGCGTGGTGAAAGGGTTAACACATCAGACTGTGAATCTGACAGTGCAAGTTCGAGTCTTGTCGTGCACCTTAAACATATTTACGGAATTAGTGATTCTACTAGTCCATAAATTATCGCTGGTTTAGCTCAGTTGGTAGAGCATCTGATTTGTAATCAGAGGGTCACAAGTTCAAGTCTTGTAACCAGCATCGCGATTCGTCGCGAACTTTGGTCTGTTAGTCAAGTGGTTAAGACATCGCCTTTTCACGGCGGAATCACGAGTTCGATTCTCGTACAGACTGTTAAAAATAACTGTTCTCATGCGGAGATTCTCATAACAGTCAAAGCAAAGACGTTAAAACTCGGTGTGCAATTTGGAAACATCGTAAGGGGTGCGCTAACCATTGCGTAGTCAAGGTTGTATCCTAAGAAGCTACAGTAATGTGCTTTACTCAAAAAAGCAATGCTAAGTAAAACGCCAGTCGTATTAGTTAACTTCTGAGAAACCACTTATTTAAGGCTTCAACTAGTTAATATAGACTTCAAAATATGTTTAACATAGTTCCAAAGGTTTATTGAGAAGTACATTTTCTCAATAATAAAATTCGCGATGATATCGACTTGAATGTACTGGGTCGTAAATCAAAAACTTGTTGGTTGAAAGGTTCTCCAATATATGAATGCTAGAGGCGTTAAGAGCATTTATTTATATATGTGATAAGTTATCACATGATTTAATACTTATGCGGGGTGGTAGCAGTGGTAGCTCGCTGGGCTCATAACCCAGAGGTCGCAGGTTCGAATCCTGTCCCCGCAATTTATAGGAAACATGTTGGTGGCTGTGTCCATCATGTACGAACCGGCGTACTTCAAAAGAGTGCGTTTGTAGTTCTTGGAAACAAGGGCAATAGGTTTGGTTTTCTATCATAAATAACCATACAAAAGTAGACATAAAAATCGTGGAGTATAAGCTCTCGTTCGAGTCTGGACACCAATTAAGGGTCAGGCAAATGTGCCAATACGGGTGCATCACGAGAGAATTGAATACTTTTGCGTTGAACCCCAGCAATGGGAATATAACACGATATAAGTCGTAGGTCTGCTCAATCGCAAAATTGTATATGATTGCGGCCCACTTCGTAGCTGAGTGTCAATCTCAGCTTATACATAGTTCATTGAGAGTCGCGTCCTCGATGACGTATAATCGCATATTAATTGGTGAATAAATTTGTTATGGGTGGAGTCCCATCTAGTGGCAGAATAGCCTTGTCGAGCTAACGCACAATAACTGGAGCCCTCAAAAGGGGCTGTTGACGCATGATTATGCGAAACAGTTATTGGTACAAATTTATGTAGTCAATAGTGCACGTCCGGTGTTCTAAGCAGAGACTGAAATGCGTTTAAGCGTATGAAACTCTCATGGTGCAGAGCAGGGTTGATGGTTGGAAACAACCTATAAGGAACTTGCGGATACGTAGCGAAGTGAAATCCCTGAAGAAGAGTTAATTTTACTGTGAAAAACAGTCAATCCAAGACAGGGTGGACCTTGCCGGATATCGATTCCGGCCCACATGTGGTGACTGAAGTATGTTATGATAGAAATGCTGGTAAAAACTAAATCCAGCCCTATAATTTAGACGAGATAGCTCAGCTGGTAGAGCAGTAGCTTGAAGCGCTACGTGTCATAGGTTCAAGTCCTATTCTCGTCATATGACGAAAAACAATTGTTGAAACCAAGGCTCTTCGTATAATGGTTATTATGACAGTCTCCAAAACTGTAGAAGTGGGTTCAATTCCCTCAGAGTCTGTAACCTATAATGCATAGAAAAAACTATGTTTAATAGCCAAAGAACTACTGGTCGGTCTGTTTTGGGTCAGTTGTTTGTAGATAGGCTTATCGGGTTTTATATGTTTTCCGCAAACCGACGAATAAACATATCGAAGAAAAAGTCTAAATAGCTTTTTGAAATTTTTATTGAGAGTAATAATCTCAACATGATAATAGGTGATTATGGAGAATATCTGCGAAAGTGGGTATTTTCTTTTTTACGGTCAAAGCAAAGACGTTAAAACTCGGGGTACAATTTGGATACCATCGTAAGGAGCACGTTAACCGTTGAGTAGTCAAGGTTGTGTTCTAAGAAGCTACAATATTGTACTTTACTCAAAAAAGCAATGCTAAGTAAATCGCAAGCGTTTTAGTTAACTTCTGAGAAACCACATATTTAAGGCTTCAACCAGTCAAATAGACTTCAAAACAAGGTTTTGAAACAATCTGTTTGACATGGTTCCAAAGGGCTATGTTGATTGAAATGATTCGTTACAAGGCGCAATTTCAAAACAAAGCTTTCATTACAGCTAATACTCGTAAAATTAAAGCATCTCAGTTAGACCATATTTCGGGAAACTATACGAAATATAGTTTAAGTACTTGCGCTAAAACTATTGGTGATGAATTAGTTCAACGTGATTTATATTCTGCTTTTATCTTACAACACGTATTAGATGATGGTGAAACAGTTGACTTGAATGCTTGTGATGCTGATTTCCAAACATTTTTGAGAAATCAAGAAATCACAATGAAACATTGTGACACAGAGTTGACATCAGCAGGTAAA
>ERZ772874.318-NODE-318-length-25665-cov-11.875713_pt1 | contig 25665 bp, 19 predicted proteins | sample MGYA00580586_ERZ772874 | MGnify/ENA primary metagenome ERZ772874 (study PRJEB29015, sample SAMEA2737952) | human oral metagenome | biome: human oral; feature: human-associated habitat; material: dental | place: China | collected 2154 ... | reverse complement strand
CCGTCACCAGAACACACCATAAGGCTGTACGCAGTACTGTGTTTTTCACGGGTATAAGCGAAGGCATCGTATGCGCCACGAAGAACAGCGCTGCACATGTCTGATACAACAGTGTGCACAGGTCCATGTTGTTTTTGACGAGTTCAGCTTCAGCTGATCCGCTAAGACCAATAATAATAAAACTGCTGGAGGAAATGTTGAGACAGCTCCCCCAGACGAGGCTCCGCACAATACCCGATTTATCGAAGAATGGGGCATCTGCGCTACCTGGTTGAAGGCGGCGGTTCTCCGGCGTACCCGTATCACGCTGGGAGACATGCGGTGTGCGCGTCGTTGTCATGCTCGCTCCGTCGGTACTCGCTGCCGAATAATGTATCCCTATCATAAATGAGGCTCTTTGAGCATACACCGGCGAGCGGAAGACGCCTATGTTAAATGTCATGGATTGCCGAACCGGTTTCAAGGTCGAATTTTTTTGATGCGAGGATGCCCTAGCCTGCACCCCCTGACGAATGTCACGGGTACGCCGAAAAAACGGGGATACGCTATTGCATATTCGGTGTTCACGACAAGAGCATAAGGCAGGTTGAAGCACCTATGGCAGGTATCTCTGGTTCCGCCTTACCCGAGGGTGTGTCCGCCGCGAAAACGCAGGGCGGTCTCACCGTCACGGGGCTAAGCAAGTCATTCGGCAAAACCCGTGCGAATGACGATATTAGTGTGCGGCTTATACCCGGGGAGGTAACGGCGCTGATAGGTCACAACGGTGCCGGGAAAACAACGTTTCTCAACCAAATTGTGGGGCTGACCAAGCCAGATGCGGGCAGCATCAGCTATGGCAGCACAGACCTCATTGCCCATCCGACACAGGCTCGGCAGATATGCGCGATCATGCCGCAGGTAACGTCCTCCCTAGAGGGGGTGACCCCGCGCCAGGCGATAGCGACGGCGGTTCGCATTCGCGGGTTGAAGCCGAAGCAGGCGAAACGGGCGGTTCAGGAAACTCTCGATACTCTCGATTTAGGGGATTGGGCGGACAGGCCGGGGCATAAGCTCTCGGGCGGTATCAAGCGCCTAACCTCATTCGGTATGGCGGTTACCGCACCCGCCCCCATCTACCTCTTTGACGAGCCCACGAACGATGTTGATCCGGTGCGTCGCGAGCTGCTGTGGAGGATGCTGCGGATGCGCGCCGAGCAGGGTGCCACGGTGCTGATCGTGACTCATAACCTCCTGGAGGTGGAGCGTCACGCCGATAGGTACCTGCTGTTTAATAAGGGGCTGCTAGTTCGTGATGAACCGACAAGCGCACTGGGTTTGGAGGAAGCAAAAAGTACGCTCTCCATCACGGCTACCCCGGAGTTCCTTCAAGAACTTAGCAGCGTGCTAGATGTAAAAATATCCCCTTCACCAGGGAATATGCCAAATAAGGAATATATGGAAAAACGCATAGAGGGTGATTCTTCCATCCCTCGGGAGTTTACCGTCACCCTGAGTACCGATGCGCTTGAGCTGGCCTTACCCCATGTGCTTTCAGGAATTCGTGCGGGATGCGTCGAAAGCTACCGCATAGGCTCGGCGTCTTTGGCCGATAACTATGAGGAGATGATTAACCATGACTAGCGCCCTCGTGTCCTCACGAATTTCGACGGTACGTGCCACGGTCGAGCTGATCCGCTGGTCGCTAATTCGTAACGCCATCAACGCGCCGCTTTTTGCGGTGGTGCAGGTCCTTTTAGCCTTTGCACTTCTTTACGGCATCTCGGTCTTCATGCCGCATCTTGACCGGAATTCTGCAGAATATCTGGCATCCGGCGCGGTAACGGTGAACTTTATTTCTATGGGGTGTGTAATAGCTCCGCAGTTTATTGCTACCGCTAAGACGAACGGTATGTTCGACTATCAGCGTTCCCTTCCGGTGCCGCGCCTGGCGATTCTGGCGGCAGATGTACTCGTTTGGGCGGTTCTCGCTCTTCCCGGCATTATTGCGGGCGGTGTAGCCGCAAAACTCAAATTTGATTTTGATGTGAACCTGAATATCGGCGCTATTGCCGTTGTATTCGCGCTTCAAGTTGTTATGGCGGTGTTAGGGTTTATGCTTGCGTACTGGGTTCCAGCGTCACTTCTGACTATCGTGACGCAGTCTATTACCTTCATGGTTTTGCTGTTTGCGCCGATTAACTACCCGCCCGAGCGGCTGCCCGACTGGTACGTGCACGTTCAGCAATTCCTGCCGTTCGTGCCTGCGGCAAACCTTGTGCGAGCCGCCCTCTTCGACATCGGCCAGATACAAATCCTGGACGTAATAGTCGTCGGTTTTTGGGGTCTTCTGGGATGCGCATCCGCACTGTGGGCGCTTGCCCGCAGGGACTAGACCTTTCAGGGTCTCACCTGTATAAAAAGAGCCTTGATTGTGAATAAAGCATTGGAAATATCCTCTGTATTCACGATCAAGGCTCTTTTTATTATCACCCACAGACGGGGCGGAAAGGATGAAACAACTACAACCGATAGAAGCCTTCCACCGCGCGGGTCAGGTATGCCATATCGTGAACGTGGCACATTTCGCGCATCGAGTGCATCGACAGTAGTCCAATCCCCACATCGATGGTGCGCATCCCCAACCGGGTGGCGGTGATAGGCCCGATCGTGGAACCGCAGGGCATATTGTTATTCGACACGAACTCCTGATAAGGAACGTCCACCGCCTTGCACGCCGCCGCGAAAATACCGGCACCCACCGCATCGGTTGCATACCGCTGATTCGCGTTGATCTTCAGCAGCGGGCCAGCACCGGGAAGCGGGCGCACCGTCGGGTCATGATGCCCCTGGTAGTTCGGGTTCACCAGATGCCCGGCATCCGCCGAAAGGCACACCGAATCGGCGAGCGAGCGGCGGTATTCGTCCTGGCTCTCCCCGCGAGCCTGCGAGAGCCGCACCAGCACGTCCTCCAGGAACGGACCGGCGGCACCGCTGCGGGTTTCAGAACCGATCTCTTCGTGGTCGAATCCCGCAAGCATCACGGTGTGCGCTGAGTCTTCATCAGCATTCTCGGCGACATAGCGTTCTAAGGCGCACAATCCGGCATGAACCGACGAGAGATTATCCAACCTGCCCGAGGCGAAAAACTCTCCGTCTCGCCCGAAACGGCGGGGTTCCTGCGCATCCGCAAAGAGCACATCGTAACCGACGATCTGCTCCGGATCGACCGAACCGCCCTCGTCGATGGTCTGCTGCGCCAAATAGGCGAGCACATCGTTCTCGGTATCATCCACGCCCCAAATGGGGTACATATTGAACTGTTTATCGAGGGTCAGCTCATTACGTTTATGGTCCAGATGAGGGGCCAGCTGCGGCACACGCGCCAACGGTCCAGTCACCACATAGCGATCCTGAAGGGTGCCGTCTTCCCGAAGTACCGTCAGGCGCCCGGCGGCGCGCAGCTCACGATCCAAAAAGGAATTAAGCAGTGCGCCACCGTAATTTTCGACGCCCATCTGATGCCATCCTGCCGCCGTCACCGACGAACTCGGCTTGAGCTTAAGCGACGGCGAATCCGTATGCGCACCCAGCACCCGGTAACCGCTCGCCTTCTGCGCCCGCCGACCGCCAGCCCAAGCGATAATCGCGCCGTCACGCATCACAAAATGCCTGCCGACGGCAGCCTCATTCTGCCACGGCTCGGTTTCGTTCAGCTCGGTAAACCCCGCCGCCTGCAGGCGCCGTGCCACGGTTCGCGCCGCCAGATATGAGACGGGCGAATCGCAGACGAACTGGGCGAGATCTTCGATATTTTTGACGGCATCAACGGTCATACTATGCGCCTACTTCTTGGGTTTGGGAATGACGGGGAACGCTGAGGTCCACGGTGAAGCGTCGGTTGATCCCTGCTTATGCGATTGTGCGGCTTCCGGCGAGATTTTCGGAATCGGAGCGGTAGCCCAGGGAACCTCTGAGGTGTTCTGGGATGCCTCCTGCTGAGCCCGCGAGGTCTGCGAAACTGCAGCCGAGCCGTCCGCAGCCGCATTCTTAGCGGGTGCGCCCTGCCTGCTTTCCTTCTGCCGGGCAGCTTCTTTCTGCTGAGCAAGGGCCTGAGCTTTGGCACGCTCATAGGCTGACAAGGCATTTTGCACGGGAATGCTCATCGTGGAGGTATCCGGCGCGAAGTTCTTTGAGGAAGGGTTCTTCGTATCGTCTGCCTGCGCGGCGGATGCGCTAGCGGCTTCCTTCTGCGGCGCGGTTGCATTCGATGCAGACCCCTGCGCCCCGGAGGCGCGCACAGAAGAATCGGCCCGATTCGAGCCCTGCTGAGCCTTTTGCGCGGAGGCGCGTGCCGCTTTCTGCGCCGCATCCAGATCTATGCCTGACGGAGCCTTTTCCGCTGCTGCGGGGGCAACCACGGCAGGCTTGAGCTCGTCGGCGATAGTCCTCGCCTGTGCAGACTGCGCGGGTTTATCGACGGTCTGCGCTTCTTTCCCGGTTGCGTGGGCTGCGGTATTCGCGGTCGTCGGACGCTCAGCCTGGGCTGATTCATTAGTGTGTACCGGCTTTTGAGGCTGAGTCGATTCATGAGCCTGTGCCGGTTTGGCAGTTTGCGCCGGTTTCTGGGACTGGGCTGACTCATGAGTCGGCACAGATTCCTTGGATGGCGCAGGCTTACCGATTGGTGCAGGCTTATTAGCCGGTGCCGAACGTTCGGGCTGCGCGGGGGCAGAAGCCTTGGCCGACGTATCATTCTGCTCGCTCTTACGAGCGCCTTCCACAGGCTTCGCGGCGGGTGCCTGTGCAGCCGGTTTCTCCGCGATATTCCGCTCGGACGCACGATGCTCTTCAGCCGTTTGCGGGCTAGCGGGGGCAGACGAAGACGCCGATTTTACCGAAGCATTATCCTGTGCGGGCTTGGCGTTCCCCGCCACAGGGGCAGCAGGTTGTACAGGTTGTGATTGTACCGGGGCCTGCGATCCTTGCGGTGCAGAAGCAGAATTATCAGCAGCAGGTGAAGCAGCAGCAGCATTTTTCACGGACATACCGGGCTGTGCAGCCGCGTGCGCAGCACCCGAAGCCGGTGCTGCGGTGGCTGGCGCATCCGAGGAAGAAACGGGCGCTTCCACACTCATTGACGCACCCTCAACTGAGGAGGCGGCAACCGCATCCTGGCCCTGATTCAGAGCGGCTTTCCTCTTTTGCCGGTAAGTGTACATGTACACGAGCCCGGCGAAGGCAAGCTGCAGAATAAGGGCCTGCACAAAGTCAAGCGCCTGAGCCTCACGATTCGCGTCAAAGGGGTCAGCCAGACCCAGCAGCCCAAGGATGATACCCGAAATATTATTCGCAATATGCAGGCCGATACCGGCTTCAAGACCGCCGGTGTACCAGCACAAGAACCCGGCGATCAGAGCCATCGTCAGCACAGAAAGCAGACCCCACAGTCCGTAACCATGCAGCACCATAAAGATAGGCGCTGGAATAATAATTGCCCAAACGGGATTCTTCAGCCACCGACCCACGGTCTGCATGAGATAACCGCGGAAGAGCAGTTCCTCGGCGTAGCACTGGAACGGAACTATCAACAGAATAAGCACAATGTACAGCCAGAACATGCCGGAATTCAGCGGATGCACGCTGTTCTGCGTGGTCAAAGAACCAGCCAGAACCAAGTTCCCCACATTGTAAAGACCGAAAATGAGGAACCCAAACCCTAGGAAAACACCTAAATAGGACCACCGCATGCGACCCGCAATGGAGTGAATTAGACCTAAGGGTTTGAAGTTGGTAATCAGGCGCGCAATGAAAATCGCCGGAATCACCGGAATGATGCTGATAAAGAACGTGATAAAAACAAGCGGGGTCTTAAAAACGTTCGCGTAAACACGCTGTAGATCGGTCAGGTGATCGTAAGGGACGCGCAACATCACGGCGAATGCTAGCAGTGCAAAGCTCACAATCAGCAGGAGCACAAAATAGATGCTGGCAATCAGCAAGCCCTCAAGAACCGGGGTGAACCAACGCGCACGCGGGTTCACATGCGATAACCGGTGATAGGGCAGCTCGCTAGCGCGTTCCAGAAGCTCCTTACGGGTAAGGCGGTTACTCCTGTAATACTCAGCGGAGGCGAAGGTAGACTCAGCGCCGTACCCGTAACTTTCTGCCTGATGCGGGCTCAGCATCGTGGGCATATTTTGGGTATTAGTGACTGCGCCAGGTGGTTGGTTTGTTGGAATGAACTCAGAACCGTGATGTCCGGGTTCCTGCTGGTGATTAGTGCTCATAGTATCCATAATAGAGGGGACCCTCCCCCGAATGTCACACCGGGGCCATCTGTGCAGGTTGCCTTACGGTGTAATAATTTACCTGCCTATGAACTTTTCGGGCTTATATTTTATGGGAAATATGCCATAATTTGAGGGTTACCGTAGTTTAAAATTTGAGGCTACTCGTGCCTACGCTTCCGGGTGTTTTTGGCGCCAGTAGTGAAGGAAGGTTCAGATGGCTCTCGTCTTCAATCCGCCCCCAAATTGGCCCAAACCGCCTGCCGGGTGGTCTCCTACCCCGACGTGGCGGCCCGATCCCGCATGGGGTCCTGTTCCCGAAGGTTGGCAGCTGTGGATTGAGGAGCCCGAGCCTGAGAATGAGCAGGCACCCTCGACGGCGGAATCTTCATCTGCCGCATCGGGCTCTTCTGAGGGTTCTTCCAGCGCGAAGCCCTCGCCATCGTCAAGCTCTGAGCAGAGCGGTGAGTCTGCGCAGGATTCTGCCCCGAAGCAGCGTACCGCGCCGACCATTTCCGAACAGTTTGCCGAGCAGAAAACTTCCCATCAGCAGACCCCTGAGCAGAAGACTCAGGCGGAGTCTGCCCATGCTCAGGATGCGGCGTCCAGGAGTTCCGAGCCGCGCGAAGCCGCGGGTGAGCGTGCGGGCGCATCCGGTTCCGGTGCAGCGGCAGGCTCTTCGGCCGAGTCGCAGGTGCGTTCTGAGCAGAGCGTTTCTGAGACCCCTGTGAACCGTCAGAGCGGCACCGCCGAGGCTCCAAAGCCTCAGGTTTCGGAGCCTACCCGCGAGCCCGCTCGTGATGCCCACAATGCCCCGTCCGCGCCGGAGACGAGCGCACAGCAACCGGGAGTCGCGCAGGGTTCGGGTGTTTCTTACGATGCGCGAGAGCCCCTCAGCGACGCACAGGATTCTCAGGGGTCCGTAGGTTCTGCCGCTGCAGCAGGTGCCGAACGGTCCGAGGCTGCACGACAGGAGCCTGTTTCCTCAGAGTCCGCACAGCAGCAGGTTCCTTCACGCGAGTCGCGCCCCGAGCAGTCTTCGGGTCAGTCGCAGGGTAAGCCTACGGATGCACGCGATTCGGCTGATGCGCGTGGTACCGAGGCTCAGGCATCTTCCCGACCGGCTACTCCCCCGCGCGGCACTTCCCAGGTTCCTCCCACGCAGCAGCGTTTTGAGGGGCAGCCTCAGGCTCCTGTGAATCATCAGCAGTCAGGCTTTGCCGCGCAGAGTTCTCAAGAGCAGAACGCTCAGAACCGGGGGCAGCAGGCTCAGCCTCAGCAGCCCGCACAGCCTCAACACGTTACTCAGACCCAACAGCCCGGGCAATCTCAGCAGCCGCAGTCTTTTGAGGCCCAGCGCCAGCAAGAATTTGCCCAGCGTCAGCAGCAGGATTCTACACAGCGCCAGCAAAGCTTCAATCAGCAGCAGGACTCTGGCTCTGAGCAGCGTCAGCAGGATTTTGCGCAGCGTCAGTCGAGCCCGAATGTTTCGCAGTCTCAGACGCCGGGAAGCGGCTCTCAGCAGCAGGGATTTGCATCGCAGAATTCCCAGCAGAATTTTGGTGCTCAGTCTCAGCAGGGCGCACAGTCACAGCAGAATCGGGCGCCTCAAGCGCAGGGTTCGCAGAACCAGCAGCAGCCTCGCGGGTTCGATGCGCAGGCTCCTCAGCCTTGGCAGAATCAGCCCGGTCAGCAGCAGTTCAGCCAGTCCCGTGAGCAGAACCAGTCTCAGCCGCAGCCGCCCGCGCAGTCTCAGCAGGGTCAGCAGCCGCAGTCTTTTGAGGCCCAGCGTCAGCAGCAGGATTCTACACAGCGCCAGCAGCAGGATTCTACACAGCGCCAGCAGAGCTTCAACCAGCAACAGCAGGGCTCTGATCAGCATCAAGGTTTTGCGCAGCAGAACCAGGGATCCGAGCAGCAGGGCCTAAGCGCCCAGTCCCAGCAGGGATTTGCCGGGCAGAACGCTCAGGAGCGAAACGTTCAGAGCCAGGATCCGCGAAGCCAGGGCACCCAAAGCCAGGGCGCTCAGAACCGAGACACCCAGGGTCAGAGTGCCCCGAACCAGAGTTCGCAGGCACAGCAGTCCCAGAGTCGAGAGCAGCAGAGCCAACAGGGATTCGCTCAGTCGCAGTCTCAACAGCAGCAATCCGGCCAGGTGCGGCCCGGACAATCCCAGTCAGGATATTCTCAGTCCGGTCAGCCTCAGCAGGGTCAGGATCGGTCACGCTCGGGCTTTGGTGCGGGTGCCGCCGCTGGTGCTGTCGCAGGCGCCGCAGCGGGCGCGGGTGCGGCGGCCTCCTCCGGGGCGGGCGCATCCGGCGCTTCGGCTCAGCAGCAGGGTTCTCAGAGCCAGGGCGTGCAGGGTCAGAGCGCGCAGAGTCAGAACGCTCAACAGGATCAGGGCTCTCAGTCGGGGCAGAATCAGCAGCACTCGGTGCAGAACGCTTCGAACCAGCAGGGTAACCAGTTCCAGGGGCAGGGTCAGCCCAGCCAATTCCAGGGCTCGCAGTCGCAGCAGAACCAGCCTCAGCAGGGTCAGTACCAGGCCGGTCAATCGCAGCAGTTCCAGCAGCAGAACGGTGCTCAGAATAATAACGTTCAGAACAGCGGTTTTGCTCAGGGTTCGTACAATCAGAACCAGTCGAACCAGAATCAGCAATACTCCGAGTCAAACACCTCGGATGCGCTCAACGGGTTCACTGCGGCGGCAGCATCCGGGTTCAGCGATTCACCGTATGCAAACGGTCAGACTCCCTTCAACCAGCCCGAGAAGCCGAAGCGCCCGTTCTTTGCGACTCCCGCCGGGTGGAGCGTAATTGCCGGTGCTGTGGCGCTGTTGATTATTATCATTCTGGTGCTGATTTTCACCCTGCCGCGCGGATCTTCCAATGCAGCAGCATCGGAAAGCCCCGCCGAGTCATCATCGGCAGCCCAGGCATCGTCAGAGAGCTCGGCAAGCTCATCGCCCGCCGAGCTGAAGAATGTTGAAGCGAAACTGCCCAGCGGCGATTTCAAGGAGTACAAGGGCAAAGATAAGCAGACCATCGATATCGAGAAGCCCAAGGGCAACGATTCGAAGGCTATCGTCTACTATGAGTTCACCCCCTCCAAAGAATCCAACTCGCGCCATTCCCTGGAGGGGCGCACGGGGGACGATAAAACTTCCAGCTTCGCTCTGTACACCTCCGCGTTGACCAAAGATAAAATCTCGGGCACCCTGTGGATGGACTTGAAGACTTCCAGCCCCACCCGCAAGGTGAATGTCGATAGTGAGGGCGAGTGGCTTATTCGCGTCTACGATGCTTCCTCCGCACCCAAGATTTCTAAGGGTGAGAAGATCAGCGCCGCGTTCAACTCCTACGCCGTGGTCTACTCGGGCGGCTCGGGCACCTTGGAGGCTGGCTACGAGCGCAGGCCGGTAATGAACCTGCGCGTGATGGATGCGGCCCGCTCGAACGATGTCATCTTGGAATCCAGCACCTCAGAGTTCCAGGGCACCGCGAAGTTTGACGCTTCCGAAGATGTTTACTTGGCGATTAACTCCTTCCAGGGCACCTGGAACGTCGGTATTCGCTAGGTAGCCGATAACTTCTTGGTCTAAACCGAGATAGAGAAGACCCCCGCATCGTGATCGACGATGCGGGGGTCTTCTGCGCGGTTCGCAAGGCTATGCCGAGTTCGGGGCGTTTGCCGACTCTGCTGCAGGTTTGACCGAAGCGCTGCGTGCTTTCGGGGTGAGGGCCGCCCACCCCCACAGCAGAACGGTCACGATAAAGAGGCACACGATCGGCGTGCCACCCAGCGCAACACCCGGCGCAGCCAAGAATTCGAGCCCGTTCATATTCCACTGGGTCATACCGCCGAGCACGCGCGGGGAAATATAGAGCCCCACAACGCCCACCCAGGTCAGGATGCGCGCCACAATCATCGCAGCGGGCGGCAGGTATGTGAAGAAGTCGCCGAATGCATCCACAATAAGCACGAGGACCAGAAGCGGCAGAAGCACGTTATGATGCGACCAGCTGATCGGCGAGAGGCTGACCATGAGGAACCCGGTCACCGCAACCTGGGCGAGAACCTTGTTGCGGCGTTCGAGCTGATAGAGAATCGCGGCGGTGAGCACGACGGAGAGCGCCGCCAGCAGATAGAAACCGAGCTTGGCGGCGGTTCCGCTCAGCCCATAGTGCATAAGCCAGCCCTGAATCGAAATATTATCGACAAAGTTAATATCGCCAACACGCGAAGGATCTGAAACCGCGTGGAACCAGTACTGCGGGGCTTCTTGCGGCAACAGAACAAAGCCGAGGGCAATGGTGGCCAGGAAGGTTGCGCCGAAGGTGATAATGCCCTTCCAGTCGCGGCGCACCAGCAGAATAAGCCCGAACACGAGCGGAGTCAGTTTCAAACCACCAGCGATACCGATAAGTACTCCGCGCGGCACACGTGTTGCCGGGCGTAGAAAATCGGCAAGAATCAGCACCATAATGATGGGGTTAATCTGCATAAGGTCGAAGGTACGCCGCCAAGGTCCGCAGAGCATTACCACTATAGTGAGTGCGGCGATCGTGCCGTAACGCCCGAGCTTATCCTGAAGCGGTAAAGGTCGACCATGTGCATTGGCGTAGGAGTACATGATGCTGGAGAGCCACCAGGCGGCGGCGGTCGTAATAAGCACCATAATCGCCATACCCACCTTGAGCGGTATGAAAGCAAACGGCAGGAAGACTAGCGCCGCAAAGGGCGGGTAGGTGAACGGCAAATCCAGCACGCCGATGCTCACCATAGCGCGCCCATAAAGTTCTTTGTCGAAGCCTTCATTATCGAAAATGGTCATGGCACCCATGCGGTAGATCGAAAAATCCAGACCGCCGTAGGTGTTCACGAAGGCTTCAAAAATATAGCCGCCCACCACCATGAGGATGAGCGCCACTACTGCAATTTTGCCCAGAACCGGAGTCTGGGCGCGGGATTCAGTCATGGCGTATTAGTACCTGTCTTACTGAGCTGAAGTTCTCGCCCTTTAGTGTAGCGTGGATATTCTGTTCGCCGAAAGATTATATTCCTCTTCGGACATATACCCAGATGAGAGCCTGTCTTTCTGGGGTGACATATGCTTGCGTTAAATATATTGATTAGGTCGCGGGATGCACGCACCAATCGCTGACGTGCAGCGAATGCGGTTCCTCACCCTATGCGAACAAGCTACCCACGTTATATTCCAAATACAAAATATATACTAGTCAGAAGTCTTTTCCGAAGGTTTTTCGGGCTCAGGTTTCGTGCTGTCGTGAGTCTTACCCTGAGAACTCTGCCCGGAAGGCTCGGCACCTTCACGCGGCTTCACCTTCGCTACCAAGTGTGTACCGCGTTGAGTTCGGGCACGCCGCAGTCCATGACCTGCCGATTTTGCTGCCGCCGAAGATTTCGCCGCGGGTTTTTCATCGGGTTTTACGGAGGCGGCATCATCGCTACCCTCGGCGGGCGCATCCTGATCGGAAGATTCGGGGTCTTCGCTATCGTCCTGAACCTTCGCCTTCTTGGGCATCTCGGCGATGCGCACCGCAACCTCTAAGGCAAGCACCGCGAACGACGCATAGTAGACGATAATCGAGGGGTACAGATAAGGATTTTTCTGATTTACCCCCACCATCGTGACGGCGAAAACTGCCAGCTCAAGGACCACCACCACAAGCTGTTTGGCAGACCCGCCCGGATTCCTCATCATCAGGTACAACGCCATCAGCGTAAAGAGAACGGGAAAGAAGATCTGCCCCGCCACCGCCATTCCGTCTTGGTCATAAGCGTAAATAGCGAGCGCTTGCATCACAGCGGCAACGGCGGCGAGGGGGGCGAGAGTCAGATACTTCATAGGGCTATTCTAACGTTTACCACTCGCCGGTACCTTACTGTATGACGGCTCACGCACAGCCAAAATTCGCATGATTCGGGCAATATAATGGAACTATATGCACTGTGACTAAAAGCGATCGAAAGACAACACCGTGAGCGAGAATCCCCATAAGCCCACTCCCTCGGGTTCTGACTCAGAAGGATCAACCGGCCGCGATACCGGTCGTGGCGGCGCATCCTCAAAGCCGAGCGCGGCGCAAAGTTCTGCACGGTCCGGGGCCGATGTTTCAGGTTCCGGCAACGATGGGCTCACGATTGGGATGCGCCCCACCGAACTCCCCGGCGCCTCGCTAACGTCCGAGGAGATTGCTAAGCGTGCCTCCGGTCGGGGTAGTTGGCACCGCCGCGCATCGAAACCGGTATCGTACTGGATGTTTGGCGTTATTATCGCAATTCTGGTGCATCGCTTTATCCCCAAGGGCGGCTGGCTGATTGTGCATATGGTGACTTTGGGGCTGATTACGAATTCGATTCTGATCTGGAGTCAGCACTTCACCGAAGCGCTCATGAAGATTAAAATTCCTGATTCGGCTCGCGGTATTCAGGTCACACGTATTTTTGCACTTAACGGCGGTATTGTGCTGCTGATGGCGGGCATGATTCTGCAGGATCTCATGCCGCAGTTCTATCCCCTGACGGTTGTCGGGGCGCTGGTGGTGGGTGCTATGGTCGCCTGGCATGGCTATGCGCTCCTTCGCCAGGTCAAGCAGGCGCTTCCCTCGCGGTTTGGCGCCACGATTCGTTTCTATATCGCCGCTGCGTTCCTGCTTCCCGTCGGTGCCGTACTGGGCGCGATGACGGCCCTGCCTGGTTTGCGGGGCACGCTGCATTCGCAGTTTATGCTTGCGCATGAGGCCGTGAATGTTCTCGGGTTCGTGGGTATTACGGTGGTTGGTACCCTGATTACGTTCTGGCCTACGATGCTGCGCACCAAGATGGTCGAAAATGCCTTGGGAACTAGCGTGCGCGCTCTCATTCTGATGTGTGTGGGCGTTGGGGTTACCACGCTCGCTTCACTCTTCGGGATGCGCCCCCTCGCGGGCGCGGGCCTGCTCGTGTACCTGCTGGGGCTGCTGATCGTGGCGTGGGTGATGGTGCGAACCCTTCGCACGAAGCGCCCCACCGAGTTCCCACCAATGTCGGTGGGTGCAGGTTTTATCTGGCTTATTATCGGCGTGGTGTGGACTGCTGGCTTGGTGTTCACTAACCCGTTTGAGGAGCTTCGCATGAGCGAGGTAACCCCCATTTTCGTGGCGGGTTTCCTGCTTCAGGTGCTTCTAGGGGCTATGAGTTACCTGCTTCCCCAGCGTATGGGCGGCGGGCCCGCCGTGGTGCGCGCATCCAATAAGGAGTTTAGTAGGCTTGCCGCCGGGCGCGTGACGGTTGTGAACTTGAGCCTTATTATTTTCATGCTGCCGAATGCGCTTACGGGTTCTTGGGTGAAGGTCGCGGTCTCTGCCGTGGGTGCGCTCGGTCTGGCTTCGTTCCTGCCTTTTATGGTGCGCGGCGTTAAGGCTTCGGTCAATACCCGTAAAGAGATGATGGCGGCGCGGGCGCGCGGCGAGAAGCCTGCCCCTGTCACGGAGGTCAAACAGGAACCTGTGAATCATACCCGGCAGACCCTTTTCGGCGCGCTTGCTGTGATTCTGGCGCTGACCTTGGGTATTGCGGCCGATCCCAGCTCGGTAGGCTTCAACTTTATAGGTGGTTCTACGGCGACCGGCACGGGGCAGACCACAACGCTGAAGGTCAAGGCAACCTCAAACTACCGGTTTACGCCCGATACCGCGCAGGTTCCGGTGGGTAACCGCCTGGTGATTGAGGTGACGAACGACGATCAGGGCATGACCCACGACCTCACCTTCGCCAACGGCGCGAAAACCGGAACGCTGAACCCCGGCGAGACTAAGAGCGTGGATGTTGGCGTGGTGACCTCCGACCTTGAGGGCTGGTGCTCGGTTGCCGGGCACCGCCAGCAGGGCATGGTATTTCACGTGAAAACCACCGGCAATAATCTGCAGGCGAACGGGCATCACGGGGGTGGTTCCGGCGGTAATAACGGGTCAAATGGCTCGGGCACAAACACGAATCTGCTGACCGCGCAGAACGCGAATATTGATATGCACGCATCCCCCGGCAAAGATCATGAGCGCCGTGACCCGGTGCTGCGTCCCGTGCCTGCGGGCGAGAAACGTGACGGTAAGACTGTTCACAAGATGACCATGGATGTGCAGGAGCTCGACCGTGAAATTGCACCCGGGCTTGATGTGAAGGCATGGACATTCAACGGTTCGTATATGGGTCCGGTGCTGCACGGTAAGCTGGGCGATGTCTTCGAGATTACCCTGGAGAACAACGGTTCGATGGGGCATTCGCTCGACTTCCACGCGGGCATGGTTTCGCCCGATAACACGATGAAAACCATTGCCCCGGGCGAGAAACTGACCTACCGTTTTGAGGCTACCGGCTCTGGTATTTGGCTGTACCACTGCTCGACCGCACCCATGAGTCTGCATATGGCGGCGGGCATGTACGGTGCCGTCATTATCGACCCGCCGGATCTGGAACCGGTAGATCATGAGTATGTGATGGTTCAGAATGAAACATACCTGACCGATACGGGGCAGACTGCGGCTGACGGTAATAAACTTGCCGAAGTTTCCTCTGACGGCATTGCGGCGGGCACCCCCTCACTCACCATGTTCAACGGGCACGCCACCCAGTACGTGAATCAGCCTTTGGAGGTGAAAACCGGCGAGCGCGTGCGCATCTGGCTGCTGGCTGCGGGACCGTCGAAGGGCATGAGTTTCCACGTAGTCGGCTCGCAATTTGACACCGTTTATAAGGAAGGCGGCTACCTGCTGCGGGACGGCAGAGACCCGTATGGGGAAACCGGCGGTCACTCGCAGGCGCTCGATCTGGACTCGGCGCAGGGTGGTTTTGTTGAGATGCAGTTCCGCGAACCCGGCACGTACACGTTCGTGAATCACCAGTTCGCCGAGATGGAACGCGGCGCTATGGGGCACATCAAGGTGACGGATAAGTAGTCCGGGCAGTCGGGGAGGCGGGATTATATCTGTCGACTCCCTGCCCCCCTCACTGTCTTCCCAGACTTTTGTCATGGTTGTGATCCTTTTCAAAGCACAACCATGACAAAAGTATGGGCTCAGCGGTACTAGCTAGCTGCCGAGTCCTTCCACCGGCGACATCCGAGCCGACCGTGCCGCCGGCAGAGCGGATGCAACCAATGCTGATGCAAGACCCACCAGCAGTATCAGCGCCAGACCCAGATACGGCAGATCCGGCACGAACTCCACCTTTTGGTCTGTTGCAGCAAGCACCACCTTTGCGCTCACGCTACCGATAAAGACGCCCCCAAGGATACCCAACGCCACCGCGCCGAGGGTGATCAGTACCGCCTCCGCCGAAATCATGCGGCGCAGCTGCTTGCGGGAGAGCCCCAATGCACGCAGCATCGCATTCTCACGGCGGCGTTCATTGACCGAGAGAGTCATCGTATTTGCCACGCCGATCACCGAGATCACTACGGCGAGGGCGAGAAGACCCAGGGTGATCCCCAGCATAACCGTCAGAACCTGATCGAGCTGACTGCGCTGTTGTAGACCGCCGGTAAACTCGTTGCCGTCATTAGCCTTATTAAGCTGATCCTGTAGCGTGGAATTCTCAGTAGCGGTCAGCGGGGATTTAGCGTGTACCAGCACCATAGTCTCCACCCCGGCTGAGGGATTCATACCCCCTGGGGCAGCGGATGCGCCCCGCTGCCCCTGCGCGGCTGAGCCTTGGGGCTGTTCCCCAGCTTCTCCGGGCTGCTGCAGAGTCAAGGGTTGCGGGTCATCCGGGTTCTGCAGTTTAGCACCGGTGGCTGGGTTCACCACATACAGATTCGCGATCTTACTGGTCGACTTGATAGGCTTGAGTTCAATCTCTCCCAAGGGTCCGCGTGCCTTCAGGCGGGTGGAATCGTCAAAGCCTGCATCGTTATACAGAGATTCGGGCACGAGCACCGTGTTATCTTCAGTCGGGTACTTGCCCTCAGCCGGAATAACCTTGGCGAAGTCTTCCTGGCTAAGCGCCACCATACTCGCGGTGCTACTCATTGACTGGCTGCCATCTTTCGACGTGAGGGTGTACTCTAGGGCACCGGCGGCTGGAGCCACCGCAACGCTTTCGACATTCTTAATCCCCTGCACTTTATCGGCAACCGAGTGCGCCTTGGCAAGGCTCTCAGCCCCCGTACCGCCGCCGGTCCCGTAGGTTGCCGTCGCCGAGACGGGATAGGCACGGTCCATAGATTTCGCCGTAGATGCGGTCATAATGGAGTACCCGCTCAGTACTGCAGACACCACGAGCACACCCACCAATACGGCACGCCCGGTCGAAACCGTGCGCTTAGGCGAGCGCAGCGCGTTAGCGACCGCCAAGTTCCCGGTTTGGGAGCGGATCACCGAACCAAACACGCGAATCAGCGGCGGCAACAACCACGGCAGGAGTAAGAACACGGCAACGCCCAAAAGCAGCGCCGCAACCATGACTAACAGTACCCCAGTGCTGCTTTGTTGCACACCTGCGTCCGGGGCACTGGTCAGGCTCAGCGACTGCCACACTGCTGCCGCCCCTGCCGCGGCGGCGATCAGACCTAGAATCAGACCCGCAATGCTCGGCTTCTTCACGGCTTGGGCGGTACCCTCCCCCAAGGCGCTGATGGGCGAAATATTCAGGGCGCTACGTGCCGGGGCGAGCGATGCAACAACCGTTACGAGCGTGCAGACCACCACACCCACCACGAACGCCAGCGGGTTATACGAGACCATGAAATCTTTAAACAGCACACCGACGAGCGCTGCGACCGGGTAAACGAGCGCAGCGCCGATAGCGGAGAAAATGACTCCCACCACGAGCGCCTCAACCAGGAGCATGTGAACCAGGGATTTTCCGTGCGCCCCCAGAGTGCGCAGGAGCGCCAACTCGCGGATGCGTTGACCGACCAGCACTGCGAACGTATTCGAGATAACGAAAGATGAGACCAGCAGGGCGAGCGCCGCGAACGCCCCTAGAATCACGCCGATAAAGGCAAAGAATTGTGAGGTTTCTTCTTTGAGATCCTGCAGGTATTCCCCGCCTGACTTCACCACGGGTTCGGTATTCTGATCACCGGTAGCCAGCTTTTTCTGTAGCTCGGTGCGTGCGTGGGCGTCATCGTCGCCTTTGAACTGGACGAACGTCATGCTGGGGTACGGTAGTTGTAACGCTTCCTTAGATTTCGGGTCAAGCTGTTTGAGCGCCTCATCTGCCGCGTTCTGATAGGAGGTACCACCAATATAAACGCTATCGTTCGAGAATGAGCCGGAGAATCCGGTGTCGAAAATGCCAGCAATGGTGTATTCCTTGGTGGCACCGGTGTTGGGGTCGGTAATAGCTGCCACAACATCCGGCGAGGTCACCGTTGAGCCAAGGTGCAGGTTGTGTTTTTCGGCGAATTCTTTTGAGATCAACAGCTCGGTGTCTGTGCCCGGCAGTTTGCCGTCAATGGGGAAGGGGAAGAGCTCAGTGTCGGTGGGGGCCGGTGTATACCGCACCTTTGCTGAGTTTTCTCCGGTGCCGAGTTTACCCTGCCCGTCATATATGACCCAGGTGCGCTGAACCGAAGGGTCGTTGGTGATCGTGTCGAGATTTTCGGGCGTGAGGTAATGGTTCGCCGTGTAATTATTTGGGTTGTTAGTTCCCGCCGAGAGGACCACGTTATCGTCCTCTGAGAACGCATCTCCTATAGCGGCATCCATAGTTCCCTGTAGCGAGCCGAGGAGCACAATAATGGCGGCGATGAAGAATGAGGCAACCGCTATGCCTATGCCAGTCAGAACGTACTTACCTTTAGAAGCACGTAGGTTAGAGCGCGCCACCGTATTCAGGTTGGTGGATGCATTAGTTCGTTTAGACGTAGTAGGCATGCGGCTATTTCCCCTCCTGTTAGATGTGCGGGTGCTTTACCCTTCCAGCTGTCCCATCGCCTGCAGCACAGCATCATGCGTAGGATTCAGCATCTCTCCAGCAATCGCACCATCCTTTAAAAACACCACACGATCAGCATACGAAGCAGCATGCGCATCATGGGTGACCATCAGAATCGTCTGCTTCTGCTCAGTGGCGGCATCCCGCAATAGCCTGAGCACCTCAGCACCCGAATTTGAGTCGAGGTTACCGGTGGGTTCATCAGCAAACACTACTTCCGGGCGCGACAGCAGCGCACGCACAATAGCAACACGCTGCTGCTGACCACCTGAAAGCTGCTCGGGGCGATGACCCAACCGATCCGACAGACCAAGGGTTTTGACCAGATATTCACGCCAAACCGGGTCTGGCTTCTTACCCGCCAACCCCAGCGGCAAATCAATGTTCTGCCCAGCAGTCAGGGTAGGCACCAGGTTAAACGCTTGGAAGATGAACCCCACGTGCTCACGCCGGAACTCGGTCAGCTGGTTATCCTTCTGCCCGTACAGTTCGGTGGTACCAATACGGATGCTGGTCTCTGGAATATGATCAGGAGTATCCAGTGTGGCAAGGGTTTGCATCAGCGTTGATTTGCCTGAGCCTGAAGGACCCATAATCGCGGTGAACTTACCCCGCTCAAAATCAATAGTGACATTATTCAGGGCGTGCACAGTTGCCTCACCCCGGCCGTAGGTTTTGAACAGGTTTTTGGTGGATACCGCTGGAGTTTCAGCGGTGGTTTCTGTAGTAGTCATACTCTTAATTGTTGCAGTTACCCACCGCAAAACCCTGTATTTATACCAGCGGGGAAAACCCTATATATTTATAGTTTCCACGGATACCATTAAAGAAAAACCCTCAGTGCTTACACCGATGGCGAGGTAGACTCCGTGGCAAAATTTCGTAAATACGCTCTCATAGCACTAGCGATTGTGGCGTTCTTGACCCTGATGTTCCTGCTTTATAAAGGCACGCAGCGGAACGAGGCGACACCCGGCAGAACGGCGACACCTAGCGTATCCACAAGTTCCGCGCCGGCATCAAGCGCCCCGGTACAGACCCCGCAGGTTTCTGAGCAGAGCCCGCAAGCGGCACCCGCGCCGGAACAGCCGCAGCAGTCGCAGGGGGCGCAGGATTCGCCCTCGGAATCTGCTTCGCCCTCCGCAACAGATACCGCCAAACCGTCGCCGAGCACTTCATCTGACGCTGGGCAGGAACAGCATAAAGCCGACGCGACAAGCGCCGCCCCCAGTGCCAGTGGGTCTGCCAGCGCATCCCCAGGGAAAGAGCCTACATGCCCGGAGGAGGTCTCCTACCAGCAGGTGGCAGATGGAGAGGTTGACTGCACATTCGACTACTCCAAGGTACGCCTGAAGACCATGCAGGAGGCGGAGCAGTACGCGCGTAAATGGCTCTACCCCGAACCCGGCACCTATATTCAGGTGCGGGATTACCGCGAAGCTAAGGTCAGGATTCCGGGTATGGATAAGCCACAGAGCGTATTTGTTGTTCGCGCGGTTGCGCGTTCTTCAGGGGATCAAGGCGGTAGCGGAGCCGTCACTTGGAGCGTTATCTGGCCCAACGGCTACTATCTCACCAGCGATGACCTCCCCGACGGTATTGAGGCGCGATAGGTTCTGGCATATCGGTTCTTGCGGTGCGCATGCGCTCTCGTGTTAAAGTTTAAGCGGTAGCTAGAGGTGAGCGATTCTTCGCAAAAGTCTTCCGAGCGCCAACTCTTGAAGCCACACTCAGGTGTGGCTTCTCGTATTTAACAGCTTGCCTCTGAATAAGCCGCAGTATGCCTATAAGCTATACATAATTCTGTATATCTAATTTTCGCCGAAATTATAGCTTTCCGATCCGTGGAAACCGCGCCAGTCAGGCTTACTGGGGTGCTAGGCTAGAGGAATGGCGAAGAAGAGCTCACTCAAGACCGCATCCGGCAAGAATATCTTCACGAAAGTGACCGCCGGGGCGCTGGCGCATTGGCAGATTATTGCCTCCGCGCTGCTCCTGGGTACGGGTGTGGTGGGGCTCGCCGCCACCTACGACGACTACTGCGGTATGACTGACTTGACCTACGCACCGGAAGAGGTGCACGAGGATCTTCGCAAGGCCGGTCAGACAGCGAATATCCGCCCGGGTGTGATCGCGGCGCAGCTTGAAACTGAGAGCCACTGGCGCATTAATGCGGCATCGAGCGCGGGTGCCCGAGGCGTAGCCCAGTTCACCGATGAGGCTTGGAAGGATTGGGGCAACGGCGGCGATATCCTCGATCCGCACAATTCGATTGATGCGCAGGGCCGCTACCTGGAATCGCTCAAGAAACGGCTGGGCAAATACGCCCACAATGACGACGAAGTGCTCGACCTGGCGCTAGCCGGGTACAACGCTGGCCCCGGGGCGGTCGAAAAGTACAAGGGCATTCCGCCCTTCCCCGAGACCCAGAACTATGTGCAGAAGATTCGCGATCTTTCCGAGACAAAATATAAGCTGACCTGCACGCCGGATCACAGGTTTAAACAGTCGCAGATTGTGCGCATTGAAGCTCAGGCTTCCAAGCAAGACTCCACCGCTCCGGATGCTCTCGCCGTAGACTCCATACATGCCGTAGTGCCGTCTTCGCGCGCCGGGTCTAAGGAAAGCTAAAACCGCAAGATTCTTATTCATAGATTTTGCGGAAGAATTCCGCCGCCCAGCAGGCTTAGGCTAAAGTACCTGCGGCGCGCGAAGGCAGGGTTTGGGGATGCTTTGTCGAGCCTCGTAGCAGGGAGTATCACCGGATTGAGCAATCACCGGAATCGAAGGGCGACCATCTCCGACCGTGGCAGTGACCATAAAAATTTTTCATGCACTAGATATGTCTATCGGCGTGTCACTGACCTGCATGTACCCACTAGCCACCAGATTACGAGGCATACAGCCGTCCGCGTGGAGAGCTAGAATCCTCCACCTTCTATGCACTGGGCATTGCATCAACTGGTGCGTGTACGTAGTGCCAATCGACCGACCGACCCGACCGACCGGGCTGTCGCTTTCTGATTTGTAGAAGCCTTAAAGTGCTTTATTTACATCCTGCGTGGTGTATCTAAAGTGCTTTAAGGCTTCCGCTTCTCTCCCTTCCCTCCCCTCTTTCCCAGGCTGAGTCGAGGTCAAGACCTTGTGAAGTACATAGAGAGAAGCGGAATATAAAGAGAGTCCGAGCGATAGCGAAGTCCACTTAAGCAGACTTAAAAATGAAAAATGAAGCTGCTAGATAGAATAAAAAAGCGGATACACACAGAGGTAAGGCAAATGGGAAATCGCACTGACGCCAGCTTCGGGGGCAAGCCCGAGGTATCACCTCGCAAAAAAGGGCGATCGCCCGGAGAAAGCGAGTTGAAGAGAAGGCTTGAGCTAAAGGATTCAAAAAGTGGTGGGTTGCTGGGCATGCTAGTTCACATCCACTACGGGGAGACCCGCCCACTACAGCAAACGTGGTTGAATGGCAAAACGCAATTCAGCCCCTAGTTGAAGAGGTTATCTCTGAGATAGGAATGGTCAGCTCCTCCGTTCGGATGTAGACGTTCCTACAAACGGACAATATACAAATGTTTTCCTTACCCCTATATTTAAGAATGAAAGCTTTTTCATAAGGAAGGTAGGCATCATGAAAACCAAAAAATCGAAAGAAATTTTCTGGAGCATCATCTCAATTCTCGTAGGCGGAGGAGCCTGGCTAACCATGCAGAATATTTCATGGGGTGTAGTAGACCCCGCGAAAGTCGGTCTCGTATTCGCAGTAATCGGCCTCATTTCGCTTATCTGGGCTCTCTTCAATAAAAACTCCGATAGCTCACGAGCGCACGAGACTGTACGTAACGCCAATAGGTCAAAGGAGGATTAAGAAATGACAAACCGGTGGAGCACTCTCAGAATCGATGAAGCCTCTGTCATGCACCTCGGAGTCATAGATACCCCTACTCTAGGTCGCCATGCCGATGCCCTAGCTTCTCGTCGTCCAAGCCCTCAGGAACTATTCCAACGCTGGGATACGCAACAGTGGAAAATTGCTGACATCGAATTAGAAAAGGACATCCCCCCGGAGAAAACAACCCAAACAAGCAATACCGACAAACACAGGCAACAGGACGACAGGACAGAGCAAGCAGGCCATCGATAGCCTGCACCACACAAGCGAGACCCCGACGCCGCGGGGTCTCACGCTCTACCCGGCAAGGGCACCTTAAAAATTGTTTGGCCGGGGTCTTCGGCTTGCGCTGGGTTCGGCTTGGGCTCCACCGCGCCGGATGCTCTCGCCGCAGACTCCATACCTGCTGTCGTGCCGTCTTCGCGCACCGGGTCTAAGGAAAGCTAAATTTATGAGGGTTTAGCTGCTCTTCCAGCGATTTGATAACCCATTTTCTGGCGATAATTTTGATGACGAGTCCTCTACGCATGCTGCAAAATATTCACCAGGTTCCCCAGCGGATCGCGAACAAAGAACCTCCGCACTCCCCAGGGCTCTTCAGCAACGCCATATTCAAGCGCAATACCTGCCGCATGAATGCGAGCGAGGATTTCATCAAGATTATCTACTTCAATCGATAAATCAGGAACCGGTGTACCTGAGCCCCCTTCACTGGCTATGCTGACTTGCACAGTCATAGTTTCCGCATTGCCGTAAGTCTGTATCCATCCGTGGTCCATGAGCAGCTCCAGACCCAGGACATCCCGATAAAAAGTAGCGGCAGACTCGGGTTTATCAGCGGCAAGGTTAGTAACGATACGCTTAACAGCCATAAGCACCCCTTCCATGAGTGTTTTACCCTGGCAAAATCTTCAAACGGCATTTACCCGGAAGCTTATCAAAAGATGCAAGCTGAGGGGTGAAGGCAGGATTTCTGGGGCTCACAGACCCTATGGATAAGCCTTCTTATTTTTATAGCTTGAGAAGCTCTTCCTCGTTTGTGACCACCATGGCATATGTAAATTGATGCTTCGACAGGATAGCCTTCATGTCGGGGAGTTCTTTTTCTTTAATCAGCTTATTCTCATGCAGGCTGTATATGCGCAGAGTATCCTTATTGTCCGTTGAGTTTATGTTGTAGAGGTAGTTATCAGACCAATAAAAGAGACCCTGATCTTTCGACCTCTTATAGTCTTTAAGGGTGAAATGGCGGGTATTTTTCCCGGTTTCTACATCTGTAGAAATAATAGTCCCATCGCCCGACTGCCACCATATTTCGCGACCGATTGCACGGTAACGCCCCTGCTTCGACTCCCACATGTCATGGTTCACGCGCACTGCATGGTCGCCGCTTATAGGAACTTCATATGCCTGGCCGGTATCTGTATCGAATACCTCAAGAACCGATCCCGTAACATCTTTTGAGCTGCTCCTCTGCGGGTCGCTGCCGGGAGGGTAGGTATCCCTTATGATGACGACTTTATTCCCAACACACGCGATACCGTCGATTCCCCTATTAGGAAGAGAAAACGTATGCTCGGTTACAGGATCATCGGAAAAGTTGGGGTATAGGCGAATCAGCTTAGTCGGTTCGTTTTTCTCTTTTGTGTCGCCTTGGTTCTCTTTCTGTTTCTGCCCCAGAGAATTGTGTGATTCATTATTGACAGTCCATACGCTGCCATTAGCGCACCGTGCAGGGTTCTCAATACTACGATTCGAGGTGTGAACTTCGGTATTCTGCCCATCATGGGTGACTATTTTATAAATATAGGAGGTTTTATCTTCGGTATAGCCAATATTTTTGCTTGCGATAAATCCACCATTATCCAAGCCCCACACTTCCTCGTTATAAACAGATTCGTAGTTCCTGTCATAACCTTGAAGTGAGTCTCCTAAAATATAATCCTTCCTTTTATCCCCGAAATATAGCTTGTTGTTATAGTAGTCAATTTCTGAGGTCTGAGAGCCTTCATTGGATAGCTTAGTCCACGAGTTGGTGTGCGGATCGTAGAAGCCCACACCCCCTCCAGGGTCTTTGCTTTCCCGGTAGTCACCAGCAACGGAGACCGCTAGGGCGCTATTCTTCAACGACTCTTCCGGGCTCTTAGACTCTTGTGCCTTCGGTGTGCCACACGTCGTAAGACATAACGCGAGCAACACCCCGAGGGCGGCACACTTTGTACCCGGATAAGCTGCCTTCACGAAAAACCACCTGCGCTTATTCATAAATGTACAAGAATCTAGTAAAAGTTTTTACATCTATTTGACCCACAATAACATCACGAATATGCTGCGTAAACCATAATATATTTTTATAAGCAGTCGATAAATGAAAACATTTTATACATAATAATAAAAGTTAATGATACATAAAGCTCTTGTTCTCTATAAATTTGAACAGTATAATGTGACAGTGAACGTATTCTCTCAACATGCCATACCCCCGTCGGCAACATATGAGAGGAGCAAACATGGCGCATAATGATCACCCAGATAAGCAGCCAAAGCGTAAAGAGATTCCGTCTTCGCTCTGGATTTTTGCCCTAGCAACTTTCGTTTTAGCGCTACCCCGTATTGGTGACGGTCGTATATTACCGCTCGATCTCACGACTTCTTTTATTCTCGGCGCGGTTCTTATCGTCTGTGGATTCTGGATGATGTACCGCGAGCACAAGAAATCTTCCGCGCAGAAAAATAAAAATAAACCCCAGGACCACTAATTTTTCTACGAAAAGACACAAACCTATGACTACTTTCTACGCCAAGTCAAAGATGGCATACCCCGAATACCGATACAACATCCTCAACACTGACTTCAAACCAATCTATGAAACCGACGGCAGGCTTCGACTCGGTGGGAAAAGCGTCGTCTTCACCAAGGCAGATACCGAAGAAAAAGTCATCACGGTACACCGCGAACCCGATATAAAACACACCTACACCGTCGAGTCCACAGACGGTAGCACCGCAGCCACCGTGAAATACACTGATTGGAAGCCCTTCCGCCCAAAGTTCAGCGTTAAAACCTCCGATGCGGAGTTCATCATGGATGGAAGCGCGTGGGTCAAAGGGTTCAAGATTCACCGAGAAAATCAGGTAGTAGCAAAGATAACCCGCCCCGGACTCGGAGTTAAATACGGTTATATTATTGACATCATGGACGAAGCATTCAACGATGTCACGCTCGGATCATTCATAGTACTCTCACACTACATCGGCGGCAGGCGCGGCTTTGTAGTAGCCACAGGATAGTCCTTCCCCTTTATTAGCCTCATATATGAACCTCCAGATTTTATGCACGCTCCCAGAAGTCTTATGGATACCACCAAGATCACACATTACATTCGTCAGCATGCTGAAGATAAGCCAACTCTTGCCAACATTGCTAAAGCCTGCGGTTACAGCCCATACCATCTCTCACGCCGTTTTAGACAAGTGAGGGGCTACACCATTAAGCAATATGTTGAGGCGTTGAAAATTCAGTGCAGTATTGAGAGGCTTCTGGACCGTTCCTCGCCCGTTAGT
>ERZ772874.308-NODE-308-length-26230-cov-4.209780_pt1 | contig 26230 bp, 10 predicted proteins | sample MGYA00580586_ERZ772874 | MGnify/ENA primary metagenome ERZ772874 (study PRJEB29015, sample SAMEA2737952) | human oral metagenome | biome: human oral; feature: human-associated habitat; material: dental | place: China | collected 2154 ... | reverse complement strand
CTGCGAAGTCGTCGAGGGCCTTGGCGTCGTAGTCCCCGGTGTGCATCTGCAGGAAGTGAGGTGGTTTGGCCTCCTCGAAGAGCTGGTTGATGCCGCCGAGGAGGCGTTCCATCACCATGCAGCCGGTTGCCATGAGGAAGGCGCTGAGGACCAGGATGGCCATCAGGGCCGTGTTGACACCCCAGTTCCTTTTCAGATCGTTGCGGGAGTACCGCAGGTACAAACGGTCTTTCATGCCAGGCTCCAGACGCCGGGGATCAGCAGGGACATCCACGTCAGGAGGACGTGGTAGATCACGTCAAGCACTATGCTGCCAATTTCTGCCCAGTCCGTGGTGCCGTTTTCACGATGTTTCCGAACAACTTCCTGGGTGTGGGTCCACATGCCGCTCGCACCGTGGATGTAGAGGGTGATGAGCGCGGCGGCCCAGAAGTTTCCCTGGAACCAGATGGTGAGGACGCCGATGACCCCGAGGCCGAGCCGCTGGAAACCGTACTTGATCTGGTAAGGGCTGGTGGCCCAACCGAGTTTCTCCGCCGTCTGTCTGGGTGTGATGACGTTGGTGAAGAATCCGATGACGGCCAGGAGTCCGTGGGTCACCGCGAACTGGTGCAACAACAGCGTGTGCATGATGATGGCGGTCTCGGACGGGAAGCCGGCCAGGGCCAGTTGCGCCAGGCCGGTGATGACGCCGAGCCCTATGAGTACGAGGATCCACATGTCACACGCCCTTCTTCTCGGTGAGGGGCAGGTTGTTCTGGAGGGAGCGAATGCTGCGGGCACGGGGGATCGCAACCGCCATGCCGATCAGAAGGACTCCGACGATCATGAGCATGAACCCGATGCCGCGCGAGGTGCCGACTCCGATGAGGGCACCCAGGGAGTCCGCAAGCGCGCCGCCCTCACGGAGCAGAGGGTTGAAAACGCTGTCGGCGAGAACACCGGAGACCGCGTAGGCCACGACGTAGCCGAGTTGGGAGATCAGTCCCATGAGACCCCAGACCTTGCCCTGGGTCTCGTTGGGTATGGAGGACCTGGCGATGACCTCGACGCTCGTGTTGAGCGGGGGGAGGGTCATGAAGAAGGCGAAGGCCAGCACTCCGATGGCCAGGATGCTGGTGGTGGTTCCCAGGAGGAAGATGAGAACACCACCTGCTGCCAGGAAACACGTGATGTAGGTGAGGTGGGCCCCCTTCATGTTGAACACGCCGATGATCAGGCTCGCAACGATCATGCCCACGGCAGCGACGGAACGGACCGCACCGAGCGTGGACTCGTCCGTGAGATCGAGCAGCATCGGGGTGAGCAGGGTCTGCAGGAAGCCCATGCAGAAAGTGACCACAGTGATTAGGGTCATCAACACGGTGATGCCTGAATGCTGGCGCAGAAAGCTGATTCCTTGCCGGAAGTCAGCCCAGAAGCCGGTTGTCGTCCGGCGGGGCGGGGTTTTGACGGTCCGCCACACCAGCAGCATGCACGCCACTGTCAGAACCATGGTGGCGATGTCGATCGTGAGTACCGTCGTGATTCCGGAGGAGGCCATGAGCAATCCGGCAATGGCGGGGGAGATCAGGTATTGGGATGCGGAGGCCAACTGGACCAGCCCTCCTGCCCGGGCGTACTGCTCGGGGGTGAGCAGGTCGGTGACGGTGGCCCGATAGGCGGGATCCATGACGGAGCTGAACACGGAGCTCAGCGCCACACAGGCGCAGATGACGGGAACACTCGCGAAATCGGTGTGGAAGGCGACGATCATGGCGAGAAGACCGAGTGCGGAGAAGGTGTCGCCGAAGATCATCAGGAGGCGGCGGTCATATCGGTCGGCGAGCACACCCCCGAACGGGGACAACAGCAGCGACGGCAGGAAAGCGGCCAGCGTGGCGAGCGACACGGCGGTGCTCAGGCCCGACTGCTGATAGACGTAGACCCCGAGCCCGAAGGCCGTGAGTCCGTTTCCGACCCTGGCCACCAGCTGAGCTGCCCAGATCACCATGAAACTGCGGAAATTGCGGCGAGCACGGGTATCGGTGGATGGGCCTGGAGAAGGGGTGCCTGACAGGGTGTCAGCATCCTTGGATGGATGGGTGATGACGCTCATGGGCGTTCCTTTCGGTGTATCAGCAAGGTCAGAGCCCGTTGAGGATCTGGTTCAACGCATCGGTGGTGTGGAGAACGAACATGTGCTCTTCCTGCTCCAGCACATGGGTTTTCAAGGGAGAAGCGAAGTACTTCTGCCAGGCCGCGGGGGTGCCTTCCGGGATCTGGGGGTCGTGTCCTCCGAAAACGAGGCGAGCACGTATCGGTAGGTTTCCGGTGGGGGTTGTTTTCATTTCCTCGAGAACCTTGTAGTCGGCTCGGAAAGCAGGCACGAACAGATCCATCAGGGACTTGTCCTTGACCACTTCATCGGGAATGGCTCCGAAGGAAGCGAGATGGAGTACGAGATCGGTGTCGGCCAGGTCGGCCTTGCCCGTCACCGGAAGGTGATGTGGGGCGCAGGAGCCCGACAGCACCAGATCCGTTGGCATGCGATCAACGAAGGCAGGAAGCTGACGCATGCAGATCAGGAGATGGTAGGCAACCACGCTGCCCATGCTGTGCCCGAAGAACACCGCGTCCGGTTTCAGAATGTCGCGCAACGCATCCAGGTAATGGGTTCGCAGACTGACTAGGTCGGTCAGCGGCGGCACCAGGCTGGGCCCGTGCCCCGGCGGATTCGCCGTCCAGATGTCCCAGTCGCCTTCCAGATCGGAGATGAGGCGGTTGTAAGAGGCTCCGAAACCGCCAAGAAACGGAAACATGATGAGTTGACGCCCGGTCTCGGAGTGACGCAGGTTCCAGAAGGTGCTGTCCATCACAGTGCTCCCTTGGCGGCAAGGTTCCGTGCTGCCGGTGTGTAGCCGGTGGCTGTCTCGGAACTCCTGTTTCCCCTGCCCGGGAAGATGGCCTTCTCGCGGACGGTGTAGTCCTGCTCGAGGTATTCGGGGAACGTGTGAGGAGCCGCCATGTTTCCGCGGGCCTGATGGCGCAACACCAGATACAGGAGGCCGGTCAACGCCAGTAGCAAGGTGATCTGGATGAGCTGGGTTGCGGCTGCGAAGTAGTACGCGCGCCACAAGCTGCCGGAAGCCGAGACCCAGAAGGGAATCAGGAAGAACAACGTGTTCCCCTTCATGCGGGAAAGCAGAAGACTCATGGCCACCCCGAGGATGATCAGCTGCAGGGCGTAGAGGGGCCACGCTATGGCCAGATTGAATGATGAGAAAAGATTGCCGGGGGCGGCGAACACGGCGACTCCTCCGCCAGTGGCGATACCCGACCACAGATGGTTGCCCGTGAAGCGGTGCATGAGGGGAAGGAAGATCCCGAACCAGCCGATGCCGATGGCCACCATTCCGACTTCACCCCAGAGCATGGGGAAGAAACTGGTCAGCATGTCCAGTGGCGGCATCGGATCGGGGGGAACAGGAATTCCTACGGCAATACATCCCAGTCGGACGGCGAAGACGTAGGCCAGCATGACGACCACCAGGACGGGTAGCCACAGCAGGTCGCGGCGACGCGGGACGAGGGTTCGCAGGAAATTGACCACGCCTCGAGGGCCGTCGTAGGCGAGCAGGAGGCCGAAAGCTGCGAGCGCCGGGGAGTGCAGGACGAGTATCACGACGGGATTGGTCAGAAGTAGTGGTCCCAAGACGGTCGTGGCGAATTCGTAGTTGACCAGGTAGAACAGGCACAATCCCCACACGGTGCCGATCGTGAGCGCTAGGAAAATCGCTACGTAGGACGAGTAGGGGCGCCGGGACAACCGTGGCAGGGGTGTGGATGGTGTGGACATGGGAGCTCCTCGATTAGTAGATCTCGTCGATGGTGGCCTTCGCCTCGCGCAGGGCAAGGGGAACGTGGTGGTCGAAGTATTCGAGATCCGCATCGCTCAGCTGGATGTTGGGGTAGATACGGGAGATACTGGAGACCAGCACGCCGTGACGCTGTAGTGCGGTGGCGACGATGATGTCCTTCGCCATCACCTCGAAGTCGTACTCGGCGGGGTGTTCCAGAGGCTTCGGTGAGCAGTGGAAAGAAGCAAGCCCGGTCGGTCCCTGCACGATGAGTGGCAAACCAACTGTTTCGGCGGAATCGATCAGGATCTGGTGCAGGACCTCGGTGCGTTCGTACATGTCACGCAGGGCCGCGCCATTGTTACGGGACAGGATCTCGAACGTGGCGTGCACCGCAGCACTGCCCAGGGGGTAGCCGTTGTAGGTGCCGGCATGGATGACCTTCTTGTTCTCCAGCAAGGACATGATCTCGCGTCGTCCGGTGATTGCGGAGACGGGAACGCCGCCGCCGGCGATGGCCTTCCCGAAGGTGGCCAGATCCGGTACCACGCCATAGCGTGCCTGTGCTCCGCCCACGCCGAGGCGCATGCCCGTGATCATCTCGTCGAAGATCAGTACGACGCCGTGTTCGGTACACAGTTTTCGTAGCAGCTCGAGGAACCCGGGTGCGGGCTCGATGGAGCCACCATTGACACACACGGGCTCGGTGAGCACGCAGGCCAGTATGTGGCCATGCTCGTCGAAGAACTGTTGGAGCCTCTCGGCATCGTTCCATGGAAGTAGGAAGGACTGGTCTGCCATGATGTCCTTCGCCCGTCCTGCCGTGCCCTTGTAGTCGCCGCGGAATTCCACGGGAACCGGATGCCTCGGGTCGACCACACGCCCTCCCATGATGTTGTCGGCATTTCCGTGGTAGTGGTTTTCGAACCGCAGGAAGCGATTGCGTCCCGTGTGAGCCCGCGCCAGGCGCAACGCGGTCTGTAGGATTTCGGTTCCAGACAGCCCGAAGCGGATCATCTCCGCCGAGGGAATATGAGCGTTCATGATTTCCAGTGCGTCCGCGTCGAAGTCGCAGTGACTCACGCAGAGAACGCGCTGCATGGCTTCGGTGAGCGCATCCAGATACTCTGGGTTCTGGTGTCCTAGGATCATTGCGCCGAAGCGCGCATAGAGGTCGAGGTATTCGTTGCCGTCCATGTCGACGAGTCGGCTTCCACCGCCTCCTACGAAGTGGATAGGAATCTCCTCCCAAGGCATGTTGAAGTTGTAGTGGACACCTCCGGGGAGGATTCGTTTCATTCTCTCGTGGTAGGCCAAGTTGTTCGTTGACTTGACCGTCTTAGGTTCGATTGTTGCGGTCATGGGTTTTCCTTTCCATCTCACTTTTTCTCAGGCGATCTCCTCGGCCAGATATGCGCTGATATCGTCGACGGTATTGAACTCGAACAGCGCGACAGGATTGACGTTGATTGACAATTCCTTGCGAAGATGATTGATGATCTTCAGTGCCTGCACCGAGGAAACTCCCATCCGCGTGAAGGTGGCGTATTCATCGACATCTTTGGGGGCGACCTTGAGTTCGGATGAGATCTCGTTGATCAGCACATTCTTGATGGTTTCCTTGTTCATGATGTTTCTCCTTTTTGTTGTCATGCAGGAATCCAGTGCGCGGTGTGCGCAAAGGGATAGGGATTGAGAGTGATAAGGGTTCCCTGGTCGTCAGGGAAGAAAATCTCCCAGTCGAGCAGGCAGCCGTTCAGGAACAGCTGGGTGGCGATTTCCATGTCCGGCAGATCGGGGTCAAGAGTGAGGACGTCTTTTTCTCCGGGATCTCCGATGGCGACCGCGAGATCGGTGCGACGAGCGGCGGCAGAGCCGATGATCACCTGCCCGGTGAAAACCTGACGGAAGAAGTCCTCCCGCGCCAAGGTTTCCCGTGTGGGTCGTAGCAGCAGTTTCCGGACAGTGGCCCGAGGAGTGGCGGTCGTGACCCGGATATCCCGCGGATCGGCGGGGTTCCAGTGCAGCGCGGCACGCCAGTCATGGGCCGGTCGGAAACGACTGAACGTCATGGCGAGGTTGTAGGGATCGGCGCCGGAAGTGAGCAGGCGGCGCGCTTCGGCGGTGCGTTCCTCGAGTGCGGCCGAAGTGGCTGCAGAAAGGCAGAGCACGGGATGTTTCAGCTCGGCGCCTTGACGTGGGGGGGTGCCTTCGGCCACCACCAGGTGTACGTTGGTGCCTCCCAGCCCCAGTGATGTGATTGCCCCAACCCTTGGTTGGCCATCGATCCGCTCCCACGGCTGCAACTCGGTCACCACATCGAAGGGCGTCTCCTCCAGCTGGAGTAGTGGATTGATGGTGCGCAGGTTGAGGTTGGGGACCATCCGACCGTGATGAAGACAGAGAAGCAGTTTCGCCAGGCCGGCCCCTCCGGCAGCGGCCAGCAGGTGTCCGAAGTTCGATTTGACGGAGCCGATGCCCACTTTGTGGTCGGTGAATTCCTCGTTCCTGTAAACCTGTCCCAGTGCGTTGATCTCGATGGGATCGCCGATCCGGGTTCCCGTGCCATGGGCTTCGATATAGCCGACGCGGGTGTGGTCCACGCCAGAGGCGTAGCAGTCCCGGATTACTCGGGCCTGACCGCGTGGATTTGGGGCCATGATGTTGAGCGAAGCACCATCGTTGTTGATGGCGTGGGCCAGGATCCGACCGTAGACGTGACGGTTCTTGCGGTGGGCGATGTCCTCGCGTTCCAGAACCACCACCACTGCGCCCTCACCGATCAGGGTGCCGTTGGCCTCCGCGTCGAACACGCGGGTCACTCCGGTGGGAGTGGTGATTCCGCCCGCATTGCACAACATGCTTGAGAAAGCAGAGCTGAGGATGTTGGCGCCCCCCACCACGGCGCCGTCGCACTGCGAATAAGCAATGGCCTCGAGCGCTTCCACCAATGCACTCAGGAATGATGAGCAGGCCGTGTCCACGGACATGACGGGACCGGTGAAGTTGTACTGGTGGGACACCCGGGCTGCAATAGCGCTGTTGATGCTGTTCATGATCGTGCGTGGATGGATGCTGTCTTGGCCGTGACGAGCCATGTGTTGACACACCAACGGGTAGTAGGCATTCGTGGCGAGCGCCATGTAGACCGCATAACGACGATCCACGGGGCGATGAGGTTCCACGAGACCCGCGTCGCAGACAGCGTCGTGGGCCACCTCCATCAGGATCCGCTGTTGCGGGTCCATGAACCTGGCCTCTTCGGCCTCGATTCCGAAGAACTCGGCGTCGAAGCGCTGGATGTCGTCCAGTTCGCCCACGGTGTCGCTCCAGTTCTGGTCTGATGCCAGGTCGCGTCGGTGCTGACTCACAGGGGCCGTCCGATCCGTTCCTTCAGCTAAGAGTTTCCAGAAATCGTCCTGGCTCTCGGCGCCCGGGAGACGAAGTGCAAGTCCGGTGATGGCGATCGCTGGTGCGCTGTTCATGCCACACCTCCTGCCACCAGCTGCGCCGAGTTGGTGATCCATTGCATGTGCAGCGCATCGTCGTCGTACCAGAGGTTGACCTGGGCCGTGGCCAGTGTGGGGCCGGTGATGTCATTGGAGGGAAGGTCGGCAGGGGCGAGATAGCCTTGGAAATTGACCAAGATGAAACCGAGTTTTCCATCGTCGCCGTGATACGTGGAGCGGAGCTGCTCCAGGACCTTTTCGTCTCGTTGCGTGGCGGTGAACAACGCGTGCAGGTAGTGCAGGCCGTGGTTCTTCGCGTTCGTCAATCGTTCGGTGATCGCTTGCTGGTCGTTCTTGCCGTTCAGCATGACCGGGACCGCATCCAGGAACTCTCCGACGCAGGACGAGTAGTCCGTGCCCTGCCATTGGCGGCAGTCGGAGACGATCCCGACTGCGATCTCGGATTCGTTGCTGAGTTCGGCCAGCTGGGAATGAACCGAGCGCAGGCCCAGATCGAGAGGATTCTGGCCTTTCAGGGGTACCGATAGACGACGTGGCAGGGGCTCGGAGGTGCGCAGCGCCGCGGTCACGGATTCGTTGGAGGCCAGCCAGCGTGAGTAGTCGAAGTGTCGCAGCTCGTCATCCCAGTCGTGGTCACCAGCGAGATCAGTCAGGAAAGCGCTGTAGCGCTGGGCGGGGGGAACCTCGTCCCCGAGAACACGGTGTTGCAGTTCGTCGTGCAGCAGCTGCGCGCTGAAACCATCGAAAATGCTGTGGTGGAAGGCCCAGATCAGGCGTGCCGAGTTCTCGGGTTCCAGGATGATCGCGCAGCGCCACAGCAGGCCTGAGCCGAAAGGAGTGCTTGTGAGGTCCCGGGCCACGGCATTGATGATGTCGATCACTTGGTCGGCAGGAAGCCGGCTGAGGTCGTGAACCCGGATGAGTACGGGCAGATCAGCCACCGTTTCAGCTGGGATCACGTCGAAACCATCACCAGTGGAGCGGGCACGCAGCATCTCGTGGTCGGCCACGATGTCAGCCAGTGCTTCCAGAAGTGTGGTGGCGTCCGTGTCGCCGACGGTGTGGACGAATCCGCCGGTCGAAACATGTGAGGCGTGTAGGTGGCTCAGGACTCCTGCGTCGAATCGGTAACTCGGGGCGTCGCAGGCGAAGGCTTCGGCCAGGTCGCTGGCGTCCATGACGATGTCGGCTGCGAGCCGGTCCAGGTGCTGCTGAGTCAGCCTGCGTGTTGACGATTTCGGGGTGACGGGAACCGTTGGGCAGGAGGATGAACCAGGTGCTCTGAGAGCCTGGGTGAGCTGCACGACCGAGGGGTAGCGGTAGATATCGCTGACCTGGGCCTCGATACCGCTCTCACGGAGTTTGCGTGTCAGGGCGATGGCCTGGATCGACTGGACGCCGAGCGCGAAGAAATTGGCGGTTGCAGACAGCTCGGGCATTCCAAAGATCGCCCTGGCCATGGCCAGGATGTCCTGGGAGGCCTCCTCCGTCATCATGTCTGGGGACGGCCCTGCCGTCGGGGAAGGTTGTTCGGCCCTCACCTCGGGGGCGGTATCGCACAAGGCAAGCAGGCGATGACGGTCCACCTTGCCATGGCCGGTCAGGGGGAACTCTTCCACGCGCAGCAGCTGCTGGGGAACCATATAGGAGGGCAGCGAGCTCTGGAGATGTGTGCGTAAGTCGGAAGGAACCGCATCACCGGTGTAGAACCCGAGCAGGCGGCTGTCGTTCGCGCCGGTGCTGGTGTGGATGATGACGGCTTCGACCACCTTGGGATGGGACTGCGCCACGATCTCGATCTCAGAAAGTTCGATCCGGTAGCCCGCGTGCTTGACCTGCCGGTCCACGCGATCCAGGTAGACCACGCGGTACTCGTCATCCAGGACCACCCGGTCCCCGGTGCGGTAGACGCGCTTGCTCAACGTTCCCAGGGAATCCGGGAACTTCTCGTCGGTCAGCTCTGCGCGTTGGTGGTAGCCCTGCGCCAGGCCCGCGCCGGCTATGCACAGTTCACCTGGGATGCCGCGGGGAACGTCCGTTCCGTCGGGGTGAACGACGAACAGCTCTCGGTTGTTCGTTGGGAAGCCGATCGGCATGCGCTGGAAATCAGGGTATTCGTCCATGCGGAAGAAGGTGCTGACGATCGACGACTCGGTGGGGCCGTACAGGTTGAACAACCGGCCCGGACCCATCACCTTGTAGGCACGCTGGGCGGCCCATGGCTGCATGGCCTCGCCACCCACAAACAGGGCTGACATGCCCGCCACTGCCTCGGGGTGTTCTGCCATCAGGAGGTGGAACACAGCCGTGATGAGAAGTCCCCTGGTGATTTTCTCGGTGACCAGCAGATCGGCCAGCAGACGCGTGTCCATGTTGTGGGCATGGCTGCCCATCACGATGGTCGCCCCGGACAGCAGCGCGCTGTAGATGTCGAACATCGACGGATCGAAGGTGTACCTGGTCAGGTGCAGAACACGATCGCCCGGACCGTAGTTCATGTACCCCGTGTCAGTGCAGGCACTCAGCACACCGCCATGGGTGACGAGCACTCCCTTGGGGCGACCCGTGGTGCCCGAGGTGTAGATCATGATCAGCGGGCTGGCTGGTCCCAGGTCGCTGGGTGGCTGGAAATTCCCTGACAGGAGCTCGGGACGGTGGACGGTCACGTCTTCGGGGAACGTGTGTCGCTGAGGGTCGGTGCACAGCACCGTGGTGGCCCGGGCATCCGAGAGGGTTTGGTTGATTCGCTGGAGGGGTGCATCGGGGTCGAGGGGAAGCTCGACGGCTCCACACCGTGCCAGCGCGAGTCGGGACCAAACCTGCCAGGGGCCCCGGTCGAGGACGGTTCCAACCACGTCGCCGGGTGCGACCCCCGCTTGCTGCAATCCTCCTGCCAGGGCACCGGTGATCCGTTCCACCTCGGTGTAGGTCCATTCCTCACCCTCCCAACGCAGCGCGGGCAGACGGGCATAGCGGGTGAATGATGCGTTCAGGGGGGTGTCCAGGGCGGTGGTGATGGGGTAGCCGCCCCCTGTCAGCGCTGCGCGCCGCCGGGCGTGTTCCTCGGCTGATTCCAGTGGTACGAGTGCCAGCCGGCGGTCGGGGTCCTTCGTCATCTCGGCCAGGAGCCGGTCCAGGTGACCGGCCATCGTCGTGATGGTGGAGCGGTCGAAAAGTTCGCTCTGGTACTCGATGTCGATGCTGTAGTGGTCGGTGTGTTCGGCGATGCTGAAGGACAGGGGATACCGGCTGTGCAGCTCGCAGGGGGGTAGGACCTCCAGTTCCAGACCCTCGATCGCGAGGTCCTCGGTGCCCATGTTGACGAAGCTGATCAGCGCGTCGAACAGTGGCTGGGAACATTCGTCAACGGGGATCCCGCTGGAGGCCAGCACCTGCTCGAAGGGAGCGTTCTGGTGGGACAGGACCTCTGCCGCATGATCACGGGTGGCCCGGACAGCGTCCCGAACACTCAGGTCGGAGGCATTCCGCACACGCAGGGGCAGGGTGTTGACGAACATTCCGACGGTGTTCTCGGCGCCTGCCAGCGTTCGGCCGGACAGCGCAGTTCCCACCAAGAACTCGGATTGGCCGCTGAACAAGCTCAACACGCGGGTCACGGCGGTCAGGAAGACGGCGTAGGGTGTGGCCCGGGAAGCCGTTGCCAACTGCCTCAAGGATTCCTTGCCCACGGCGCAGTCGATTGTCAGCCGTTCCCCGGCGAAGCTCGGTTCCTCGGGCAGGGCATGGTCGTACGGTAGTTCGAGACGCGTGGGGGCGTTCGCGATCATGTCGTTGAAGAAGGCGACGTCCTCGGCGAAGGCGCCTGACGCCTCGAGTTCGGCCAGGGTGGCCATGTACGTGGGGTAAGGCAGCGGTGCAACGTCCGGCTCGCGACCCGCCCAGGCGTCAGCAAGATCCTTGCCTAGCACCGCCAGCGACGTCTGGTCCCCCACGATGTGGTGCAGATCAAGCCGCAGGTAGTGTTCGGTTTCGCTGACGCTCAACACCTCTACACGGAACAAGGGGGCACAGGCCAGGTCGAACGGTTCGGGTCCGGCAGCGAGCCGCCGCAATGCCTCCTGGGCCGTCACATGTTCCTGCGACACGACATCAGGCACCTCGGAATGGACGTGCATCATGAGCTCTGCCCCTTCCAGGTGGAAGGAGGTCCGCAGCTGATCGTGGCGGCTCACCAGTGCCGCACAGGCCTGCCGGAGCCTGTCGACGTCGAGCCGACCAGTCACCTTGTGGTCGAGCGCCATGTTGTATGCGGTCGTGTCGTTTCGCATCGAGCAGAGCGCATACATCCTGCGCTGGGCGGAGGAGGCGGGAAACACCCCGTGCACCGTCTCGACGGTGGGTTCTGGAGCGGGATTCCTCACGACCGATCCAACCAGTCGGGCGCGCAGCGCACCGAAGGTCGGGGTGGAGAAGACGTCGCGGACGGTCAGGGCCCGCCCCGTGGTCTTCTTGACCAAGGAGCACAAGTGTACGGCTGTCAGGGAATCGCCACCGCTGGTCAGGAAGTCATCTGCATCCTCCGGCACGGTTCCGATGACCTTGGTCCAGGCCGCTTTCAGAGCATCTTCGGCGTCCTGTGTCTCAGCGGGGCCGGTGAGGACGTGAGCCGCCGCGGAGGCGGTGTCCGTCTGCTCCGTGGAGCCCAGCAGCTGGTCGAGGCGCACATCTGATGTGAGGTGCTGTGGGCTGAAGGCGTAACCCGGAAGTGAGATCCTGCGACCGCCGATGTGGAACCAGCTGCGATTGACATCGGCGCCTCGAACCCAGAGAGAGGCCAGCAGGGTGCGCAGCAGGTCTCCGGTGATCGGGCCGGTCACCGTGGTGGCATCCTCGACGGGTGGCAGGGCGGGAACCGAGATATCGTGGGAACGAAGCCGGGACAGTGCTTGGGAGGAACTGAACACGCCGGTCGCGTGGGCGCGGGCCACACGCAGCAGCCGGTCCTGTCCACGGCGGGCCGTCAGACAATCAGGCCCCAGGGTGGACAGCAGCGCGGCACGCAGCACGAACTGGGCGATGCGGCAGACGAGCCCGTCCCCGGAACGTCCTTTCAGCGCGTCCTGGACGGCTGCTCGGGCTTTCGCATCGAATCGCGACAACCACAGCTCGATCTGTTCCAGGTAGGCGCCGACGAGGGCGTCGTCCGAGTCGTGCTGGTTCGCGACCACGAGATGGACGTCATCCGAGGCCTCACCGACCACAGCAGGGGTGTCCGCATCCATCCACTTCAGTGGCGCGCCGGGAGAAACGAGAGCCGCTGCCCGGGAAGCGAATTCGCTGCGACCTGTCGCGAGTGTGTATGCGACATCCCGGATGGGGGCCCCTGAGCCGATCGCATCCACCAGGTCGGACTGCATCCGGCGCCGGGATTCTTCGGTTCGGGCGGAGATTCCAAGGATCACCGAGGAGGCCAGGGAGGTTTCCCCGTCGTCGATAGACGGGGCCTGCTCCAGGATCACGTGTGCATTGGTGCCCCCGATGCCGAAGGAACTGACCGCTGCCCTGCGAACCGGGCCCGCAACGGTCTTGCCGACGGGGACGTACAACTGCCCGGCAGGATCGATGGCCTCATTGAGGCCGGTGAAATTGGCCAGTGGCGGGATCTGCTGTTGGTGGAGCGCCCCGACCGCTCCCAGGAACCCGGCTACGCCAGCGGCAGCATCGAGATGGCCGATGTTCGCTTTCACCGCTCCCAACGCGCACGGTGAAGACTTGCCGTAGACGTGGGAAAGAGCGGCGTATTCGATCGGATCACCCAAGGACGTTCCAGTGCCGTGGGTCTCCACGAAGTCCACCTCGTCCGGACCGATTCCCGCGTCGGCGAGCGCGCTCCGGATCACCCGTTCTTGGCCCTGCACGCCGGGTGCGGTGTAGCCGACCTTGGCGTCACCATCATTGTTGATGGCTGACCCCACGATGACGGCGTAGATGTGATCACCGTCACTGAGCGCCCGATCGAGGGGTTTGAGCAGCACCATGCCGCAGCCCTGACCGCCCACGGTGCCCGATGCATCGGAGGAGAATGGGCGGCAGGTGCCGTCGGGGCTGAGGATCATGCCGTCGTGCCACAGGTAACCCTCGACACGAGGGAAGTTCAGCGCCACCCCACCGGCGAGTGCCATGTCGGCCTCGCCGCGACGCAGACACGCGACCGCTTCATGGATGGCCACCAGCGATGTAGAACAGGCGGTCTGTACCGTGACCGCGGGCCCTTTCAGGCCGAGTTTGTAAGCGACCTTGGTGGCCAGGAAGTCTTTTTCGTTGTTGGTCATTGCCTCAAAGGCAGCCATCGGTTCGGAATGCTGTTGCAGCAAACCCGCGAGCCATGTGAAGTTAGTTCCGCTGCCTGCGAACAGCGCGACGTCGCCATGGAGCTGTCGGGGGTCGTAACCGGCGTCCTCCAGGGTATGCCACGCAGTTTCGTGAAGCAGCCGGAGCTGCGGATCCATGGTCTCGGCGTCGCGTTGCGAATAGGAGAAGAAGTCGAAATCGAAGGTGTCAGCTGCGATGTGGCCGCGGGCGGGAACATAGTCTGGGTGATCGATGGTGTTCTGGTCGATACCGGAGGCCAACAGCTCGTCCCGAGTAAAACGGTGGATGCTGACCACGCCGTTCGCGCGGTTGTCCCAGTGTTCCCTCACGGAGGCTGCCCCCGGGAAGGTTCCTGCGACACCCACCACGGCGATGCGTCTGCTCCTGGAAGCAGTGGAGTCCTGATCCTCGGAGAGCCCCGGAGCGGAAGATCCCTGGTCTGCGATGTCGCTCAGGTCCTCCAGGGAGAAGGTTGCCTCCGCCTGTGGCGGTTCCGGCTGCTCACCGTTGTCGAGCATCCCAGCCAGGGCGCGCGGGGTGGTGTACTCGAACAACTGCACCAATGGGATCTCGCGGTCGAGGGCCTCATTGAGCCGGTTATTGACCAGCATCAGTTTGAAAGAACTTCCGCCGATGTCGAAGAAGTTGTCATCAACCGTCACATCCCGGTCGAGTACCTGGGCCCAGGTGTTGATGATGACGTCCAGGACGTCGCTTCTGGTATGTGCTTTCGGCGCCGGCCGGGGAGCGTTGCGGAGGGTGCGGAGGGCCGAACGGTCAATCTTGTTGTTGGGGAGACGGGGCATGTCGGATACCTGGTGGAAGTGTTGGGGAGTCATATAGCTCGGGAGGGAAGCAGCGATCGTGGAACGGATCGCGGCCACGGGGTCTTTGGCGGACTCGTCGGTGGTGAAGTAGCACACGATGTCACCGTCCTCGACGAGAGCGATCGCGTAGGTGATCCCGGGGGCACGCATGGCGGTCTGTTCGATCTCACCCAGCTCGATGCGATTGCCGTTGACCTTGACCTGATGGTCAGTACGGCCCTTCAAGAGGATCTCGCCGTTGGGCAGGGCAACACCCACGTCGCCGGTACGGTACACAGGGAGATCTGGGAGTTCCGGGAGCGTGGTGAAGGCACGTCGCGTCTCATCTGGACGGTTGACGTAGCCGGCTGCGAGTCCCTGCCCGGCGATGCACAACTCGCCGGGGACTCCGGTGGGTTGCGCCATGCCGGTGTCTCCCACCACCAGGATGTGGGATCCGAAAATGGGTGAGCCGATCGTGATGGTGTCACCGGGGGCAAGTTCTTTCACCGTGGTGGTGACGGTGGTCTCCGTCGGGCCGTACATGTTGAAGATCCGTGCATCGGTGCGTTCGTGCAGCAGCTCGACCAGGTTCTCGGCGAAGTGCTCGCCACCGCACACGATTACGCGGAGGTGAGGAAGCTGGTCGCGGAAGCGGCGGTTGCCGCACAGCGCCGTCATCTTCGATACGGGAACCTGGATGTGGGTCACCCCGTAGGTGGCTATCCGGCTTGCGATGGCGGAGGCGTCCTTCTGGTCGTCGGTCGGGCAGAGATGGACGGTGGCGCCGGAGGCCAAGGGAATCAGACTCTCGAAGGCGAAGATGTCGAAGGTGGGATCGGCCAGGCTGATGATGACGTCACCTGGTGCGAAAATTCCCCGTTGCAGGTGATCCTGGAATAGGTTCGACAGGCCGCGATGCTTCACGGCGATGCCTTTCGGGCGTCCCGTGGAGCCGGAGGTGTAGACGACGTAGACGGGGTTGTCCGCCGATACTTTCGGGCCGTCGAAGTAGTTCATTCCGATCCGGGTGCAGGTGGCCAGATCAATCACGGTCGGGATGGCCGCCGTGCTGGCGAATCCGGCTGGAGCGAGGGCCACGCGGGGGCGGGCGTCATCGAGGATGCTGGCGTGGCGATCGACAGGCTGGGTGGGGTCCAGGGGGACATAGGCACCCCCGGCCTTGCAGATGGCGAGCTGCGCGATGAGCAGGGAAACATCACGCACAGTGACCAGGGCCACCGGATCGCCGGGTCTCACCCCGGCTTCCAGAAGGCGGGCGGCCACGGCGTTGGCGTGTGCATCGAGCTGGGCGAAGCTGTAGGACCGGCCGGTGCCGTCGATCACTGCTGTGTCCTGGGGGCGTTCGACGACCTGCCGGGACACCAGATCGTGAATGGCGGTGAAGGGAGCTCCGGTGAGCCTGGATAGCCAGGCGTCGTGCTCTGCCTCTGTGTAGATGCTGATGGTGCCGATGGGTGCTGTGGAATCAGCGCAGACGCGTTCCAGGAAGGCATTGAAATGGTGTGCCAGGCCTTCGATGGTGGTGCCGTCGAACAGGTCAGAGGAGTAGTCCAGCAGGAATTGGATGCCGTCGGTGGTCTCGGTTGCCGTGATGACCAGATCCATGCCCACCGCGAGGGGATCGGTCTCGATCTGCTGGCCTTTCAGGCCGCCGATGTGGAGCCGGTGGTGTTCCATGTTGTGGTAATCGAAGGACACGTCGAACAGGGGGTGGCGTCCTGGAGTTCTCTGCTGGCCGAGCTTTTCCACTATCCGGTCGAAGGGCACGTCCTGGGCGGACAAGGCATCCAGCATGGTGGTGCGGGTGTCGGTGAGGTAGTCGTTGAAACTCGTGTTGGAGCGCGGTTTCAGACGAATGGGAAGCATGTTGACGAACATGCCGATCATTTCCCGGGTCTCGGCCAGTGTGCGTCCGCTGACCGGGGTACCGATCACCAGGTCTTCGGTTCCGTTATAGCGAGACAGAACCGCACCCCAGGCCGCCAACATCACCATGGGGAGGGTGGCTTGACGGGCATCGGCAATTTCGGTTAGTTTCGCGGTTCTTTCGGGGCCGAGGGTCCAGGCGATGCGGCTCGCACCGGAAGCGCGTTCTGCGCGGGGGCGGTCAAGAGGAAGCACGTCTGCGGTGGGTGGATCGGTCAGCTGGGAGAGTAGGGCGTTCTCCGCCTTCGCGAGTTCTTCATTCTGCTGTGTGACTCGAATGTGGTGGATGTAGTCGGTGTACTGATGGGTCAGTGGTGGCAGTTCCGCCTCGTACAACTGGCCGAAATCGCGTGCGAGGATTTCTGCCGAGGTGGCGTCACCGATGATGTGGTGGAGATCGAACAGCAGCAGGCTCGTGTCCTCGTTCTCCACGACCTCCATGCGGAACAGGGGGCCGGTCTCAAGGCTGAACGGACGAACAAACCGGGCCAGATGTTCTTCGACCGATTCGGGGGTGACCTGGCCGTGGGTGAAACTCAGCGGAAGGTCGCTTTGGTCGATGCGGATCAGTCCTTGCCGGATCTCACCGTCACGTGTCATGAAGATGGTGCGCAGCGGTTCGTGGCGTTGCACCAGCTTTGTCAATGCAGAACGCAACCGGTCGTGGTCTAGGAGGCCGTTCAGCATCGTGGCTGATGCCATGTTGTAGGTGACGGAGTCCGGATCGAGACGAGAGGCTAGGTACATGCGTTCCTGTGCCGGACTGAGGGGATAATCCGCAGCTTCGGGTGCCTTCGCCATCCGAGTAACGGAGATTGCCTTGCGAAGACGCGCCTCCAGGGCTGCGGGGGTGGGGGCTGCGAACACATCGGCCACGGTGGCTTCCACGCCGACCAGGGCCTTGAGCTGGGCTGTCAGGCTGGTGGCCTTGAGGGAATCGCCGCCGAGGGCGAAGAAATTGTCATCGGCAGAGACTTCGGCGTGACCCAGCACCTGACGGAAAGCGTCACGGAACGCGTCGAGCCGGTTGGTGTGGATGGGTCTCGGTTCTTCCCGGACCGGTGTGGTGGCGGGTGCGGTGGTGGTGCCGCCGGAAACCGGGTGCGGGTTGGCGTCAAAACTGTATCCGGGCAATGACCTGCGATGGCCGGTTTCGTGCTCGGACCAGTCCAGAGACAGACCCGCACCCCACAGGTCTCCCAGTCCGGCCAGCAGATGGGCCTCGTCGGCCACGTCGGAGGCTGCGTGACGCACCAAGCCCACCACTCGGCAATCGGTGCCGCCGACCTGGGCGACGAACGTTGCCAGGCTGTTGCCAGGACCGGTTTCGATTCCCAACACCGGCCCGTCGGCCAGCAACGTGGCAATGCTGTCGGCGAACCGGACCGCGCCGGTTATGTGGTCGCCCCAATAGCCGGGATCGGTCATCTCGCCGGGACACACAAGCTGTCCGGATCGGTTGGAGATGATCGGGATCCATGGGTCCTGTGAAGGAACCTCTGCCACTGCAGCGGTGAAAGCGGTGGCCGCGGCTTCCATCATTGGTGTATGGAAGGCCTGGGAAGTGTGCAGCCGGGTGCCGATGATGCCTGCAGCATTCAGTTTCGCCAGCACGTCATCAAGAGCGTGTGGTGCCATGCCGACCACGGAGCGTTCGGGCGAGTTGTCGAGACAGACCCAAGCATCGGGTGTTCCAGCGATCACGTCGGCGACACGTGCTGCGGGGGCCAGCGTGGCGACCATGATTCCGGGCGGTTGGGACTGCATGAGAAGCCCACGTTCGCGCACCAGATGGGCAGCGTCCTCCGGGGTCCATACTCCTGCCAGGGCAGCTGCGGTCAGCTCGCCGATGCTGTGACCGAGGAGAACATCGGGGACGATACCGAAGGATTCGAGGACCTTTGCCAGCGCGAACTGGGTGCTGAAAAGGGCGAACTGCGACCATTCGGTGCGGTGGATGCGACCGTCGTCGGAACCGGTGTGGAGTACGTCACGGAGGTTGCGGGCATCGTCTCGGGGCAGCACGTCGGTCAGGTCGTCCATCCAGCCGCGGAAAATCCGACCGACAGAGCTGTTGCTGGTGTAGAGGCCGTGGCCCATCCTGTAGTACTGGTTGCCCTGTCCGGAGAAGAGAAGGGCGACGCGGGGTCGCGATGTCTCTGCGGACAACTCGCTGTAGCGCAGGCTTTTGATCCAAGCGTCGGCGTCGCGGGGTTCAGTCGGGGAGACCACCAGGGTGCCGCGGTGGGGCAGCTCGGCGCGTGAGCGAAGCGTGACGGCTGTATCGGCGAGCTTCACAGAGTTGTCAGAGGCCACGTGGCCCACGATGCGTTTCGCGGTGCGCATCATGGCCTCCTGACTGGCTCCGGAGAACTGCAACAACGTGTGGGGCGGATCATCCGTCTCCGGGAGGTCAGGTGCCTCCTCGAGAATCATGTGCACGTTCGTGCCTCCTACTCCAAAGGAATTGATGCCTGCCCGGATCTGCCTGCCATCCAGGCAACAGTTCGTCGCCGATACCTCGAAGGGCGTGGCGCTGAAGTTGATGTGAGGGTTGGGACGGGAGAAGTTGAGGGTGCCTGGGAACAAGCGATGCTTGAGACTGAGCGCTACCTTGCTCAGCCCGACGGCGCCTGCTGCGGAATCCGTGTGTCCGATGTTGCCCTTGACCGAGCCGAGTAGACAGCCACCCGCCGGTGCCGTCGAGAAGGCCCGTGACAACGAGGCCACCTCGATGGGATCGCCCAGTAGCGTCCCAGTTCCGTGGGCCTCGACGAAACTCACGGTGGCGGGGTCGATGCCCGCCGTGCGGTAGGCAGAAGAGATGGTTTCGTACTGTCCATCCTCGCTCGGTGCGGTGTAGGACTGTTTGCGTTTGCCGTCGTTGCCACTCGCAGAGCCTTTGATGACAGCGTAGATGGGGTCGCCATCGCGTCGGGCAGCCGTCAAAGGCTTGAGTACCAGGAGGGCGGCACCGTTGGAGAACACAGTGCCGCTGGCGTCGGCGTCGAATGGTCGGCAGTGGCCGTCGCGCGACAGCATCATGCCGTCACTCCACTGATAGCCACCCCCGTTGGGCAGTTCCACGGTGACACCACCGGCCACTGCCAGGTCGCATTCTCCTGAGCGCAGCGCCTGAACCGCCAGGTGCACCGTCAGCAGCGATGAGGAACAGCCGGACAGGGCTGACAACGAGGGGCCGGTGAGGTCGAAGTGGTAAGACAACCGGGTGCTGAGGAAGTGGTTGGTGGCCAGGGTGAAGTTCTGATAGGCATCCCCGAACGAGGCAGGGTTCATGACAGTGCGCCGATACCATTCGAAGTCGTCGCTGCCTGCTGCGAAGACTCCCACTCGTCCCGGCAACTTCCGGGGGTCGTAGCCCGCATCCTCACAGGCCAACCAGAAACATTTGTATAGCAGGCGCAGCTGGGGGGACGTGACGTCCACCTCCGCCGGTGCGATCCGGAACAGACGGTCGTCGAACTCGTCGATTCCCTCGATGCGACCTGAGGCCTTGACATAGTTGGGATCGCGCAGTTGATTCTCGGACACTCCGAGGCGGCGGAGTTCATCGTCGTCATGGAAGGTGATGGTTTCCTCGCCGTTGACCAGAATTTTCCAGAAATCGTGTACGTCTTGGGCTTTCTGCACCTGCACACCGATCCCGATGATGGCGATGTCGTCGCCGAGGATGCGGGTGGGACCGGTGGATTTCTCGGAAGAAACCTGTCGGGGTTCCACCAGGTCGGCCTGGGCCGCGATGGTGGGGTGGCTGAGCAGATCTGTGATGCCGATCTGGGCTCCGAAAGTTTCCTGGAGCCGTAGCTGTAGCCGCATCAGGCTCAACGAGGTGCCTCCGGCTTCGAAGAACGTGCGATGGTGGTCGGTTATCGGACGGCCGAGTACGTCCTGCCACAGGTCCGCGACTCGGGTGGCAACCGTGGTGGTGGCGGAAGTATCTGAGCGGTTGTTCTGCTGACTGAGCAGTGCGTGCAGGGCGGCGCGATCCAGCTTCCCGGCGGCGGACGTCGGTAGGGCCTCGACCTGCATGAGCACCGAAGGGATGAACTGGGAGATCAGCACCTTGCCCAGGGATGCGCGAACCCGGTCCGCCGGGATCGGGGAGCCGGACGCGTAGAAGCCCGCAAGCCGCGGTTCAGCCGTCGACTCATCGACCAGGACTGCGGCTTCGACGACCCCGTCGATGTGGTGCAGGGCCTGCTCGATCTCGCCGAGCTCCACGCGGAGACCCCCGACCTTGACCTGGCGGTCGATGCGGCGCGAGAACGCGAAACGACCGTCGGGACGCAGGAACCCCAGATCGCCGGTTCGATACATGCGTCGCATGTATGCAGGATCGATGTCCGCGTCGAAGAAGGGATTCTCGACGAAATGCTCGGCAGTGAGTTCCTCACGGTTCAGGTAGCCCACACCGACACCTGCTCCAGCGATGCAGACCTCGCCGGGCAGGTCGGTGCCGCACAAATCACCCCGACTATTCAGGATGTAGATCCGGTAATCGTTTAGGGGGGTGCCGATGGGAGCGTTCGCCACCGAATCCTCAGGATGGATACGCGTGTGGGTAGCCCACATGGTGGCCTCGGTGGGGCCGTAAACGTTCTCCAGGGTGCACGGGAGTCTTAGGGCAAAGAAGCGTTCGATGATGTCCGGGGTCAGTGCTTCTCCGCCAGAGAACAGATAGGTCAGGCCATTGAGATCATGACGTCGACCGGTGCTCTCAACGGTCGCGAGTAGGACGCGCAGCATGGTGGGGGAGGAATTCAGGTGGGTCACGCCGTAGGTGCGGACAGCTCTTGCCAGGGCTTGGGGGTCACCTTCCTGGCCGACGGGGAGGATGGCCAAACGCCCGTCACCGACGAGCCAGCCGTAGATCTCAGTGCCGAAGATGTCGAAGGTGAAAGAGGTTTTGAGCAGGAATACGTCGTCGCGTCCCAGGGGGAAACGTCGTTCCAGGTCCAGCGTCGTGTTCTGAACGTTTGCGTGTGTGATTGCCACGCCCTTGGGGCGGCCGGTGGAACCGGATGTGTACTCGATGTACAGCAGGTCCTCGGGTGCCCTGTCAACAGGGGCCGGGAATTCAGCGATGGTGTCGCGGTGGTCATCGATCAGCGCAGTGATGTCACCGCAGGTGTCCAGGTTGAGTCGCGTCACTTGGTCCGGAAGCTCCAGTTCCAGATCCGAGAAGGTGATCACGATCGCTGCGTTGGCGTCACTCAGCATGTCCAGAATGCGGGCGGCAGGCATGTGCTCGGATAGGGGAACGTACGGGTGACCCGACAACACTGTTCCCAGGATGGCTGCCAGCAGGGTCGCCCCACGCGGCAGAAGAATTGCGACCGGGCGCTTGTCCGCTCCGATGGCATCGAGGATGTGGTGCTGTACCAGCACTGCCGCGTCATGGGCCCAGGCATTGGTGTACCCACGGGTCTCGTCGAACCACGTCTCGCGCGCCGGGTCGGCCTTCGTTCGGTTGAGGAACAGGGTCCCCAGATCGGTCGGATCCCAGTCGAAGTAGTGGGTTTCACGGGAAGCTGCCAGCAGGGTGCAGCGTTCGGAGGCGGACATGGGCTGCAGATCAGTCACGGGTGCGTCGAGGTGCGTGGGAATCTGCTGGATCAGGACCAGAAGGCGTTCGGCGAACCGTGCTGCACGTTCTGCGGTGAGTGCGGATTCCTTGTACCAGATCACGATGTTGGTGTTGTCCCCGAGCTGTTCGATGGTTACGGTGAGCCGACCGGGGAAGTGAACCTCGTCGGGATGTGCGGTCGTGAAGACGCCCTCGGGAAGCTCGGGGTAGGCGTCGTGGACGAAGCTGATGTCGAACAGCCCTGCACTCGACAGCCCCGACAGTTTGCGGGCGACCGGGAAATCGAGGTTTCGCCACAGACCCATTACCTCGGAACGCGTACGCTTCAGCAGGTCGCGGACCCTCAAACCGGGTGAGACATCGATAAGCACCGGAAGCGTGCGAATGAAGCAGCCGATGCTGTTCTCCATCTCCAGGTGAGGGCGATCCATGAAGGGACTCGCGAAAGAGACCTGGTCCTCACCAGCGTAATGCGCGAGTAGTGTTCCGAAGGCCGCCAGATATACGGTGAACTCCGAAACCTCGGCCTCCTGCGCGGTGTTGCGGACGGCTTCGGTGGTGTCGCGGGGCACAGTCAGACGAAATTCTCGGGCTGAGTCCTCGTGGGGAGAGGCAAGTAGCCAGTGATCGAGTTGCGGGACCCGGTGGCGGGGCAGGTTCTCGGACCAGAAACTCTCGCGCCGGGCCAGCGCCTCGGGTGCTGGTTGGGCGAGTTGACCGTTCTGATAGGTGAACAGCCCTTGGTCAGTGCGTGATGCGGTGATCTCTTGGGCTCCCCGTGCCAAGGTGATGATGCGGTCGGCGAGGATGCTCACCGACTGTCCGTCGGCGATGAGGTGGTGGCACACGACCAGCAGACGGTCTCCGTCGGACAGACGAGCTGCCACCACTCGAAACAGGGGGGCGGTGTTCAGGTGAAAAGGTGTGTGCCGAGCTGTGTGGAAGATCTCGTCCAAGTTCTCCTCAGCGCCTGTCAGGTCGTGGTGACGAACAGGTGCTTTGACCGAATCGGCGATCATGTATACGGGCCCGGACTCGTTTCTGGTGACTGACGCGCGCAATGCCGGTTGTTCCGCCATGACTGCGCTAACCGCCTGGGTCAGACGTGAACAGGAAAGATGCTCTGTACGCAGCTCAATAGCGATGTGATAGTCAGCGGACTGTCGAAGTTGGCTGTCGAAATACATGCCTTGCTGGGCAGAGGACATGGGAAGGGTTGGTTCGGTCATGGGAGAAAGGCTCCTAAAATGGCGTCTGCGGCATTCAGTGACTACATCGCTGGGTGTGTTTTTGATTGAGAGGTGAGATATGACTTCGTGGCCAAACCTCGGAAATCATTAAACATTCGCAATCGTGATTAATTTTTCAAGCGCATCAATTATGGGCGATGCATTATTCGGCAACTTGGCGAGCGTGCGGAGATTTCCGTCGCCAGATATGCGGTCAGGAGAGAAATGTTCCTACCTGATCGGCTTTTGGGTGGCAGGTTTTCTCTTTGTCCTTCGCGAAGTTGATCCGATAGAAGAGTGAGTGCAATTCAGGCTTGCGCAAGACTCTTTCGCGGTGTGTCAAGTTGTCTTTCAGATTTATTTGGATGTGTATTTCTTGACCATGAGATTACGGAGCAGTCTGGAAGGCGTCAAAGCAAATACTCCGAAAGTTGACGGCCTTGCGGGCGGCGGTGAGGAGTGCGTGCGATGGGGTGGGCTGGGCGCCTCGGCAAGGCGAAGGGTGGCCGGCGATTGGTGGCGTACGATCCCGTGGCGAAGCGGGGGTGGTTGGGGCGGCTTCCCCGGGTGGCTGATCGTGTCCTGGCTGCGGTTGCCCGATGTGGGTGGACTGACCTTTCGAGGCGTCGTGCCTGGGTGTGTGGGCTATTTGTAGTTGAGTGTGGTGGGTCATCCTGGCCGGCGCCACCCTCGACGGGGCTCGCGCCGCCAAGGTTTGACTACGCGGCTGGGTGCGGGCAGCCGATACCGTGAACACCGCGATCAAACGCATCAAACGAACCAGTCGCGGTCGCCGCAACAACACCCATTACTCAACCTGTGCCCTGTTCAGAAGTATCCGCCGGGCGCGGTAGCACTGCTTGGCCAGCCAAGGTTTCGCGATCAACTGCGAATAGTCGGGTCGCGTGGAAAGGGAAAAGAAATTTAAATAGAGATTATTTTCTGGCTCGGGTTTCTGGTGCGTGGACCCTATCGAGTGGGGTTTCCCGGGTGCTCGACCTATCCGTCGGCTCTGATGGTCAAGGGTATCTTGACTTCGGCATGCCACTGATGCCCCTTGGGGGTGAAGGAGTGTGTGCCATTCAGCAGATTGACCCTTTCCTTGACGCCGAGCAGTCCGTGGCCTCCGTTACTCTTCGCCGGAACCGAGGTGCCGATGTCGTTGACCACCCGCAGCATGACGCAACCGTCGTCTTCGCGGGCTTCGATGGTGCATGTTCCGGGAGCTCCGTGCCACACGACGTTGGCGATAAGCTCTCCCAAAATCTTGGACATACCGTATTCGAGGTTGGGGGAAAGCTTGCCGCCAGGGATGTCGAAATGAGTTTCTACATTGAATCCATTTTCCTGGAGGGCGCTCAATGCCTGGGTCAACTGTGTGTCGAGGGAGTGGGTCGACTGGCGTCCGAGAGAACTGAAATCCTGATCGACGTTCCGAAGAGCCACCATTGCTGCGCGGAGCTCAGTGGTGGCGCGGCGCGACAACTCGAGTGTGTCGAGTAGGTCGGGGATCAGTTCCCCGGGAAGCCGTGGATCCTCCGCGAGGTCCTCGAGTGCCATCACCACCAAGGTCTGGGTTTGAGCGACGTTGTCGTGGAGCTCGCTCGCCATGAGGAGACGGGTCGATCGCAGGGTCTTCTCGCTTTCCCGGTGAGCCCTTTCCTCGGTCTCATGCCTCTGGTGAGCGATCGCTCCGGTGGTACCTCCGAACAGGGTGACTCCGGTGAAGAAGATGAGATTGATTAGAGTGTCGTTCCAAGAGTCGCGAATCTCCCAGGTGATCAGCAACAATAAAGGGTAGATGATGGCCAGTGTCCAGCGACCGGTGCGGCGATTTTTGAACCAGTTGTATACGAAAGCTCCTCCGCACAGATTCATGGATACCCCGGGGACGTTGAATGTGCTCCACAAGCCGAAATAGCACATTGCCAGTGCAAGGGCTGGTAATGGTTGCCAAGGAAGTAAGAAAGAGGCTGCAACCATCACCAGCGCAACTCCTGTGGAAGTCGGCTCCGGTGTGCCCTGTGGTGTACCCAGGGTCATTGTGAATAGCGCAACGCCGATCACCGGCTCCACGGGCAGTTGTTTGATGAGGGAGAGAGCCAGACGGGCGCGTCGCAACTTCACCCGTCAAATGATACAGCTGTGCCATTGAGGCTTATTCACGGGTGAGGTGCCCGCCGGCACATTCTTCTGGTCGGGGGCGCAGGTGAGAGGTCGTGGTCAAGGTTTCGAGGAGCGGAAACTGGTTGAGCCGGCCTGCTCGCTCTGGGAACTGACCATGTCGAAACCCCTGGTTATCACGTCCAAGGAATTGCAGCGGCCTCTGCTGTGCGGCTGCCGGGTGGTTTCGAGGTGGACCGCTCCTTCGTTGCGGTCCGGCTCAACCGGCTTCGGGGAGGCTGTGAACAAACCTCGTTGACTTCAGCAGTAACCCCTCCAGATGTGGCAGAGGAAATTGGATGCGGGGGCGGCGCTGGCCGGAGGAACGGTCTTGGAGGCAGTGGTGATGGGCATCGCGCTGGCCTCGGTTGGGAGAGTGAGTAGGGGCGTCGCGAGGGCGAACATGGCTGCGAGGGTGATCGTGATCTTGTGCTTCATGGTATGTTCCACTTTGAACAGAGATTAGAGATATAATTTTCAACGAGCAGCCCTGCCTTGGTGGCAGAGATCGGGAGAAGGAGAGAACTCGTTTCAGCATTGATTTCGGTGTGGGCTGATCTCGCTGGTTCCAATCAAACCCGAACCGTCGAATCAAGGCACGTGTGCGTCAACTTTGGGAGATCGATGCGGCAGGCGGTCCGGATTAAACGACTAGATTGAGCGACATGAACGAAGCCGAGATCCGTGTTCTGATAGCTGAGGACCACGACCAGGTGCGCGCCCGCATCCAACGCATAGTGGATGCCATGCCCGGGATCGTCGTGGTCGGGGCAGCCTCGAACGGGCTGACGGCCGTTTCCACTGCCAAGCGCCTCGACCCCGATGTGATCCT
>ERZ772874.304-NODE-304-length-26425-cov-21.836215_pt1 | contig 26425 bp, 36 predicted proteins | sample MGYA00580586_ERZ772874 | MGnify/ENA primary metagenome ERZ772874 (study PRJEB29015, sample SAMEA2737952) | human oral metagenome | biome: human oral; feature: human-associated habitat; material: dental | place: China | collected 2154 ... | reverse complement strand
TCATCATACACATACCACCAACCCGTGTCGTTTCTGTTCCAACCCATTACATATTTATTAACTGGTGCACTCTCTTTCGCCTTATTACCGTTTTCAAGCACTACGGCGGTATGGTGGAATTCATATAGCAGAATATCGCCTCTTTTCACATACTCATCTGACACTAAATATTTAGGTTCTGTCAATAGCTCAAACTCACCGGTTGCCATAAGTGCTGCAGCTTCATTACCTGTGTAGATATCGCCTGACACATAAATACCTGCTGCATTTACGCAAACGGCTACCAAGGCTGAGCAGTCTGTTTCGCAAGGCTCGTTTATAGCACTTATGTTAAAGCCATTTGCTCTGCATAACTTGTAAAGAGTTGTCCTCTGCCCTTGGTCATAGCCTATCTTGTCATTCGCACAAGCGGCTTCCATAGCTTTTGCTATTTTTTCTCTTGCAGCCACTTTTTTAGCTCTTAGCAGTTTATTCCAAGGTCTGTTATACCACCCTCTTATAGCCACTTCCTTTCCGTCTTGGTCTCCGGCTGTGCCGCCGCTATATCTCCCTCTTTCATCTCTGCTAGCCTGTCCTATCTTGACCATACTAACCTCCTATTATTCTCTGATTATTTCAATTCCGTATGACAAGCAAGCGGTATGCTCCATTACACATCCTCTTGCCTCTTCCCAACCGTAAGCAAAAAATGCCATATCTGCGGTTGATAATAGTTCAAACGATTTGCCTAAAAACCACAGCGGTCTAGCATCTGCCGGAGCATTTTCGAAAAAGCTATTTATGAACTCTACATCTCCATACTCTTTCGCAATCAAGGCTTCAATTGCCTTTCTTTCTGCTTTAATTTCCTCGTTGGATAACCCACGCATAGGTTGACTGATAAATACCTTTTTCATTATATTATCCTTTCTTATACCCCCTAAATCATTAAATTAAGGGGGTATTTACGCATTGTTTTGTTTAGCCTATTGTTCTTTACCCTCAGGTATTCCAAGCACTACGGAGGTTAAAATGGAAACCAATGCAGCCATGCAGGCAGTAGATAGCGCCGCTATCCAATTTACCTCGTGCAATAATGCAGTTGTTCCTATTCCTGCTAACAATCCCTGACAAAAGGTTCTGATTGCCCTTGCTGCTATCGCTCTTATGAGCGGATTTTTAATTAAATTATCTAACATCTTTTTTCCTCGCTTTCCGGTAGATCCATAAATTTATCATATAGACTATCCATAACCCCGTTCACGCCGAGATTATGATATTGTTCGTACATATTCTTAAAGTTTTCTTTCGCATACAAAGGGGCATAACCTTGTTCGCTATACTTGTTATATAGACTGTATAACTTACTTCTTAGCAAGGCTTGCACACCTTTTTGCAGTGCTTTATTTTCAATATCAATCTTCTTAACAGCTACCCAAATTGCTCGCATACAAGCAATAAAGATAGTAGGAAAACCTATTATCATAAGAAATTGATAAAGTTCGAATGAAATCTTAAACATCGTTTTTAGCTCCTAAAATTTTTAAATTTAAAAAGGCACTGACTATTTGCATAATCAATGCCCTTCTTTGACTGCTACTCCTCAGTAGCAAGATGACCCATCTCAAGGTCAATTAGTGCCTGTTTTACAGCGTCTTTAAGTTTAGCGGGAACTTGTTTAAAAGTTCTTAAGCCCTTGATGATTAAGTACGCATACACCATTGCCATAATACTATTCTCCTTTCTTGTTTTATTATCATAAAACCGCTTAACGGCTCTATTTCTGCGATTGACCTTCTAATATTTCCGCTAAGGCGAGCTGATTATTAGTTACTTCTTTTTCCAGTTCTTCTAATTTCTCATCTCTTGTTAGTGGTCTATCAATGAATACAGGTTTAGCCGTTCCATCGGTCATATCAAACCTTACTAAAATCTTTCCAGGCGGAACTTCTATTTGTAAAAACTTTAGTTCGCCTTGAGGGTCTTGTGCGGTATCCATCATTTGATGGTAAATATAGCCGCTGCTATCATAAATAACCTTCATACAATCTCCTTTTTAGTTTATAAATTCTATATAGTTAAGAACCATTTCTGCGGTCATTTGGTAAAAACTTGTGCCGTTTGCGTAAACAAATAAATAGCATTGTTCGTTTACGCCTGATATATCTATTTCAGCCCACAACTGCTGCCCCGTTAGCCTTCCGTGCTCGACGCCTTGCTCATCTTGTGCGCCGTCATGGAAAGATACATGCACGCCTTTATAATCATTTGCATGATCTACTATAAACTTGTATCTTTCAGCTGTAACTTGTTTAGTAACATTTTTCTTACTAACAGCTACTAAACCAAAACGAGCGTAAGACAAGTCGTTTATATTAGCTCTTTTTCTATACGATCCACTCAAGAATTTACCGCCTATTTTTATTTTTTTGAATGGTGTTAAATTGACACTATGAGCAAAAAAGGCAGCTACTGAGGTCAGAGGATTGCTTGTATCACCTTGAGCTTTTACGCTAAACCTTAAGCCCCCATCGACAATGCCCAAAAATCTAAAATCCGCATTGTTTACATGATTTGCAAAATTGTTGCTGTTAAAAGTCATGTTACCTTGTGCGTAAACAACGCCTATATTTACTTCTCTATCCGCATTAGCCACTCCCGACAACAAGGTACCGTCGAAAGTGGCATTATAAAAAGCCGCTCTGCCCGTTCCATAATCGACCATTTCGCCTGGTATTCCGAACGCATTTACACCTTGCCTGATGTTCGGTCCAATTAAATTAGGTTCAGCAAGATATACCCAATTTGCATTTCTTATAACAAAGTTGTTGGGCACTCTTACAACAATCCCACGCCCAGCTTGGGGGTGATCTATAGCGTGCCCCTGATTCGCCCATGCGTACAGCATATCTAAGTAACCTGCAACTGCTGTATTCCAAACAGGCAAAGCCCCCTGCAATCCTGCGATATTTTCATCTGCTGCTATCTTGTGAGCCTGTATCCCTAAACCTTCCCACACTTTTTCAACTTTCACAGCCGCTTCTGGTGCCCAACTCTCGCCCTGTGCTTCATAAATTCCTTCCGGGATATTATGTAAAAAAACATATCCGTTTGCTAAAAACACCTGACCTTGCGCTATGCCGGTCTTACCCACAACTGGTATGTTTCCCTGCACCTGTCCGATATTTTTGTCTGCTCTTATATTTTCCGCCTTTAAGTCATTCAAGGGAATAAAAACAAATGCTGTTCGATTATCTATAGCATATTTTTTACTATCCTCAGATCTAAGTGCTACTATAAGCCCTCTGCCCAGACTTGGGCTGTCTATAAATTTGCCCATTCCGAATTTGTCAGTTCTCTGATATGCAAGCATAACATTTAGTAGGTCTGAATTAGATGTAAGTAGTGGCATAGTACCCTGCACCACCTCATCATTGCTATCTGAAGTAATTGTACTTTTTCCTTCCAGAATGTCTGCCTTACTTGCTGTTACATCACTACTATCTATACCACCTGCACCGCCTGACATTAAAACTTCACTCATGCACTACACCCCCTTTAAGCCGATTATGATGTCAGCAGTTGGCTTTTTTAACACTTTGAAAGTAACTTTGCTGGCTCTACATTCTGCTACACCAGATGATATGTAACCGAAATTCTTATTATATGTTTTTAGTGCCTGTTCGCTGATATTATAAGATGTATTTTTTACTAATATCGGCTTATTTGCTGCAATAATGCCCGGTACACTTACTTCCTGCTCCCAAAACTCGCCATTTTGTATCCAATTATTTAAAGGCAGCAGGACACTTTTGGTATCTAAAATCATATCAACAAGTGATTTATCTGCTTTAAGTTCCAATTCTGCCATCGTTGCATATATACCACTCGGTGTAGTAAATTCAAAGCTTACATTAGATGAGTTAGTAAGTTTTATATACATCTCGACTAATATGGATACTGGAGATGTGGCAAAGTCAGGAATATAATCCGCATTAATCGCCGTTGCTATTGCAATTAACACTTCTAAACCTGTTCCAACCTTTGCAAATACTCCGTACTCAGTCATGTTGTAGCCAACGGTTATATCTTTATTATCAACAGCAGCAGCTATTTTTAGTGTATTATTATCAATCCTTTGAACGGATGTTAATGTAAAACTATTCTTCAATTGTTTCAGTTCTGTTGTTATTTCAAGATTTTCACTGCCTGAATAAGCTCCCGCACCGACTTTTAGTGTTGTAAAAGATACTGCTGTCTTATCCTGAATAGACTGCAAAATCAAGGACTTTCCAGCTGCGGTAACTACCGCACTTCTAAATTGTGCCATACCCTCAACCTCCTACTTTATTAAAATCCTCATAGCATACGAACCAAAAGCTGATATATGTGTTTCAGCTTCAAGTTTTTGCCCCGCTATAACTTTGTCTAAAGTTGAGCTTACATTTTTTACTTTAGACACAATTTTATTAAGCAAATTAAATGTATCTGTGGTCAAAGGATTAGTTGTTACTATTTGAAAAGTACCCGGTACTCCGTTATTCTCAAACCATTCAATCAACATTCCGCTACCAAATACATAATCTATCATTTCTTTAACTGCTCCCGGTGTTCCTGCTTTTTGATACAGTTGAATTGTACTTTTTACCAGTAACCTTTTTTTTTCAATTGGCAGCGTCTCATCATAATAAGGCGTATTCAGTTCCACCGCCCTAGCATCTAATACTTCCTCCTCCAAACTTTCTACATCAAGCATGATTAATGCAGAATTTAATTTATCTAAAATTCTCTGCATTGCTTTATTAATTGAATAACTAAGTGCTTTAACTTCCTCACCTCTTGCAAGTCCCGGTGATAATATATCTGTTATCTGTCCATCATATAATTTAATCATCCTCAAGACCTCCATAAGTGATTGTCTTGTCCTTAAGAAAAGCCAAATCAGTATCAGCTACAGTCGAAAAACTCGGCATCCTGACATCAACCCTCTTAGCTCCTGCATTAAGCATAAGTCTAACCAATTGTGAAGGGTTTACATCCCTGCCAATCTTAGACCCTTGCCAGGATATATATGTGTCAACAGCTTCATTTACTGCTTTTTGTATAGATGTGGCATTCGCCTTATCTGAAGAGTTAATGTAATAAGTCAAATTGATATTATAGCTCGTCTGCTTAGGAGCTGATACATTTACAAGATCCGTAAGCGGTCGCCTATCTTCTGCCGATAAATATTCTTTGAGCCTATTACAAAAACTTTCATCAGGAAGTACTCCATTTTTCAAAACCACCCTAATATCTACAACTCTGGGACTAGGATTAGTAACCTTTACATCAGCCACTAAGCTTGAATATTCTTTTGCAAAATAAACATAAGCTCCTTCAGGTCCTGCAACCGAAAAAGAAGACGTTGACCTATAGATCCTTTCCCTTAAGTCTTCATCTTCTTCTATATCAGTACCGTATGCGGTTGTATTTAAGTTCTTTACTTGAGAAATATAAGCAATAGAGTCAACCAATACATTTATTTCTCCATCTAAAATCCCATTTCCAGATTTACCTACTTCCGAACATTCTACATCTACATCTACATAAGTATTACCAGGTTTTATTTCCGCTACTTTAGTAGTTAAAAAATACTTATTGCCATTAGTGCATCTAGTACCTAACGGAATAGTCACATTGGAACTCCTTGCCGCAGATAAAGTAAATCTAATAACTGACTTAGCCTTTTCCCCCTGTTTTCTTTGTATTCCAAAAGTCGCCCCTATTTCATCAAGATATTCTCCATAAGCATATTTTAACAAATTCATCTTACCCATATGATCAAGCCAAACAAAACCTTGATAAATATGTAAAACAACAGCATTTAGAATGGCTCTGTAAGGACTTGCAGCAGGCAAGGAGTAATTACTTATTCCTGTAAGCTCCATATATTTATCTTGATAATCTTTTATAAGTTTTTCTTTTTCATCATCAAGATTTATCCTTTCTATAAAACTTACATCCGGAATTCTATCAAATACTGATTCCATTTTCATCCTTCCTTTCAAGGTATACGATCGGATACAATTCCGATGCCGTTTCCTTTTCCTCATCAAATAAGACCTCAACAACTTCAATATTATTAAAAAAACGACCGACTTTATCCATGATTTCTTGCGGATACAAAGCCTTTATAATATCCACATTTTCGGATACCAAATCAGGATCTATTCCAAAATCTCTATCAAGTGGACATGTGCCGGCATAGGTGCTGCATAAAAACCTTAAACCCTGTAACAATTCCTCATCCTTTATATCTGTTATAAAATCAACATTTATTACATTCATAAACACCCCTTAAGTATATTCCAAGAATGTCAATGTCAGAGTAGCTTCATATATTTGCCCTTTCTTATACACTCTTTCCCATTTTTCCGACATTTTAGATATAACAAATTTATTATTTCCCACTCTTCTGCCGCCTATCACAAGATAATTAGCGGTACCTTTGCTAATTGCATTTTCTATCATTCTTATAGTTCTTCCGACATTTATTCCAAGTGCAGCAGTCAAGTGTATTTTCATGCTTAATTGTTCAGAGTCTGTGCCTAAAAATTCCTTTGCAGGTTTTCCGGATATGGCATCATGGCTGACCCATTTGGCTGTTACTGTTCTTGAAAAGTCTTTGAAAGTAAGAACCCTTTTTGCCGACACTCTAAATATTAAGTTCAATCCCCATGTTCCTACTAAAGCCATTTTTATCCTCCAAGCTGCGATACTTTTCTTTCAAGTTCATTTACTCTATTAAGCAAACTTATCATCTGTTTTACGGACACACTGCCTTCAGAAATACTAAAGGCAATATCTCCATTACCTGCTCTTATATAGCAAGTGTCTACTAACTGTTTGCTATATGTCCCTTGTCCCGTAAATTCTGAAACCTGTATATCATTCCATATAGCACCTAATACAATGCCTTCACTTGTTCCATTAGACAAATGAGCCACGACTACCATTTCACCAATACCGGGCATCCTGTATTCACCATTTGCCAAAGTCGGCATTATGGCAGTAACCGCAGATGTTTTATCTTCATAAAACACCGATATCATGCCTTTTGAATAATCTATACTTGATACTCTTCCAACTCGTATTATGTCTGCCATATTATCTCCTTATTCCGGGATATTTAGCACGGTACCTTCCCAAATCCAGTGTCCGTTATTAGACGATGTTTTTCCGTGAGATCTTGCTACTTCTTCTATAAGATCTTTGTTAGCCTCATAAATTTTCTTATACAGCTCACCTTTTCCTCCATAAAACTTTCGGGCTATATTCCAAAGATTATCATTCTTTTTAACTGTGTAGCTCCCTTTTGCACCTGCGGTACCTTCCACTTGTTTATCATCTCCCTTGCCTTCTTCTCCTGGCTTTCCGATTTTTTGAATTATCTTCCTAAGTTCTAAACTGACCTTATAGCCGTTACTGTCTATAGTATGATCTACCTTATTAACAAAGTATTTCCCATCCACGGTACCGCTAAAATCTGTCAATGTAACATTAGAGGTCGCAGCAATAAACAAAGGCTCTTTCAGATTTATTTTCATTGTTATAAGCCCCCGATTTGCTTCATTTACTTTTGCAAGTGCTTTACTTTCTGCATCTGCTGCATTTTCTGCCGTTTCATTGATATACAAAAGCCTTTCATTAGTACCGACATTAACCGTATATGTTTCATTCTTCTTTGCATTTGTATAAGAGAATACAGCACCGGTATAAGTACCGACCACAGACGAGGTATATTCCCAATCTGAACACATGGACGGATTTATACTATAAACCGTAGCCTTATCCTCATACTTATCTTCACTATATATAATTATTTTTGACGAATATACCTTCATCTTAAGCGAATAATCACCTGCCACTTTGGAAAGAAAAGCAGCATCCGTTTCATTACTTTGTTCTATTTTTTCAATAACCTTACTGTCATCACCATCAAATTCTAATGGTATTCCAGCAGCCGTTGCTATTTCTGTAGCAATCTGTTTAACGGTTACCGATTGCCACGTTTTACTTTTAGTCTGAACTTTAAAGCCATCATTAATCGGCGTACTTGTCGCATTTATCGTACAAGTAAGCGGCTTTGAATTTATAGAAAAATCATCCACTACAAATTCACCACAATTAAAACCTAAAACCCCAACTGCATATCTCTTTATTTCAGCTTTTATCTTATCATTCATCTTAGGTAGCCAACCATTTTGCCATCTTTTGTCTATATTATCTATAGTAAGGCTTATTGCATCGGAGTTACCGCCCGACTCATCAGTATAAGAAAAACTTTCTATATTACCTATTTTAGTGGCTTCATGCCCCTCATAAGTAATTGAAAGTTTTGTTCTTCTTACATCATCCATGCTATTTTCTCCATTCTGGAAGTGATATATTGGTAGCAACTTCCTGCTTAGGGCATATTACTTGCTCGCCCCCTGAAAATACAAAAATATGAAGTAATTTAGGATTGTTTTCCATAAGAAGTTGAGCTTTTAGCTCATCATTATATGCAGCCTTAGCAACTATATCCCATGTGTCACCTTGCTTTGCCTTATAAATCTTATCCATATATCACTCCTTAATTTGCAAATCCCAAACGGCTATTCTTTTTAACAAGCTGCTTATACATCTCTTCAAACTCCCTAAGACTCATCCTGTTAGCTTCCACAATGTCATCTTTTGACGGAGTACCACCATTAAAATTCAAAACAGGCGCAAAGTTTATACTTGAACCCTCAGAACTGCTGCTATCTTCAAGTTTACTTAAGCTTGTTTCAGCTCTCGACTTTCCGTCAAAAACTCCTAAAAGTTCGCCTGTTTTCTTCCACAAATCAATACTTCTTTGTGAACCGTCAATCGGTATAGCTGCTTCTGGACCGTCTTCCGCAAAGGTTGCTAAGGTTGGATTCTGAATTATTCCACCTGTAGCAAATCCTGGAAGACCTTTATTATTCAGCTTACTATATTCTTTCTTAATAGCAGCTTCTCTGCCCTGTACACTCAATACACTCCTTACAGCTGAGTTATCAACTGCACTTGTAGCAATTTTTAAATTAATCATAGCAGTTGCATCAAAAGGACTCATTAATGCACTATTTATAGTATTCTGTACACTACCCCTTATATCTTCAGACATACTCTTACTGCCTTCAGCAGCAACTACTACGCTATTGTACCAGTCACCCATATAGGCTTCTGCCGCCTCTTTCATCTCAGCAGCCAATTCCGGATCAGATGTGCCCTTGGATATTTCTTGCTGCACTAGATACCACATAGCTTTCTTGTCACCAGCCATAGCACCAATTGTAGCACTATCGGACAATCCTTTTGCTATTTCAACAGGAACTTCCTTGCCCATATCTACATAATTCTTTTTAGTACTTTCAAGTTCTTTGTAAAAATCATCCTGCATATTAGTCCAAAACGCTGACATTGCTTGAGTTGTTTCATTATCGTACAAGAACATACCCTGCATTACTTCACCGAAATCACCTCTATAGCTCGCAACAGCATCTTTCATTTGCCCATAATATGAACCCACTTCTGTCGAATAGTTGTCTAAAACAGCACTGTTTATAGCCTCATTTCTCTCTGCTCTCGTTAGCGCCATCTTCTCTCTGTAAGATTCATATATAGCATTACTCTGTTCTTCAAGTTGTTTTTGAGTAATAGTTCCTTCTTCTAACTGACTATGTAAAGAAGCAATTAGATTAGTTACAACTTCTCGTGCCTGTTCGTCTCTTTCAGCAATGAAATTATCTGTTTGCTTCATTACATCCAGTAAAGAATCCGGAGTTAATTCTGACAAGTTGGTAGCCATGTCAAGCTTTGCACTGTACTCTGATGCCGCCAGCTTGTCTTGTATCTCAGCCATTTGCCTTTGAAATTTTGCTATCTCCTCAGCTTCATGAACTTCTAAAATACCATCACTAAAAGCATCATTAACAGCTTGATTCAATCTCTGTCCTGCTTCCGTTAACTCATTATAGTTATTATTATAAAAGTTATCGAACTGACTCTTTATTTCACTCTTAGAACTCTCATCACTTATTAAGAAGTCAATACCTAAATTCATTGCATTATGTTCGCTAATAAGTGCGTCCTGCGCATTTGCTATGAAATTTGAAACTGAATCTAAGTACTCCTGCTTATCCCTATTATTAAGGTCTATACCTATACTTACTTTCCAATTTAATTTATCAAGTTTGGTAGCTGAACTATTAAACTCATTAATAAAATTCTTTGTTTCATCAAATGCAGCCATGGCTGTGTCTAATGCGTCAAAAGTTCCACTATCGACTATATGCCTTGCTACTTCATCTACTTCTTTTAAACTTAAAGACAGATTTCCAAAATGCTTGTCAAGGCTCCTCTTGCCTATTTCTGCTTGTGAAGCTTTGTAAGCATGAGTAAGAGCCACTATCGCACCCACTGCCAAAGTAGCACCCATTACAATACCTGTAACAGGATTTGTAAATGCGGCAGCTACCGACGCAAGACCTTGAGCAAACTTAAAAGCTGTACTTGCCAGCTTGTAAGTCATCATTGCACTGCCTATTCCAATTAATACAGATGATATAGCCGTCGGATTAGCTAAACACCATGCACCTAAATCAAGTAAGGGCTTTGCAAAGTTCAAAACCGCTTCACCCGTTTCTAATAGCACTCTTCTTGCTGTAGGAAGTCCTGTAACAATCGCATTTGATATATCTTTTATGACTCCGCTATTTTTAAACCATTGTGTTGTTTGCTGTACTATCTCTGTAAAGCCTTGAGTAGCCTCTCGCAAGACAGGTTTTAAGCCCTCATAAATCTCTATACCCGCACCTTCCAAGGCACTGCCAGCAAGTGTTATATCTCCTACCAAATTGTCAAGCCGTGTATCAGCCATCCTTTCAGCTGCACCATTTGCGTTTTCTATTGCACTGTATAGCTTTTGATAATCGCCTTCCGAAGCTTGCACTATCGCAAGAAGTCCTGACATGGCTGTTTTACCTGCTATCTGTTCAGCGTTCCAAGCTGCCTCCTGCTCACTCATGCCTGCAAATGCTTCCCTCATATCGTCCATGATAGACTTAAAAGAACGCATGTTTCCGTCTGCGTCAGCTGTGGCAATTGTTATATCTCCCATAGCCTTAGATGAGATTTCCACACCCTGCGCTGTTTGTGTCATGATTTTTCTAAGAGCAGTACCGGCTTGACTTGCTTTAATACCAGAACTTGCCATAAGTCCGATAGCCGTTGCAGTATCTTCTATGCTGTACCCCAAAGCGCCTGCAACCGGTGCAGCATATTTAAATGTTTCGCCCATCATACTGACATTTGTATTTGCATTTGAAGAAGCAGCAGCTAACACATCTGCAAAATGAGTACTGTCTTCAGCACTGAGGTTAAAGGCTGTAAGTGCATCAGTAACTATATCTGAAACAGAGCCAAGTTCCTCACCGGATGCCGCTGCAAGGTTCATGATACCTTCAACACCGCTTAGCATGTCTTGAGTCTTCCAACCTGCCATAGCCATATATTCCATTGCCTTACCTGCTTCTGTAGCTGAAAAGACGGTATTTATACCCATTTCTTTTGCCTTATCACTTAATAATTGCATATCTTGAGCACTTGCAGTTGATATAGCCTGAACCGTTGACATTTGCTTTTCAAAATCCATTCCGACCTTAGTGGATGCCGCAACAACTGCACCGGTTGCAAGGGCAGCAGCTTTAGCAGCAATCGCTACAGCATCAAATACTTTCTTTGCTGTCCGTTCAACTGCTGCAAAGCCTTTGTCCATATCAGCAAAGCCTGCACTAAATTGTGATCTCATTGCCACATTTGCCTTCACTGCTGCTTGCTGCATGCTTGCAAGTTCTTTTTTAGTCATTCCAGTAGCAGCCCTAAGAGATGCGTCTGCCTTACCCGCTATTTTTATAGCCATTTCATATTCTTTTCTGTTTGCCAAGGTCAAGCACCTCCTCTACTACTTCATTGATATCAAAAATAGACAGGTTCAACCAAAAGTCGTAACCTGTCTTTAACTCCATTGCCAGTTTTAAGCATATTCTTCTGTATGTCTTGCCATCCGTTACCCTTAATCCCTTGAGTAGAAAAAACCGGATACAAGGTTCTTAAGCTTTACAGCTTCCTTAGCAGGCAAATTATAGAAGAACTCTATAGGCTTTCCTGTTACCCTGTGAGCAATAAGACAAGCATAATTCATTGATAACTCAGGAGTACTTGTAAGTTCTCCGCTTCTACTCAACACCTTTTGAGCCTCGATCATATCTGCTGCTTTTACGTCCTCGAGACCTGAAAGGTCTATACTTTCATAACTTTCGCCCTCATACAAATAAGGTTTATAAAAATTAATTATATAATTCTTATCGTTATCCATGAGTCCAATATCTGCACTTTCTGCCATATCTAAAGCCTTTTTCTTTTCACTCATAATTATGTCAAACTCCTTACTTTATTCATTGCATCAATACCGTTAATTACAAGTTTAGAATTAAGAGTATCATGTTCAAATTTTGTTTTACCTTCGACCTCAATCAATATATAGCTTACAGATAAAGTTACTGAAGAGCTCATCACATCAGCTACTTTTACAGAGCCGGGAGAAAATGACTTTAAAAAACCTCTTACAACAACTCTCATGCCTATAAGATTTATCGCTCCTGTTGAGGTGTCTGTTACTTGTATACTACCTCTTAAGGTCAAATCCACCTGCTTGCGTGGATCCATAACAGAAAAAATATCATCTGTTAATGTTCTAAAAGGCACTGTAAATTCCTTGCTGTCATAAAAACCTATTATCGGTACATCTATTGAGCCTGCAATTCCTGCCCCTGTTATTGATGCTGTCATTGCATTAAAATCTGGTAGCGTAACCTCATCCGCAACTCCTATGAGCCTTTGTCCGTTTTTATACACATTAAAACCGTTTATAGTTGTAGGATATCCTGTCATTATTCACCACCTCCTATTGCACTTTCAATCATTCTAGGATCAAATGAGAATGTATTTTCTATATACTGCCCCGGTATGTAAGGTGCTATTTTTTCCTTAAACTTGATTTCTCCGTTCAGTATCTGACTTACAGGATTATCTTCAGGATTAAATTCAAACTTAGCACCTGCAAGCTTATCATCAGCAACCAAGGCATTGCCGGCTATATTTTCAGAATCTATAAATGACTCAATCATTTTATAGTTTGCCGGCTCATCAACTCTGTCAAGGAACCTTGTTATAAATCCGTTCTCATACCAGTTAAACATCCTACGGACACTTATCCACCTATCCTTCGGATCTATCGTTCCCGGATATGCAGCTGTATCATTTCCCCATAGTCTTAAGCCTACTTGATTGATTACAGTAACCACACCTTCAGCATTTACTATATTCCCTTCAATCTCGTCAAACATGACTTCCGTGCCGTCTGCAAGACAAGCACTGTCAATATTTACTATCTTGTTAGATATTGACTTCACCGGAATATCGTTGTTTTCTATGTCAAGTTTAGAACACATAGCTCCTGCTATTGCTGATAATGCTACTACTTTTCCACCTGTCTTAGCTGCCGGATAGAAACATACAGCATACTTGGATGTTGCACCCATTTGCTCTTTAGTTCTTCCTACATCTGTATATTTAGCAGCTGTAACGGTAGATATATCAATAAGACACATGCTTCTGAACTTGCCGTTTATCTTCTCACACTTTCCTTGAAGTGCAGCAGCTACCGTCTTATCATGAGACCAACCCGGAGCAAGTAATAATCCCGGTACAATGCCAAAAGTTGGAAATACTCTTCTTATAAGTTCTATACCTGTCTCTTTTCCATGTACGGCATCGTATCCGCCAACTATATCTGAAACAGTGACAGCAGCAGGGTTTATTTTATCCGCTGTTATTTTAAGTTCCGTAGCTCCATCATGAGTTGAACCCGGAATTAATGTAATGATTACAGTGCCATCCTCAGCAAATACAGCCACATAATCTGTACTGTTTGCTAATGTATCACTTCCAGCTTTTACTACTAAAGTATCAAGCAGTATATCTTTTTCATTCAGTGCAGCCCTTTTATTTACTACACTTACCGTTTTTTCCGGCACATTAGATTTATGCTTTGCAGGATCTAATACATTAATAAAAACCACCGGCGCAACCGCTGATAGCCTGAAGCTTGCATGCATTGACTGACACAAGGTATAGTCTTTATAGTTCTCTGAAAAACCCAACTCATTCTTTGCACTATCAAAGTCTCTACAAAGAATAAGTTTATTTGTTATATTTCTCGGATTTTTAGCAAGATTAATAGGTGCAGTTCCAACTACTACCTGAAGCCCCGCATATCCCATAGCAGGCTGTTCAAGTTGCGTATTTGTTTCAAACACCCTTATCCCATGTTTATATTCTGCCATTTTCTAACTCCTCCTCTATTTTTTTGTATAACAAAGATAAAGCACTTGTCGGACTTCTCAGTTCAGCAAGTACTTGTGAATATTCTGAAAGCGGCACTATCATTGTCGCTAATGTCGGCAATGTGTCGCATTTGTTTTTCAATACTTCCGTTATTCCGTTATTAAACACTGTATTTGCTACTACAATATTCTGTACAGTGGGACCTACATATACAACTGGCTCTTGTTCTAAACTTCTAGCCACCTGTATAATAGTTGTTTTTTCCAGTACAATATCTTCAGATTTTATATCTTTTTCTAAAGATTCTTTCTTGCTCATTAAGTAAACCTGCCCTCTCTTTGTATTTGTCTGGCTTTCCAAGTAGTATCCATACCACCAAAAGCATAATGATAAGGCGACTCATCATCAATCCCCCAATCTATGTCGCTTGCAAGTGCAAAATGCTTTGTATGAGGTCTTTCTATAAGCCTTTGTTTTATTCTCTGCATACAAGTAAGCAAATCCTTGTTAGCACTCCCGGACTTACTTAAATTTTTAACTCCTATAAGAATTAATATTCTCACGCTTTCAGGATTATTTGCACGCCCATCAAGTGAAGTTCTTCCACTTAAAATTCTTACAACGGTATAAGGCACAGGCACATTATCTGTATCCGTTGCCTTTAGCGGTATATCCTGGGCATAAACCTGCATCAAGACCTTACTTCCTTCTTTGTTTTCAAAATATAAGTCTTTAACTTCTTCTTTAATCATTTCTATAAGCTCATCTTGTAAAGCTGAAGGTGTCAATCCGTCCATTAGCTCGCCCCCTTTGCTTCAAGTAATTTAGCGACTTCTTTTGATAGATTTTCTTGAAGTAGTGTATTTACTTCACCTTCAACTTTAAGAAAGCCGTGTTCACCACCAAGCATTGACGGAATAGAAACAGAATATAGCGATTTTAACCGTTGATTATGCTTAGTAATTCGACCACTTTTATTCCTTCTTGTTGCTATCATACTTCCGTTATCTCTTTGAACTACCGCTGTATGCCCACTACTAAAAGTAGTTATAAACGCCTTGATATCTCCTTTTATCAGCTTTTCAAGTTTGCTTGATTTAAGAACTTTAGCCTTAAGTACTTTTCCAGCCTTTCCTGAAACCTTGAAGTCTATCAAGTCATTAGCTCCGCCTTTTGCATTTATACTAGCCTCTAAACTACCTACACTAGCCTTTTTTAGCACCATATTTTCTTTAAGAGTGCTAATTTTAAATTTTCCCACATACTCTTTCCCTGCTGCTCGTGCAATTAATAGTAAGGCTTTTTTAGCAGTATCATTGATTGCTTTTCTCAGCACTTTATTACTGTTCTTCTCGGAATTATCCAAAGCTTTATTTATCTTTTTAATATCACTTTTAGATACTTCTATATGAATCAATGATCATACACCTCCAAACTTATCGAATATATGCCCATTTCATCAACTGAATCAGTAACTATATATTCTTCATTATCAAAAGTCATCAGCCTGCCTACATGGGGCAGACAACTTAAATCGTCCGCCCTTATATAAAACATTAGATTTTTCCTATAAACACCGTCTACATATTTATCAGTACGCCCTTTTTCTCTTTCGATAAGCTCATTTTCATCAAGCATTATACTGACATCCTTACCATCTATATTATGAACATCTGAAAACTCGTTAGTGTTTATAAAAACATTACTGATATCAGCTTTTATAATATCCTTAAAACTCATTATCTTGACTTTCTGCCAATAGGCTTATCATCTTTCTTTAAGTTAGGCACGTCTTCGATTATTTCTTCTTCTACACTTGCCTCAGCAACTGACTCTTCAGACTCTTCATCTTCCTCATCATCCTCAACTTTTACGCTTTCATTATCAATCAAAAGCTGTAAAAATTCAGGATCACTTATAAAAACTTCGTCTCCTGGCACATACTGTTTAGTACAATACAATATATGCCTTAGTGCTATTATTTTCCTCATAATACACCTATCCTATCTTGATAAGTATTGTCTTATCGGCTGCTTTAGCTGACTTTATGCACCAACCAGCACTAGGATTAGTGCCTTCGGTCGCTGTAATACCGTCATTAGCAGAATAATAAACAGGCTTGCCTATATCTATAGCCTCGCTTGCTTTCTTATTAACTTCCCATACACCCATAACATGCAGGCTACCAATTTCATTAGGGTTTATAGATGTTCCTGCAACACCTATTTTTTTATCAATAACAACAATATCCCCTGCCTCTATAACATTAGAGGTAGAATTTACATAATCTATACTTTCCCCTCTGTTCCAGTATGTTGCTTTCATTAATTTCTCCTTTCAAATTAAGCTAACGGATCCGCTATTACAGTTCCAGGATTTTTTACAATGCCTCTGTAGTCCATGACGGTTATACCCCAGTCAAGGTATATATCCCATGTAAAACCAAGCACTCCGGGTGTTTCCATTCTTCTTATGTTCGGTATTTGCTGACCGTTCAAGAAGTCTATCTGTATAGTTGTTACATCATTAGAGTCAGCCATCAAAAACCAAGGTGCAGCTGCTCCATTTGCCAACACATTAAGAGTTGCATCCTCCACTACATCAAGGTTATTCCTAAGTTGATATAAAGGATTAGCAGCCTGTGTATTACCAGAAGTTTCAATAGTTGGAGACTGGAATATCTTGTATATATCCATTGCGTATCCAACCGGTACAACTATAGTTTTAGGATTTACTATAATAGCTTCATCAAACTCATTCTTTTGTGTAGATAGAGCTAAAAGCATTTTATTTATAGTTTCTGGTGTTGGCACTGTTCCTGTGCTTAATACATTTTTATGAGCTGTCCTGTCAAATAACTGAACCCCATCGTAAATTGCTGGACTGTTAAAAAGCACACTATATACTTGATTGTTCATTGTTGTTTTAGCTGACCTTGCATAGCGACCTGGCATAGTAGTTAAAAAACCTATGTCATCATCAATAAAAGCCTTGCGGGACATGGTGAACTGTCTACCGTATGTCCTAAGCTGTCTTTGCGGTCTCTTGGCATCCTTAGGAATATCATGTACAAGCTCACCGTTTTCAGGCACTTCTTTAAAAGCTCCTGCTGGACCTGCTATGTAGTAATTATCATGTTTCTTAAAATCACTGAGTGAACCTATTTTACAAAATCTTTCAAAAGTAGTATTTGTTTTTGTGTACATCTCTATATATGACTTATTGATAGCTGTATCAAGAATTGCAGGGAAAGCCGCTTCAGGTGAGAAATAGGCTCTTTCGGTAGTTATCCTGTCATATAGTTCACTTGGAGAAAGCCTCATTAAAGAGTCTATATTTTCGCCCTGTCTTGATAATGACATTATTGCTATGTCCTTAAGAGACATTTTTCTAAAGTCATTAGCTCCTTCAGATGCCCTACCAAGCGGAATATCACCGGATCTCAAGATCAGTCCGTCAGCCGCTGCTGCTCTGAACTTATCTTGCTCATCCCTTACTACAGTTACATCTCCTTGTGCCTTTGAATTTACCGGGCTTTTTTCTTTCTTCAACTTCTCAAGTATATCTTTTCTTACAGTTTCAACACTGGTTCTGTTGTTGATATAATCTTTATGATCAATATCAAATTCTCTGCATAGTTCCATTATTTCAGAACATCTCAAGGTTTCTTGACTTATCCCACTATCATCACCAGGCAATCCTTTTTCATTTTCTGATTCAGCCATTAATTCAGAGAATGTGTCAATTTCTCTCTGAAAACTTTCAAAGAGTTCTTTTTCATGATCATTCAGATCTCTTGTTTCAGCTTTGGCTTTTTCCAGTAATGCCTGCTGCTTATTCACTGCTTCATCAATAAACTTCTTAAACTTCTTTTTCATTTATATCTCCTTTGCAAGATTATTTTTGTTTATTTGTAACTGCTTCTCATAAAGATAGAGCAGGCTACTTTTTAACTCATTAACTTCTTCACCTTGTCCTAACTCCCTGCCTATACCTACACCCGGATCAGCCGGAATGGAAACTATTGAAATCTCGTAAGGTTCCCAGCTTTTAGCTATATAGCAAGGTCCGGTAAATCTTCCATCACTGCTTTTTTTATTTACTGCAACTTCTTCCCATGAATTGACTACATAACCTACAGACACGCCTTTAAGTGTTCCTGATTTGACTTTCTCAAATATCTTGTTACTTTCATCATCATCGTCAAATTCAACAACTGCATATCCTCTCTCATTTTCAACCCATGCTTTTATGATTTTTCCTATCACCAAATTCCTTTGGTGATTAAATAACAAAACTCCGATATCATTCAGCCTTTTTAGGTCAACTGAATTTTCAGAGTGTTCTAAAATCTCTGTGGCATCATACCACCTTGAATATGGTTCTTCAGATGAAAAGCTTATCTCAACTTTCCTTTCATTACCTTCACCATCCAAGGCTCGTATAGAATTTACAGGTAGCTCTCTTTGTAATTTGTTACTGCTCAACCGCTGTATACTCTTCTTTTTGTCCATAGATTATTCCTTTCAAATCAATTCCATTTTCCTCTCCATATTTAATAACAGCTGCCATATCATCAATTTGCTCTTTCCAATCCCTACCGTTTTCAGCTGCTATTTGCTGAAAAGTTCTTTGGCCCGATCTTAATCCTACCATGATTGCGCTAGCTTCTTTTGCGGGATCGATCCAACGTTTTGGAGCATGTATCCACTCATGCTTAAAGTAAGAGTCCTTATTTTCCCAAAAATCCCTTATTTTAAGCTTTCCTGCAAGAACTGCTGAGATTATGAAAGTTTCGTAAACTTCATCCATAATTTCTTCGATAAGCTCCCTATCCTCCGCATAAGTAAGATTGTCTTCGATAAGCCCTTGTCTTGCAGATGAATAGTTCGTTTGACTCATGTCTCTTGTTGTAGCTTCATAGCTAAGCCCTTGACCTGCTCCCATAAGTTGCTGCTGCAATTTAACAAATTGAGTGGCATCCGATGCTTGACCGTTAGGATTGACCGTATAAACATCATCACCCTGGTCCAAGTATTGAATTATTCCAGGTGATAATCTTTTCCCGTTATATCCGTCCAAATTATCATTTGATACTTGCGAAGTTCTTCCAAGTCCCGTCGGGTTGTTCTTTTTTATGAATACTGACAAGCAAGCCGCTATTCGCTCCTTGACTGATACAGCGGTCATAAATTCTTGAACATCCCTTATCCTTGAGATCGTAGGACTCATATCTGACATTTCTCTTATCTGTGAAGGTCTGTTTTTGCTGAAAATATAAATCATGTCAGTTGCTCGCACAAATTTAGCTTTATTTTCTGTAAAACCATCAAGGCTATACTGTCTAATCCAGTATCCTACCGGTGTAGCATTTTGATTGACTTCTACTCCATCTATGACCTTGTTATCTTTATATTGCGGTGTCACTTGGTCTCTAGCAAGTTCATCAACTTCAAGGCATTGAAGCTTAAAGGGAAGTATTCCTCCATCTGTATAGCATTTATATATCAGCACCCCACCGTCAACTCTCTTTCTCCGTTCTGCCATTCTAAGAATTTGATTAAAATTCTGTGTTTTAGTCAAATCACAGTTTTTTCTCTTTACCCATAACCGCCACAATTCCTCTATTTGTTCATTAAGTGCCTCGTTAGAAGTCCTAGCCTGTAAAGTAAAACCCTCTCCTACAACATTTCTGTTATAAGCACTGACAACCGAGTTCATCATATCAGAGTTTCTTTCAAGGTCTCTCGCTCTTGCTCTTACTGTGTCTCTTGACCAAGTATCAGTTAGTTGTGCTGACACATTGCTTGCGTTCCACGACCTGTTTAGTCTGCTACTATCTCCTCCGTCATAAGCTTCTCTTAGTTCCTTAAGCCCCAGCCTGTAAGCCTCACGCTTATAAGCAAGACCGGGAAATATTCCGGATATGAGATTATCTAACCATCTCATATTTACCTCCTATCAAAAAAGGCTACAAAAGCATTGTCAAACAAGTCACTTACTGTATCACTTTCAGCAAGCAACTCTTTTCTTAAATTCCTAAGCGTATTTAGATCCGCCCTTGTTAGTGACCTGGAACCAATCCTGTAGCTCTGCCCACCTTTTAGTATTGTTGATATTGCTTCATCTATTTCTTTAAGTCTTTCTTCTTTAGTTGCCGACATTATCCCTCCTTATATCCAATCATCATTAGCTTTAATCCAATCTTCTTCTGTATTTTCTACTTTCTGTACAGGTTGTTCAATTGCTTTTTCAGTGTCCGGATTGTCTAAATGCAATGTTCTTACCTGCATTAAATCTGCTGCCGCAAAGGCATATACTTCAGTATCAAGATAATGGTTATCGGCATGACTGCTTTTAACTACCCATTTACTTGTCACTTTACCATTTGCACTCTTTACACTAACTTTATGCTCAGCTGTCACCTGCTCAGCATATATATCATCTATATCATTATGAACCATCCATGCACCTGTGCCATTTTCTCTTTTCATCCTGCCAGCTATAGAATCTTTGTATTTATCAGTATCTACTAAGACAAGCCGCATGCCTTGAGCACTCGAATAAGCCTTATTTACTACTGATATACGATAATATGCTCCTTGAAATTGAGTAGATGAGCCCTTAACCGGCAATGCCCATTCTTCATTGTTGGCACAAAACTCATATACTGAATCAGTGTCATTTCCTGAGTCTATCAAAGCAAGGGATACTAAATATCCGCTGCCGTCTGCCTTCCTGTATTCCCTGTTCATTACCTTTTCTACTTCTGCCCAGTTGTGGAGCTGTCCGTGTGCTATATTTTGACTAGTCAGATAATCACCCCATGCCCTTATGGAATAATAAACACTTGTTTCTTGCACATCTATGCCCCCAGTTAAAAGTTTAGCCCAACTCGGCACCACCAAGGCATCCAATTCCGTTTGCCTTTCCCTTACCAACTCGGCACTGGTCTTTAACTTTGTATCCTCCCAAGCTTCCGCAAGCCATGAGTTTGTGAAGTTCTGTAGCTTGTCAGGGTCTTTATGTGAAAATAAAAACTCTTTTGCTATTTGTGAAAATCTTACAAAAGGGCTGTATAAAGTATTTATCCAAAAGGCGACCTTCCTTGAATACTTGGTGTTTTGCCTTACAGTTCTCCACTCTCCGCCCTCAAGCATTTTAGGCTTGTCATAGTCCGTTATGATGCATCCGCATTTTTGACAAACATATACCGCTTCTTCCGCTCTGTCTGCATAACTCATGCCCTCCTCATCTGGGAATTTTATTTGCTTTAATACCAACTCTATATATTCATGACAATGCGGACATGGTACAAAGTAGTGCTTTTCTGTATCCGCATTTTCCTTAGCTTGCCATATATGCCCTGTTTTTAATGTCGGCGTGCTTGTTATAAAAACCTTGCTGTTATGAAAAGTCTTTGTTCTTTCTTTTGCAAGCGATATCGGATCAGCTTCTTTCTTAGACGCTCCCGGATACTTATCAACCTCATCAAGAAAAAGATATTTGATTGGCTTACTTGCTAGGCTTGACGGTGAATTGGAACCTACAAGGCTTAAATACATTCCCTCAAACTGGTATTCCAGCTTTGACGACTCACTTTCCTTATACCTCATCTTCAAAGTCGGTGCAGATAAAAGCATCGGCTTTAGTCTATTGTCAGATATAGACTCGGCAAGCTTATCAGTAGGATACACAACCATAGTCGGTGCCGGATCTTGCTGTATTACATAGCCGACCATATTTTGAAGTGCCTCAGTTCCTCCAACCTGCGTAGGTTTAACAAATATAATTTCCTCAGTTTCATAATTATTAAACTCATTCATTATGTCCTTGAGGTAGGGAACATAGTCAGTTCTCCATGGTCCCGGAATGGCTGTAACTTTTGAATCGAGTAGTCTATACTTATCAGCCCATTCTGATACTGTTATATTTTCCGGCGGTTTAAGATATTCAAGGGCGGCTTTTTGGTAGGAAGTACAGTTATATTTATGCACTTGACCTTTTGCCACGCTTTTTCACCTCTTCCGACTCTCCTGCCACAACAAAATCTTCAAGCTTTTTGCCAATATCTGTATTTAATTCTTTTTCTAAAGCCCTTGCTTGCGTCGGACTACAATAAGCTCCCACCCTTGCAGATATCCGGCTTGGCAATGATAAGGCAAACTTCTTAAATTCAGTGAAAAAACGTATATAGTCGCTTTTAACCTCGTCTATGCTTATGTAATTTCCTGCTGCAATATCAGTTTTCAGCCTGTGAAGTTCTCCTTGCGACTTTTTAAGGGCTATTTCAGCCTTTAGCTTTTGTTCCTTAAGGTCTATTACTGTCTCAGTCTGCCCTCTTCCACGTGCCTTATTGCTCAAATACTCAATATAGGTTCTTACAGTGTCATCAAGCATGTACATGAACTTGCCCTTTACTCTGACACCTGGCAAAACTCCTTCTTTTGTCAATTGCTGTATTCTTCTAGGATCTAAACCGAATAATTCAGCAATAATCTTGGTCGGATACAGCCCTTTTGTCACATCCTCTATTGAATTATCTTCCTTTTTAACCATACTCGACCACTCCTTTCATGTGATTAGATAGCTCTGGCAGCCTGTAAGTCGAAACGAAAACTAACATTTTTTTTAATTTTTTACAGCCAAAAACCGCACCTTCTTCGCCCCGCACCTCACCCACGCCCTAGGAAGTACCTTAGACATTTTTAAACAATTGTTTTGCTTTAATTTTTGTAATAAAAAAGACCATATACAAATGTATACAGCCTTTTTTACCATTTCTATTCTGTTTTATTTTCTTTGCTTACCGCTTCGATGAACTCCGTCATCATCTTAGTAAGCTGACTTGCTTGACTTACTCCCGCCTTGTTACAAGCCTCTGCAAAAGCTTCTACAACTTCTCGCTTAAGCTTGTAACTCTTGGATATAAGCCCTACTTTTGCTTCATACTTCCTTGTCGCTTTAGATTGTATTGACATAGTTACTTCCTCTTTTCTTTATATTCTAATATCAAATGATACACTAATTTACCGATATTGAATATAACTATACCTATGCCTGCATAAATAAATATATCAGCTATTATATTTAACACCCTTAGCATTTACTTTAGTGGGATTTTGTGTTATATTTTTTGTGTGAGGGGCTTGTTTTACCAAACCCCTCTAGTAGTTATTTGTCTAATATCCACTTGATTAGTAGCTTTAAGCTTTCACCTACCAAAGTAGATATTAGACCACTCAAGGCTCCTGTTAGAACTTGCTTAATCCAAGTTCTGTCGGGGGTCTTTCGTTTTCTACTTCTTCCCACTTTTCTCACCTCCTCTCTACATTTATAATTATACTATAACGTGTACGTTATGTCAATAGTTTTTATAAAGTATTTTGGAGGTTTTTATATTTATTTTTACTGTTTCAGCAAACAAAAAAGACAGCCTGTTGACTGCCTTCTTTGTGCCGTAATCCATATTTTTTAGGAGGTAAAAGAACTTACTTACACTTTTACTGATACTAGTATAACACACTTGACAGTATCATTGGGTATCATCTTGGTATCATTTGGTATCAACTTTTATTAACTCTGAAAAATGAAGTAATGCTGAATTGTAAACCCTTTTTATATGAGCATAAGAGTACTCTAAATCTTTTGCTATTTCGCCCAACTTCTTATATTCTATATATCTTTTGCAAAGAACTTTAATTTGTGTCAAATCATCAAGGCTATATATTCTATCTACAATTTTACCTCTTTCAATCCTGAGATTGTCAATCTGTTCTTCCATCTCTATAACCCGCTCTATACTTCTAGTAAAACCAGCGTCTTTCTGTGGACTTGTCTGCACTCGTTCTTCAGACAAGTTCTGAGAAGGTAAAGCCGGCAAGGTGTCACGGAATGAATTTAGCTCGTCTTTTTTACTTTCTATCAGCATGTCAAGTTTTTCAATTCTGCTTAAATATTGTTTAGCGGTCATTTATTCACCCCTTTCTTTCATCCTCTTGTTTTTTATAACATTCTCAAGCCTTATCAAATTAACTACGGTTTCTTTTGCCTGTCCTGTGAAAACTGAATCCCCTCGACTGTTTATTTTCATATTCTCTGCTCTACTGATCAATATTAAGTTGTCAAGATCGATATTAAGTTTATTGTTGTCTTTGAATATTAAAACCATACCCTTAGGGATTTTGCCGTTTTCTTTTTCCCATAAGTATCGGTGTTTACGCTGCCATTTGTTAGGTTCACTAATCTTTATTTCAACATAACCGTCCCTATCTAGCCTTTCAGTGCCTACAGACTTGCAGTTTTCTGGGATATTCCCTTTCTTAAACCAGCTTTTCTCACTCCCTTTCGAGCAATGTCCTTTTACATCTTTATATCGTGGAATATTCCCTTTCTTAAACCTACCGTTTAATCCGTTTTTTAGACTATTTCTTTTTAAGTATCCTGTTACTTGATTTAAGGTTATCGGCTTATTAAATCTTTTGCAAAATTCTGCTTGTATCTCTTTGCATGTGTGCCCCGGAACAAACTCTCTGAAAAAGTCCTGTTCTTCTTGTGTATATATCATTTCTCATTACCTTTTATTCCCAGCATCGGCAATCCTATATCCTGCCCTTGCCCATATTCATCAACATATTTTTTAGCGTTAAGAGCAAGCTGTCCGTTTTCAATAATTGTTCGTGCTACTTTCTGAACCGCCTCACTTCTTTTTATCTCTTTTTCGAGCTGTTCATCATCAAGTTCATCATCATTAAGTCTCTCTATCTGCTCAAAAAGATAGTTATTCAAATCGGTTAATGTGTTTTTCATTATTGTCTCCTTTTTTATAATACATACTTCTCATGTGCTAGAGCTAAATCTCTCTCATTTAGATCCAGGTATACTTTCGTTGTATCAAGTTCTTCATGCCCTAACATTTTACTTACATACTCTATAGGCATCCCTCGTTTCAATGCCATAGTTGCACATGTCCTTCTGAATCTGTGAGGGTGTACATTTTCAACTCCTGCCCTCTTTCCAATGGTCTGACAGAGTTGCCCAACTGAGTCTCTACTCATATGACCATTATCTTCAATATTTTGCGGCATTCTATATAGCTCTGCATGTGGTACTCCTTTTTTTATCCTTTTTGAAACTGGTTTCATTTTAGGAAATAGATAAGGGTTTATTGTTTTCGCCATGCTTTTCATATATTCTTCAACACACAATGATGCAGAAGCATTGAGGTAAACCGTCCTTTCCTTACTTCCCTTACCATTCACAACTATCTGCCTGTCTTTTATATCATCGATTTTAATCCCTACAAGTTCTGACACACGACATCCTGTGCTTAAAAGCATTTCAATGATTGCCCTATCTTTCAAACCATTACATTTATTTTTTATTTTTGCTACTTCCATATCTGAAAGTGCAAATCTTTTTTTCTTTTCAATTTTGATCGAACCTACTTTTTTAACAGGATTTTTAGTCACAAACCCTTCTGTAGTCAACCAGTCAAAAAAGCTGCTTAAATATCTCAACTCGTTTCCACATGTCGTTTTAGTGACCTTGTCTCTACATTCTCTTATTGCAAGATAGTATAAGATATCATCTGATGTTATATCTTCAGCTGATTTACCTATTTTGGATAATATTTTAGGTATTTCCTTTCCATATGTCCTTAAAGTCTTTTCAGACAGTCCTTTTACCGTCTTTGTCATGATGAATTTTTTTACAAGCCATTCATTTTTATTTTCTTCTCTTACAACAATCTCATTACTTTCAAGTGATATGTTATATCCTTTCATCGCTATGTAAAGTTTTGACTTCAACTCACCCATATCTACATCCTCAATAATATCTGTAAGAGAAAGCACTATTTTTTCAATTAGCTCTGATTTCACATTAGCACCCCCGTTTTCGTTGGTGTTAAAAACATACTATCTTCAGGCACTTCTTCAAGTGTAAGTGTATTTTGCCTTAATACTGTTGCTTTAATACCAAGTAAGGA
>ERZ772874.299-NODE-299-length-26810-cov-5.376902_pt1 | contig 26810 bp, 27 predicted proteins | sample MGYA00580586_ERZ772874 | MGnify/ENA primary metagenome ERZ772874 (study PRJEB29015, sample SAMEA2737952) | human oral metagenome | biome: human oral; feature: human-associated habitat; material: dental | place: China | collected 2154 ... | reverse complement strand
TGATGAAGAGATCGCCCGCTATCTGGGCCCGCGCCTGGCAGCCCAGGGGCTGTTCCTGGTGGGCCTGGACGTGATCGGCGACAGCCTCACCGAGATCAACGTCACCAGCCCCACCGGGTTCATGGAGATCACCGCACAGACCGGCTTCGACGTGCCCGACTTCTTCATTGCACAGCTGGAAAGGCGCGTGGCGGCCGATCGTTCCGCTGCCGGGGCCTGAGCGGGAACATTCATGATCTCGGTGCTGATCATCGCGCATCAGCCCCTGGCCACAGCGCTCCTGGGGTGCTGTCGGCACGTCTATCGCGGCTTGCCGGTGCAGGCGGCCGCGCTGGACATCATTCCCGACGAGGATCCCGAGCAGGCTCTGTGCGAGGCGCGGGCGCTGGCCAGTCGCATCAATGACGGCAGCGGTCAGGTGGTGCTGACCGATCTGTACGGGGCCACGCCGTCGCGCATCGCCATGCAGATGGCCGTGCCAGGCCGGGTCAGTGTCCTCTACGGCGTCAACCTGCCCATCCTGCTGAAAGTGTTCAACTATCGGGCGCGCCTGCCCTTGGTCGAGCTGGAGTCCATGGTGCTGCGTGATGCGGCCGATGGCATCGGGTGGGTCGATGCCGGATATCCCGGGCGTCGGCTTGACAGGGGGCAGCCCGATGGCGCGCCTGACCCGGAAGCACCTGCCGCATCGTCTGATGCTGTGCGAAACGACCGTTCCCTGCCGTCCGACACCCCACCCTCCAGCCCCTCACATTCATGAAAGAAGCCGAAGTCAGGATCGTCAACCGTCTCGGGATCCATGCCCGCCCGTCCGCCGCACTCACGCAGCTGGCCGGCAAGTTCCAGTCGGGCGTGTGGTTCACCAAGGGTACGCGGCGCGTCAACGGCAAGAGCATCATGGGGGTGATGATGCTGGCGGCCGCCTGCGGTACCGTGCTCAAGATCGAGGTGGATGGCGAAGACGAGGATGCCGCGCTGAAGGCACTGGTCGATCTGATCGCGTCGGGCTTCGGTGAAGAACTCGGGGCCGGTGCATGATGCAGACACTGGTCGGCGCACCCATCGGTGGTGGCATCGTCCTAGGGCAGGCCTGTGTGCTGGATACCGCGCTCATCGATGTGCCGCGCTACTACATCACCTCCGGGGAGGTGGCGGGCGAATGGGCCAGACTGGGCGAAGGCTGTGCTGTGGTCGAGGCCGAGCTGCAGGGCGTGGCCGCCCAGTTGCCGGCTGATGCACCGACCGAGGCCCGGGCGCTCCTGGACGTGCAGCTGATGCTGCTGAACGATCCGGCGCTGATCGAAGGGGCCAAGTCCCGGGTCGAGAACGAGCGGCTCAACATCGAATGGGCCATTTCCGAGACGGCCGAGGAATTGATGGCGCAGTTTCGTGCCATCGAGGATCCCTACCTGAAGGAACGCGGCCGTGACGTGGAACAGGTGGCTGACCGGCTGCTGAAGGCGCTGTCGGGCGCCAGCCAGCTGGGCGTTGGCCGTAACGGCGGTGGGGAGCCGCTGATCTACGTGGCCCAGGACCTGCAGCCGGCCGACATGCTGCAGCTGCGCGGGGTGCTGGGCTTCGTGTTCGAGCAGGGCGGCATCCATTCACACACGGCCATTCTGGCGCGCAGCCTGCGTGTGGCGGCAGTGACTGGCGTGGACGATGCGACCGGGCGCATCCGCGATGGCGACTTCCTCATTCTGGACGGTGACGCCGGGAAGGTGATCGTCCGGCCCGACGAGGCGCTGCTGGAACAGTATCGCGAACGCCAGCGCGAGGCGGCCGAGCGGGAGCGCCTGCTGGCGCGGCTGGCCGATGTGGCCTGCGTCACCCAGGATGGCTGCCGCGTCACCATGCTGGCCAACATCGAGCGGCCCGAGGAGGCCGAGGATGCCATGCACGTGGGGGCCGAGGGCATCGGGCTCTTCCGGTCCGAGTTTCTCTTCCTGAACCGCTGCCTGCTGCCGGACGAGGAAGAACAGTACCGGGCCTATCGCCAGGTGCTGGAGACCCTGCAGGGCCGGCCTGTCACCATCCGCACCATCGACGTGGGCGCCGACAAGATCCTGCCCGCCCAGGCGCTGATTCCCGGTGCCACATCGGCCCTGGGGCGGCGCGCCATCCGCTACAGCCTGGCCGAGCCCGAGATGTTCCTGGTGCAGCTGCGGGCGCTCCTGCGGGCCTCGGTTCATGGCAATCTGCAGATCCTGCTGCCGATGCTGACGCAGCCCCATGAGGTGGACGAGGCCATGCTGCTGCTGGCCCAGGCCCGTCAGGAGCTGGCCAGCCGTGGCGAACCGGTGGCCGAACACATCCCGGTGGGCGGCATGATCGAGGTGCCGGCTGCGGCGCTGTCGGCCGGCATCTTCGCCAGCAAGCTGGACTTCCTGGCCATCGGCACCAACGATCTGGTGCAGTACACCCTGGCCATCGACCGCACCGATCAGCGCATTGCCCACCTCTACGACGAGCTGCATCCGGCCGTGCTGCGCCTGATCGCGCTGACCATCCGCGCCGCGCGCAAGGCCTCCAAACCTGTCTGCGTCTGCGGCGAGATGGCCGGCGAGCACAGGGTGGCGCCGCTGCTGCTCGGCATGGGGCTACGATCCTTTTCCATGCTTCCGTCGCGCCTTCTGCGCGTCAAGAGCGAAGTGCTCAAGGTCGATACACGCCAGCTCACGCCGCTGGTGCGTCGCATGCTGGTGCAGGACGACCTTGGCAGCATCCGCCGCGGTCTGGCCTGCCTGGGCATCGACGATGCCTCGACCGTGCCCTCACTTTCTGGAGCCGTCAACGCATGACTCTGCTGGTCACCCCCGTCCGGCATCGCTTCGAGGAGCCGCTGCCGCTGACCAGCGGCGGACAGTTCGGGCCGTATGAGCTGGTCTACGAGACCTACGGCACCCTCAACGCCGCACGCAGCAATGCCGTCCTCATCTGCCACGCCCTCAACGCTTCGCATCACGTGGCCGGCCTCACGGCGGGCACGGCTGATGAGTATGGGTGGTGGTCCAACATGGTGGGCCCGGGGAAGCCGGTCGATACCGACCGCTTCTTCGTCATCGGCGTCAACAACCTGGGCAGCTGCTTCGGCTCCACGGGGCCCAAGTCCACCGATCCGGCCACCGGTCGGCCCTACGGCCCGAGCTTTCCGGTCATCACCGTCGAGGACTGGGTGCACAGCCAGGCACGCCTGGCCGACGCGCTGGGCATCGAGCGCTTTGCCGCCGTCATGGGCGGTTCACTGGGCGGCATGCAGGCCCTGGCCTGGAGCTACCTCTATCCCGAGCGCCTGGCCCACTGCGTGGCCATTGCCACGGCGCCGCGCCTGTCGGCCCAGAACATCGCGTTCAACGAAGTGGCGCGCCGCGCCATCGTCACCGATCCCGACTTTCACGGCGGTCGCTACTACGACCACGACACCGTGCCTGCGCATGGCCTGCAGGTGGCGCGGATGATCGGTCACATCACCTACCTGTCCGACGACACCATGGCCGAGAAGTTCGGCCGGATGCTCAAGCACGGACACTACGGCTTTTCCTTTGACGTCGAATTCGAGATCGAGAGCTATCTTCGCTATCAGGGCGAAAAATTCTCCCGCTATTTCGACGCCAACACCTATCTGCTGTTCACCCGCGCGCTGGACTACTTCGATCCGGCCCGCGCCACTGGCGGTGATCTGGCCAAGGCGCTCTCACCTGCGCAGAGTGCCTATCTGGTGGCGTCGTTCACCACCGACTGGCGCTTCTCGCCGGCACGCAGCCACGAGATCGTCAAGGCGCTGCTGGCCAATCGTGCACCCGTCACCTATGCCGAGATCGATGCGCCCCACGGCCACGACGCCTTCCTGCTGGACGACGCCCGCTACCACAGCCTGGTGCGCAGCTACTTTGACCGCATCCATTCGGGGGTAAACGCCTGATGTCTGCTGAAACCCCGGAACTGCGGGCCGACCTGGCCATCATCGCCGACTGGATCCGCCCCTATGCCAACGTGCTTGACCTGGGCTGCGGTGACGGTGCATTGCTGTCCTACCTCTCTCAGGTCAAGCATTGCCACGGCTACGGCGTCGAGATCGACGATGCCGAGGTGCTGGCCTGTGCCCGACGCGGCGTGGACGTAATCCAGCGCAACATCGAGGATGGCCTGGGCATGTTCCGCGGCGGCGACAAGTTCGACGTGGTGGTGCTGTCCATGGCCCTGCAGGCCACCAAGCGCACCGAGAAGGTCCTTGAGGACATGAGCCACGTGGCGCGCGAAGGCATCGTCTCGTTCCCCAACTTCGGTCACTGGTTCCATGTCTGGTCCATCTTGCGCGGGCGCATGCCCATCACGCGCGAGATGCCCTACGAGTGGTTCGACACGCCCAACCTGCACCTCACCACGCCCCATGATTTCGAGGATCTGGCCGAGCGGCTGGGCCTGGTGATCATGGAGCGCATCTTCCTGGCCGAAGGCCGGCCGGTACGCTGGTTCCCGGTCAAGCGGGCCACCCAGGCCATCTATCGCTTCCGCCGGCGCGGGGACTGAAATCAGACGGATCGGTGCCGGCCGGCAGGCCGGGACAGGGTGACTATTCCTGCTGTCCGGCAGGGGCAACGTCGTGCACGCACCACGACCAGTTCCGAATGCGTTGCCGGCGTATGACAAAAGTTTGCTTTTGGACGAATTCCCGTAACGCAATACCGCTGCAAATGAATGCCAATGTTGCGTGAGATACCGTTTGTAATCCTTGTACGCAGATCGGCCAGATAATGCGTTAATTGCACCTGCGGCGTCTGAACGCGCTGAAGGGAAAAAACCCTGAAAGCAGTCTCTGGCGCCGCACTCAACGCAACCAGCCAGGGATCGGTTCTGCCTCGTCTTTGCCATCCTTCCAGCCCGGATCGGCAAATCCGGGCGTGCCGCCCGGACGCCCGTGGCGACGGGGCAGGCGGGGAAGGCGTGCATCGACAGGGACTGGCAGAAGCGCCCCCGGCAACGGGATCAGGAGTGATTAGATGCCACAAGTCGACAGAAGCGCACGGTATTCCGAGTACCGGGTATGGGGATTGGGCCAACGCGGCACGCCGCTTGAAATCTATGATCCCGCCCGCTTCCCGTCCATCGCCCAGGTCATCGAGCACCTGGGGGGGCGCTTGCTGGAAATCCGCGGCGAAGGCGAGCCCATCCAGATCGCCTTGGCCGAAGGCCGTCGCACCGATGATCCCGACGCCGTCAATCGTCGCTTCACGCCGTTCTTCTCGTCCCTCACCTCGCTGGACTTCTTCTGCAAGCTGAACCTGCAGACCTATCTCTCGGTCGATTCCGACATCGCACCGCGTCGCTGGTTCTGGCAGGAAGAGACCCAGGCTGGCTATCGTTCCTCGGGCGTCGGCTCCATCGTCAACGAGACCTCTGTCAGCATCGCGCGCAGCGCCGGGCACTGAAGTCGTCCGGATTGTCTCGTCGTCCCGCCCGTCACGGGGCGGGATCGCTTCTCCGATGCCTGGTCATCATGGGGCATCGCTTTTCGCTTTTCAAAATACGGCAAGGCGCTGACACGGCGGCAAGACGACGGCCGGATCTTCAGTGCAGCTTGTGCAGCCGGATCTCGCTGTAGCCGAACGTGCTGCGCAGCGATTGCGCTGCATAGGCCTGACACAGCTCACGGGCGGCGGTCTGCACGTCCTCAGGCACCGATTCGCACAGGATCACCCGCAGCAGACCTTCCGCGATCAGGTCGAAGTCGGCGTGCCGCCCCTGGCTCGGGGCCTCGTTCATCAGCCGCCAGAGATCGGCTACCACCGTCGTGGGATGCTCCTCGACGAACAGTCGCAGTTCCGATGGATTGTCCTGGGACATCTGTACGCTCATGAGAGAAAGGCGGCTACAAATCGTAGAGGCAAGAATGCTACGGTATTTGCCAATACCGCATTCGCAGCATAGTTATCTGCCGCAACATCACCGTCTGAACGGTCCCGAACGGGTCACGAACGGCAGCTGAAGGCAGAACTTCTCATCATCCTGTTTTCTTCTGGGCAGCGTACAGGTTAATCCTCCTGCACATGGGGTTTTGGGAAATGAGAAGCGGAATGAATGCTGTCGATGGGCTGAACAGGATCCCGTGTTTCGCAGCGCAGCGTTCCCGCGGGCAGGGGGTGCCCATGGCGCGTAAAATCCGGAGGCGAACCTGAAGCATTTCCGGGCCTGCCGTCTTTCGTTCCCGACGCATGGCCGTGCCGGGCGCATCCCGGCCTCTTCTGCACCCCATGGCCCGGCACGCGTCCGGCGCCAGCCTCCATCGGGCATCACCATCATGTCAGATCAAGCAAACACCGCCGATGTGCTGGTCATCGGCATGGGGCCCGTGGGCCTCCACCAGATCTTCCAGCTGGGACTCCTGGGCCTGCGCGTGGCTGCCGTCGATTCGCTGCCGGAGCCGGGCGGCCAGTGCCGTGCGCTCTACGCCGACAAGCTGATCCACGACATCCCGGGCCTGCCGATGATTTCGGCACAGCAGCTGTCCGACAACCTGTTCCAGCAGATCCAGCCCCTTTACCCCGACCTGCACTTCGGCCAGGTGGCGCAGGCGCTGCGTCCCTGGCAGGAGGAGGGCGTACGACGCGGCTTCGAGCTGACGACCCAGACGGGCCTGTGCCTTCACGCCCGTGCCGTGGTGCTGGCGGCGGGTGCTGGCGCCTACCAGCGCCGCCCGCTGGACCTGCCGGGGGCCGAACAGTGGCGGGGTTCGCAGATCTTCGAGGAGCCCATGCCGGCCGAGCGATTTGCCGGCCAGCATGTGGCCGTGATGGGGGGCGGCAACGAGGCCATCGACCAGTGCCTGGTGCTGGTGGCGGCCGGTGCGGCCAGCGTCAGCCTGGTGCATCGCCGTGCCCGCTTCAGCCGCTTCACCACGGATGCGGCGCGGGTGCAGGCTATCGAGGAACAGACCGCCGTCGGCCGTGTCCGGCTGGTGGTCGGCCAGCCGGCGCGGCTGGTGGGCGAGCCTGAGTCCGGCGGCCGCCTGCGCACCCTGGTTGTGGCCGATGCCGACGATGGCCACGAGATCGAGGTGCCGCTGGATGCGCTGATCCTCTGCCAGGGCCTCAGCCCCACGCTGAGCCCGCTGGAGAGCTGGCAATTACCCATGGAAGGGCGCTACCTGCCGGTGGACCCGGCCACCATGGCCAGTGCCATTCCCGGCATTCATGCCGTGGGCGACATCTGCACCTATCCGGGCAAGCTCAAGCTCATCGTCAGCGGCTTTGCCGAGGCCGCCCGTGCCGCCCAGAGCGTGGCGCAGTTCATTGCCGGCAAGCCGCCGCTGTTCGAGTACACCGCCATCAGTCTGCGCCAGCAGCGCCGGCTGGGTGTGCTGACCGAAGAGACGCTGGCCACCCGGCTGCGACCGCACCTGCATTTCCCCGAAGGGCTCTGAACACCGGATGCACGCCGAAGACATCCTGCACCAGGTGTTCGGCTACCCGGCGTTCCGGGGGCTGCAACACGACATCATCGAACACGTGGCCGGTGGCGGCAATGCGCTGGTACTGATGCCCACCGGGGGCGGCAAGTCACTGTGCTACCAGATTCCGGCGCTGATGCGCGACGGCGTGGGTATTGTCGTCTCGCCGCTGATTGCGCTGATGCAGGATCAGGTGGCAGCGCTGCGCGAGCTGGGGGTGGCGGCGGCCTATCTCAATTCATCGTTGTCGGCGGCTGAGGCAGCCGACATCGAGCGTCAGCTGCGCCAGGGTGAACTGAAGCTGCTGTACGTGGCCCCGGAGCGTCTGCTGACCGAGCGATGTCTGGCGCTGCTGCATCGCTGCCAGCTGGCCCTGATTGCCATTGACGAGGCGCACTGCGTCTCGCAATGGGGGCACGACTTTCGGCCCGAGTACATCGGTCTGGGCAGGCTGGCCGACGAGTTTCCGGAGGTGCCGCGCATTGCGCTCACCGCCACCGCCGACGATCTCACCCGCCGCGAGATCGTCAACCGGCTGGCCCTGCAGGATGCCGAGCCCTTCGTCACCAGCTTCGATCGCCCCAACATCCGCTACCGAATCATCGAGAAGCGTGACGGCAACCAGCAGCTGCTGCGCTTCATCCGCGACGGCCACGAGGGTGAGTCCGGCATCGTCTACTGCGCGTCGCGCAATCGCACCGAGCAGGTGGCGGCCTTCCTGCAGGAGGAGGGCTTTCATGCCCGTGCCTACCATGCCGGCCTGGAGGCTGCCGAACGCAGTGACGTGCAGGCTGCCTTCCAGCGCGAGGACGGCATGATCGTCGTGGCCACCATCGCCTTCGGCATGGGCATCGACAAACCAGATGTGCGCTTCGTGGCGCACGTGGACCTGCCGCGTTCCATCGAGGCCTATTACCAGGAAACCGGGCGAGCCGGCCGCGATGGCCTGCCTGCTGAAGTCTGGATGGCCTATGGCCTGCACGACGTGGTGCAGCAGCGGCGCTTCATCGAGGCGTCTGAAGCCAGCGAGGAATTCAAGCGGCTGCAGGGCAGCAAGCTGGATGCCATGCTGGCGCTGTGCGAAGCCACCGACTGCCGCCGCGTGCGCCTGCTGGCCTATTTTGGTGAGCACGCCGAGCCCTGCGGCAACTGCGACAACTGCCTGTCGCCCCCGAAGACCATCGACGGCACCGTGCTGGCACAGAAATTCCTGTCCTGCGTCTACCGCTGCACCCGGGCCAGCGGGCATCCCTTCGGTGCGCAGTACCTGATCGACGTGCTGCGCGGCCAGGCCAACGAGAAGGTCACCGCCAACGGTCATGACAGCCTGCCTGTCTTCGGCGTGGGCAGCGATCTGAGCCTGACGCAGTGGCGATCGGTGGTTCGCCAGCTCTCCATTGCCGGCTACATCCACATCGATGCCGAACGCTTCCAGACCATCTCGCTGACGGAGGCTGCCCGTCCGGTGCTGAAGGGCGAGGAAACCGTGCGCCTGCGTGAGCCTGTCGAGCGCGAACCGCGCAGCCGTTCACGCAAGCGCACGAGCAACACTGCCTCCACGCTGGAGCGTGACCTGGACGCGGCAGGGCGCGCCTGCTTCGATCGTCTGCGCAGCTGGCGCAGTCAGCAGGCCCGTGACAGCGGTGTGCCGGCCTATGTCATCTTCCACGATGCCACGCTGCACGAGATCGCCCAGCGTCGGCCCACCACCTTGCACGCGCTGGCTGCCGTGCCGGGCGTGGGCGAGAAGAAGCTGGAGACCTATGGCGAGGCGGTGCTGGAGGTGGTGGCAGACGAGGGGTGAGTGCGGGGGCAGGGTAAGTGCTGGGGCTGCATGCGCCAGGGCGGCCCAGGGGCTACTTCTCGCGGGTTTGGCCGTGAAAGGGATGTTCAGGGACTACCATGAAGCCTTCTGTATGAATTTCTGTCCGCCATGACTCAGCCCTTTGCCCCGGTTCCGCTCAGCAAGGCCTTCCGCCTCATCAACCACGGCCCTGCCGTTCTTGTCTCTGCCCGCCATCAGGGCGTTTCCAACGTCATGGCGGCAGCCTGGGCCTGCGCGCTGGACTATGCGCCGCCCAAGCTGACCGTTGTGCTGGACAAGGCTGCCCGCACGCGGGAACTGATCGAGAAGAGCGGATATTTCGTCATCCAGATTCCCACGGCTGCCCAGATCGAGCTGACCTATGAGGTGGGGCATCGCAGTCTGAACGACGACCCGGACAAGCTGGCGCATTGCGGTGTGACGCTGTTCGACATGGCCGGATACGAGCTGCCTTTCGTGCGCGGCTGCAGCGCCTGGATGGCCTGCCGACTGGTGCCCGAGCCGCACAACCAGCAGACTTATGATCTGTTCATCGGCGAAGTGGTGGGCGCCTGGGCCGACACGCGCGTCTTTCGTGATGGCCACTGGCATTTCGAAACGGCTGATCCGTCACTGCGCAGCCTGCACTACGTGGCCGGTGGCCATTTCTATGCCATTGGCGAGGCGCTGGACGTGGCCGAGGGCAAGGCAGGGTAAGCCCCTTCACGGCAGCGGGCCTTGATCGCATCGGCGATGAGATCGTGCGGATTCACGTATCTGAAACCGGCTCCGCGCAGGTCCAGGCGATACAGGTCTTTCAGGATGAGCCTGTCCGGCACCCTGTCCGTTTCAGGGCTGCGGTACTCGATCACGACGCCCTGGCAGCCCCGGGTGTGAACCGGGTAGACCGAGCGAAGCCAGGTGTATGGCAGACGGCCCGCACCGACGCCTTCGATGCAGTACGACAGCTCGTCTTCATCCAGACGGATGAACTCCTGACCGTGGCGTGTGTTGCGCCACGATTTCCGCCATGATTCAAACCCGAGGGCGCCGATGCTGCTGCACAGGGCCGACAGCAGGAAAAACAGCCAGCCCAGTGAACCCGCCTGGGAAACTGCAAACCACACCAGCCATGCACCGAGAGCAAACGGGATGGCAATCCACGCCAGAATGAAGGGCGAGCGTGGCCTGAAATGCCATTGCTGAATATCGGGTGTGTTCGGCACGGTCAGTCATCAAACCGGAATCATCACCCCCGCCGGCAGCAGTCCCTCTTCCTCGCGACCGGCCAGCACGTCACCCAGCGGGCGCACGGCGGCCAGGGCGCTGCCCTGCACCAGGTCGATGCCCAGCTCTTTCAGTGGCCGCAGATCCAGCGGATTGTTCACCTGATCCAGCAGGCATTCGATGCCCATCGACTCGCACAGTGCGCGGATGGCCGTGATCTCGCGCTGGGCATGCGGGTTGGTGGCCAGATCGGCGAAGCGCCGGCCATCCAGGCGGATGTGGCGCACGGACAGCTGGGCGAGCATGTGGATCGGAATCTGGCTCGATTCCGAATCCGTCAGGTCGATGCCGGAATGGATTGACATCAGGCGCAGGTCCTTCAGGAAGGCCTGTGAACCTTCCGGATCGTAGATCAGCGACTGCGACGACAGTTCGATGCACAGCCGGCTGTTGATGGCGGCATTGCGCTCGTCGGCCGCACCCAGCAGGCGGATCAGGTTGCCGGTGAAGCCCGGTTCGGCCAGCGACAGCGGGCTGAGACGGAATATCACCACGCCGTCCTCGGGCAGGGTGTTGGGTTGCGTGTTCAGCGTGTGCAGGATCTGCGTGAGCAGCATCCGGTCCAGCATGCCGGAGGCACCCTGCTGGGCTGCGGCCTGCAGCAGGCGGTTGGGCAGTTGCAGTTGTCCGTTGCTGGTCAGCAGACGAGGCAGTACCGTCAGCGACTGCACGGCGTCGCGACGCAGCGAGGTGACGGCCTGTGCATGCAGGCGGATCTGGGCCTCGGGCAGTTTCTGACGGAGCTGGTGCCCGAACTGCCGCGAGGGGTCTGCATCGGCCAGGGCCGGACTGTCGGCCATCACCGCATAGGGGTGCGGTGCGCCTTCCTGGCGTGAGAGCTGGCAGGCCAGCCGGGCTGATTCGATCAGCTGCTCGGCGTTCATGCCGGCCACGCATTCCACCGCCCCGATCGAGACCTGCAGCGGGATCGACATGCCGCGGTATTCCACCGGAGTGCGTGAAAGCATTGTCAGCAGCAGCGTGGCCTGCGTGCGGGTCAGCGTCAGCTCGTTGCCGGGCAGCACCAGCAGGAACTGGTCATCACGCACACGACCCACCGCAGCCGGCGGCGAGATCTGCTTGCTCAGGTGCTCGGCCACGGCGCGCAGCACGGCGTCACCGGCGTCACGCCCGAAGACATGGTTGATGTCGCCGAATTCCAGGATGTCGACGTACACGCAGCTGAGCGGGCTGCTGGCCCGCAGCTGCGAAAGCTGTTTGCCCAGGATCCGGCGCAGTCCCACTAGGTTGGACAGGCCGGTAAGATCGTCGCGTTCGGCGATCTCCTGGAAGGTGGCGGCACGCCGTGCGTGGACCGTCACTTCCTGCATCCCGATCTCGAAGCCGCCGCCGTCGCGGATGCCGGCTTCCAGCACCCATACCCGTTCCTGACCGGCACGGGTCAGCGTCAGCTCGCTGTGGTAATGGCCGCTCTTGCCAAGGTCTGCCAGCAGCTGCTGGGACACGGCCGTCCCCAGCAGTGCGTTGATGTGAGGCGCCGGCTGGCGGGCCAGGTCGCCGCCGAAGGCGTCGGCCGCGCGCTGGTTCCAGCGCTGCAGCGTGCCGTCGGCGTTGATGCTCAGCAGGGCCACGGGCGACGTGTTGTAGATGCGGTGCAGTGCGCGCGCTGCGGTGTCCATCTGGACCAGGTTGGTCTTGAGCCGGTTCTCGCGCCGGGCGGCCTGCCGGAAGAAGCCGGCGATCCAGACCATCAGCCCCGTGCCCATCATCATCTGGAGCCAGGAGGTATCCAGGATCGGATAGGCCCAGGTGCGCTGAACGAAGCCGATGTCCAGGACCAGTGCACACAGCAGGGCACCGGTCACGCCCAGGCGGCTTTCCATACCCGGGTGCTTGCGCAGCGTGACGACAATCTCGACCATCAGCATCACGAGCAGCAGGCCCGCAATGGCGGTGGCCAGCACGTTCGACCAGTACCCAGGCAGGCACGGCAGTGCGCAGCCCAGGGCAATGGACAGGGGGGGCAGGTAGCGGATGAGCCAGGTGTGCTCGTCCTTCCGGAGTGCCGTGCCCGCTGCCTGGGGCGCAAGATCTGAATGCGGATTGATGAACATCCAGTGCAGCAGCCCGGTCACAGGCAGCAATGCCAGTGACTGCACCAGCAGGATGGCCGTGTTCATCATGCCGTCCTGCTGGGGAGGGAGACTGCTCTCGCGCAGGGCCAGCATCAGCAGCGCCAGCACGCAGAAGCTCCAGGTGGTCAGCAGCGCGTGGCGGGACCACTGGGCCAGAGGTTTGAAGGTCAGGCCGGCGATTTGCACGGTAGAGAGGCTCGAAGGTTCAGAGAGGGATGAGCCAGCATGCGCCGGCGCTGTCCGATCGGCCAGCCATGCGATGCCGGCTGGCTGGCCATGGACGATGGCCGGTCGGGCCTGCATGTTTCCCAAGTGTCTGTTTTCTGCATCGTTTAGTCGTTTGCAAGCAAGGGAAACGTGGCGCCGGGCCGGACGGGCGGTAGTATCCGGCTGGATCGGGTGAGGGCAGCGCAAGTGCCGGCCGGCGGGCGGCGGCGTCCGTCCGGCGCCTCGCGATGCTCTGGCCGCAGGGGCTGCCCGTGCCGGGGGAGGGTGTGTCCACGCCGTTTTCCCCAGGGGTTTCGTTTATTGTTCTGATCGTTTCACGGGCACTTCATTGCCGCCGCTCTGGCGCGGGCCGGGAACTGTCACCGAGGAGAGGGGGTTCGCATGGCCCAGACCGATGCCGCCAATGTTCCACAACCGCTGATCCTGCGGGATGACCACCGTACCGAGACGGGTATCGAGCCGGGGTGCTTCCTGACGGACTGGCTCAATGATCCGGGTGATCCGGACCTGTCGATTGCCCGCATCCGCGTGGCACCGGGTGCCGAGACCCGGCTGCGCCGTTTCGAGAACATCCAGGAACGCTACGTGGTGCTGGATGGCCAGGGGCGCATCGAACTGGTGGGGCCCAATCGGGCTTTTGCCGAGGGTGACCACACACTTTCAGCCCTGGAGCCGGGCGATGTGGTGGTGATCCCGGCCGGCTATTCACGCCGTATCACCAACATCGGCGACTTCGATCTGGTCTTTCTGGCCATCTGCACGCCGCGCTTCCGACCTGCTGCACTGCCGGATGCGCCGGCGCCCAGCGCCGCGCCGCCCAAGCCCGGTCCCTGAATCCGGGCTTGCGCACGGGCAACGAGAGCATCCACAACGCCTGTTCAGGCAGTAACATCGCCGGTTTTCCATTGCCGCCCGTCCTGTGACGGGGCGCCTGCCCATGCCCAATCTGCATACGCTCACCCAGTACCTGTTGCCCAAGCAGGCGCTTACCCGGCTGGCCGGGGCTGGCGCTCGCCTTGAAGGCGGTGCGCTCACCCAATGGGCCATCCGTCGCTTCATTCAGCAGTATCAGGTGAACATGCAGGAGGCCGCCGAGCCTGATCCGTCGGCCTACACCAGCTTCAATGCCTTCTTCACCCGGGCGCTGCGTCCGGGTGCCAGGCCGCTGGCCGACAGCGATCTGGTCTGCCCGGTCGATGGTGCCGTCAGCCAGCTGGGGAACATCGACGCCGGTCGCATCTTCCAGGCCAAGGGGCACGACTACACCGCCACGGCACTGCTGGCCGGTGACGGCAAGCTGGCCGAGCACTTTGTGGACGGCCAGTTCGCCACCATCTACCTGAGCCCGCGCGACTATCACCGCATCCACATGCCCTGCGCAGGTCACCTGCGACAGATGGTCTACGTGCCAGGCGACCTGTTCTCGGTCAGCCCGGCCACCGCAGCCGCCATTCCCGGCCTCTTTGCCCGCAACGAACGGGTGGTCTGCGTCTTCGATGCGCCGTGGGGGCCCTGGGTGCTGGTGCTGGTGGGCGCGGCCATCGTGGGCAGCATGGCCACCGTCTGGCACGGTACTGTCAATCCGCCCCGACCCGGGCACATCCAGCGCTGGGAGTATCCGGCGCACGAGGGTGGGGGCAGCGCACAGGCCGCGGCTGAGTCGGCGGATGCCAATCGGAAGGCCACGGAAAACGCCGTCTTTCTGGACCGTGGGGCCGAGATGGGCCGCTTCATGCTGGGCTCCACCGTGGTGATGCTCTTCCCCGCCGGGGCGCCCAGGCTCACCACGGCGTGGAAGCCTGGCCAGTCGGTGCGCATGGGCGAGCCGATGTCGCAGGCGTAGGCTGGGGGCAATGGGGGCTGGCGCCTGTTTGGGTATTGCTTCCCGCGTGGTCCGGCATCCTGCACGAGTGGTCCGGCGATAGGGATCCCGGCGTTGGCCGCATGATCCGTTCCCGTGTGGTAGCTTGCAGGGATCAAATCACTCAGGACAAGGGCCCTGCCATGACGTCTGCGGACACCATCACCATCTACCACAACCCCCGCTGCAGCACCTCCCGCAAGGTGCTGGATGCCATCCGCGCCGCCGGCCATGAGCCGGTGGTGGTGGACTACCTGAAGACCGGCTGGCAGCGGCCGCAGCTGACGGCGCTGCTCAAGGAAGCAGGCCTGACGCCCCGGCAGGCGCTGCGCACCAAGCAGGAAGAGGCCAAGGCACTGCTGGCCGAGGAGGCCTCCGACGAGCGGATTCTGGAGGCCATGCTGGAATTGCCCGTGCTGGTCGAGCGCCCCATCGTGCAGACGCCCAAAGGTGTGCGGCTGGTGCGCCCGCTGGAGAAGCTGGACGAGATTCTCTGAGCGGCTGGCGCGCAAGCCGGGCGAGGCACCGGCCGGGGACGGAGATGCGCCCGCAGGCCGGGTGTGTGCCCGGTGCGGCAGGCCGTCGATGCCGTCGCGGGGCTGAAGTGCGTTTCCTTCCTCGGTCTGAAGGGCGGTCAGCCGCCGTGTCAGCACGTTCAGCAGCACCCCATAGGCCGGCACGAACATCAGCGTGCAGATGACCAGCTTGAACAGATAGTCCACCAGCGCAATGTGCGGCCAGTTCTCGGCCATGAACGGGTCGGAGCTGGCGTGGAACGCGATCGAGAAGAACAGCACCGTATCCAGGGCATTGCCGGCGAAGGTGGAGGCGGTGGGCGCCACCCACCATGCCTTCATCTGCCGCAGCCGGTTGAACACGAAGATGTCCATCACCTGCCCGAACGCATAGGCGGCGAAGCTGGCCAGCGCAATGCGAAAGACAAGGGGCTGGAAGTCGGCCAGGCTGCCCCAGCCGGTCCAGGTGCCGTCATGGAACAGCACCGAGATCACGTAGGACAGCAGCAGGGCCGGGAACATCACCCGGAAGATGATCCGGCGCGCCAGCCGCTGCCCGAAGATCCGCACCGTCAGGTCGGTGGCCAGGAAGATGAACGGAAAGCTCAGCGCCCCCCAGGTGGAGTGCACCGCAAAACCGTTGGGCAGCGTGATGGTGAACGGGAACTGCACCAGGTAGTTGCTGGAGGCGATGACGGCAATGTGAAAGAGGACCAGCCACCGCAGGGCCTTGTGCTGCTGGGCCGAGGTGAAGGAGAAGTCGTTCATGCTCAGGGGCGGTCGTAGGCAAACAGCCGCTCGCGTGCCAGCTGCTCGAAGGGGGTACCCGGCTGGCCATGGTTGGCAAACGGGTGGATGGCAATGCCGCCGCGCGGTGTGAACTCGCCGAAAACCTCGATGTACTTGGGCTGCATCAGCTTGATCAGGTCCTTCATGATGACGTTGACGCAGTCCTCATGGAAGTCGCCATGGTTGCGGAAGCTGAACAGATAGAGCTTGAGCGACTTGCTCTCCACCATCTTCCGGCCGGGAATGTAGCGGATGACGATGGTGGCGAAGTCCGGCTGGCCGGTGATCGGGCACAGGCTGGTGAACTCCGGACAGACGAACTTGACGAAGTAGTCGTTGTCCGGGTGCTTGTTGTCGAAGGCTTCCAGCACTTCCGGCGCGTAGTCGGACCGGTACTGGGTCTTCTGGCTGCCCAGGTGGGTGATGCCTTGCAGGTCTTCTGGGGTTCTCATGATCTTCTCGTGGGTCGTCTGGTCATTGATGTTCGGTATTGCGCCTGATCAGAGCCGGCTCCATGGCGTCATGGACAACCCGAAGGATGACCAGCGGCGACGTGCCTGACACGTACAGCAGTGTGTGCCGGGGTGCGTGGACGGCTTCCGTGGGCGATGGAATGTGGTGGCGACTCAGGCGCAGGTGCCATGAGCGGATATCGGTGCCCAGTTCTGGTCGGGGCTGGCTGCCTGCACGGCAAGGGTCGGAGGCCACGTCGCGCAGTGCGGTGCTCAGCAGCAGCTGGTAGCGCTGGCGGGCAGCCAGGCCGAAATGCCGCTCGCTCCAGACCAACAGGTTGCGGATGTCAGCCTGGGCTGCGCGGGTCAGCCGGTATTGTGGCTTCAATGGCCTGTCCGTCTGGCTGCTGAGTCTTGCAGGCTTGCGGATGCCGCATCGCCCAGGTCGGCGATGAAGGCGTCAAGTCCTGCATCATCGACATCCGTGTAGCGGCCGGCTGCCAGGTCGTCCATGCCTTCCTGAACGGCGCGCTTCAGCGCCTCCAGTTTCAAGGCCTGTTCCTGTTCCTGTCGTTCCACCAGCCGCAGGCCTTCGCGCAGTACCTCACTGGCATTCTGGTAACGGCCGGACTGCACCAGTTCTTCCACGAAGTGGTGGTGATGTTCGCTGAGAACGACGTTTCGGGTGGGCATGGGCGCAAGGGAAGTCCTGGACGGAACACGACGGCATGCTACCAACATTGGCATAATATGCCAATGCTCGGGGTGCTGGTGTGTCCGCTAGCGTTGGTGATGCCCGGCCCGGCAGGTCCCCGGGCCTGTTTCCAGGGAGCCATCGGAAACTGCGGGAACGGCCCCGTTTGCCGATAGAATTCACCCCCATGACCACACAGCAAGACGAGGTGCGCCGCCGCCGCACCTTTGCCATCATCTCCCACCCCGACGCGGGCAAGACCACCCTTACCGAGAAGCTGCTGCTCTACGCAGGTGCCATCCAGATCGCGGGCAGCGTCAAGGCGCGCAAGGCGTCGCGCCATGCCACGTCCGACTGGATGGAGATCGAGAAGCAGCGCGGCATCTCGGTGGCCAGCTCGGTGATGCAGATGGAGTACCGCGACTGCGTCATCAACCTGCTGGACACCCCGGGCCACAAGGACTTCTCGGAAGACACCTATCGGGTGCTGACGGCCGTGGATGCCGCCCTGATGGTCATCGATGCTGCCAACGGCGTCGAGCCGCAGACGCTGCGCCTGCTGGAGGTGTGCCGGGCACGCAATACGCCCATCATCACCTTCATCAACAAGATGGACCGCGAGGTGCGCGAGCCGCTGGAGATCCTCGACGAGATCGAGAGCACGCTGGGCATGCCCACGGCGCCCTTCACCTGGCCGGTGGGCATGGGCAAGAACTTCGGCGGCGTCATCGACCTGAAGAAGGAGCAGATGCGCGTCTTCCGCGCCGGGCAGGACCGTGCCGGCGCCGAGGACGACGAGATTCTGGCCGGCCTGGACAATGACGAGGCCCGCAAGCGCTTCGGCATGTACTACGAGCAGGCCCAGGGCGAGATCGAGCTGGTCAGTGGTGCCTCCGAGCCCTTCGACCGTGACGCCTTCCTGGCCGGCAAGCAGACGCCGGTGTTCTTCGGTTCGGCCATCAACAACTTCGGCGTGCGTGAGGTGCTGGACGCCTTGGTGGATCTGGCGCCACCGCCGGGGGCCCGGCCGGCCCTGCAGCGTACGGTCGATCCGTCGGAAGAGAAGTTCTCGGGCGTGGTGTTCAAGATCCAGGCCAACATGGATCCGGCCCACCGCGACCGCATCGCCTTCCTGCGCATCTCGTCCGGTCGCTTCGAGCGCGGCATGAAGCTGAAGGTGGTGCGCAGTGGCAAGGAGTTCCGCACCACCAACGTGATGTCCTTCCTGTCACAGCGCCGCGAGCTGGTGGAGGACGCCTGGCCGGGGGACATCATCGGTCTGCCCAACCATGGCGTGCTTCAGCTGGGTGACACGCTGACCGAAGGCGAGGAGCTGCAGTTCACCGGGCTGCCCTTCTTTGCGCCCGAGCTCTTCCAGATCGTCGAGCTGGCTGACCCGATGAAGAGCAAGCAGCTGCGTACCGGCCTCACCCAGCTGGGCGAGGAAGGCGCCATTCAGGTCTTCCGGCCGCATCTGGGCGGATCGCTGCTGCTGGGCGCCATCGGCCAGCTGCAGTTCGAGGTGGTGGCCCACCGGCTGAAGACCGAATATGGCGTGGAGACGCGCTTCCTGCCGGCCCGCTACCAGATGGCCCGCTGGGTCACCTCCGAGGATCCGAACGAGCTGAAGAAGTTCATCGAGGCCAACGCGGCCCGCATTGCGTGGGACACGGTCGAGGCCCCCACCTTCATGGTGACCTACCGCAGCGACCTGACGGTGGCCGAGGAGCGCTGGAAGAAGATCCGCTTCCACGCCATGCGCGAGCACGCGGGGCTGGTGTTTCAGTCGGCGTGAGGGAAGGTATCGAGATACTGCCTGATGGTAAGCCTCAAGATCAGGCCCACCTCAGGCAGGCAGCATTGAGGGCTTCATCGGGCTTCTGGCCGGCCAGATAGACCAGATCGCTACACTGGATGAGATGAACAATGCCATTGAGGAGGGCTGGGCCGGCCTGGAATGAAGGCTTGCCCAGGGGGCATAAAAATCCGGTGGTTACAGTTCAGGTAGCAGCTGCTATCGGGAAGCGGGTCATCAGCGCCAAGTCTCCATATTTCCCCAGCCTTTGGGAAAGCCCATGGTTTCTTGGTGAGGCCGGTGAGCTTCATGATGGTGCCGGGGGCCTGTCTGAATATGTTTCTTCAACCGATGGCGCCAACTACTCTTCGGGCTGACGTGGCGCATCATGTGTGCCATGACCAGCAGGTAGTTGTAGATCTGTTTGGCTGCCTGCTTCTGTTGCGATCCGTCTTCTTTCGTGATGAGCTCAGTGACCATCTGTTGACCAAGGCGCTTGATGATGGGTAGTGACAGCGTGAGCTGGCGGTTCCATAGGCGTCCATGGTGTGCGCAGATGTTTCTGACGGGGGTCAGTGCGTGTAGAACCTTTTGGGTGATATCGACGCTGGGCATGCCAAGGTCTTGAGATACGGCACTCTTGGCCGAATTGTCCTTGGTGGCCTCAAACCATCTTGATAGTGAGCCAAAGCTCAATGTCTCCACCACCGCCCAGATGGGCGGTAGGAAAGGATCGTCATAGTGGTCCAGGTAATGTTTTATGAAGGTCTCTCGACTGCCTTTCAATTCCCTGGCCATGCGCGCGATGTCGCTGGCATGATCGAATGGGCTGTTGAACAGGCTGGCTTGAAGATGGGCATGAGACCCGTGGCGCATGGCGAGTGCATGGGCCCAGTGTGTCCGCACCGAGATTTCGATGCGCTCGATGGCCTCCATGACCAGCAGTCGCAGCTTACGGTCAAAGATGTACAGGGAGAGAACCTGATCGAACGTCGTTCCCGACTGAAACTGATGCAGGCGGGACTGGCCGGTTTGGCAGCAGGGTTCGAAAGGTAGCCAGTAGGCGCTGAGGCGGTAGTAGCCTATGTTGGTCAGGTAGCGCTTTGCCCGGGCAGCGTCATCGATACGCATGCCGCGATCTTGAAGCCTCTTGATCTGCTCGTCGATCGAGAGAGGTTGCTTGTTATAGCGGCAGCGCATATTTCCTACGCTACAAAAAAGTAACCCCCGCGGTATTGAGCGTCACTGCAGCGAGCTGCAGGAGAGGCCTGGGGGGTGTCGTTGAGGAGAATTTTAGGCGAACCTGGCCGAAAGTCAAGGGGGCGTGAGGCCTTTGCCACGGTATGGTTGAAGATGTGGTCTTGGTGACCTGATGAGCGGGGGGTGGGGTGTTGCGGTTGAAAGTTGGGCCCAAGAAGTTGCGGAAATGGTGATGGGTAAGAAAAAACCCCTTAGCAGCCATCCCGGTGATCTGGGACGACCGAAAGGGGCCGTGTTGAGAACGACTCTATACGGAAAGGCATGAGTTTATCAATGCGGTACAAGCATGCCTGGCCGCCATTCATTGGTAAGACACATTGATTAACGATATTGCTGAAGGAAGGTGTTTGGTGACCGATGGAGGTAGAGACTGGAAGAAGATCCGCTTCCACGCCATGCGCGAGCACGCGGGGTTGGTGTTTCAGTCGGCGTGAGAGGGCTGCGCAGTTGTGGCGCGGTCTGGAGAACTGCGCCGCAACGGCGCCATTACCGCGCCAGAACTGCGCCAGAACCGTGTCCGTCGGCGCCACAACGGTGCTAACGGCTTTCATGGCGCGGAACCTGGCCGCGGCCTGCATTGTAGGTCTCTGTCTGCGCTCTAGGGCGAGCATATGACAAGCCGCCGGTGGTATGCCTGAAAAGGCGGGTCTGACGCACTATCCTTGCTGCATGATCGACGGCTGAGCATGGAGTGAATGATGGCTGAAGGCGGCACGGGTCTGAACATCCTGATTGCACTGGCCCCGGCATTCTTCTGGGGCATTCTGCCGCTGGTGGTGTCGCGTGTGGGCGGCACGCCGGTGCAGCAGATCATCGGTACGACGGTCGGTACGCTGCTGGTGTCGATCGTGGTGGCGATGATCATGCCCCCCACGCTGAGTGGCCCGGTGTTCTGGTACAGCTTTGCGTCCGGGGCCTGCTGGGCCTTCGGGCAGATGAATCAGTACCGTTCGTTCGGCCAGATCGGGGTGTCCAATGCCATGCCCATTTCGACCGGCATGCAGCTTGTGTCCACCTCGCTGGTCGGGGTTCTGGTGTTTGGCGAGTGGCCGACGCTGGCAGACAAGGTGCTGGGCTTCTGTGCCATTGCGCTGATCGTGCTGGGCATCTATCTCACCACGCACCAGGAGGGTGAGGGGCACGAGGGCGTGGACATGCGCGCGGGCGTGATCACGCTGCTGATCTCGACGGTGGGCTACGTGGGGTATTCGTACTTTCCGCGAGCCGGGCATGTTGACGGGCAGGATGCCTTCCTGCCGCAGGCGGTGGGCATGGTGGCCATGTCGCTGGTGATGCCGCTGTTCTTCCGGGGCAGCAAGCCCTTCAACCGGAAGACGGTGCAGAACCTGCTGGGCGGTTTCATCTTTGCGGCGGCGGCGCTGGCCTATCTGCTTTCGGCCTATCGCAATGGCATTGCCACGGGTTTCACGCTGTCGCAGATGAACGTGGTGCTGGCCACGCTGGGCAGCATCTACATTCTGGGCGAGAAGAAGACTCGCAAGGAAATGCGCCACGTATTGACGGGGCTTGCGCTGGTGGTGGCAGGCGGCATCATGATCGGTCTGAACGCCTGAACAGCATCAGCCCCAGTCCCGAGGCCGACAGCAGCATGGCCAGCCATTGCTGCCAGCCCAGCGGTTCGTTCAGGACGATGGCGCCCGAGACCATGGCCACCATGGGAATCATGATGGGCGAGAGTGAGACCAGCTGCGGCGGCAGCCACTGGATGAGCGAGAACCACAGCAGGTTGCCGAACAGCATGGGCACCAGCGTGATGTAGGTGAAGGCGGCCAGCGAGGAGGCCGAGGGCATGAACCACTGGTGATCGCCCAGCAGCCATGCGCCGATGATGACGGGCACCGAGGCCAGCAGCAGCTGCCAGCCAGTGAGCACGGTGGTGGGCACGGGAATGGGGCGGTGCTTGAGCAGCACGGTGCTGAGGGCCCAGCCGGCGCCGGAGGCCAGTCCGTAGACAAGGCCCAAGGGGGCATGGGCGTAGCTGGCAAAGGCTGGAATCATCAGCACGATGACGCCCGCCGTGCCCAGCAGCAGTGCCAGCCACTGGCGGCCGTCCAGCGTGTGGCCGAACAGCAGCCAGGACCAGAGTGCCGCCCACAGCGGCATGGTGAAGCCCAGCAGGGCGGCCTGGCCGGAGGGAATGTAGGTGAGGGCCAGCGTGGTGGCCACGTTCCAGAGTGCCAGGAAGGCCCATGCGGAGCACAGCAGCATGGGCCAGTGCTGGCGCGGAATGGCCAGCGGCAGTTTGCGGCGATGGGCCAGCAGCAGAAGCAGGATGCCGGCCACCGGCAGGGTGAGGGCGCGGAAGGTCCAGGCGGACACTTCGTGCACGGCCAGTGCGATGACGGGCCAGTTGGTGCCCCAGATGAGGGTCAGGAGCGCCATCAGCCAGGGGGCGTGGCGCTTGAGTCTGGTGTCCTCGACGTCCATGAAGGCAGGCCTGACCCTGTCGCGGGCAGCGACGGGAATCAGCCCTGCTGATTGTCGGCGGAGTAGGGCTGGGCGCCGCGCTTGATCTCTTCCATGTCCAGATCGCGGATCTGGCGAATCAGGTCGTCGAGGGCTCCCTTGGGCAGGGCGCCGGCCTGCTGGAAGACGATGACGCGCTCACGGAAGACCATCAGTGTGGGGATGGAGCGGATGCCGAAGTGGCCAGCCAGGCTGGTTTCCTCGTCGGTGTTGATCTTGGCGAAGACGATGTCCGGGTGTTCGTTGGAGACGCTTTCGAAGACCGGTGCGAAGCTCTTGCAGGGCCCACACCATGGTGCCCAGAAGTCGAGGATCACGATGTCGTTGTTGCTGATCGTGGTGTCGAAGTCGGCTGTTTTGAGTTCTTTGACGGCCATGGGGGTACCTGGTTGAGGAAAGGAAACGACCGGCTGCCGCTCGGGCTTTTCATCGTTCCGGGGCCTGAAGACGGGGGCGTGCAGGCTCACCGGACGCGGGGCCCGGAGCGGTTTCGCGCCGGTCGGTGTCATGTTCATTGTCGTCCATGCCCTGACGGTCGGCAAGGGCAGGGCGTTTCAGCGTGTTAGATCACGCGACGAAAGGGGGCTACTTATAATCGCCGTGCGTGTCACCGATACCATGGCTTGTGATGATCACTACGGGCTTTGCGCTCCGGCGTGAGGGTATGGGTGCTTCTTCAGGGATCCGGACAGTGGCATGTGGCTGGACACAGCCGCGTTCCTTCGGCGAACGACGTCCAGACCGTCCGTCGGGTCTTTTTTCGGGGCGGGCATGCCGCCGTTATTCTCCCAACCGAACAGGAGGGATCCATGTCGCCTTTCCGCGGCCGACGCCGTTGCCTGGCTTTCATTCCTGCTGCCATGAGTGCCGCGATGCTGGGCGGATGGACATCGTCGGTGTCTGCATCTCCCGGTTTTCTGGGGAAGTACGATTTTGCGCACCCGATGTTCCTGCAGGGCACGGTGGTGGGCATCGAGCCCACGCTGCCGCGCGCGCGGCTGACGGTGCGGGTGCCGCGCGCAGGCGGGCGTCCACCCCGTGATCGGGAATGGATGCGGCCGCTGGAGGATGCGGAGGCGCGCCCGACGCTGACGATCCTGTCGCCGCTGAATCGCTCGGGGCAGCTGGTGCTGACGCTGGACTGGCGGCTGTCGCGGGCAGTTCTGGATGAGCCGGAGCTGCTGAAGGCGGGGGATCCTGTTTCTGCTGTCGTGTATTTCCGGTCGGCGCGCGATGAGTACCACGGCGAGCTGCTGGTGGTGCTGTTGCGCACGCCGGATGAACAGGTGCTGGTCAGCTCACGGCCGCCGGTGCCGCGCCCCTGATTTTTTCTTTCATGTCCCTGTTTCCGATCCCTTCGCATCGTGCTGCCGTGACGCCTCGGCGCCGATGTGCAGCCCACACTTTCCCGATTGCCCGTGCATCCGCTTCCCGGTGGGCATTGTGTCTGGCGCTGTCCGGTCTGGCTATGCCAGGCTGGGGGGCGGATACCGATACCATCAGAACTGATGGCCAGGCACGTTCGTTCTCGCATCGGCATAGCCTGCCGGTCTGGGAGGTGGGTGCCGGGCTGTCGGGCATCACGCTGCCGGATTATCGGGGTTCTTCCCGGCGGCGGCAGTATCTGCTGCCCTTCCCGATGTTTGTCTATCGCTCGCCGCATCTGCGGGTGGATCGCAGCGGCATCCGGGCGGATCTGTGGGACTCCGATCGCGTCGAGCTGGATGTGAGCGTGGGGCTGACGCCGCCGGTGCGCCGCACCACCACGGGCATCCGGGCGGGCATGCCGCGGCTCAAGTCGCTGTTCGAGATCGGGCCCCGGCTGCAGGTGCATCTGTGGTCCGATGCCAGTCGCAAGCAGGAGCTGCGGCTGGAGCTGCCGTTGCGTTACGCCGTGCCGCTGGGCCGGCTGCAGAACCGGGGCTGGGTGTTCAGCCCCAGTCTGGGCTGGCGGGTGAGTGACGTGGCCGGTTTTTCCGGTTGGCAGTTCGGACTGTGGGGCGGGCCGGTGTTCGCCACGCGCGCCTATCACCGCTACTACTACGAGATCGATCCGCAACATGCCCGCTCGTGGCGTCCGGCCTATGCGGCCAAGGGCGGCTATGGCGGGCTGGAGCTGACGGCTGCGCTCAACAAGCGCTATCCGCAGACCTGGGTGGCGGGCTTCGTGCGGGCCACGCATCTGGGCGGGGCGGCTTTTGCCGATTCGCCGCTGGTGGAGCGCCGGACCAACGTCAGTGCCGGCATCGTGCTGGGCTGGTTGTTTGCCCGTTCGAGTGAAGAGGTGCGGCAGACGGACTGATCCGCCCCGATGGCGTTACTGGGGGCCGGCGCTACCACCCATCACGCCGCTGTGTCGACCCAGCGAGCGTGCCGCCTGGTTCAGGCGATCCCGCAGCAGCATCGACAGCGGCGGGTGATCGTTGCCCGACCCCGTGCCGGGCGTCCGGGGAACCGCCGGGCTGTCAGGCGGGCGCACGTTCATCAGGTTGATGGCCTGTTGCTGGCGAAGCTGTTCGCGCAGCCGGGCCAGTTCGCTCTCGCTGGCTGCCCAGGAGTGCCGGGTCTGTTTCAGGATGGTTTCCAGGGCCCGCACCGTGCTGGCCAGGCTGACGCAGCGTTCATGGGTCCGCTGGTGCGCCTGGTGCCAATGTTCGGCGTCCTGTTCGTACCGACGCATCAGGCGGGCCTTTTCCCGGTTGATGCGCAATTCGTGCGCCAGCCGTTTCTTCAGCGCTTCCAGCTCGAAGCCGGCGATGGCCAGGCTCATCTCGTTCTGGGCGGCGCGGGTGGCGTCGTACAGGGTGTAACCGGCCTGGCTGACCCGGGCGGCATTGTGCAGCCGGCTGGCTCGGCTGGCCACGAGGGCGGCCTGGGTGGCCATGTCCACGCAGGTGCTGCCCGACGGTCGGGGCGCATCGGTGGGCACATGGGCGGGCTGGGTCAGGGGGGCAGCCGCGTGGGGTGTTTGGGCTGGTGGCGTCCGGGGCGTCGAGGGCGCCGGAGCCGTGGCGCTCACGGGAGTGGTCGAGGATGACTTGCTGGTAGAGCTGGTCTAGTTCGTTCATGCTCACCTCTGGAAGTAGCGACGGACGTCGGCGATCGCGGACAGGAAGCGGTTCACCTCTTCGGGCGTGGAGCACGCGCCGAAGGACAGGCGTGAGGAGGCGTGGATGCCGAAGTGCTGGTGGATCGGCTGGGCGCAGTGATGCCCGGTGCGCACGGCGACGCCGGCGGCGTCGAGCACCTGACCGACGTCGTGGGGGTGGACTCCCTCGATGGAGAAGGCGACCACGCCCAGGCGGTCGGTGGTGTCGGTCGGGCCGACCAGCCGCAGTCCGGGGACCTGGGTGAGGCCCTCGAGCACCTGCCGGGTCAGGACCTGCTCGGTGGCGTGGAGCCGGTCCAGGCCGATTCCTGCCAGGTACTCCACCGCTGTGCGCCATCCCGCGGCCTGCGCAAGCGGCTGGCTACCGGCCTCGAAACGGGGCGGGCCGCTCATGAAGGTCGACGACTCCATGGTGACGACCTCGATCATGGAGCCTCCGGTCAGCACCGGCGGCATCGCCGCCAGCAGCTCCTCGGTGGCCACGAGCGCGCCGATGCCGGTGGGGCCGAGCATCTTGTGGCTGGAAAGAACCATGGCGTCCACGCCGGTGGCCTTCAGCGCGCGGAAGTCCAGCGGGAGGTGGGCGGCGGACTGGCAGGTGTCCAGGACGACGAGCGCACCGACCTGCTGGGCACGCAGCACGATGAGGTCGAGCGGGCTGATCGCACCGGTGACGTTGGAGGCGTGGGTCAGGGCCAGCACGCGGGTGCGCTCGGTGATGACGTCCAGCGTGCCGGTATCGATGCGCCCGTCCTCGGTCAGGTCCAGCCAGCGCAGGGTGGCGCCTGTGCGGGCGCACAGCTCCTGCCAGGGCACGAGGTTGGCATGGTGCTCGGCACGGGTGACGACGACCTCGTCGCCCTCCCCGATGATGAGGCTCCGAGCCGGGTCATCAGCCGCGGCGGCCCCGCCACCGCGGGAGGCAGGCCGGCCCAGGCTGGCGTGCCCGATGGCCAGGGCCACGAGGTTGATGGCCTCGGTGGCGT
>ERZ772874.295-NODE-295-length-27036-cov-5.765687_pt1 | contig 27036 bp, 21 predicted proteins | sample MGYA00580586_ERZ772874 | MGnify/ENA primary metagenome ERZ772874 (study PRJEB29015, sample SAMEA2737952) | human oral metagenome | biome: human oral; feature: human-associated habitat; material: dental | place: China | collected 2154 ... | reverse complement strand
CGCCTTCGGCGGCGGCCGTTTCGGTGGGGGCTGCCGCCCAGGCCGCTGGCATCACGCCGGAGCAGGCGGCAGCCCTGCTGGCGGTGCGTGATGCGCCGGTATTCGAGCCGCTCAAACCAGCGGTGACCGACCATGGTGCCACGCTGGACGAGGCCGCCCGCCTGCACCTGCGCAACCGCTGGCTGGCCATGACCGATCCGCACCAGCTCTGGCCCATGCTGCAGGAGCTGAAGCTGAGCCGCATCACGGCGCTGGCCAACGTGGGTGAGGATCTGTGCCAGCAGACCGACCTGCTGGCCATCGAGAAGGTGCTGCAGTACGCGTCGGAACACGAGCTGCCGATCATGGTGTTTGCCGGCAACCATGCTGCCGTGCAGATCCATGGGGGCACGGTGAAGAAACTGATGCGGGCCGGTCCGTGGTTCAACATCCTGGACCCGAACTTCAACCTGCACGTCAATACGGATGCCGCCGTGTCGTCGTGGGTGGTCAACCGTCCCACGGACGATGGTCCGGTGACTTCGCTGGAGCTGTACGCCGACAATGGCGACATCATCGTGCAGTTCTTTGGCTTGCGCAAACCGGGCAACCCCGAGCTGAAGGCATGGCGCGCGCTGATGGAGGGCCTGTGCGCGAAGCCGCTGCATCGTTGATACGATGCAGTTGCTGAGGGTGCGGCGCCATGCCTGCGTTGGGCGCCCTGTCAGTACATGCGAATCCGGGGCCAGCGCGAAGGCGCATGGGGCAACCGTATTTGCATCTTCATTCCATCCATGAGGAGGACATGCCATGACCGAGCGGATGAGCCAGGGTTCGTTGCCTGGCCGGAGACGCAGCCTGCTGCGGGGCATGCTGGGTGCAGCCCTGCTGGTACCGGCCGGGTGGGTGCTGGCAGGTGGATCAGCCAGCGCGGCTGTCAGGCCGGCCGGTGCAGATGCTTCCACGGCTGCCACTTCGGCTGCCGGCGCGGCCAGTACGGCCAGTGCTGGTGCCTCCCATGCTGCCGTGTCCGGAGGGACGCGTGCCGGTCACGCTCCCCGTCGCATCGTTTCGATGGGTGGCACGCTGACCGAAATCATCTACGCGCTGGGGGCGGGTGACCAGCTTGTGGGTACCGACGCATCCAGCCTCTATCCGCCGGAGGCGCGCCAGTTGCCGCAGGTGGGCTACTACCGCGGGTTTTCCGTGGAAGGGGTGGCCTCGCTGCACCCCGATCTGGTCATTGCCGCAGCCGAATCCGGTCCGCCACAGGCGCTGGACGGGCTGAAGAAGCTGGGCATTCCGCTGGAGCTGATCGCGCTGAAGCCCGACCTGGATCATCTGGTCGAACGCATCGCCGAACTGGCGAAGGTTCTCGACAGAAAGCCCGAGGGCGAGGCGCTGGTGAAGAAACTGCGCAGGCAGGTGGCCGATGCCACCCGCATCAAACGCCCGGCGCGGGTGGTGGCCCTGAGCAACCACGTGGGGCGGATGCAGGGCGCGGGGCGCGATACCGCCATCGACGCGCTGCTGCAGATGGTGGGTGCCACCAACCTGCTGGCCGGCAGCCACAAGGGCTACAAGCCGATGTCGGCCGAGGCCGTGGCCGCGTTGCAGCCCGATGCCATCATCACGTCACGCCTGTCGCTGGGCGATGGCGGGCTGGCAGCCTATGCCGCGCAGCCCGGCATTGCCAGCACACCGGCGGCGGTGAACCGTCATATCATCGTGCTCGATGACATGCTGCTGCTGGGCTTTGGCCTGCGTGTGGGCGAGGCGCTGCAGCAGATCAGCGAGGGGCTATCCGATCTTGGGCCGGCCCAGGGCTATGCGGATGCTGGCCATGTGGTGGGCCGGACGCCCCGATGAACCGGTTGCGCCGGGGTGAACGTCTTCGGACCGAATGTTGCGGATGGGTCGTACCGGGACTGACGAGCCGAGGTCGATGCTTCCACAGGCAAAAGGACATCCGGTCGGGAAAATCAGATCGCATTCGGCGGTCGGCATACGGCAATCAAAGGCAGCGGGTGCTGCAGAGGGAAATACAGACATGAATCTGGTGGGTGTGGGTCTGGGCGTCTGGGGCGTCATGGGTGGGCTGTTCGTGATCGCCCTGTTTGCGCTGGCACTCGTCCGAAAGATGGGGCGGAACGATCCACAGCAGAAAACCTGGGTGTTTCCGCTGGCGGTGATCGTGGTGGTCTGCGCCTTTGGCCTGATGATCATGTCCGTGCTGCGGCGGGATGTGGCGCTGGATGAACAGGGCCTGCAGCTCAGCGGTTACGCCCAGTTTGCCGTGCCCTATGCCGACATGGAGCGGGTGGTGGTGTATCCGGTCAGGACGGCGGCGCCCGAGCTGCGCAACAAGGTCAGCGGTCTGACCATTCCGGGCCTGATCCATTCGGGCTGGATTGCCTGCGATGCGAAGGTGCCGTGCTACGTGGAGGCCGTGCCCACGCCCAATATCGGCATCTACCTGAAAAACAGCGCCACCGTGACAGGGTCGAAGGGCAGTGCCCTGATCCTGCTGGAAGTGACCGATCCGCAGGCGATGGCGGCGGCGCTGAAGGAGAAGGGCGTGGCGGAGGGCAGCCATGTGCCGGCGGCCCATGGTGCCCCGGGTGGCTAATGCCCGGATACTTCCGGCAAGCCAATGAAACCCGCCCGCTTCACGCTCCTTCTGATCACGCTGGCCGTGCTGCTGGTGCTGTCGGCCACTGGCTCGGCGCTGAGCGGGGCGGTGCGCATTCCGCTGGAGGCGTTGCCTGAGTTGCTGATGCCAGCCCCCAATTCCCAGCTCACCCTCTGGCGCGGCGTACTGTTCGACATCCGCCTGCCCCGCATTGCGCTGGGCCTGCTGGTGGGAGGCGCGCTGGCCGTGGCCGGGGCGGTGATGCAGGCCCTGTTTCGCAACCCGCTGGCCGAGCCGGGGCTGGTGGGGGTATCGGTGGGTGGCGCCGTGGGGGCGGTGGGCGCCATCGTGCTGGGGTACGGCCAGCAGCCGCTGGTGCTGGCAGGCGCTGCCTTTGTCGGCAGCCTGCTGGCCACACTGGCTGCCTGGCTGCTGGGGCGGCGAGTCCCGGGGGCGGCGGGCATCCTGCTGGCCGGCATCGCCATCAACGCCTTTGGGGGGGCGCTCATCGGCGTCTTCACCTGCCTGGCCAACGACATGCAGCTGCGCAGCCTGACCTTCTGGAATCTGGGCAGTCTGGCCACTGCCGACTGGGCCATGCTGTCCTGGCTGGTGCCCTGGACGCTGGTGCTGATGGGGATGCTGCTGTGGCAATGGCGTGCACTCAACGCGCTGCTGCTGGGTGAACGTGAGGCGCTGCACCTGGGCTTTGAGCTGCAGCGTTTGCGCGCACGGCTCATCCTGCTGGTGACGCTGCTGGTGGGGCCACTGGTGGCCGTCACCGGCATCATCGGCTTCGTGGGCCTGGTTGTGCCGCATCTTGTCCGCCTGGTGGCGGGGGCCGATCACCGGTCGCTGCTGCCTCTGTCACTGCTGGCAGGAGCACTCATTCTTGTCCTGGCTGACTGGGTTGCACGCCTCGTCGTCATCCCGGCCGAATTGCCCATCGGCATCGTCACTTCCTTGCTGGGGGCTCCGGTGCTGTTCATGCTCATCCAGCGGGAGGCACGCTGATGTTGCAGGCCCATGGCATTGCCGTGCAACGTGGTGAACGTCGGATCCTTTCCGACATCGATCTGTCCCTGCCGGCTGGCCAGGTCATCGGCGTGCTGGGTGCCAATGGTGCCGGCAAATCCACGCTGCTGGCTGCGCTGGCGGGCGAACTGTCCCCCAGCGCCGGCCGCATTACGTTGAATGGACGCCCTCTGTCTGCCTGGTCTGCGGCAGAACTGGCCCGCTGCCGAGCCGTGCTGCCGCAGAGCCCTTCATTGCAGTTTGACCTGCCGGTGGCTACTGTCATCGGCATGGGGGCCTATCCGCATGCGCGACACGCGCGGACAGGTGCGCCTCCTGCCCACCGCAACGACACGGATCAGGCAGCCATCGCCGAAGATCAGCGCATCCTGCAGCGTGTGCTGGCGCTGGCCGATGTGCAGGACCTGTACGAGCGCCGCTACCGCCGCCTTTCCGGCGGCGAGCAGCAACGCGTGCACCTGGCCCGTGTGCTGTACCAGCTGCTGCTGGCACGTCAGGGACACGATGAATATCGCGTGCTGATGCTGGACGAACCCACCGCCAGCCTGGACCCGCGCCACCAGCTGCTCCTGCTGTCTGCCGTGCACACGCTGGCGCATGAAGAAAACGTGGCAGCGCTGGTCATCATGCACGACCTGAACCTGGCTGCCGGCTGCTGCGACCGGCTTCTGCTGCTGGGCCAGGGGCGTGTCGCTGCCTGTGGGACGCCCGCCCAGGTACTCACCCCCGACACGCTTCGCCAGGTCTATGGTGTGGAGGCCACCGTTCTGCCGCATCCGAACCAGCCGGGGAGACCGCTGGTGGTATTTTGAAACTTGCAGTGAAAGGCACTGAAGCCTTCAGGCCGCCGCGGGGCTGTGGTTGACAGCTGACGCCGGGTGCTGGGGGCCGTTCGGAAATGGCATGATCAGCCCTCCACAAGGATTCCTAGAACATGCCCAGAAAGTCCCCCGTGCTTCTGCCAGATGGTCTGTATGACCAGGTCGTGACCGATTCGTTGCAGCAACTCATCCAGGCATCGATCGGTGAGCATGGCTTTACCGTGGCCGATCTGGCTGCGGAGGATGCCCCCGCGCGCATGGCGGAGGTGCTGGCTTCGACGCTGGCCCGCATCCTTGAAGATCTGGGCGAAGAGGATGGAGAGAAGCCGCGGCGTCAGCTGGCTCTGGTCAATGACTTGCTGCGGTATGTGCGTCATCGGGCCACGCATCCGGATGCCGCAGATGCAGAGCATGTTCATGAGCTGGCCCAGCGTGAAGCGGCACGCTTTGATGCGGATGGTGTCCACGAGCTTCTGAGCTGCCCGCCGCGCTTGTTGCAGGCCGTTCATCGAAACCGGGTTGTGCCGTTGCGGCCGGAAATTGGTCTGGCCATGCCCTGGCTGTTCACGGCGGGCCGAGGAACGCCCTCCCTGCTGTCCGAGCTGCAACGCGAACTGGGCGCCTGCGACAGGGTCGACATCCTGGTCAGCTTCATCACGCAGTCCGGGGTTCGGAAACTGCTGGACATCCTGCAGAGAATCACCACAGTCGATGCCCACGGCAGACCGGGTACAAGGCTGCGCATCCTCACGACAACCTATACCGGCGCCACGGAGATGCAGGCGCTGGACCTTCTGGCCAGGCTGCCGGGCGTGGAGGTTCGGGTTTCGCTGGATGGCAGGCGTACACGTCTGCATGCCAAGGCGTGGATCTTCCATCGGGACAGTGGCTTCGGATCTGCCTATGTGGGCAGCGCCAACCTGTCGGCCGCAGCCATGATGGGCGGTCTGGAGTGGACGGTGAAGTTCACCGAAAAGGGGCAGGAAGAGCTGTTTGCTCGGGCGCGTGCCAATTTCGAGACCCTGTGGGAAGACCGCGAGTTCCAGCGCTATGACCCCGAGAATGCCGTGCACCGGACGGCCCTGGAGAATGCGCTGACGCGTGAAGCCGGGCATGGGCTTCCGGTACGCCTGACCTTCTTCGATCTGGAGCCCAAGAGCTATCAGCAGGACATGCTGGATCAGCTGCATGCAGAACGGCTTCAGGGGCGTCACCGAAACCTGCTGGTGGCCGCAACGGGTACGGGCAAGACTGTGGTGGCGGCATTTGATTATCGGCGCCTGTGTGCTGAACAAGGGGGGAGGCCACGCCTTCTGTTCGTTGCACACCGGGAAGAGATCCTGCGACAGGCCCGGCGCACCTATCAGGAAGTCCTGCGCGACTATGCGTTTGGCTGTCTGCTGGTGGGAGGTGCAGAACCCGATAGCCATGATCATCTGTTTGCCACCATCGACAGTGTCAGTTCAAGGGGGCTGGTCGATCGTTTCGGTGCCGATTACTGGAACGTGGTGGTTATTGATGAATGCCATCGCCTGGCAGCCAACCGCTTCGATGCGTTGGCCAACGCCATCCGGCCTGCCGTGCTGCTGGGGTTGACGGCCACGCCCGAGCGTAGTGATGGGAAATCCATTCTGGGGTACTTCCAGAACCGTCGGGATGGTTCGCCCGCCGTGGAGCTTCGGCTGTGGCAGGCGCTGGATCTGCAGTTGCTGTGTCCGTTCGAGTACTACGCCTGCGACGACGAGACGGACTTCTCTTCGGTGCCCTGGAACGCCCCGGGAGAAACGGCCGCCATTGACCGGCTCGTGACGGGAAACGACATGCGGGCACGCATGGTCATCCACGAATGGCAGCGCCTGGCAGGAAGCCTCTCCCACAGCCGGGCCTTGGTCTTCTGTGTGTCGGTGGATCATGCCCGATTCATGACGGACAGGCTCAATGCTGCCGGGATTACCGCCGAGTGTGTGGTGGGAGACAGTTCGGCGGAGGATCGGCGTGCAGCGCCCGAAAAGCTGGCGCGGGGCGAAATCAACGCCATCGTCACCTGCGATCTCTACAACGAAGGGGTGGATCTTCCCTTCGTGAACACGCTGCTGTTGTTGCGTCCCACGCAGAGTCCGGTGCTGTTCCAGCAGCAGATTGGCCGTGGTCTGCGTCTGCATTCCAGTAAGGAAAGCTGCCTGATTCTGGATTTCGTGGGACGGTATCGGGAGGACTTCCGCTTCGACCGCCTGCTCTCATCCCTGACGGGTCTGCATCGCGCGCAATTGCCGATAGAGGCTGAGAACGACTTCCCCAGTCTGCCTTCCGGATGCTTCATCCATCTGCAACGCCAGGCACGTGAGCGGATCCTGGACAGTCTGCGACGACTGGTCCAGCAGAACTGGCGGCGCCTGTGTACGGAGCTGCAGACCTATGTGACGCTCCAGGGGCGTGATGCGATTCGGCTGGTCGATTTCCTGAAGGATCAGGGCGTGGAGCTGGAGAGTCTCTATCGTGGCAGCGGAAGGTCCGGCTGGACCTGCCTGAAGCGACAGGCAGGCCTGCTGCCTGGGGAGGCCTCACAGGAAGAAGAGTACTTCGGCAGGCGCTTTGCGGACCTTCTGCATGTCGATGATGTCGAACGCCTGGCGTTTCTGGCGCAGGTTACGCGGTCACGCGCAGCGCATGAACTGAAGGAAGCACATCCGAATAAAAACGGAAGTGAGGCTGTGGCGACGTCGGGAAGCGCTCTTCTGAAGGAGGCCGGCTCAGCACGTGAACGGCGTCTGCTGCAGATGCTGGCCTATCAGATCGATGCGGGACATCAGCAGAGGGAAACCGGTTCAGCCTTTCTTGCGAGACTGATGGAAAGCCCGATGTCCTTCCTGGAGCTGGGGGAGCTTGCTGAGGTGCTGTCCAGCCGGAACGTGTTGCCGGCTCGTTCCATTCCCGGGATGGAAGATCTTCCGCTATGCCTTCATGCCAGTTATGGCATCCGCGAGATCCTGACGGCCGTCGGCTGGCTGACCGATACACGGCGCTCGCCTTTTCAGGCGGGGGTGCTGGCCTTGCCGGAACGAAGGACAGAGCTGCTGTTCGTGACGCTGGACAAGCGCGAAGGTTACCATCAGCGCATTGCCTACCATGATTACGCCATCAGCGCAGAGCGCTTTCACTGGCAGACCCAGAATTCGGCAGGCCCGGATACGAAGGTGGGGCGGCGTTATCTGGAAAGCCCGGACAACGGCTGGCAGTTCCAGCTGTTCGTGCGCCAGACCCGGAAGGACCCGTATCGTGCCTGTGGTCCCGTCACGTTGCTGCAAACCGAAGGCAATCGCCCGATGAGCATTCACTGGAAGCTGGAGATTCCTCTGCCAGCAAGGCTTTTCCAGGCGTTCAGTGTTCTTCGTGATGCCTGACGAATGATGCCTGGTGCCGGGGAATTACCCTGCGACCCCTTGCCAGAACTGCCTCAACGCCGGCACGGCCAGAACCGCCAGTACGCCCAGAACCACCTTGTCGCCGGTACTGAATCGCCATGTGCCGTGGTGCCGTCTCTGCGAGTACAGAAACAGCAGAACACCTGGCAGGTACAGCAGGACCGAGAACAGCAGGTACTGCACGCCGGCGGCATAGACGATCCACAGGGCATAGGGGGTGGCAATCAGTCCCGTGGCCTTGTATGTCCAGTTCAGGTTCTGCGTGAACGACAGCTTCAGCAGGTAGGCACCGATCAGCAGGTAGGGCACTAGGATCATCGAGGTGGAGATCATCAGCAGGGCTTCATAGCTGTTACCGGTCTGCCAGACCAGGAACAGGCATAGCTGAACGGTCAGGGTGGTGAACAGCAGTGATCCCGTCGGCACTTCGTTTCGGTTGAGCTTGATGAACGAGGGTGGGAAGGCGCCGTTCTTGGCACCCATGTGCGGGATCTCGGTGGCGTACAGCGTCCAGCTCAGGTAAGAAGACAGCACCGAAACGACGAGGCAGGCGCTGATGAGCACCTTGCCCCAGTGGCCCACCATGTGCTGCAGCACGCCGGCCATGGAGGGATTGGACATGGTGGCGATCTGCGCACGGGGCAGCACGCCCTGCGCCAGCAGGGTGATGGCGACATACATGGCCAGAACCAGCACGACGCCGAACACCGTGGCGCGGCCGATGTCGATGCGGCGGCGAGCATGCTTGGAAAGCACGGCTGCCCCTTCGATACCGGTGAACACCCAAAGCGTGATCAGCATGGTGTTGCGCACCTGATCCATCACGCTGCTGGGTGCGCCATCCGTCTGGATGCCTGCACCATTCCAGTCGGCCATGAAGATGGCGGGATCGAAGAACCATGCCGCCATGCCGATGAACAGCACCAGCGGAAAGACCTTCACGACGGTGGCCACCAGGTTCACGCCAGCGGCTTCCTTGATGCCGGAGGCGACCAGGGCATATACCAGCCAGGCCACGGCGGAAGCACCGAGGAAGGAAATGAACGTGTTGCCCTTGCCGAAGATGATCGCGTCCGGTGTGTCGACGAAAGTGCCGGCGGCCTCGAAGGCCACCACCAGGTAGCCGACGATGCCCACGGTCGTGCATAGCCAGTAGCCCCAGGCGGACAGGAAGCCCATCAGGTCGCCGAATCCGTCGTGCGCATAGGTGTAGATGCCGCCATCCAGATCAGGCCGCAGGCGCGACAGTGCCGAGAACGACAGTCCCAGAAAGATGATGCCGACGCCGGTGATGAGCCAGCCGATCAGCAGGGCTTTCGATCCTGCCACGGCAGCCATGTTCTGCGGCAGGCTGAAGATGCCGGAGCCGATCATCGAGCTGATGACCAATGCCGTGAGGGATAGCAGCCCGATCTGGGATCTGGTGGACATGATGTCAGTGATGGTGTGTGAACGGATCAGCGGGCAGCAGAAGGCTGAAGATGTTCGGCCAGTTCGGCGATGTGTTCCGGTCCGATGCCGCAGCAGCCGCCCACCATGCTGGCACCGGCATCCACCCACTGTCGCGCCCAGGCCAGATAGTTCGTGGGTGTTGTGTCCTTGCGGATTTCATCCAGTCCGTCATTGGCGGCGCGCATCTCGCCGTGGCTGGCCTCGAAGGCGTTGGCGTACACGCCCAGGCGCACCCGATCGCTGGCGCTGCCCAGGGCCTGGCGGGCCACACGCACGGCCGCTTCCATCACTTCCGGCATGCTGCAGTTGAAGAGCACGGCCTCGGCACCCAAGGCCGCCATGGTTCGCACGGCGTCGGCAACCCGTTCACCGGAGCGCAGCACGGGTTCCTCGTGTGGCTGGGTGTCTTCCAGCGTGAAGGAGGTCCAGAAGGGCTTGCCATCCTGAGGCAGCTGTGTTCGCCAGAAGGCAGCCTCCGCCACGCTGCTTTGTGTTTCGGCCAGCCAGATGTCCACGTGAGGTGCGAGGCCCCTCACGAGCGGCTGTGCCAGTGCAGGTGCCTTTGTCACGTCGAACAGGTCGGGTCGGTAAGAGCCGAAGAGCGGCGGCAGCGAAGCAGCCACGCGCACCGGGCGGCCGCTTTCACCTGCGGCCTGGCGCGCCAACCTGCCGGCGGTGTTGGCCAGGGTCTGGGCTTCGTGCTCGAAGCGGTCGCCGATGTGGAAGGGCACCACGGCGTAGCTGTTGGCCGTGATGACCTGCGAGCCGGCACGGATGAAGTCCAGGTGTGTCTGAAGCACGGCCTCGGGGGCTTCGGTCAGCGCCAGGGCTGACCATTCGGGCTGACGGAACGGCGCACCGCGGCGGGCCAGTTCGCGGCCCATGCCGCCGTCGAGGATGAGGATGTCTTTCTTGTCCATGGGAAGGCGGTTCGATGAACCGGAAGGAGGAGGGCGGCTCATTCTATGGCCCGCCCTGCGTCCTCATGCCGTTTCCGCATATGGACAGAGGGGTTTCATCCATCCCTGGCAGAAGGCTGCCGGATCGGCTGCCGGTTACCTTCGGAACCTGGGGCTGCGTGTGTACGACAGGGGTTCGTCTCTGACAGGGATGGACGACGCCTGCCTTCGGACACCCCCCGCGCTGCCCCCCTGGCGTGGGCTTATGCCTGTGCCGTTCCCCGGATCTTCTGGATGCCCAGGAAGAGGATGGCCAGCACCAGGCCCGCCAGCAGGCCGACCATGCCCTGGGCCACCGGCAGCGCCAGGCTGGACAGCCAGGCAGGCAGTGCCACCTGCGCCAGGCCGTGTTCCAGGGCATGATGCACGGCCGGAACGCCATGGGTCACGATGCCGCCGCCGACCAGGAACATGGCGATCGTGCCGGCGATGCTCAGTCCCTTCATCAGCCAGGGGGCCGCGTGCAGGATGCCGCGTCCGATGGCGCGCAGCAGTGGCCGCATGCCGCCGCCCTGCAATTGGCTCAGGTACAGGCCCAGGTCGTCCAGCTTCACGATGGCGGCCACAATGCCATAGACGCCCACGGTCATGGTCAGGGCGATGATGGCCATGACCGTGATCTGCGTGGGCAGCGGCTGGTGGGCCACGATGCCCAGCGTGATGGCGATGATTTCGGCCGACAGGATGAAGTCGGTGCGGATGGCCCCCTTGACGCGCTCCTTCTCGTTCAGCGGCGCCTGTTCGCCGGCAGCGGGCGTCGGTTCGGCCGGGGCGTGATCGGAGGCGTGCTCGGCGTGCTTGCGATGCAGTGCGGAGTGCAGCAGCTTTTCGGCACCCTCGAAGCACAGGAACAATCCACCCAGGGTGAGCAGTGGCGTTACCAGCCAGGGGGCGAAAGCGCTGATGGCGAGCGCTAGCGGTACCAGGATGCTCTTGTTCAGCAGCGAGCCCTTGAATACGGCCCAGACCACGGGCAGTTCTCGGTCCACGCGCACGCCCGTGACCTGCTGGGCGTTCAGGGCCAGGTCGTCGCCCAGGACGCCTGCGGTCTTGGCGCCGGCGGTTTTCGTGAGTGCTGCAACATCATCCAGCAGGCTGGCGATGTCGTCGATTAAAGTGAGCAGGTTGGCAAGCGCCATGCGTATCCCATCCAGGCCGGGAGGGCCGTGAAACCGTTGAATGTACCTGATCGATCGATGTCCGACGCTGCGGAAGTATCCGTGAAAGGTGATACAGCATGTGAAGTGTTGCCACTGCCTGTCGGGAATGGAAACCGCCTGTGCGACGTTCAGGGACTGCAGGCTGGACGTCGACATTGGCTGGGCGGCATGGCCGCCGCCCTGCTGGGGGGCGGTGCGTTTGCGGTGTGCCCTGGTGTTGTGCGGGCCGCTGCGCTCCCGCCCCCGGAACGCAGGACGGTTTCGCGGTCGAAGGCGACATTGCCTTTTCCGGTGTCGAGAGCGGTACCCGGTGGTGTGGCCGTGGTGCCACTGGGGGCTGCCCGGCGGGCGCCCAAGGCCATCTGGAACGGAATACCTGTTCTGGTGACAGGGTCATCATCCGGGTGGTTCGCGGTGCTGGGCATTCCGCTGCACACGTTGCAGGATCGGCTGGTGCTGGAGGTGCAGGATGCGGCGCACGGTGCGCCGCGAGCCGCCTCACAGACCTCGGCGCACGACAAGGGCAAAGGTCACGACGCGGAGGCCATGGCGGAGGCCCGGGCTGGCAAGGCTCTGCCGGAGGCGTCGTCGACCGGGTTGCGACGGATCGATGTGCCCATCCGTCCTTATCAGTATGCCGAGCAGCATCTCAAGGTGGCACCAGGGCAGGTCACGCTCAGCAAGGAGGTGCTGTCCCGCCATCTGCGTGAGCGCAAGCAGAGCACGCGTGTCATGTCCACCTGGAGCGAACCGGTGCCGGCCTCGCTGCAGCTGCGCCAGCCGGTGCCGGGCGTGCGCTCCAGCTCGTTCGGGCTGCGTCGCTTCTTCAATGGCCAGTCGCGCAATCCGCATGGGGGCATGGACATCGCGGCGCCCGTGGGAACGCCCGTGAAGGCGGCCGCTCCCGGCGTGGTCATCGATACCGGCGACTATTTCTTCAACGGAAACACCGTCTGGGTCGACCATGGCGCCGGGTTGCTGACCATGTACTGCCATCTGGACCGCATTCGCGCCCGTGTCGGACAGCGGGTTCGGACGGGCGATGTCATTGGAACCGTGGGCAAGACCGGGCGAGTCACCGGCCCGCATCTGCACTGGTCGGTGTGCCTGAACCGCACCATGGTCGATCCGGCGCTTTTCCTGAAGGCCGAACAGCCCAAGAAGGCGACGCGGCGCAAGTAGGGAAGCGGGTCAGGAAGGTTGGGTCAGCATCCGGGCGATCTCGGGGTGCCAGACCAGTCGGCACCCCTCGTTGGCATCCAGCCGCACCGCCGCATTCTGACGAAACAGCTGAAGCCATTCATCCAGCAGGGCGGGGGGCATGTCGAAGACGCAGAAGCCCGGTTCTGGCTGCCAGCTGCCCTTGGGGTCTTCACCTCGGGCGGGCAGCCAGGCCAGATTGCTGTGCAGGATGGTGGTCTGCAACCGGGCCTGCAGGGCGTCGTTCTCGGCACGGGCCAGCTCCTGGCCGAAAGGGTTCCAGGCCGTCAGGATGCTGGCCGACGTGGCGCCGTGACGGGCCAGCCACGCCCGGTGCTGCTGACCGCTGTCACCGATGCGCAGGCAGACCGGGGGTTGATCCTCGGCCAAGTAGTCGGTCTGTTCATAGGCCTGGATGGTTTCGGCCGAGGGTCGCAAGGGAGTAGGCATGCCGTTCATTTCAGTGCCCGACCTCCCGGAGTGATGATCTGCTGGCCGGGTAGGGACCGCTCGCCCGACCGCTCCATGGGCAGTGGTGCGGGGTCAGGGAAGTCGGGCGAGGGACGCAGCGGGTTCACGCGCGGCGGGCGCTGCTCCTGCATGCGGGGAACTTCGTAGTAGTCCGGCACCTCGTAGACGGGCGCCGGGCGGTACACGGGGGCCGGCCGGTAGACGGGGGGCGCCTGGTAGACCGGGGCTTCGTACACGGGAGCGGGCGCATAGATGACCGGCGGGTCCACATACACCTGGGGAGGGGGTTCCACATAGACCGGATACGGCTCGTATTGCGGCCGGGTGCGCCAGGTGCGCTCCACTTCAATGGTCGTGTTGCCCATCCGGCTCTGGACACGGTAGGCGTTCAGCTCCTGCGCGAAGCGCGGGTCGTCGAACCAGGGCTGGTTGCGATAGTGCGCCATCCAGTACGGTCCGAGCGCGAAGCGGCTGACAGGCACACCCACCGTCGGCCCCACCACGGGGACCGGCCGGCCATAGCCGTCCACCATGATGTTCAGATTGCGGGCATTCATCCAGCCCCGAAAGCCGTTGGCCGCCACGTCGCACCAGCCGAAGTCCGGCAGGCAGCTCAGAATGCTGACGCTGGTCTGCGGCGTCAGCCGCTCCAGCTGCGGGTAGTCGGGGGCGGGGCCGGCGTACAGGCCGGAAATCTGGACCGTGAAGGCCCTGGTCTGGCGGGCGTGCGCCGCCTGGGGCGCAGCCAGGCTGGCCAGGGCCAGAGAGGCTGCCGCGACGCAGCCCAACGTGCCAAACCGATGCGCAAAGACCGTCTGGAACATGCTTGCTCCTGAAAGGGGCCTGCCGAAGGCTGGCCAACACCGCAAAAAACGGGATCTCAGGGTACCGGGTTGACCCGGCTTTGTGGTGGAATTGTTATGGTCGCGTAGGCAATGTGTGAAGCCCACCATGAAGAGTTCACGAGTGTCGGTGCCCCTGCTTCGACGGCTGGCCAGTCCCGGCTGGCGTCACCCGGGCTTTGCGCCTTACTGGCCGCTGTTGCGTCGCCTGCGTGGCATGGCGCTTGAGGCGGCGGGAGAACGCGCTGCAGCCTTGTCGCTGGTGCACGAGGAAGCAGGGCTGGATGCCTCCCCTGAAGAAGACGATCCCTCAACCTGGGACGCCGAGTACTGGCTGCCCTTCATGAACCGACTGGCTGTCTGGCGCGGCCTGCGTTCGGTCCGGGGAATGCCCCTGCGGTTTGTGTCGGGCAGCGACGTGGGTGCTGTGGATTATGAACGCAGCATTCTGGAAACCGGCCGGGTTCCGTGCAAGCCTCTGGGGCTGGGCGCGCGGCACGACTTCCATAACGCCCTGGTCTGGCTGCGCTTTCCGCGTCTGAAGGCCGCCATCAACTGGCTGCATTGTCAGCAGGCGGAAAGTGAGGCGCAGCAAGCCGGTAATGAACCTGAGCGGGAGACCGTGTCTTCTGCTCATGTGGCGTCAGGTGCGTCCACCAGCCAGAAAGCGCGCCGAGGTCGGGGGCCGTTGCGCGATGCCCTGACCCTGCTGGATGAGAATGGTGCATTATGGCCAGCGCCCGCGCCAGAATGGGTGCGGATGCTGGAGGCGCGGGAATGGCGTGCCCTCTTCGTCGAGAGCCGGCAGGCGTTGACGGGAGAGTTGTCTGAATTACCGACAATGCGCGACGATGGCCATGCTAGTGGGACGCCGAATCTGGCATCAGGGGCGGCACGAAAGGCGCCCGTCATCGTCGGGCATGGCTTGCTGGAGAAGCTTCACCGGCCCTACAAGTCCATGACGGCCAAGCTGCTGCCGTGTCCGGACCCCCGGTACGGCCTGGACCGAGGCACGGCTGCCTGGCTGTGCGAACTGGCCGGGCAGCAGGCGCTGCGTCCGGCCCTATTGCTGCCATTGCCACTCCAGGGTTGGCCAGGCTGGGATCCGGCCAATGCGGATCCTGCCTTCTATGCGGACGAGAGGATCTTCAGGCCACTGCGCCCGGCTGCCCTGGAGGGTTGATCACTTCGGAGGCAGGTCGGTGCGCGCCATCGGGGCGGGCACCTTGCGGAACGAGTTGGCTCCACGGCCGCCCCGACGGGCGCCCTGGCGTCCATTGTCGCCGCCCATGGCCATCATCGTCCGGTCGCCCCCGTTCTCGGGAATGCTCAGGCGCATCTGATAGGGGCTGTTCGGGTCGCCCATCACGTTCACCGTCAGCAGGATCTGTGGTGCCGTCACATCTTCTTCCGAATGGAAGATCACGTACGGCGACGCATCCGGCCGCATGATGACGAAGTTGCGGGCGACGGGGGCACGGAAGCCCTCGGGCACTTCGGCATTCTCCACCAGGAAGGCAACGGCAGAGGCCCGGTCGTTGGGCGTGCCCTCGAAGGGCAGCAGTACCTTCAGCGGCTGTCCACGTTCGGACAGCACGACCGGCTCACCGAAGTTGACCGGGTACTCGACGGCCTGGGCCGGCAGGCTGGCGGCAGCCAGGCCCGCGCCCGCCACGGCGGCCAGCATCGTGCGCGACAGGCTGCCAGCCAGTGCGCGCTTCAGAAGACGTTTCATCAGCAAGATCCTCATTGGGAGATCTGCGCCAGCATCCGGTTTCAGCCCTTGCCTGTCGAGGCAGAGTGGATGAATGGTTGGCCACGCACGGCGGGTTGCCGTCGACGGCCGGGTGCCGACGGCCGGCCGTGACGGAATGCCGGTGTGCCGTGTCTCTGGTGGAAAGCCCCCGAAGCCGCCGGGCTCGGGCGTCTGGTGTTACATTCCCGGCCGGAGCGGGTCGGACGGTCGCCGGGGCAACCCGGAGGAAGGTCCGGACTCCTGCGGGCAGGATGCTGGCTAACGGCCAGGCGCCATAAGGACAAAGTGGGACGGCGTCCCACTTTATCCCCAAAGCGACGGACAGTGGCACAGAAAACAGACCGCCCGGCAGCTCAGCCTGCCGGGTAAGGGTGAAAAGGTGGGGTAAGAGCCCACCGCGCGGCTGGTGACAGGCGCGGCACGCCAAACCCCATCCGGAGCAACATCATGTAGGCACGCGACGCAGCTTCGGCTGCACAGGGCGCCCGCCCGAGCGTGCGGGTGGATGGCTAGAGCCGCCCGGTAACGGTCGGCCCAGATGAATGACCGTCACACCTTCCCAGGTGGACAGAATCCGGCCTATAGACCCGCTCCATCCCTTCTTTTCCGGGCCTTGGGCCACGCCCCCTCGTGGCATTGTCCGGCTTGGTGCAAGCCCCCTCGTCTGTCAACCCTTGCCGCTTTCCCGGGCAAAAAGGTTGTCATGACGCATGGCAAAAAGGCTGCGTCGCCTGTCGTCTTCGTGCCGAGATCGGTCGCGGCGCCACCACAGGCCGCATGAACGGCTCATTCTTTAGCCAGGAAGGCAACGCTTTAACGACCGTTCGTCGGCTGGAAATACCGCCGATCGCCCCCGGTTTTTTCACAATCGTTGTAGAAATGTTGCAAATAACTGCCAATTAGTTGATGGCTTACTTTCAGTGACGCTGCTAAGTGCGTGAAAAGTGGTCGGACGGTTGCTTTTCCAGGATGAGCGATCTTCTGTAAGTCATTGTCATAGCAGGAAAAAACACTTTCTCCTGATTTGACGCTGCCCGGAACCCCTCGTATTCTTCGATCTGGTGGGGATTTGTGGGAAAAGGTGGGCCACGGTGGGAAAATTCACCGAAGGCGTACCTCTCGCAGGCCCGCCACCACCGTCGAGGTGGCAGCGCAGCCTGGTCCGGATCGGGCCGGCATCGCCGCCGCCCATTCATCAACCGGGTTGGTAAGCCAATGTTCGAAGGGAGCTTCCCGCTGTCGCTGGATGCGAAGGGTCGTCTGACGATCCCGTCGCAGTGGCGCGGTGTGCTCGAAGAACAGGGCGTGCGCAAGCTCGTGCTGACCCGGCACTTTGGTGATCTTCTGCGGATCTACCCGCTGCCGGAATGGGAGAAGGTACGTGAGCACATCGCCTCCGTGCTGACCTCCAAGGACGACCGTATCCGTCGTCTGCTGATCGGCTCGGCAGAGACCGTGGAGATGGATGGTGCAGGACGCATTCTGGTCAGCCCGATCCTGCGTCGGGCCGGCAAGCTTGATCGCAAGGTGGTCATGGTCGGAGACCTGACCCGTTTCGAGCTGTGGGATGAGCAGATTTGGGAAGCCTATCTGGACAAGCAGGCTGCGGCCGGCTTGCCGGAAGACTTGGGCGACATTCCGGGCCTCTGAACGATGGAAGGAGGTGCGGACATGGACCGGGAGGGTTTGTCGTCGGGGGCGCATCTGCCCGTGCTGCTGCACGAGGTGGTCGCGGCCCTGGCCATCCGCCCGGATGGGGTGTACGTGGACGGCACGTTCGGACGCGGGGGGCACAGCCGGCACATTCTGCAGGCCCTCGGACCGAAAGGCCGTCTGTTGGCGTTGGACAGGGATCCGGAAGCAGTGGCAGCAGCTCGGGCATGGAAACAGGAAAGCGGTGACGCACGGTTCGAGATCGTGCACGCCCGCTTCTCGTCACTGGACGAGGTGCTCGATGCGCACGGACTGACGCACATCGACGGGCTGCTGCTGGACCTGGGCATCTCGTCGCCGCAGGTCGACGATCCCCGCCGGGGCTTCAGTTTCACCGGCGATGGTCCGCTGGACATGCGCATGGATCCGACCGTGGGCCTGTCGGCGCATGAATGGCTGATGCAGGCCACGGTCGAACAGATTACCGAGGTATTGAAAAGAGATGGTGACGAACGGTTTGCTTTTCCGATTGCAAAGGAGATTGCTGCTCGCCGCGACCAGACCGACGGCCAGGGCATTCAGACAACACGACAGCTTGCCGATCTCGTGGCGGGGGTCATCCGTCGGCGGCAGAAGAATTCGGCGAAAAATCCGGCCACACGCACCTTTCAGGCTCTACGGATTCACACCAATGACGAAGGCGGCGAGCTCGCGCGGGTCCTGAACGTCGCCCTGCGGCGCCTGGCCACTGGCGGGCGCCTGTCCGTGATCAGCTTCCATTCCAACGAGGACCGCGTGGTCAAGCAGTTCATCGCACGTCACGCTGGCCGTGATGCCGAGCGTCACCCCGTGACCGGTGCATGGCTGGCCGAGCCGCTGCTCAAGTCCCTGGGGCGTGTCCTGCCCGGCGAGGCCGAGGTGGCGACCAACCCGCGGGCGCGCTCGGCCATCCTGCGTGTGGCCGAACGGCTGCCGTCGGTGCTGCATTGAGGAGCGCACGGACATGATGCTGAACCGGATCAATATCGTGCTGGCCGTCCTGCTGATGATCGCAGCCCTGCTGCTGGTCACGGCCCAGAACCGTGCACGGCGCTTGAACACCGAGATGGAACAGGCCCAGGGTCAGACCCGCGAGCTGGAAGTGCGCTTCTCCCAGCTGCAGATCGAGATCACCCGGCTGGCCAAGCCCTCGCTGCTGGACGCCCGTGCTCGACAGGACCTGGGGATGATTGCGCTGACCCCCGAGCGCACGATTTACCTGAGAGGAAGTCGCTGATGCCCAAATCAGTCAAATTCGCCGCCCCGCACCTGCTGCAGGCGCGTTTGCAGCTGTGGCGCTCGCGTTTCATGTTCGCCCTGCTGTTCGTGGCGTTCTCGGCGCTCTGCATCAAGGCGTTCTATCTGCAGACGGCTTCCAAACCCTTCCTGCAGGCGCAGGGTGCCCAGCGCTACGAAAAGACCATCGAGCTGCAGGCCAACCGGGGCCGCATTCTCGACCGTCACGGCGTCGTGCTGGCCTCCAGCCTGCCGGCACGCTCCATCTGGGCCTACGCCGACCGCGTGGACCTGTCCGACCCGCGCCTGATGGACCTCGCGCGCCTGCTGGGCATGAAGCCGCAGGATCTGCAGGCCAAGCTCACCCACGGTGACCGCAGCTTCGTCTTCCTCAAGCGCCAGGTCGATCTGGACACCGCCGAGCGGATCGCTGCGCTGCGCATCCACGGCATCGGTCAGGACAGCGAATACAAGCGCAACTATCCCGAGGGCGAGATCGCCGCACACCTGGTGGGCTTCACTGACCTGGCTCATGTGGGCCAGGAGGGCCTGGAGCTTGCCTTCCAGTCCACGCTGGCCGGCAAGCCGGGCAGCCGTCGGGTCGTGCGTGACGGCAGCGGCCGCATCATCAGTGACATCGACCAGATCAAGGAACCGCAGGACGGTCGCGACTTGAAGCTGACCATCGACTCGCGCATCCAGTACCAGGCCTTCCAGGCCGTCAAGGAAGCCGTGGCTGCCCAGCAGGCCAAGGCCGGTGCTGCCGTGGTGCTGGACGCCCGCAATGGCCAGATCCTGGCGCTGGCCAACTGGCCGTCGTACAACCCGGCCGACCGCCGCACCCTCAACGGCAATGGTCTGCGCAACCGCGCCATCACCGACCTGTACGAGCCGGGTTCCACCCTGAAGGTGTTCACCGCCGCGCTGGCGCTGGACAGCGGCCGCTATTCGCCGTCGTCGCTCTTCGATGCCCGCGAAGGCTTCATGAAGATCGGCCCGGACGTCATTCGTGACGCACACCGCAACAAGGAACTGCTGACGCTGCAGCAGGTCATCCAGAAGAGCTCCAACATCGGCACCGCCAAGATGGCGCTCAGCATGCCGCCTGAGGACCACTGGAAGATGCTGGATGCCGTCGGCATCGGTCAGGCGCCCCGCATCGGCTTCCCCGGTGCTGCAGCAGGTCGCCTGCGTCCCTACACCAAGTGGAAGCCCATCGAGCACGCCACCATCTCCTACGGGCATGGCCTGTCGGTGTCGCTGCTGCAGATGGCGCGTGCCTACACCATCTTCGCGGGTGGTGGTGAGGTGCTGCCTGCCCAGCTGATCATTCCCGAAGAAGAGCGTCGCGTTCGTGCCATCCAGGTGTCCGCACGTGGCGGTGCCGCCCTGGGCGCCGGCTTCAACGCTCCCGTGCGTGGCACGCCGGTCATCCGTCCGCAGACGGCCGCCACCATGCGCCATATCCTGGAAATGTCGGCGGGCAACAAGGATGCCGTCAGCCGGGCAGCCGTGCCGGGCTATCGCATCGGCGGCAAGACCGGCACGACCAAGAAGCTGGAAGGTGGTCGCTACGTCAAGAAATACGTCAGCTCCTTCATCGGCATGGCGCCCATGTCCAACCCGCGTGTCATCGTCGCCGTCATGATCGATGAGCCGGGTGCCGGCAAGTACTACGGTTCGGACATCGCTGCGCCGGTGTTCGCCCGCATCACGGGCGAGGCGCTGCACACGCTGGCCGTCGAACCCGATGCTCCGTTCGAGACGATGATCTCCCCGATCAGCCCCGAGCTGGTGGTGGGGCCTGGCAGCGTGCCGCGCGCGCCGGGTGATGTCGGCCGCGTCCAGAATGTCAGCGTGCCGCGTCATACGCTCATTCCTCCGGCCAAGGGCAGACCCAAGACCTCATCGGCCGATGAGGGCAAGCCTCGCCTGGCCGTCCGGCAGGAGAACGAACGCCCGGGCAGTGGAAGGGGAGGCGCCTGATGGCGGAGTCCCCGAACGGCCTCAAGGGCCTGGCCGAGCCGACGGAACTGGTCGCCTGGTTGCGGGAGCATCTTCCTGCCACCGGGCGTCTCGTTTCCGACAGCCGCCGCGTTGGCAAGGGTGATGCCTTCTTTGCGCTGCATGGTCGGCGCCAGGATGGCAGCACCTTCATCGCGCAGGCGGTGCAGCAGGGTGCGGCCGCCGTCGTCGTGGCCATCCCGGCGCAGGCCTGCCAGGCAGAAGACGCTGCCGAAGGGGACGTGGCGCAGGCAGAGCACGCCGCTTGCGGGAATTTCGATTACTTCAAGAATCTGCCGACGCTGCCGGCCGGCATCCAGGTGCCCGTCTGCTACGTGCCGTGCCTGGGTAGCCAGCTGGGTGCACTGGCCGACGAGTATTACGACCACCCCAGCCAGGTGCTGGATGTGGTGGCTGTCACCGGCACCAACGGCAAGACCAGTACTACCCACTGGATCGCCCAGGGGGTGAACGATCGTCTGGCACGTGCCGGCGACGCCCAGGCTGTTGATTCGGACACGCCGAGCCGTCCCGCCGACACCCCGTCACAACGTCCTGCCGAATTTGCCGGTCTGGCCATCGCCCTGGATGGTGATGCGGATACCGCCATGCAACCCGGCCGAGGCCGGGGTGTCGTCATTGGTACCAACGGTGTCGGCACACCCGGGGCATTGGAATACATCGGCCTCACTACACCTGATCCGCTCACGCTGCAGACGCTGTTCCAGCGCTTCCGCGCAGACACCGAAGCGCCGGTCGGTGTGGTGGCCATGGAAGCCTCGTCGATCGGGCTGGTGCAGGGGCGCATGCAGGGTACCTGCATCCATACGGCCGTCTTCACCAATCTCACCCGTGACCATCTCGACTACCACGGTTCGATGCAGGCCTACGGCGCCGCCAAGGTCGGGCTGTTCTCGTGGCCCACGCTGCAGGCAGCTGTCGTCAATCTGGGCGACCCGCTGGCAACCGAGATCATCGATGTGCTGCATCGCCATCCAGCGGCACCGCGCATCATCGGCTACTGGGTGAACAATGCCCATGGCGCACCGCAGGCCGGCCAGGCTGACGCAGCCTTCCAGGCCATGGACGATGACGCCCGTGCACGCCTGCGTCACTTCTACGAACTGGCCATGCGCTGCGACGAAGTGCTGGAACTGGCCCTGGACCGGGACAGCAGCCAGCACGTGCTGATGATGTTCCCCGGCAGCGTGGTGAAGACGCTGCTCCAGCTGCCTGAAGTGGGGGCCGACCCGGTGGCCTCCAGCGGCGGCGCAGGTTCCGTCCATGCACGCCAGCAGCGCCTGCAGGCGATGTTCCGCAACGTCGCCACGCTGCGCCTGAACGTGCTGGGCCGCTTCAACATGGAAAACGCACTGGCTGCGGCCGGTGCGTGGCGTTCGCTGGGCTGGAACTTCCCGGCCATCGTCGAGGGTCTGCATCAGCTGCACCCGGTACCCGGCCGGATGGAAATTGTGGGCCTGCCAGCTGCACACGTGTCTGGTGCAGGCGAGGCCGCTCCCGCTGCAGCCATCTCCTCGACGGCATGTCCGCTGGTGGTGGTGGACTACGCCCATACGCCTGACGCGCTTACCAACGTGCTGGCTGCCCTGCGCGACATCGCCGGGCAGCGCGGTGGGCAGCTCTGCTGCGTCTTCGGTGCCGGCGGCAACCGTGACCGGGGCAAGCGCCCCGAGATGGCGCGTGCCGTCGAAGCGGTGGCCGATCGCGTCGTCGTCACCAGCGACAACCCGCGTGACGAGGATCCTGCACAGATCATCGCTGATGTCTGCCAGGGGCTGTCGCAGCCGGCCTGGCGCACCGAGGCCGATCGGCGCGTTGCCATCGACACTGCCATCGCTCAGGCTGCACCCACCGATGTGGTGCTGATTGCCGGCAAGGGCCGCGAGACCACGCAGGAAATTGCTGGCGTCTTCCATCCGTTCTCTGATCCTGAGATCGCCGCGCAGGCCCTGGCCTCGCACTGGGCGCTCAAGACCCGGGAGGTGCCCCATGCTTGATCTGCGCACCGTCTACCAGTGGCTGCCCAACGTCACGATGTTCGGCAACGGCGCCGAGCGCTTCACCGGCATCTCCACCGATTCGCGCACCGTACGCCCCGGTGACCTGTACATCGCGCTGCGCGGCGACCGCTTCGATGGCCATGCTTTCATTGACGCTGCCATCGACGCCGGTGCGGCCGCCGTGCTGACCGAAGTGTTCCCCGAGCGCGTTCGCGTGCCCACGCTGTGGGTGCCCGATACCCGCCGTGCGCTGGGTGCGCTGGCGGGCGGCTGGCGTCGTCGTTTCGAGTGCCCGCTGATTGCCGTCACCGGCAGCAACGGCAAGACCACGGCCAAGGAAATGATCGCCGCCATTCTGGTGGCGCACCTGGGCGCAGAGGCGGCCTTTGCCACGCGTGGCAACTTCAACAACGACATCGGTGTCCCGCTCACGCTGCTGCGCCTGAGCGATGCGCACCGCATGGGCGTGGTCGAAATGGGCATGAACCATCCGGGCGAGATCGCCGGCCTGGCCGCCATGACTCTGCCGTCGGTGGCGCTGGTGCTCAATGCCCAGCGCGAACACCAGGAGTTCATGGATGGCCCCGAGGCCACCGCTCGTGAGAACGGCACCGTGTTCGATGCATTGGCGGCCGGCGGGGTGGCAGTGTTTCCGGGCGATGACCCCTGCACGCCCATCTGGCAGGCGCTGGCACAGGGGCACCGTGTGCTGAACTTCGGCCTGGTGGCCGATGAGACAGCGCTGCAGGCTGATGCGCAATCGATGCCGGAGGCCGGCACGCCCCATCTGTCCGTGGTGGCGGCTCGTGATGCGCGCCCCGAGCATTTCCGCGCGCGCCTGGGTGAGACCCTCGTCGACATCCGGCTCAACATCGCCGGTCGCCACAGCGTGCGCAATGCACTGGCTGCCGCCGCCTGCACGCTGGCGCTGGGGGTTCCAGTGGAGGCCATCGTGCGCGGCCTGGCGGCCTTCGAGCCGGTCAATGGTCGCTTGCGGCGGACGCACACCGCACAGGGTGTGCCCCTCATTGATGACACCTACAACGCCAACCCCGATTCGATGCGTGCTGCCATCGACGTGCTGGCCGACCAGCCGGCCCCACGCCTGCTGGTGATGGGAGACATGGGCGAGACCGGAGCACAGGCCGAGGCCTTCCACCGCGAAGTGGGTGAATACGCCGTCAGCCGGGCCATCGAGCAGGTCTGGGCTGTCGGCAAGGACATGAAAGCTGCAGCCCAGGCAGGTGGCGTGCAGCACTGGGAGACGGTCGAGGCCCTGCTGGCGGAACATCTGCAGGCGCCGGCCGGCATCGCCAGCATTCTGGTCAAGGGATCGCGCTTCATGAAGATGGAGCGCGTTGTCCGGGCGTGGGTCGACATGGCGTCGCCGCAGGGAGAACATTGATGCTGTTGCTGCTCACGCAATGGTTGGCCAACGAATACCGCGTGTTCTCGGTATTCAACTACATCACGCTGCGTGCCGTGCTGGCCACGCTCACGGCGCTCTTCATCGGTCTGCTGTGCGGCCCGGCGGTCATTCGTCGTCTCACCGCCATGAAGATCGGCCAGGCGGTTCGGCAGGACGGCCCACAGACGCACCTGGTCAAGTCCGGCACGCCCACCATGGGCGGCGTGCTGGTGCTCATCGCCGTGGGCCTGTCCACGCTTCTTTGGGCTGACCTTTCCAACCGTTTCGTCTGGGTGGTGCTGCTGGTCACGCTGGGCTTCGGCCTGGTGGGCTGGGTCGATGACTACCGCAAGGTCGTTCATCACGATCCCAAGGGCATGTCGGCGCGCGAGAAATACTTCTGGCAGAGCGCACTGGGCCTGCTGGCGGCCTTCTATCTGGCCTTTGCCATTCCCACCCAGTCGGTGGCCGAAGCCTTCCAGCTCTTTCATCAGTGGATGAGCAGCGGCTTCTCGCTGCCGCTGCCCGAGACCACTGACCTGCAGATCCCGTTCTTCAAGGAATGGAACATCCCGCTGGGCGTGGCCGGCTTCGTGGCACTGACCTATTTCGTCATCGTCGGCACCAGCAACGCCGTCAACCTCACGGACGGGGCGGACGGCCTGGCCATCATGCCGGCAGTGCTGGTGGGCGGTGCGCTGGGCATCTTCGCCTACGTCACCGGCAATGCGGTGTTCGCGCGCTACCTGCTCATCTCCTATGTACCGGGTGCCGGCGAGCTGATCGTGCTGTGCGGTGCCATCTTCGGGGCGGGGCTGGCCTTCCTGTGGTTCAACGCCTATCCGGCCCAGGTCTTCATGGGCGATGTGGGTGCGCTGGCGCTGGGCGCCGCGCTGGGCTGCATCGCCGTCATCGTCCGCCAGGAAATCATGCTGTTCATCATGGGCGGGGTCTTCGTGGCCGAAACCGTCTCCGTGATGCTGCAGGTGTCCTGGTTCAAGTACACCAAGCGCCGTTATGGCACTGGCCGGCGGATCTTTCGCATGGCGCCGCTGCACCATCACTTCGAGGTGGGTGGCGTGAAGGAATCGCAGGTGGTGGTCCGCTTCTGGATCGTCACCATGGTCCTGGTGCTGTTTGGCCTGTCTTCCCTGAAGCTGCGTTGACATGGGCATGATCGAACTCAATCGGAAACGGGCGGCCGTCATCGGGCTGGGTCAGTCGGGCCTGGCCATGGCGCGCTGGCTGGCGCGTTCCGGCAGCGATGTGCTGGTTTTCGATGATCGCGCCCAGCCGCCGGGCCTGGAGGCCCTGCACGCACAGGTGCCGGGGGCAACCTTCCACAGCCGCACGCTGGATGCCGGCGTGCTTGATGCGGCCGGCCAGATCGATCTGCTGGCGTGGAGCCCGGGCGTCTCCTGCGAGACGGGCGCCGGTGCCGCGCTGCACGCAGCTGCCCGCGAACGGGGCATTCCTGTGCACGGCGAGCTGGATTTCTTCATGGATGCCATCGCCACGCTGCGCGCGCAGGGGGCCAAGACCGATGTGGTGGCCATTACCGGCACCAACGGCAAGACCACCGTCACGCGACTTTGCGCCTTCCTGGCCAACGAAGCAGGCCTGGAAGCCGTGGCCGCCGGCAATATCAGTCCCTCCATGCTGGATGCGCTGATGGATCGTCTGGGCGACCTGCCCATCGAGCCCGTGTCGGCTCCACCGCAGGAATCGGTGCCCGAGGGTGAATCAGCGTCCGAGAGCCTGCCTCCCAGTGCCGCTGCCGCCGCCATGCCGCGGCTGTGGGCGCTGGAGCTGTCCAGCTTCCAGCTGGCCGTGTCGCAGCCACCCGCCTGCCAGGCGGCCGTGGTGCTCAACGTCACGCCTGACCATCTGGACTGGCATGGCTCGATGGAAAACTACCGTGCGGCCAAGCTGCGCATCTATCCGGCGGCAGAGCGCCGTGTCGTCAATCTCGACGACCCGCTGGCCGATCCGGACCTGCCCGCGCCGTGGGAGGTGCCTGCCGAGCCCGAGGCTCCCCAGCCTGCCAAGGGGCGCTCGCGTGCCAAGGCCAAGGTCGAGGTCCCCGTGCTGGCGCCGCGTACCGATTTCTCGCTGCAAACCCCGCATTCCGCACCGGCCTTCGGTCTGGTGCGCGAGGGCGGTCTGGCCTGGCTGACCGAAGCCATGCCGGAAGAGGTTCCCGGTGGCCGCCGTCGCAAGGTCGAGCCCGTGGATTTCGTGCTCAACCGTCTGATGCCGGCTGACGCGCTGCGTGTGCAGGGCGCCCACAACCATGCCAACGTGCTGGCGGCACTGGCGCTGCTGCGCGCCTGTGACGTGCCGATGCGCGCCATGCTGCATGCGCTTCGCGCCTTCGTGACCGATCACCACCGCTGCGAACCGGTCACGGTGGTCAATGGCATCGAGTACATCGATGACAGCAAGGGCACCAACATCGGGGCCACGGTGGCCGCCCTGCAGGGTCTGGGTCGTCGTGCCGTGCTGATTGCCGGTGGCGTGGGCAAGGATCAGGATTTCTCGCTGCTGGCACCGGCGGTGGCCGCACATGCCCGCGCCGTGGTGCTGATCGGCCGTGACGCTCCGATCCTGCGCGCCGCGCTCGCAGACACTGGCGTCGTGCTGGAGGATGCGGCCGACATGGATGCTGCCGTGCGCGCCTGTGCACGCCTTGCGCAGGCGGGTGACGTGGTGCTGCTGTCGCCGGCCTGCGCCAGCTTCGACATGTTCCGGGGCTACGACCACCGGGGCGAGGTCTTTGCCGCGGCCGTGTGCGCCATGGCCGAGGAGGCAGGCCAACCATGCTGAATCGCCTGGCTGCATTGCCGGGCTTTGCCTGGCTGGGAGGAGGGGCTGCCGATGCGCGCAAGCCCGCAACCGCTGCGCGCGGACGCCGTGCGCCGGCGGCCGCCAGTCGCGGGCTCACGC
>ERZ772874.292-NODE-292-length-27101-cov-9.746876_pt1 | contig 27101 bp, 23 predicted proteins | sample MGYA00580586_ERZ772874 | MGnify/ENA primary metagenome ERZ772874 (study PRJEB29015, sample SAMEA2737952) | human oral metagenome | biome: human oral; feature: human-associated habitat; material: dental | place: China | collected 2154 ... | reverse complement strand
ATTATTATGCTATCTGTCGGGCATATCGATCGGCTTAATCCGGTAAATCATCCTATGCTGGCCAACCTAGGTCTTGGTGTTCTCATTGTACTCCCAATGGATCGAATTATTCTCTCCGATATCACCGCTTGTCTGCCCCCTGGCATGCAGGGAGGTGCCCATCAGCCCGAGTAGTAGGGCGATGAGCCATAGTGTAAGATGTTCTTTTGTTTTCATCTCTGTGAAATGTTTTTGTGTTGTGGACAAAAAGGGGGAAGACGAGGATCTCCCGTCCTCCCCTTTGCCCCGCAACGCAGTCGATCCGCGTGCGGAGCATGTGTGTGAATCAAGTTTCCCCCCGCCTAAGCGGAGGAAACAGGGAATCCCGGTGGGCGTGTCATAACGTCATTTATGAGACGCCTCGAGGATGTTTGCAACATCCCGCGGGAACCGCCAGGAGAGGTCGCGCAATGGCGCCCACCCCGGAGGTGAGTCTGACGCCGCCTTGCGGGGCATCGGTAAACGGGTACCCCCGGTGGAAATAAGGGGGCGGCTTTTGTGGACTTTGTTTGAACTTCAGTTATTCTTTATCGGGACGTTCTCGGTCATTCTTCCGGCAGATGGATGTCCGGCTCGCCGTCATCATCCGGCTTCTTCGGTGTCTCCGGTTGTTTCGGATCCTTGGGCTGTTTCGGGTCCTTAGGATCCTTATTTTTCGTTTCCGGACGCTCGGCTAAGACGGCCTTTTTGATCTCCGTATTGATCATGTCAATGATGGATTTATAGGCAGCCTCTCCACCCAAGGTAGCCAAGGCGTTGATGATGTTCGTGAGCTTCTTGAACTCCTCGTAGACTGCGTCGCGTTTCTCTTTGACTACGCCCGGATCAAGTCCGGATTCGTGTTTGACCTGTTGGGCATACGTGGCGCTGAAAGCCTCGTTGGCTTCCTTGAGCACGCTGACCCACTTGTCGGCGCCGATCAGGGCGAGTTTCGCTTTGACGTCGGCCGGATCAAGGTCTTGCAGAAGATTCTTGATCAGTGCCGTCTCCTCGCGCTGCGGTTTCCTCTGTGGCCTGTCTCCGTATTTGCGATAAATAAGGAGAAGCTCCTGAGCGGCCTTGGCCTTGTCCGCTTCGGGGTAGTCGGAGAAGAGACGCAGATGAGTCGAGAGTAGACCCAGCGCTTTGTCGCGCCGATTGTCGAGTTCGAGCAGGCTTTTAGCCAAGCCGCTTTCACGCATCGGCTGAATGATCTTGTCGAAGTCGCTGAACTTATCACTGAAGGCCTTGACCGGATCCTTGAGTTTCAAAGTCTCGAGATCTTCCTTGTTCAGATAGGTGATGATGTCGTCCATTGCCTGATAAAAGTTCATCATGCGGACGCGTGCCAGATTGGTCTTTTCAATCATTTCGATGTCGAATTAAATGTACGTGTAAAGTGTTGAGATAAATCAGACGGTGAGATAAGCCCCCGACCCCGGTGCGGGGGAATTGCAGGGCAAACATAGCCCCTAAAACCCGGCGCGCAAGGATTGCAGACCAAACAATGCCTCTATGACCCGGTGCGGGGGGATTGCAGGCCAAACAATGCCTCTATGACCCGGTGCGGGGGAATTGCAGACCAAACAATGCCTCTATGACCCGGTGCGCAAAGATTGCAGACCAAACAATGCCTCTAAGACCCGGTGCGGGAAGATTGCAGGCCAAACAACGTCTCTATGACCCGGTGCGGAAGAATTGCAGGGCAAACATAGCCTCTAAGACCCGGTGCGGAAGCATTGCAGGCCAAGCAATGCCTCTAAAACCTGGTTCCAGAGGATTCCCTACCGAAAAACACTTCCAAAACCGGGTCTTGAGTCATTGCAGGACAATCAATGCTTCCAGAACCCGGTTTTGTTTCTTCTGCGATCAACGCCCTTTTTGATGCACGATGGTGGAGGGATCGAGGGCACCGCGGCGGAGCGTGGGGACAGATGGGTTGTCGATGACGATCATGTATTTCCACCAAACGTCGGTGGCGTGCATGATGTCCTCTGCACGATAATAACGATCGAGGCCTTTTAGCATTCTATTGTTATAGATCGATCCCCAAGAATTCGGATCATATACTTCAAACCACATGACCCCGTCGACGATTTTATACCCCTTCACAATGATAAAATGGCCGAAACTCACCGAAGTGGGATAGAACTTATCGATGTGCCATTCCGACTTACCTAAATGTTTCCGTACATAATACATATCCAAGCACAGGATGACAATATGGCCGTTATCGATGCGACTCTTCAGGTCGGAGGCGTGGTTCAGGCCAGCGTAGAAGTTGCCTATGTGGTTGTCATTGAGATAGTGCTCAATGTCGTCGGTGTACCACCATCCGCCCTCCGGACGATAGGTATTCCTGGCGTCTTCAACCCGTTTGGCAAAGGCCGAATTATACCATTTGGCTGCCATTGTTGCGCATGTAGGGCCACAATTGACGCCTGAGTGTTGGCCAGTATTTTTTTGATCGATGTACCAAGAGTGGGTGACGTTGTTGCTCTTCTCTGCGGTGATGTTGCGGCCGATCCCGTATAGTCGACTCAAGGTAAGGGCGGGCAGTGCGATCTGCTGTGTAGAAGTGGAGCTGCCCCCCTCGTTGCTGACAGTTAGGTTGACGGTGACGGTCTTGGCTGATGCAGGAAGTTCGAGCGTGGCCGATGCGGCATTGTGTGCGATGAGCTTGACGTCACTGCCGCCTGAGACTTTCCATTGATAATCGGTGATCTTACCTGTGGAGGTGCCGGTCAGAGAGAAGATGTCTAAATCGTCGCGGTAAGTGAACCCGGAGACGGGTGATGGGACGCAGGAGGTGATCGTCACCTGGTGCGGCTCGCTGAAGGTGCCCACGCCGGAGTTGTTGACGCCGGCAACGGTGTAGGTGCCGCTCTCTGTGACGGTGAGGATAGCGCCAGTTCGGTCTTTTATGATGACGCCGTCCTTTTTCCATTGAAACAGGTTAAGTCCGTCGGCGGAAGCTGTCAGCACAACCGCAGCAGTGGGGCACTGATTGGATCGGGCACCGGTGATAGTGGCTTTTCCCGGGCGACAGTCCGAAATGGTCACCGTCTTGGGCTCGCTGAAGGTGCCCACACCGGAGCTGTTGACACCGGCAACTGCGTAGGTGCCGCTCTTAGTGACGGTGAGGGTGGCGGCCGACTGACCGGCGATGACAACACCGTCTTTTTTCCATTGGAAAGAATCGGCGTCAGCAGCCGTGACAGTCAGTGTCACGGTCTTCGCGGGGCATTCATTGGACGTGTTGCCGATTACTATTGCTTTCTGAGGGTAGGCCTGTTTTTCTTTCTCACAATTCGTGAGCATCATCGATGCAAGACAAATCACCGCTACGATCAGGTATCTCATGTTTCTAAACATAACTACAATTATTTGAGATCTATTATTCTATATGATATGATTGGCAGGCAGGTACAGGAAGATCCGCCCGCATTGAGATCATTCAACCATCACCTTCTCGGCTGTGTCGCCTACCCGGACGATATACACGCCTTGAGGCAGGGCGACCGTCGTCTCACCTGCCGGCGCCGAGATCGTGCGGACGAGCACACCGTTGAGGTGTATAGACACCTACCGGTGCAGCCGTCTGGAGAGTCAGATAAAGCCTTCCATCCGCAGCATAAATGCGCGCCTCGGGGAGGGCGACATTACCCACGGTACTCTCGCTGATCTGCTTGAACTCCTTCCACACCGGCGCCGCAGCATAGGCTGCCTTCGATCCCTTCGGTACCGTCAGGGTGACATTGGCTACGGGGACTTCCTCAAAGACGTCTTCGTTTTTATTAATCGCCGGCGGCGTCTTCATGCCTACGGTCAGGCTCTTCAGGCTCTTACATCCCCAGAAGACACCGTATCTGAAGGTCTTCACGCTGGCGGGGAGCGCCACCGAGGCCAATTCCTCACACCAGCCGAAAGTCCAGCTTTCGATCGTATCCACGCCGTCAGGGATCACCACCGAGGTCAATACGGAACTTGCGAATGCAGCTAATCCGATCTTTTTGACGCTTGTGGGGATCGTTATTGAGGTCAAATTTTGGGTGTATTCAAAGGCATAACTCTCAATGTTTGTTACTCCAGAGGGGATAACATATGTAGTAGTTTTCCGCCCTCTGGGGTATGTGATAAGCGTTTTCTTGGCTTTGTCGAACAGCACACCGTCGACAGAAGTATAAGCCGTATTGGCAGCTTCTACCTTGATCTCGGCCAGTTCTTGGCAATTACCAAACGCATTCGCTCCGATGGTTTTCACCGTCGCGGGGATACTTATAGTAGTCAAAGCAAAACAAGACTCAAAAGCCATTCTTCCAATCGATACAATTCCAACAGGAATCGTTATTGCAGTCAGTTTTTCGGCAGCCTCAAATGCACCTGCTTCGATGCTTGTCACCTCTTTTGGGATGACATAGGAAGTAGCAGCACGCCCGGCCGGATATTGCACGAGCTGCGTTTTTTCCTTATTCAACAATACACCGTCCACCGCTACATACTTGGTATTCCCATCCGCCACCGTAATTGTCGGCAAAGAACTGCAACCAGCAAACGCACCATCTCCGATGGATATCACACCAGCGGGAATGACCACAGAGGACAGTTTTTTGCACTGATCAAAAGCACCTCTTCCTATTACTTGTAACCCGGCTGGAAGTGTAGCTAAAGCCAAGTTACCACAATACGAAAAAGCATAGTCTCCGATAGAGGTCACACCGGCGGGAAGCGTTACCATCGGTAAGTTTAAACAGCTTGCAAAAGCCTCATCCCCAATTCGAGTCAAACTCTTGGGGAAGGTTGCAGAAACAAGATTCCTCGTATTCCGAAAAGATTCGTTGCCGATACCTGTCACGCCTTCCTCAACCACGAGCTTTTGTATATCTTGGCTGTGCTCCTGCCAAGGCACCGGATGCTCCCAGTCATAGTTCGGTATCTCCCCCTTGCCCGAGATGGTGAGGATCCTCATGTCCGTGTCGTACTTCCACGTTAGCGGACCAGCGGTGCCGCTTGTGGGGTTCTGCGCCTGCACGGAGGAGGCGCACATGCTCATCAAACCTGTCAAAAGTGCTATGAGCCATACTGTCGTAATTGATTTTGTCATGATCTTATCGTTTTCGAATTAGACTTTTTTGAGTGCGTAAAAGTATCGAGAAACGAAAAGATAGAAGTGGAAAGAAAAAAAGCCGGGTTACCGGACGGAGCGCTCCGAACCAGTACCCGGCTTCATTCTTTGCTTTTGGCTTCTTAGTCCGCGTACACCTTCTCGGCCGTGTCGCCCACTTGGACGATGTGGTAGCCAGCCTTCAGGCGAAGGGTGGAGGAGCCAGCGGGAGCGCTGAACGTCTGCAACAGGCGACCGCTAACGTCGAAGATGCGGACAAGCTCCGGCTGCGGAAGCGTGAGGTAAAGCACTCCGTCGGTGGTGTAGATCTGGCGACCGTCCACCTCGGCGTTGGCCACGGTGCCGATCTTCAGGAACTCGTTCCAAACGGGCATCGAGCGATACGTCGACTCTGTTCCCCGAGGAACATTCAGCTGCACGTTGGCTACGGGTACGGACGGGAAGATCGGATAACGCGGCATAGGCGGAACGGTCCACCCTACGGTCACGCTGCGCAGGCCTGTACACCCACCGAAGGCACCACTCTTAATCTCCTTCACACTGGCGGGGATAGAGACATTCGTCAGGGAAGTGCAACCCCAGAAGGCGTTCTTATCGATCTCACGCAGGCCGAGCGGGAGCGTGGCGGCCTTCAGGGCCGTACAGCCGTAGAAGGCGCCCTCGTCGATGTCCGTCAGGCCAGCCGCGGGGAAAGAGACGGAGGCCAAGGAGGTACAGCCCGAGAAGGCTCCCTTTTCGATCTCACGCAGGCCGAGGGGCAGCGTGATGGAGGGCAGGGAGGTACAGTTCGCAAAGGCGCCGTCGCCCACCTTCTGCATACCCTGCGGCAGCGTAACGGAACGCAGCGAGGAGCAATTGAGGAAGACTCCTTTTTCGATTTCAGTCACGCCAATAGGCAGCGTAATGGCAGGCAGGGCAGAGCAATTCGCAAAGGCGTAATCCTCGATTTGCGTCACGCCAGCGGGGATCTGCACCGAGGTCAGGGCGCTACTCCCTGCAAAAGCATACTCGCCGATGCTTGTGATGCCGCTCCCGATAACGATCGATTTGATCTCGGCCCGGTGCTTGGCCCACGGTGCGGGCTGAAGGTTGGAATAGTCCGGGATGCGGCCGTAACCCGTGAGGGTCAAGGTGCGCGTGGCGGTCTCATACTTCCAATTTATCGAGCTACTCCCATAACCACCGCCGGGTAGGGGGCCATATTGTGCCTTCAGGGTGGCACTTCCCAGTGTCGCCGCAAGGGCCATGCATAAGCATGTAATCAACTTTTTCATCTTCTTCTCTCTTGTCTAATGGTTATATATCTATTGTGTGATCTATAATCTCTTGCGAATGTCTTGTACGAGGCTGCTGGCGCCGATGCGGAAGGTGTCTTTATGCAGCCATTCGGCCCCGAGCAACTCCCGGACGAGGGTGTAATACTTCACCGCGTCCTCGGCCGTGCGTACGCCTCCGGAGACCTTCAGGCCAGCGCGTCGCCCACTGATCTTTTGGTATTGCTTCAGCACACGGCAGATGGTGTAGACGGCTTCAGGCGTGGCACCAGGATAGCCCTTGCCCGTGGACGTCTTGACGAAGTCAGCGCCCGAATAGAGGGCCAGGATGGTAGCTCGGTGGATCTCCTCGGCCGACGCCAAAGCGCCCGTCTCAAGGATCACCTTCAGCCGTGCACCGCGACAGCTCTCTTTGATCTCCTGCAATTCGTCGGTCAGCTCCTCGTAGGCTTCTTCCTTGAAAAGCCCCAGGTTCATGACCACATCGATCTCGTCTGCACCGGCCAGGACGGCCATACCGACCTCGGCTATCTTGACCTCCGGAAAGGTCTGCGAGGCGGGGAATCCGGCCGCTACGGCAGCTATCGAAACGTCCTTGACTTGTAAGGCCTGCCGAACGGTTTCGGTAAAATTGGGGTACGTACACACGGCGGCCACATGGGGTACATCCGGGCGGGTGCCCTCCCACTGATTGACCTCCGTATCGACCATCTGCCAGACGGAATCCTTCGTGTCCAAGGTGGTCAGCGTGGTGAGGTCGATCAGGCCGTGGAGCTGCTTCAGCGTGTCGTCCGTGAAGTGCTTAGGCGCCTTTTCAGCCAGCAATTGGGCTGTCTTTTCGGCTACCTCCGCGTCCGTCAGAGCGGGCTGAAAGCGGTTGAAGCATTCGTGATACTTATCCGCCATCTCCTCCTCATCGTGGTGATGATGGCAGTCGCAGTCGTGGTGATGTTCGTGTTCGTTTCTGTTCATCCTATTGTAGTTTTTGATTGTGTAAATGCCTCTCGTTGTCACGTTCGGTTTTCTTCTTCAGGTTCCTCTCGAAAGCCTCGGTCAGGTCGACGCCCGTCTGGTTAGCCAAACAGACCAAGACCCACAGCACATCGGCCATCTCGTCGGCCAAATCATGCTTCGCATCGCTGGCCTTAAACGATTGTTCGCCATATCGACGGGCCATGATACGCGCCACCTCTCCCACTTCTTCGGTAAGGATGGCCATGTTCGTCAGCTCGCTGAAGTAGCGTACGCCGTAGGTCTTGATCCAGTCGTCGACACGGCGTTGCACGTCTCTTATCGTCAAGTTTTCCATCTCGTTCATTCCTTATGCTTCGTGTCTATAACAATCGTCACGGGTCCGTCGTTCACCAGCGACACTTTCATATCGGCGCCGAAGATGCCCGTCTTTACCCGTTTTCCCAAGTATTGGCTCATCGTTTCGCAAAACGATTCATAGAGTGGAATGGCAATATCCGGCTTCGAGGCGCGGATATACGACGGCCGATTGCCCTTCTTTACAGAGGCATAGAGCGTGAACTGACTGACGACAAGCAGCTCGCCCTCCACCTCCTTCACGGAGCGATTCATCACGCCCTCTGCGTCGTCGAAAATGCGCAGGTTGGCCACCTTTTGCGCCGTCCACTCCAAGTCGTCCGGCGTGTCCGCATCCTCGAAACCCACCAAAAGCAGCATCCCCTGCCCTATCTCAGCCACACACTTTGCGTCTACGACCACGGAGGCCTCTCGTACGCGTTGCACTATGGTTCTCATCTTCTCTCTTCTACTATTATGATCGTCTAATACATTCTTCCCGTTAAAATCCTTAACAGATCACTCATTGACTGTTGTCAATGGCATGCAAAACGCGTTTTAGATGCCTCTGACTAATGTCAATGGGATAAAAAACGCGTTTTAGATGCCTCTGACTGCTGTCAATGGGGTAAAAAATGCGTTTTAGGTGCCTCTGACTGCTGTCAATGGGATAAAAAACGCGTTTTAGATGCCTCTGACTGCTGTCAATGGGCAGAAAACTCGGGGGAGCAACCCATTGACAACCGTCAACGCACTTCCATGCCTAATCCCTCAGCCACCAACGCGGCCTTTTTCTTTCCGATCAGCTCTTCGAGCTCCGCGGATGGTACCTCTCGAATACGCTTCACGCTTTTGTATTTCTTCAGCAGCGCCTCTTTCGTCTTCTCCCCGATGCCTTTTATCGTATCCAGTTCAGAGACGATCTGCCCCTTGCTGCGCATATGCCGGTGAAAAGTGATGCCAAAGCGGTGCGCCTCGTCGCGCAAATGCTGGATCACTTTCAGCGTTTCAGACGTCTTGTCGAGCACGAGCGGAAACGGATCGCCGGGGTAAAAGATCTCCTCAAGCCGCTTAGCCAACCCAACAATGGTGATTTTACCTAACAGATTCAGCTCACGAAGCACCTCCGTAGCCGCATTCAACTGCCCCTTGCCCCCGTCGATAATGATCAACTGCGGTAGCGGTGCCTTCTCCTCCAAAAGTCGTGTATAGCGCCGTGTGACGATCTCTCGCATCGAAGCAAAGTCGTCAGGCCCCACGACGGTTTTGATATGGAAATGGCGGTAATCCTTCTTCGACGGCTTCGCCTTCTTGAACACTACGCAAGCGGCCACGGGGTTCGTTCCCTGGATATTCGAGTTGTCGAAACACTCTATTTGCATCGGTAAAACGGGCAAATGCAAATCCTTTTGGATCGTAGTCAACAGACGTGTCGCACGTTGCTCCGGGTTGAATTTCTCCGATCGCTTCAGTTTATCCACCTTATACTGCTTCGCATTTTGAAGTGAAAGCTCGAGCAGCTTCCGCTTATCACCCCTTTGCGGAACGGTAAAGCTGATCCCTTCCGGGAAGACGCCTTCGGGAATAAACGGCACAATAATCTCGTTTGCATGGCTCCGAAAGCGCTCACGCATCTCCACAATACCCAGCCCCAGGACGTATTCTTTCTGTTCATCGTCGAGTTTCTTTTGATACTCGATCGTGTAGACCTGAACGATCGCACCGCTCCCGACATGCATGTAATTGATGAAAAAGGACGTCTCGTTTTCGTCCAACGAAAACACGTCCACGTTGTGAAGCATCGGCACAACGGTAGATTTCAGCCTGAAACTTTCCACCAAATCATATTGTCGCTTTACCTCTTGCGCCTCTTCAAAACGCATCTCTTCAGCAAGCACCTTCATCCGCTCGAGCAACAGTTCGCTCACCTTGGAGCTGTTTCCCTTCAGAATCTCCTTGATGTCGGCGATGTTCCTGTTGTATTCCTCCGCCAACTGCATCCCCACACATGGTGCCTTACAACGCTTGATATGGTACTGCAAGCAGACTTTATACTTACCTGCGTGGATTGCCTCGGGCGTCAGTGCATGTTTACAATTACGAATAGGGTAAAGCTCTTTGATCAGGTGTAATAGTGTGCGGATAAAATGCACAGATGAATAGGGACCGTAATACAGCGAGCCATCGCGGATAATGTTGCGCGTTTGGAAGATTCGCGGGAAGGGCTCGTTCTTGATGACGATCGAAGGATACGTCTTATCGTCCTTCAATAATACATTGTATCGCGGGCGATACTGCTTGATTAGGTTATTCTCTAACAGTAGCGCATCCGCCTCCGAATCGACAACGATGTATCGAAGGTCGTAGATCTGCTTCACCAACACGCGTGTCTTCCTGTTCTCGTGCTCCTTTTGGAAGTACGAGGAGATACGCTTGCGTAGATTCTTAGCCTTACCCACATAGATCACCGTCCCTTTCGCGTCGTAATACTGATAGCATCCGGGCTTCTCAGGTATGGTGGAGAGTAGGGATGTGATGTAATTCAATCGATCGTTCATAGTCCATGTTTCCTGTTTCACGTGAAACAAATCAAGGTTTCACCGACCGAGCAATACAAGCAACACATTGATGTCATTCGGTGAAACACCTGGGATTCGCCCTGCCTGAGCAAGTGTTTCTGGATTGATCCGGGCGAGCTTCTGTCGTGCTTCAATGGTCAGCGATTGTATGGACGCATAATCGAAGCGCCCCTTGATCCGTATATTTTCAAGTCGAGAGATTTTATCGGCCACTAATCGCTCGCGTTTGATGTAGCCCCCATACTTCACATCGATCTCCACAGCCTCCAAAACTTCATTTCTATAATTTGCGGAAATGGCGTCAATGATTTCTCTGAACTCAAATATGCCATTCATGGCGTCTGTGAATTTGACCTGCGGGCGAGACAATACATCGACCAACTTGCATGCATGCTCCAGCGGCGACGTACCCAAACGCAGCAGTAAATCATTCACCCGTTCGGGCGTGACAGAAAAAGATCGAATGAAGTTTGTCACTTCCTCGCACGCTCGCTTCTTACTCAAAAATAATCGATAGCGATAGTCGTCTGCCAAACCTAAACGATAGGCACGCTCGGTCAGACGCATATCTGCATTATCCTGACGCAATAGGATGCGATACTCCGCGCGGGAGGTGAACATGCGATACGGCTCATCGACACCCTTCGTCACTAAGTCGTCGATCAGTACACCAATATAAGCCTCGTCACGCCGCAAGACAAACGTCTCCTCCTCCGAATGGCAACGTAGGTGTGCATTGATACCTGCTACTAACCCTTGTCCTGCTGCCTCCTCATAGCCGGTTGTTCCGTTGATCTGTCCGGCAAAGAATAAACGCGAGATACGTTTTGTCTCAAGCGTGTGGAGCAATTCTGTCGGGTCGAAGAAGTCGTATTCAATGGCGTAACCAGGGCGATAGAGATGAATATCGCGAAAGGCGGGGAGCTGTTGTAGCGCCCGAAGCTGCACATCGAACGGAAGCGACGAGGAGAAGCCATTCAAGTAGTATTCGTTCGTCCGCTCGCCCTCGGGCTCGAGAAAGAGCTGGTGTTGCGTTTTATCGGCAAAGAGCATGATTTTCGTTTCGACGCTGGGACAGTAACGCGGACCGATACTCTTGATACTGCCATTGTAAAGTGGCGACTCGGAAAGCCCACTGCGCAACACTTCGTGGCAGGCTGGATTGGTGTAGAGCGTCCAGCAACTTAGCTGTTTCAGCTCGCTACGGACATTGTCTAAATAGGAGAATCGATGTGGATCGACGTCTCCTGCTTGCTCCGTAAGTTCCTCGAAATGAACGCTTCGACCGTCAATTCGGACCGGTGTACCCGTCTTCATACGGTCGGCAGTGAAGCCGAGCGAGACAAGCTGCTCCGTGAGACCTGTAACAGCTGGCTCAGCCATGCGACCACCCGAAAAACGAACACTCCCCACGTGCATCAGACCATTCAAGAACGTACCGTTAGTCAGCACGACACAGCGAGCGTGAAACTCGACGCCCAATTGTGTCCGAACGCCGCGCACCTCCTGCCCATCGAGCAGAAGCTGATTCACGGTGTCTTGCCAGAGATAGAGGTTCGGGATTCCCTCGATTGTTTCACGCCAAACACGCACGAACTGAGCGCGATCGCACTGTGCACGCGGACTCCACATGGCTGGTCCCTTGCTCCGATTAAGCATACGGAACTGGATCGTCGTACGATCTGTCACACGGCCCATCCATCCCCCCAAGGCATCGATCTCACGAACGATCTGCCCCTTGGCGATGCCCCCCACAGCGGGGTTGCAACTCATCTGAGCCATGTTATTCATGTCGCGGGTGATGAGCAGCGTCCTGGAACCCAGTCCAGCTGCCGCTGCTGCCGCTTCGCAACCAGCATGACCCGCACCCACCACGATCACGTCGTAATCAAACTTCATCTTGCTTGTAACTCCTACTTATAACGATTACAAAGGTACGCCCGCAGCCAGATCCCTGCAAAATGGCACCTCAACGACCTCTCTAGCTGGTTGAAAACCCACTCATAACTCCGTTTACAACTACTGAAAAGGAGATTTGGAGAAATCAAGATGCGCTATAAGAGGAACTGTTTCCCGTTTTGCCAAAGAAATTTCCAACAAATCGTACTCATACTCTCCACGTGAAAATCCACCGAGAGAGGAGTTTTCCACAGTCTGATTTAATCCCCTCAAAAAGTTATTCGCAGGGTGTTTATAACTTAGATGAAGTCGCTTCTGGAGCACATTTAGGCCGTTCATATCTGTTTGAAAATGTACGCTCAAGCGCTCATAACCCGGATACCCAAATAATCAACGAAAAAAGAATCAACGCTTTCCACTGGTTATCATCCCCACTATAGCAAATCAAAAAAACAGAGATGATAAAATGAGGTTGTGGATGATGATCGCCGGTGGAAAAAGTCTTTACCAGGGGAGCGGAGGAGTGCTCACCAAAGACATCGAGTTGAGCTCCGCTTTCGTAGATGAACCGCCTCGGTTGAAGTGAAACATCTTTGCTCCTAACCGAACCCCTTCCGCAGGTGTGTATAACCCCGTGGATTCTCCTGGGATAGCCTCGTTAAGAACTGCTCATAAATAGATTTGGAAGATTCAGTGCCTTGCATAAGCTCACAGACTTCTCATAACGCCAAACAAACTTTGGAGGAATCTTCCGCACATTCTCCACCTGTCGTTCCACCGCTCTCTCCCCTCTCCCACCCCCATTTTTAATCCCCTAAAAGCGTTTTCCGCCGCTTGTTCATAACCCCGATAAGCCCGCTTGCAATCGCATTTCTATGGCGTTTATATCCATTTGAAAAGCTCTCGGCCGACGCTCATAAGCCATACCGCCAAACAAAAGCACCCAAAAACAATCAACGGTTTCCACCGCCTATATTCCCCTTCATAGGAGATTTCAAAAGAGAAGAGATGAATAAGATGGAGTGAGGTTCGATGGGTGATGATCGTCGGTGGAAAAAGGTGTCGGCCGGAGAATTGGACTCTTATTCTGCGATGGGCTGGGTATAAAGCAACGGCGGCGACAGGGAACTGCTCCCCATCGCCGCCGTGACTGTATATATAAGGTGTGTGTTTCCCTATGCCTATTCCTTGGATTCCTCTCGGTCGTAGTCTTCGCCTTGTACGCCTAACTCTCCTAAGCTCGTCGCACGGGCTATATCCAGCTTCAGCGCCTCGTCATAGTCTTCGCCGGCCATGAAAGCATACATCATGCGAAGCAACAAGTCTGAACTGATATGCGAGGCCGCGATGTGATAAATGATCGATTCAAACTGCTTCATGAAGACACATGCGTTCCAATAACGTTCGTTCTTATGCAGGAAGTAGGCCCCCAAGGTCAGTGCGATACGCTTGTTGCCATCCGTGAAGTAATGCCTTGAACAGAAGGTGAAGACAAGGTAGGACAGCTTATCCGTGAACGTGGGGTAATAGTCATCATTCCGTACGAACTCCAACGTGGCTCGAATTCCACCCTCGTCGCGCACACCGGAGAATCCGCCGTCGCTGGCTGAGATCATCTTACGATAGACTACCAACGTCTCGTCATAATCGATATACTGGATTGCTTCATTCATCCTCCGCCTGCTTCAAACGTTTGAGTACGTCTTTATTCTCGGCCAGGATCTGATCGAAATCAACCGACTGATCGCCGATGAATCGCTCGAACTCCTCCGGTGTGACGGCCCGCAGATAGTCTGCTATATTCCCGTGATAGGCATCGCGGAAACTATAATCGCGAGAGGCCATCTTCGTTCTGGCGTCATGGATATAGGGCTTTTGCATGGGGTGCTCGGACAGTTCGTCAATGAGCTCCGCCACTTCATCGATGGTAAGTGGGATGCCCTCATTCTCCTCGAAGCATGCCTCTATGTATGCGGCCAGTCCGTTTTCAAACGACGAAATGACGAGCAGCACCTCTGCATACAACGTCTGCCGGACATTGTCTTTCGGTGCTAAGCGAAGAATCTTACGATACTCCTTGGCCTTCTCTCCAAATACGGCTTCATAGATGAGATCCGTCACCTGGGCATACTTGTAGGTCGGATGCCCGAACACATATTGGTTGATGGCCGAGGTCAGGTTCTTGCGATAATTCTCTTCCGTAATGGCCGCGGTCAGGTAATTCACATCCCTTCGGTTGATGTATTTCGTCCCGCCTCCCGTCCTTTCGTTGATGGTGGCGATGACCACATCCAAGATCAGACTCCGCACTGCTTTGGCCTTCTCGCTCTCGGCCAGCAGCATGCCCATGTTCAGGAAGGCACGGAAATTAAAGAGCCCGAGTCGTCTGGTTTTGATCGCCTCATTTGTGAGGTGATCAAATTGTAACTTAAACGCTTCAAGCGATTTACCTTGACATAAAACATATCCGTTGCGCTTCAGCTCATCGCCGTACGCGGTCAAGTATCGGTCTATTGTCGAGATGTCCACGCCGTAGAAATCCGCGATCATCTTTTTTGTGAATCGGTATTCTCCTTCAAAGAGCATACCCTCTATCCCCAGCTGTCGTTGCATTTCATCGACAGCGAAACGGTTGTTGAGCACGTTTTGGCGCTCAATGTCTGATGTAGTCAGATCTTTCATTGTTTGTTTTCCTTTTTGTGGTGAGTAATTTCTTTCCCTTCATCCAAATACTCCTCCTTGAAGATGTTGACCAGCAGGAAGAACATCGAGATCAGCAGTGGGCCGAAGATGATGCCCCAGAAACCGAATAGGGACAGGCCGAGGATGACACCGAAGACGGTGATCAGTGGGTGGGTGTCGGCCAGACGTTTCTGGAGGATGAAGCGCACCACGTTGTCGATGTTGATCAGTATGATGGAGCAGTAGGCCGCCAGACCCGCCGCATCGACCCATCGGCCAAGGATCAGCAGGTAGACAACGAGCGGTACCCACACGATGCTCGTCCCGATGATCGGAATGATCGTCGCAAAGCACGTCAGGACGGCAAAGAGCAGTGCACTCGGCAGGTCGAAGAAAAAGTATGCCGCGTAGGCCACCAGCCCCTGCACGATGGCCAGCACCGGGATTCCTACGGCGTTCGAATACACCATCCGATAGATCTCACGGACGACCCGCATCCGATACTCCTCCTTGAACGGCAGCAATTCGTAGACATAGCGCTCGATACGCCGAAAGTCCATCAGAATAAAGTAGAGGAAGAAGACGAGCACGACGAGCGTCACCGCCATGCTACTCACCTGCCCGATCACGTACTGCACGCCGCGACTCATGTATCCCGTGGCCATCGTCAGATTGTCGAACGTGAAGAGGTCGTAGCCGAAGCGCCGCTTGATCTGCCGGTCAATGTCGTCCACCATCTGCTGCAGACCCGAAATGTCCATGTTGATATGCTGCACCCGTTCGACCGTCATCCAGCCAATCAGCGTCAGCGGCCCCAGGATCATCACGGCCACCTCAATGAGCACCACCACCGTGGCCAAGACCCGCGGCCAGTTCCACCGCTCTGTCAGCGTGATCATCTGCCCACGTACGAGCACAAAAATCGTGAACGCTCCCAGCAGTCCGCTGACAAACGCCCACAGTTCACCCACAATCAGCGCCCCCAGCCCCAAAATGAGCGTGACGAGCGAATACTTCCAATACTTCTCTTTCGTTGACATTGATTCTTCCTTTTGATAGGCCCATTCTACATGGCCCGCACATTATATAACGTATAAAAATCGCCTGTTTGCAGCCCAAAAGTAGCCCAAACCGAGGCTCCGCTGCATTCCTTTTTGTCCAAAAGCCCCATCTGTGCCTCACGACAGGACTTTTGGACGAAAGGAGCGCCTGCCCGTGCCTCGTGGCAATACTTCTGGAAAAAAAGGAGGTCTGTCGATGCCTTGAGACAGGAGTTCTTGGAAAAAAAGAAGCCGATCTTCTGTTTCTGATCCTATCATATTTCGAGATATGATAGAGATTGAGGCCTTGTTTTATACTTCATCTTAGTATATATAGGCGTATGAAATCTGTTTTTCAGTGTATCTCAAAATACATAGTCGTATGAGGGTATGTAGATACTTCATTTTGAAATGCGCTATAAGATGAGTGTTCGAATTGAACTGCATTTTTTTATGAGATAGAATATGAATCACCTATTTGATGCGTATTTTGGAATGAGATAGCGGCGTATGCTCGGATTATACCTCATTTTGAGATGAACTATTGGCGGAATATAGGATAGATACGTATCTCAAAATGAATAATAGATCTATGCTTCATTTTGCACCATATTTCCAGATATAGAACAATATGAACAAGGTTTCGAGGTTCCTTTTTTTATAGACCTATTGTCGCGAGGCGTTGACGGGCCTCCTTTTTCTCCAGAGGTACTGTCGCGAGGCGTTGGCGGATCTCCTTTTTTTCCTGAGGTACCTTTATGAGGCGTTGACGGATCTCCTTTTTTCCCAGAGGTGCTGTCACGAGGCGTTGACGGATCTCCTTTTTCCCCAGAAGTATTGTCACGAGTCGGTTTCAGGGCTTTGGTGCTACAAAAGTTAGGATAAGTATGCCGCTTCGATAAGATTTTACCGGATAGAAGCAGGATAAAAGGACGGAATTACCTCGCTGGTCTTTGTTCTTGAGATAAACCGGATAGGAAATTGAATCCGCCGCTTACCTTTGCCCGCACATTAACATTATTCACTAATAAAGCAAAGTCACAATGGAAATTACCCACATCGAACATCTCGGCATCGCCGTGAAGAGCATCGAGGAACAGCTGCCTTACTACGAAGAAGTATTGGGCGCTAAGTGTTACAACATCGAGGTTGTGGAAGATCAGAAGGTTAAGACCGCCTTCTTCAAGTTTGGCCAGACGAAGATCGAGCTTCTGGAGCCTACCAGCCCTGAGAGCACCATCGCCAAGTTCATCGAGAAGCGCGGCGAAGGCATCCATCACATCGCCTTTGCTACGCCCGACGTACAGGCCGCCCTTGACGAAGCCGCATCGAAAGGTGTGCAGCTGATCGACAAGAAGCCGCGCCCAGGCGCTGAAGGCCTCCACATCGCCTTCCTGCATCCCAAATCCACACACGGAGTCCTCACCGAACTCTGTATGAAATGAGAACCCTTTAAACAGATAAGAAGGAAATGAGCAATCAACTTGAAAAGGTAAAAGAACTCATCGCCCAGCGTGAGAAAGCCCGCCTGGGTGGCGGCGAAAAGGCCATCGCTAAGCAGCACGAGCGCGGTAAATACACCGCCCGTGAGCGCATCAACATGTTGCTCGACGAAGGCAGCTTCGAAGAGATGGACATGTTCGTAGAGCACCGCTGCACGAACTTCGGACAGGACAAGAAGAAGATCCTTGGCGACGGCGTAGTGACCGGTAGCGGTACGATCGACGGACGCCTGGTGTACGTCTTTGCGCAAGACTTCACCGTCTTCGGCGGCTCGCTCTCCGAGACCATGGCGCAGAAGATCTGCAAGGTCATGGACAAGGCCATGATGATGGGTGCACCCTGCATCGGCATCAACGACTCGGGTGGCGCACGTATTCAGGAAGGCGTCAACGCCCTGGCCGGATACTCGGAAATCTTCCAGCGTAACATCCTGGCGTCGGGTGTCATCCCGCAGATCTCGGGCATCTTCGGCCCCTGCGCAGGTGGCGCTGTGTACTCTCCGGCCCTGACCGACTTCACGCTTATGACCGAGGGCACATCCTACATGTTCCTCACCGGCCCCAAGGTGGTTAAGACCGTGACGGGCGAAGACGTGACGCAGGAAGACCTCGGTGGCGCCAGCGTACACTCCACCAAGTCTGGCGTGACCCACTTCACGGCTAAGACCGAAGAAGAAGGTCTGGCCACCATCCGCCAGCTGCTCAGCTACATTCCGCAGAACAACCTCGAGGAGGCTCCGCTGAAGGAATGCAACGACCCGATCGACCGTCTGGACGACAACCTGAACGAGATTGTTCCGGACAACCCCAACCGGGCCTACAACATGTACGAGGTGATCAACACCATCGTCGACGATCACGAGTTCTTCGAGATCCAGCCCAACTACGCCAAGAACATCATCATCGGTTTCGCCCGCTTCAACGGCCAGTCTGTCGGTGTAGTGGCCAACCAGCCGAAGTTCATGGCCGGTGTGCTCGACTGCAATGCTTCGCGTAAGGGTGCCCGCTTCGTTCGCTTCTGCGACGCCTTCAACATCCCCATCATCACGCTCGTTGACGTGCCGGGCTTCCTCCCCGGAACGGGTCAGGAGTACAACGCCGTCATCCTGCACGGAGCCAAGCTGCTCTACGCTTACGGCGAGGCTACAGTGCCCAAGATCACGGTTACGCTGCGTAAGTCGTACGGTGGATCGCACATCGTCATGAGCTGTAAGCAGCTCCGTGGCGACTTGAACTACGCTTGGCCGACGGCCGAGATCGCCGTAATGGGCGGATCGGGCGCAGCCGAGGTGCTCTACGCCAAGGAACTGAAGGAGGCCGCCGATCCTGCTGCGCTGATGGCTGAGAAGGTGAACGAGTACAACAAGCTCTTCGCTAACCCCTACAACGCCGCACGTTATGGCTACATCGACGATGTGATCGAGCCGCGTAACACGCGCTTCCGCATCATCCGCGCCCTGCAACAGCTTCAGACCAAGAAGCTGACTAACCCGGCTAAGAAGCACGGAAATATCCCCTTGTAACCTCTTGTAGAACCAAAGCAACCGTTTGGTCTTATGAAAACAAAGGGAATGTTTTTGGCCATGGTACTGCTCGTTTGCAGCCTCGCTGCAAGCGGGCAGTCCGCTTCTTCTATCCGCCTGAACGAGGTGCTGGTCATCAACGTCGACAACTTCGTCGATGATTATGGATCAAGAAGCGGATGGATCGAACTCTTCAACAACTCGCCCGGAACGATCGACCTGAAGGGGTGTTACCTGACAAACGACGTCAACAACCCCCGCAAATACATGATCCCCAAAGGCGACGTCAAGACCAAGATCCCACCTCGCCAGCACGCACTATTCTGGGCCGATAACAAGGCTTCACGCGGAACATTTCATTTGAACTTTACGTTGGATCCCGAGCGTGAAAACACGATTTTCATCTTCGATTCTGACGGGAAAACGCTGATCGATAAAGTCACCGTCCCCGCTGGACAAAAGCCCGACGTGAGTTATGGCCTGACACTCGACGGGGGTGACACTTGGGCAACACTCGAAAAAGTAACCCCCGACACGAACAACAAAGTGTTGGACTCAAATGAAAAGATCGAGAACTTTCAGACGAACGACCCCTGGGGCATAGGCATGACCTTAACGGCAATGGCCGTCGTCTTTGCGGGGCTGATCGTACTCTACTTCCTCTTCAAACAAGTCGGACGCATCGCTATCCATGCCAGTCGTCGACGCTCCGAGAAGGCCGGTATGACTGGTGTCGCCGTTAAGAGCAGCGGACAGGAGTCGGGCGAAATCTTTGCCGCTATTGCATTGGCACTCTACGAAGTGTCTGAGGATACCCACGATATTGAGAGCACGGTGCTTACCATGAGCAAGGTGGCGCGTCGATACTCTCCGTGGAACTCTAAAATCTATGGATTAAGGAACCTCCCCGCGAGGCGATAACTCACAGGTTAGTCATCGCATCCGCGGTACACATACACCACTTTTATCATCCTCTCAAATGAAACAATTCAAGTATATCATCAATGGCAACGTCTACAACGTCTCCGTCAACCAAGTGGAGGACACCACGGCCGAGGTCGAAGTGAACGGCACCCCCTACAAGGTGAAGATGGATAAGCCAGCCAAGAAAGAATTTGTCACCATCAAGCGTCCTGCACAAGCACCCACCACAACCACAGGCGCACCCGTAGTCAACCGACACGCTGCCGAAACCTCGGCCGCTGCCCTCAAGTCGCCACTACCGGGCGTTATCCTGACCGTCGACTGTAAGGTGGGCGACACCGTCAAGCGTGGGCAAAAGCTCTTCGTGCTCGAAGCCATGAAGATGGAAAACATCATCCCCTCCGATCGTGACGGCCAAATCGTAGAGATCAAGGTTGGCAAGGGCGACTCCGTCCTGGAGGGCGCCGATCTGGTAATCATCAAATAATACAGCGGCACAATGCATGAGAATTTCTTGACATTCTTGGGAGAGAACATGCAGACGTTCCTCTCCTTCACCGGATTCGCCAACGCCACCTGGGGCCATATCATCATGCTCCTCGTTGGCTTGGTCTTCATCTTCCTGGCCATCAAGTACGAGTTCGAGCCGATGCTACTTATCCCCATCGGATTCGGCATTTTGATCGGCAATATCCCCTTCAAAGACGCCGGATTGCAGATCGGTATCTATGAGGAAGGCTCCGTGCTCAACATCCTCTACCAGGGCGTCAAGCAGGGCTGGTATCCGCCGCTCATCTTCCTCGGTATCGGGGCCATGACCGACTTCTCGGCGCTGATCTCCAACCCCAAGCTGATCCTCATCGGGGCCGCCGCACAGTTCGGCATCTTCGGCGCCTATATCGTCGCCTTACAGTTCGGTTTTGATCCCAGCCAGGCCGGTGCCATCGGTATCATCGGCGGAGCGGACGGCCCCACGGCCATCTTCCTCTCCTCTAAGCTCGCCCCTAACCTCATGGGCGCCATCGCCGTTTCGGCTTACTCCTATATGGCCCTCGTGCCCATTATCCAGCCTCCCTTCATGCGCCTCTTCACCACGAAGAAGGAGCGCGTGATCCGTATGAAGCCGCCCCGCGTGGTGTCGCAGACGGAGAAGATCGTCTTCCCCATCATCGGCCTCTTGCTGACGGCCTTCCTTGTACCCTCGGGGCTGCCCCTGCTCGGTATGCTCTTCTTCGGCAACCTGCTGAAGGAAAGTGGCGTCACCCGTCGCTTGGCTGAGGCGGCTCGCGGACCGATCATCGACATCGTCACCATCCTGCTCGGTGTCACCGTCGGAGCCTCCACGCAGGCTACGGAGTTCCTCCGCTTCCAGTCGGTGCAGATCTTCATCCTGGGCGCCTTCTCGTTTATGGTTGCCACCAGCGCCGGCGTACTCTTCGTGAAGTTCTTCAACCTCTTCCTCAAGGAGGGCAACAAGATCAACCCCCTGATCGGTAACGCTGGCGTGTCGGCCGTGCCTGACTCTGCGCGCATCTCGCAAAACCTCGGTCTGGAATACGATCCGGGCAACTATCTGCTCATGCACGCCATGGGTCCGAACGTAGCCGGAGTGATCGGATCGGCCGTGGCCGCAGGCGTACTGTTAGGCTTCCTCGGTGCGAGTTGAAAGGAGGCCATTTCTACGCGATCATAACCAGTCTTTGTTCATAGCATCTTGGGCTAAGAAGCTGTTTTGAATTAAACTCCTTGGGAGCCGGACGTTGACAAACGCCCGGCTCTTTTCATAGCCCATTTATCATCATCCCCCTAATCATTTCACACAAATGGCAACAAACATCCAATGCATCGGCGTCTTGACCTCTGGCGGTGACGCTCCGGGCATGAACGCCGCCATCCGGGCCGTCACCCGTACGGCTATCGCCAACGGCATCATCGTAAAAGGCATCTACCGCGGCTATCGCGGACTGATCACGAACGAGATCACCTCGCTCGAAACCCAAAGCGTCAGCAACATCATCCAGCGTGGTGGCACCATCCTCAAGACCGCCCGCTGCGACGAATTCCGTACCCCCGAGGGCCGACGTCAGGCCCACGACGTGATCGTCGAACACGGCATCGAAGCCCTCATCGTCATCGGTGGCGACGGCAGCCTGCATGGCGCTCGCGATTTCGCCCAGGAGCACAACTTCCCCATCATCGGCCTGCCCGGTACGATCGACAACGACCTCTCCGGCACCGACCTCACCATCGGTTACGATACGGCCCTGAACACCATCATGGAGTGCGTCGACAAGATCCGTGACACGGCCTCCTCGCACGAGCGACTCTTCTTCGTCGAGGTCATGGGACGCGACGCCGGCTTCCTCGCCCTCAACGGTGCCCTGGCCACCGGCTCCGAAGCCGCCATCATCCCCGAGATCTCGCTCGAGAAAGACCAGCTGGCCGAGATGATTGAGCAGGGTTTCCGCAAGTCGAAGAACAGCAGCATCGTGCTCGTGGCCGAAAGCGAGGTAACGGGTGGCGCCATGGGCGTGGCCGAACGCGTCAAGAAGGAGTATCCGCAGTTCGACGTCCGCGTCTCCATCCTTGGCCACCTGCAACGCGGTGGCTCCCCTTCGGCGCAAGACCGTATCCTGGCCACCCGCATGGGCGAAGCCGCCATCGAAGCCCTACTCGAGGGGCAGCGCAACGTCATGGTCGGCCTTCAGAACGACGAGCTTGTCCTCGTGCCCTTCGCCAAGGCCATCAAGAAGGATAAGCCCATCGATCGCCACCTGCTCGACGTCCTCCGCATCGTCTCCCGATAGCGCGTCCTCCCCCACCCCATCGACGACCGAACAATGAAGCACGTCCCGAACCTCCTTTCCGCCCTGCGCATTCTTCTCTCGCCCGTCCTCATAGCCACAGCCGATCGGCCCCCGCTACTGGCCGCCCTGATGCTGCTGGCCGGAGCTACCGACGCCGTCGACGGGATCATTGCGCGTCGCTTCGACTGTCAGACGCGGCTTGGCGCCCGCCTCGACTCGGTGGCCGACTGGACGTTCTTCCTCGCCCTGGGGTGGGTCTTCTGCACGCGCTACGAGTCCGTGGTGCGCTCCTGCCTGACGGAGCTCGTCGTGGTCCTTGCCCTGCGACTGGCTGCGATCGTCGTCGGGTGGCTGCGCTTCCGCCGACTGCTCTCCGTCCACACCCTTGGCAATAAGATCAGCGCCGTGATCGCCTTCGTCCTACTCGTGCGCATCGTCTGGTGCGGCCCCGTATCGGCGACAGCCCTGCGCATTGCACTCCTCTTCGCCGCCCTGACCGCCCTCGAAGAGCTGCTCATCATCGTCCGCAGTCGCACCCCCGACCCCAATCAGCGCAGCCTCTTCGGGAAACGCTAAAGACAAGAAGCGAAAAAGGCGAAGCCCCGCCGGCAGGAGATGCATCGTGCACCCCTCCCACCAGCAGGACTTCGCCTTTTTCGTCTTCCGCTTTTGCGCTTCACATTGCCTTTTCCGGCACACGCAGCGCCGATCTCAGTTGCTCCATGCGCTTCGGGCTCGGCTTCCTGATCCCGTAGAGATACTTCTCCAGTAGACTCTCATCTACGCCCATATGCTGGGCCACGTCTTGCACCTTCAGCCCGGGGAATCGCATAAACAGCATAGCCACCTCATTGTTAGGCTCCGGTTCTGCCACCTCATAGAAGCTCGAGATGTGAATATCCTCATCCATCTCCTTCCATCTGAGCGCCTGGCCCCGCATTTCGATGGTGTAGGCCTTGCGTTGCTCTTCCGTAGCCCTTTTCAGCCTCGGGAACGCCTCTAACGGCCTACTGTGCACCCTTCCCTGATCCGTGCGCACGAAGATGCGCCCATCTGCAAACCAAACTTCCTTGATTTTCTCCATGATTTATCTCTCCCTTCATTCATCGTGATACTTATACCAGACCTCTACGATCTCCTTCTTATACATCTCGGCCAGTTTCAGGGCGCGTTTCACGTCCTTCACCTTCATCCCATGATTGTAAACCAACTCAATTTTCGGCTCTATGGCAATTTTGATGTCATCGCCACCCTTTGTCACATGTACATGGATAGGCTTATGATCATCGGCGAAGAAGAAGAATCGCAGCCCGAAAATCTCGAATATCGTAGGCATATCATTCTCATTGTTATGGCTTCACAAAGGTAGAATTCCCCTCCTATCGACAGGATCACCCCCAAACGTCCCACGTTTTCCATTCCTCCGGCCCGTCTGACTCCCAAACGCCCCGCGTTTTCCATTCCTCCAGCCCGCTCCGCCCTCAAACAGGGCTCGTTTTCCATTCCCCCACCCCGCTCCGCCCCCAAACGGCCCACGTTTTCTATTCCCCCAGCCTATCTCACTCTCAAACGCCCCGCCTCTGCCATTCCCCCAGCCCGTCTGACTCCCAAACGGGGCCCGTCAGCCATTCCCCGGGCCCGTCGGGCAGTCATTCCGCGTGCAAATCGGCTTCTTTCGTACTGAAATCATATAATATGCAGTGCATATGTAATTCTCGTGCATTAGAAATCTACTTTATGCGTTGCAGATAAGATTCTTCTACTCCAAAAGTATAGCTTGTGCGTTGCATAAGATATATTCCCACCATAAAAGCCTAACAAGTGCGTCGCAGATAGGATCTTCCCGAGTTAAAAGCATAGCTTATGCGACGCAGATAGAATCTTCCTGAGTCGAAAGCATGCCTTATGCAGTGCATGAGATAGGCTTTTAATGTAGGAATATGCCTTATGCGACGCATCAGGTAGGCTTCTACACGGGGAATATACTATCTGCATTGCGGATGAATGGCTTTTATAGGATGAGATAGCCTTATGCAGTGCATAAGGCAGGCTTTCAGTGTGAGAGAAGCCGATTTGCAGGCGGAATGACGGCCCGACGGGCCCGGGGAATGGCTGACGGGCCCCGTTTGAGGGTGAGACGGGCTGGGGGAATGGCTGACGGGCCCCGTTTGAGGGTGAGACGGGCTGGAGGAATGGCTGACGGGCCCCGTTTGAGGGTGGGACAGGCTGGAGGAATGTCTGACGGGGTGTGTTTGGAAGTGATCGAGGGTAGAGGAATGGTGGACGTGGCCTGTTTGGAAGTGATCGAGGGTGGAGAAATGGTGGACGGGGGGCGTTTCGGATGGGCCGAGGGCGGGGAACGAGAGGCGTGGCAAGGGGCGGGAAGCGCTGATTTTGCGGGGCTTTCTGATTAGCCATACTTTTGTCTCACTTATAAGAAAGGAAGAAACCACTGTGGCAAAATCCGTCGAAACCCCCTTGATGAAGCAGTATTTTGGCATTAAGGCCAAGCATCCAGAGGCCATTCTGCTCTTTCGCGTGGGCGACTTCTATGAAATGTATGGGCAGGACGCTGTCGATGGGGCTGAGACGCTCGGCATTGTGCTGACGAAGCGCTCTAACGGCGCGGCGCAGGATGTGCCGATGGCGGGCTTCCCTTATCACGCGCTCGATGCCTACCTGCCGAAGCTGGTGAAATCGGGCTGGCGGGTGGCGGTATGCGACCAGCTGGAGGATCCGAAAATGGCCAAGAAACTGGTCAAGCGAGGGATCACGGAGCTGGTCACCCCCGGCGTTTCGATGGATGACAATGTGCTGGAACGGAGGGAGAATAACTTTCTGGCTGCGGTGCATTTTGGGAGGTCCAAATGCGGGGTGGCTTTTCTGGATATTTCGACGGGCGAGTTCCTCACGGCCGAGGGCACGGTGGAGACGGTGGACAAGTGGCTGGCGGACTTTGCGCCTAAGGAGGTGCTGGTCTGCCACGGTCTGCGCGACCGCTTCGGATGCACCTTCGGGCCCGTGGGCAGTGTGTTCGAGATGGAGGATTGGGTCTTCATGCCCGACACGGCCCGCGATCGGCTCCAGCGCCACTTCGAGACGGTCGGGCTGAAAGGCTTCGGCGTCGAGGATCTGGAGGACGGCATCGTGGCCGCAGGCGCCATCCTCGTTTATTTGGATCGCACGAAGCACACGCAGGTGGGACACATCACGTCGCTCCTGCGCATCGAGGAGGAGGGTTACGTCAGGCTCGACAAATTCACCGTCCACAGCCTTGAGCTTGTGCGATCGATGAGCGAAGGCGGCCGCTCCCTTCTGGAAACGATCGACGAGACCACCTCGCCCATGGGCGCACGACTGCTGAAGCGCTGGCTGCTCTTTCCACTCCGCGACGAGGCCGAGATCAGTCGCCGACAGGACGCCGTGGCCTTGCTTGCGGGCGACGCCTTGCTGCGTGAGGCACTGATCGGGCAGCTGGCCGAAGTGGGCGACGTGGAGCGGATCATTTCCAAGGTGGCCGTGGGGCGGGTCTCGCCGCGTGAGGTGGTGCAGCTCAAGCGTGCCCTGGAAGCCATCGGACGGATACGCATGCGCTCGATGGCGTCGGATAACGCGGTGCTTCGGGCTTGGGGTGAGGCACTCGATCCCTGTTCGGAGATGAGCGAACGCATCGGACGCGAGTTGGTCAGTGAGCCACCCGTCACGATAGCCAAAGGAGGGCTTATCGCCGAGGGGGTAAGCCAGGAGCTTGACGAGCTGCGCCAGCTGGCCTATTCGGGCAAGGACTATCTGACGAAGGTGCAGCAGCGCGAAAGTGAGCGGACGGGCATCCCGAGCCTCAAGATCGCCTTCAACAACGTGTTCGGATACTATATCGAGGTCCGCAATGCGCACAAAGACAAGGTGCCCACGGAGTGGATCCGCAAGCAGACCCTGGTCAATGCCGAGCGATACATCACGGAGGAGCTGAAGGAATACGAGGAGAAGATCCTCGGCGCCGAAGAGCGTATCGTGGCCTTGGAAGCGGAGCTGTTCAACCGTCTGACGGCCGATCTGACGCAGCTCGTCCGCCCCATCCAGCGTGACGCGCAAATCGTGGCCCAGCTGGACTGCGTCGTCTCCTTCGCCCGCACGGCCTCCAGCCAGCGTTATGTGCGGCCGGTGGTAGACGACTCCGATGTGATCGACATTCGAGGTGGCCGTCACCCCGTCATCGAGCGACAACTGCCCTCGGACGAGCCTTATGTGGCCAACGACGTCTATCTCGATCGTCGTGAACAGCAGATCCTCATCATCACCGGGCCAAACATGGCCGGTAAGTCGGCGCTGCTTCGCCAGACGGCCCTCATCGCTCTGCTGGCCCAAGTGGGCAGCTTCGTGCCCGCCGAGAGCGCGCGTATCGGTTGGGTGGATAAGATCT
>ERZ772874.291-NODE-291-length-27201-cov-17.461210_pt1 | contig 27201 bp, 18 predicted proteins | sample MGYA00580586_ERZ772874 | MGnify/ENA primary metagenome ERZ772874 (study PRJEB29015, sample SAMEA2737952) | human oral metagenome | biome: human oral; feature: human-associated habitat; material: dental | place: China | collected 2154 ... | reverse complement strand
TCCTTGTTTTTCTCCTTCTGGCTCTATGCTTCTGGCTCTTCCGTCGCTACCAAGATGCCCAAGGAGCGAGCCTAGCCTACACACAGGCTGAGACCCAACTTACAGAAACTCGTAGTCAGCTCCAGCGCCTCGAGGCGACCCATGCACAGCTTCAAGGCTCCCTACAGCAAGCCGAGCAGGCTCTCGCCCGTACCGAGACGCGACTCGTACTCCTCGAGGAGGAGAAACAGAAGCTCCTGCAGGAGAAAGCTAGCATCACCGAGGAGCTCAAGGAGAGCTTCCGCAATGTCGCCTCAGACATCCTGCGTGAGCGAAGCGAAGATCTGGACAAGCGAGCCCGTGAAACCCTCTCGCCTCTCAGAGAAGACCTACGCCGCTTTGGGGAACAAGTGGAGAAGACTTATCATGAAGAGTCCCGAGAGCGCTTCTCACTAAAAGACTCCATTGAGCGTCTCGTACAGCGAAGCCAAGAGGTAAGCACCGAGACGACCAATCTCACCCGAGCTCTACGTGGAGATAGTAAGGTACAGGGAGACTGGGGAGAGCTCATCCTAGAGCGTATCCTCCAGCAGAGTGGGCTCATCCGTGGTGAGCACTATTTCGTCCAAGAGACCCTACGTGATGAACAAGGTGCTATCATCACGACCGAAGAGAATCGTGGAGGTCTACGCCCTGATGTCATCGTTCGCTACCCCAATCGAGGAGCGGTCGTCATCGATAGCAAGGTCAGCTTAACCGCCTATGCACGCTATGTAGCGACAGAAACAGAAGCCGAGCAAGCCCTTGCCCTCCGTGAACATATCGCTAGTCTACGCAAGCATATCACAGAGCTCTCCCTCAAGCACTACGAAGACTACGCCATCGGTTCACCCAACTTCGTGATGCTCTTCATCCCCAACGAACCCGCCTACACACTCGCACTCAGCCATGAGCCGACCCTTTGGGAAGAGGCCTATGCAAAGAATGTCGTCCTCATCAACGGTACTAATCTCATCGCAGCTCTACGTATGGCGCAGGATATGTGGCAGAGAGATCGACAACAGAAGAGCGTAGAATCCATCGTGGACGAAGCAGGCAAGCTGTACGACAAGTTCGTCCTCTTCGCAGAGTCCTTCCTCAAGATTGAGTCCAAGCTCCAAGAGGCTTCGGAAGCCTTCTCCACTGCTCGAGGTCAGCTGTCTCAGGGTAGAGGGAATATCTTGGCTCGCCTAGAAAAGCTCGACCAACTCGGGGCTAAACACAAGAAGTTTTTACCTAAGGCGCTATCACCCGATCAAGAAGAGGAGGAAGAGGGGCTTGAATAAGTTCGCTCAGAACACCCTCTATTCTCCATCACAAAGACCTCCCAAGTCAGCATATGAGCTGACTTGGGAGGTCTTGTCTATTTGGGAAGTACTTCCTCCTCTTTCCTCTTACGATCCACCCCGTGTATTCGTCGCTCTCATCCATTAAAACCCAGACAGTAACCCTCGATGCCAAGGCATCCTTGGCCCATAAGGGAATATCCCGATGAGGTCATTCCTTATTACTCCAGCTTCTTATTACTGATGAAGGTTTATTTCGTTACTAATAACCCTCCCATTGATTACTAATAATCGCACCGAGTCGTTAGTAATGAAATCCTCCCTCATAGCAGATACACCTCCAGCGGAGATTGTATGCTGTCAAACAAAAGTGCACTGCTAGGGATCCCGATTAGTTGGTGCATTGGGGTTTAACTTTAGAGTCTACAACAGAGAAAAAGGAGGAGATTATTCGGCTTGTTAAATCTTCGGAAATCAGTATTAGCGAGACTTTAGGCTACTTGGGTATTCCTAAACACAGCTTCTATAAGGGCTACCAGAAGTAGGCGACCAATGAATACAAACATCATAACACTGAAGACTGAAGTGCAACATAAAATATATCCACGGGAAACCATTACACCCACAAACGCAAGGGAAGATCGAACGCTATCACCGATCTATGAAACGGGGCATCAAATTGCAGCATTACTTTGCCCCCTCAGAACTCGAAGAGGCTATCGATGAATGGGTTCAATACTAGAATGAGCAACGCTATCACAAGTTGCTGGGCAACCTAAATATATCTGGGCAGGTAGGAACAAATCCTCAACATAAGGGAACAGCTGACAAGAGACTCTCTAAATCAACGATATCAAGTAAACAAATTGGATCTACAAAGCAACATTTCACTACCTTTGTGGCAGTGCACTTTTGTTTAACAACATACATGAACCTCACCACTCAAAAAATTGTGGCATCGGCTCACCAATTATGTTCTAAGAATTAATACTATTATGATAATATGATAACAACATCTATCAGCAATATTCAAAGCTCTCTTGAAAGTTTGCAGGAGAACTTACCTGCTTTCCGGAAGCTCCTTCTTAAAGATAACCATGCTGCAAGTCTGGATACTGGGCAATGGGGATATGAAAAGGAGTATACTCCCCATGGTTTAGTTGGTGATATTCAAAACATCATCACAGACCTTACCTGCTTGGTTGGGAACCCAGAATCCTTCATCCGCTTTTCAACCTATGAGGATAGAAGCAGTATACTAAACAGTGAAATTTACTAGAAGATTACTCCTACAAGAAGACTCTTGCTAAATCGATGGTAGCATTCTCTGAGGAACTCCGGGAAAAGGATTCTGAGAGATACAGAGAATACCTGTCTAAGGTATTAAATGAAATTCTTCAAGATCCACTTCGTCATAGAGTAGACCCTAATTTGAAGGATAAATCTCAGTCCAATCTCAGTGAGGATGTCCTAAAGCTCACAGAACGCATCTTCTCTCTTATTCCAAAGAAGGTAATAGAGTAAAACATTCTATACCAAATCAACAGATAAAATAATGCATATCCAAAAAGTACACATCGTAGGTTTTCGTTGTTTCAAAGATATTACAATTGAGTTCAATGAGAACAAGAATATCATTGTAGGGTCCAATGGAACAGGAAAGTCCACTATTCTTGATGCAATACATATGTGCTTGAAAGGCATACACAGAGGGTTACCGATAAATACAACCCTTTCCCCTTTCTTATTTAATCAAGACAATGTAAAAGCATACTTGAATGCTTGTCACGAAGGAAATGCACGCGTCGATTTGTTACCACGAATAACAATTGAGATATTTCTTGCGGGGAAATCAGAAGACTCATCTTTATTAGCATCATGTGAGGGCGACAATAATACGACAAGGGAGGGAGCTAGTGGGATTCGCTTAGACATCACATTTAACGAGGAGTTCCAAGATGAGTATGCTATCCTTGCCAAAAATCCTAACGAAATAAAGTCTATCCCTATTGAATACTATCACTGTGTTCGGCAAACTTTTGCGAGAAAAAATATAACATCCCGCTCCATACCCATTTGTTCACAGTTAGTGGACAGTTCTGCTATCGTTAATCATCGTAGCACAATTGATGTCTATCTAAACCGTATAATCAATGATAGACTTGATACAAAAGATCGAGTAACCCTATCAGGTGCCTTCCGCCAAATGAAAGAGTCTTTCTCAAGAAATGATGCTTTGACAGGGATTCTTGATAAGATAGAAACTACAGAAAAAAACTTATCCTTGGCTATAGATCCTTCTGTAAGCACCAATTGGGAAAGTCTTCTAATTGCAAAAGTCAATGCTATTCCCTTTCATTATATTGGGAAAGGGGAGCAATGTATGACCAAAACTCATCTTGTCCTAGAATCTCAGAACACAATCGATCGTGTCTTGCTATTAGAAGAACCTGAAAACCATTTGAGCTATAATAGTCTGCACACATTTATATCTCAAATAGAGGAGAAGAATGCGTCTAGCCAGATTATTATGACAACTCATAGCAGTATGGTCTGTAACAAGCTTGACCTTGGAAATCTCATCCTTCTTGGTTTAAGTGAAACACCGACCTATTTCAAGGAGCTTGATGAGGACACTCGTTCCTTTTTTCAAAAGGTATCGGGGTTTGACACCCTGCGTATCGTCGTATCACCAAAGTCCATCCTCGTAGAAGGTCCATCAGATGAGTTGATTGTACAAAAAGCTTATTATCTAACACATCAGCGAATGCCCCTCGAAGACAACGTGGATATAATCTCTGTCTCTGGTCTTAGTTTCAAGCGGTATGTTTCGCTTGTACAAACCTTGAACAACAGAATAGCCGTTGTTACAGATAATGATGGAAAATCAGAGGAAAAGGAAGCATGGTATCAAAAATATCAAACAGAGAATATACAATTTTTCTTCTCGTCTAACAACTCTGCTAATACTCTTGAAAATCAAATCATTACTGCGAACAAAGAGAATATCTCTACACTGAATAATATAGTTGTCAAATCAAAGAAAAATCTTTCAGAGGAGCAACTCGAACTATATATGAAAGAGCACAAGACTGATTGTGCATTGGCGATCTTTAATTCGGATGATGTGATAACTATGCCCGATTATATTATAAAAGCTGTCCAATGGATAAAAACAGGCTCTTTATAGCCGCTGCTGGTGCAGGTAAAACAACTATGATCGTAAGGGAAGCCCTGCGTAGACAAGAAGGTACTCTGCTTCTTACCTTTACAGAAGTCAATCGAGACGAAATTGCTAAAAAGGTAATCGAGGAGAAAGGCTACATCCCTTCAAACCTAACCATTATGACTTGGTTCTCTTTCCTCATCCAACATGGGATAAAACCTTATCAGGCTAGTTATCACCCTCTCTTTGAGAATACGAATTTCAATGGGCTCATTCTTTGCAAGACAGGTCACGAGGGAAAAATAAAAAGAGTTATACAGAAAAAGGAAGTATGGAGTCCTATGTCAGAGAAAGAGAATCCATTAGAACATTATTCAAGTAAAGATGGACGATTATATTCAGATAGGCTCCCCAAACTCGTTGTTAAAATAGGCAAGACAAGCAAAAAGAGAAGCTATAAAAGAATCTCAGCATTATTTCCTCATATTTACATTGATGAAGTTCAAGATTTATCTGGCTATGACCTTGAAATAGTGAAGGCTCTATTTGCCACAACATCGACCGTTACTCTTGTGGGAGATCCTAGACAATATGTCTTTTCTACACATAGAGAGGCAAAATACAAGCAATATAAAGATGGGAATATTCGAGGGTTTATAGAGAGTGAGTGCTCTAAAGGAAAAGAAAAGTGTACAATCGATGATACCACGCTTAGCATCTCTCATCGTAATAGTCACTTGATTTGCAACTTCTCTTCATTGATTTATAAAGGAGACTATGTAGCTGTGCATCCTTGCACTTGTCCAGAATGCGAAGACTTACGCAGAGATAGCGAAATCAGAGCTATTACTAGGAATGAGGCCGAAAGACTCCTATTACAAAACAATAGGATTGTACAATTGAGATATGACAAAACAACTATCCCTTTATCTTTAAGGCATAGAGTTCTAAATATGGGAGTTTCAAAGGGGTTAACTTTCGATACTATCATTGTATACCCTACAACAGACATGAAAAACTGGCTGAAGGACTCTACATATCAACTAAAACAAACGACTAAAGCAAAGTTATATATTGCTATCACAAGAGCACGAAGAAATGTTTACTTTGTTTTTAATGAAAAGGATGTTTTACCTAATTTATTTCAAAATAATGCTTCTACTCTTTAATCAACTCTTTTAACTTTGGGTCATTCTTCATCCTTCCAATCTCGCTAGCGACAAGGATTAAAATATCCAGCTTTACACACTTGTAATTGGCTTCGATAGTCTCTTTGATATTATTGGAGCCAACTTCGTTTGTGAATTCAGCGATGATGGGAATGGGCTGATATACCTTTGTCTCAGCAGAACCCTTGGCGAGTTCACCACAATCTCTGCGTGGAAGATTTTCTGCTCGATACGCTCGTTAAAGTTGTCAGAGGTTACTCCTACAAACATGCCTTGCGTGAAGTTAGAGATGTTGGAAGCTAGGATAAGACTGTCGAGCTGTGTGGAGATAGAAGTAGACTTGTCGTTGCGATTGATGGTTATCGACTGCCCTTGCTGAAGCACTTTTCCGAAGCGTTCGCTGAGGGTCTTCGCAGTTTCGCCTACAACCTACCTCGGAAATGCATTTCCCACGGTATTTTGAATAATGTTGTTTTCTTTATCACCATAGTCTCGAGTGAGCTGGGAGAAGTTTTGACAGTCAAGACAAACAGCCTCCTTGCTATTTCAGCCTGTAGCAATGAGGTTGCCCAAGCCACGGAAATAGATGGTTGGTAATTCATCAATAAGCACTGAACTTTTGAGTTACTTATTTTTATTGATGAGCTTCACGATGTGCGAATTAGACAAGCCAAGAGCAATAGAGCAATAGAGTAAATGCGTATGTTGTCAAACAAAAGTGAAATGCTACAAGCATAGTGAAATGCTGCTTTGTTAATTGTACCCCTCGAATAATTTCCTCTTTTTCTCTGTTGCATACTCTAAAGTTAAACCACATGCGCCAACTAATCGGGATCCCGAGCTGTGCACTATTGTTTGACAACATACAAGAGGAAATGAAAGCCATACGTTATTCGACGAAATAGTCTTATCTTTACGTAGTTCATTACATATCTAACCGCATAATAGAAATTAAGACTATGGCTAAGTGTTCGAATGGCAACTTCCTCCTCGGTCTATTCGTCGGGCTCGCTGGAGGTGCCGCAGCAGCGTATTTCTCTGATCGTCGCAAGCGTGAAGTATTCTCTGACAATGTCTCTAGTGCCGTCGAGCGCACTCGTGATAGCATCGTCGAAGGCTACTATGAAGCTAAGGAGCGCTACCAGCGCTACCGTAATAAGCTCACAGACGAAGCACAAGATCTTCTCGACGAAATCGACGAAGCAAACGATTAGTCTTCCCTAAACCCGAAGACTCGCAGTAAAAAGAGGCGAGCACACGGCTTCGCTTAGCACAGCGTCGTGTGTTCGCCTCTTCTGCTCTATCCATTCATCCCTATGCCTTCACCTATGCGATCCTCCAAGTCTACAGCTAGTCTCCTCGATCCACTACTTCGCCAGCTCACGGCACTCTTTCGCCAGCGACTAGATATCTCGATCCTCACGCTCGGTAGTATAGCATCTCGTGGGGCATCATCTCTACTCTTTTGGGGTCTTTTTGCCCTGGTGAGCTTCTTTATTCTACTCTTCCTCAACATCGCTTTGGCCTTTGCCTTGGCGAGCTGGAGTGAGAGCTCTCCCGCCTTGGGCTTCCTCTATCTAAGCGCTATCTACGCAGGGGTGCTGATCTTACTCCTAATCATCCGTCCCTGGCTCTCCCGCCAAGTGCGTAATGTCATCGCTCGAAAGACTATCCTCCGAGCGAAGCATATCAATCAGCGTCTCGATCTCATCCCTTACTTCCGACATCAGCGCTACCAGAGTGCTCTGCGCTCGATCCATGAAGGGGGATCGTACGTCCTCCTCGAGCAAGCACGCTATCAGACTCTACTACTTCAAGACAAGACTTGGCCAGAGTTTATCCATACCCTTAGCTATGCCAGCCGTCATCGCCATGCGATCATCTCGGGCTATCTACGTAACGAAGCCCTAGCTAAGGTAGCAGACATTCCTATCCTAGGCGGACTCTTACATCGTCTGGGCTATAACCCTCACCCATCGCACTCACAGCGCTCGAGCTCTCAGAGTCGACTAGAGAATGCGAGCTCCTGGGTCGTCAAGGCTACTCCCCTACTACTCTTGCTTTGGGAAGTCCTTCGTCCCTCTCTCACGAGCCTAGCCATCGGTAAGACACAGAGCTTACTCGCAGGATTACTCTTCCGTCGTGGTAGACGGAAGAGCTAGTCTATCCTCCTTTCCCCCTTCCCCTACTTCACTACACTTACTTTCCCTCCCATGACCTCACGTACGATCGTCGGTATCGGCGAGATCCTTTGGGATATCTTCCCCGACCGCAAAGCCCTCGGCGGAGCGCCTACCAACTTCGCCTATCACTGCCAGCAACTCGGCCATCAAGCCTATTCCGTCAGTGCTATCGGACGGGATGCTTTGGGGCAAGAGATCGAAGAGCTTCTGAAGACACTTCCTCTGAATACCTTACTTCAGCATAACGATTACCCAACGGGTACCGTCTCGGTGACGCTGAATGCGAAAGGGAGTCCTAGCTATAAGATCAATGAACAGGTTGCCTGGGATGCGATCGAGTTTACCCCCGAGCTAGAAGCCTTGGCTAAGCGTACCGATGCCGCTTGTTTTGGCTCACTCGCTCAACGCTCTCCTATCTCTCGGCGCACCATAGGGCACTTCCTCGCTGCTATGCCTGCAGGGAGTGTCAAGGTCTTTGACGTCAATCTTCGTCTGGACTATTATACCCGAGAGATCATCGAAAACTCCCTAGAGCAAGCGACGATCCTTAAGCTCAATGACGAAGAGATCATTACCGTGGGCGAACTACTCGGCGTCAAGGGAACGATGGCAGACATTGCTCGTCAGCTCACCTCGCACTACAAGCTAGAGGCACTGATCTTGACACGTGGAGCGAAAGGCTGCCATGTCTTCCTACCTGGTGGGAGTGTCTTCTATCCCTCAGCACATATTGAGATCGCTGATACTGTCGGAGCAGGCGATTCCTTTACGGCAGGCTTCATCTCCGCTCTGCTTGCAGGGAAGAATACCCTAGAGAGCATGGCTCTAGCGACACGTGTAGCAGCTCACGTATGCCAGCACCATGGTGCGATGCCACAGCATCCCCAGCACTTCAAGCGTTACCTTGAGGCTGAGTTAGATACTCTTGCCTAGATAAAGCGAGCCTGGCCATCTCTCCCGAGATAGCCAGGCTCTTCGATTTATCACTTAAACGGTTTACTATTTACAAGAGTCTATACTGCCAAAGCTTTATCACTCTCACAACTGCAAAGGTAGAGCATAAGCTGAGGGGCTGCAATACCTACTTCTTATGATTATTTGCCTTCGCTCTACCTAAGATATAGGATTGTGAAGGCCTAAAGAAAGGTTTACCTTTGCTCTATATTACCACTTCACCCCCGAGGTGAAGCCTTTTTAGCTTATTACATCCAGATCAATGAACTCCTTCCGCTACCTCCAAGGTCATACTTTTACTTCTCCCTTCACGGCAAGTGCTCGCATGAGCGACATCATCCTTAGCAGTGCCGTAGCCCTTCAGATAATTTCCCGCTTTGGGATACCCTTGGGATTCGGCGACAAGAGTATCGGTCAGGTCTGCGAAGAGCATGGTGTCGATACCGCGACCCTGCTACTCCTGCTGAACTGCTCCATTATCGATAACTATGAGCCACGTGAGGAGCAGATCGCCTCTGTGCATCTAGATAGCCTACTGAAGTACCTAACGAACTCACACTCCTACTTCCTAGACTTCCGCCTCCCGCTGATCCGACAGCGACTCCTTGCCGCGATGTCCAATTGCCCCCAGGATCTGATGTACGTCATACGTCGCTTCTTCGACGAATATGCCGAGGAGGTACGTAAACACATGAGCTACGAAGACCGTATCGTCTTCCCCTACGCTCGTAAGCTCATGGCAGGACAGCCAGATCCACACTACAATATCGGGATCTTCATCAAGCGTCATGATCAGATCGAGCTCAAGATCACCGAGCTAAAGAACCTCCTCATCAAGTACTACACCGCTCCTACGAGCTACGAGATCACGTCTGTCCTACACGACATCTTTAGCGTGGAGGTCGATCTCTCCGGCCATAACTATATCGAAGACTCGATCTTCACTCCACTCATTGAGTACCTAGAGAAGAAGCTCAGCTAGCCCACCTAAGCCTCCCACTATCCTATGGTAAGTCAAATCAAGATCGCTATCGCTGAGCCTGCCCCTATTGTACGTGCCGGCATCGAGGCTCAGCTACGCAAGCTACTGCACCATAAGGCGCAGGTGATCTATCTCCTCGATGACACTCGACGAGATTGGCTGGAGGTTGCCTCGGTGATCTCCGCAGACATCTTCCTCATCAATCCCCTGCTCACTGGACCTAATCCACGCACACTCCTACCCCATCTCCCCGAGCAGACGAAGCTTGTCGCCTTTAGCTATACACCTACCGATCCACTCCTAGTGAAGGAATTCGACGGGGTGATACACCTGACGGACGGTGTCCTTCAGATTTCGGAGCTGATCGATCGGCTCCTTCAGAACGAAAGCCAGGCTCCTGAAGTCAGTCAAGACTCACAGACGCTCACGCCACGAGAGCGGGAAATCATCATTTGCGTCGTCAAGGGGATGACAAACAAGGAGATCGCTGGCCGCCTCTACCTATCTACGCACACGGTAATCACGCACCGAAGGAACATCACCAAGAAGCTCCAGATCCACAGCTCTAGTGGTCTAACGATCTACGCTATTATGAATAAGCTAGTAGAGCTTGACGAGATCAAGCAAGACCTCTAGCCTGCTCACCGACATACCTCAAACAGCTCGCCCCAAGAGACCTCGTGTCATCTTGGGGCGAGCTGTATTTTCATCAAGCAGAGGTATGTCTTTAGGCGAAGGAAGGTAAAGCTCTACTTCGACAAAGCATAACCTTTGCTCCCACAAAGCACGACCTTTGTAGACAAGGAAGTCTATAATAAAGCCCAGCCCAGGGAGTCATTCGACTCCTTGGGCTGGGCATCTGGCAGGAGAGCTAGGCTACTCTTGCCTCTTTAAGCTAGCTCTTCTTGATCCGATCGGTGATGGCTTGGATCAGTTCGTCCAGAGGCATTCCACTACGTTCGCTCATCATCGCCACCGTAGCCTTAGGGATCATGATCCGAGCGAGCGGTGTCGATAGCATCTTAAAGGCAGGGTTAATCTGCGTAAGCTCTGCCTTGAGCTGGGGATACTTCGCTAGCAGATCCTTCAGACGAGTACCTGGCGTTAGAGGGAGTAGGTCTCCTTCAGGGGCGGGGCTAAGCTCGGGAGCTCCTTCGGGCTGAGGGGTAGGAGCGGACAGAGGAGCTTCCATAGGCTTATCCTTAGTCACTGCTTGATTACTCTTATCCCAAGAGAGGAGGGTACGAGAGCCTTCCAGACTACGAATGCGGGTACAGTCCTGCATCATCTCGAGGACTCCTCGGAAGCGACCCTGCTCATCTCTGACAGCTACATAGTAGATGTAGATAAACAGGCCAGGCTTATTGATCCAGAAGTCTACCGTATCCTGCTCGCCAGAGCGGAATTTCTCGATAATTTCCTCGACCAAATGCACGCTGGTGCGTGGGTGACAGTTCTTGACGTCACGGCCGATCACGTTACGACTACGAGGGAAGACCCGATGATCCGTATCGGTATAGAAGCGGACGATCTCCTTTTCATCCACGTAAGAGAAGTCTACGGGCATATGTTTGTAGACCAAGTTGATTTCTTCCAAGGTCAATTTACCCGTAGTCACCTCAAGTAGCTGATCGGGAGTCGTAGCTCCACCGAAGCCATACTTGCCTAAAAGACCAGCAAGCTCGCCGGCAAAGCCAGCCATCGCCGTCTTAGGAGCACCTTCCTCGGAGGGATTCACCTCAGAGGTTGCTTCCCCGACCTGGATCCATGCAAATCCGATCTCACGATCACCGAGCTTCATCTCCTCAAACTCCTTCGGCTGGATCATAGCCAAGGACGTAGGATAGAGGACCGTCTCTTCCTTCTGCATCAGATCGAGTACGTCTGCGACGATGGTCTTCTGCATAGCGATGAACTCCTCCTCACGATCCTCCTCTAGGAGGTGGCGTGCATCTCGGATCTCGTCACGTATGAAGTCATCCAAAAGCCACATGGTGGTCGTCGGACGATCAAAACCTTTGCGCTCTAAGACGGGGTAAAGCTGATTTTGCTTACGTGAGAGGTGCGTGCGGAACTGCTGGAGCTGATCGTAGAGTCCATACCACTCGTTCTTAATGACGGGGTAAGGCGCCAGACGCTCTACCTCCTTGAGCAAGCCACGCATATGATCATTCTCCCGGATGTAGCACATGATCGGATGATCGGCAGGTAGATCAGGACGGCTTGTATCCATGACCTCTTCGAAGAGCTCCATCATCTGCTGGATATTCTCCTTCCGACACTCGTCATCGTCAAGCGTCTTGAGTTCCTGCTCTGCGAGGGCGATCTCGTAGGGACGGAGGGTCGTGACCTTTTCCTTTAGCAAGGCTCTTGCTTCGGCTAGGGTCAATTTCTTCTCCATGTAGCGCTCCTTGATCGAGAGGACATGGCGAAGCTTCTCGAGATCTACCTCGGGAAGGTGACTTTGCATCTTATTCATAGGGGGGAGGGTATGTTAGCGCTTGATGAGATAGACGAAGAACTCGCTATCAACGAGTGCCTCGATACTGATCGTGGGCTCTCCTGGGAAGCTGAGGACACTACCTGGGGTGAGGTGATGCTCTTCTTGACCATCGAGGATGGTCTTGACTTCTCCACGGACAAGCGTGAAGTAGACGTCCACACCAGGGTGATCGTGAGCGGGGACGCTCTTGCCCTGAGGAAGAGAGACATGGACGAGATTGAGACGTTCGGTGCTGTGAACGTTGCCAAAAGCAGAGATTTCGTTAGCGATCATAGGGATGTCACATGATATGAATTACGAATAGCGATGAGAAGCCTACTATGAGACGATAGACTTTCATCTACATAACTCCGTTTTTATGTTTTTCGTTCAAATTAGGCACATAATAGATACAAAAGCGAGTCTCCATCCCTTCCGGATGAAGACTCGCTCATTAGATAGGGAGTAGGTTATAGTCCCTAGAAGTTGTAAGCTAGGCCTAGACCAAGAACCTCACGGAACTGTACCTTAGCACCACGTGTCATCCCGCTACCATCAATAGTTTTGATGTTGTCATCATAAACCAAGTTGGTCGTTAGGGTCGTCGTAAGGAACTTATTGATCTTGAATGCAAGCATCATATCCCAGTTGACGTCGATATTACCGAAGTTCTTATCGTAGGAAGTGAAGAGGGTTAGCTTCGTCACCAAGCTGATGTTCTCAGCGAGCTTGCGCTTGTAGTTAGCGACAGCCAAGGCACCAATTTCAGCAAGCACCTTCTTCCCAGGCTTGACACCGAAAGCTCCCGCATCAGAGAGCTTCTTGTCTAGGACGAAGGTCATCTTCCCCGTAGCTGGCGAAAGCAGGACGGAGAGATCGTCATTAGGCTTGTAGTCTGCCCCGATAGCTAGGGTTAGGTAGCCAGGAGATACGATGTTGGAGATGTACTTGTCAGCGTTCCCTGGGACATTGGGGTTCGTCGAAGCGTCATAGCCACGGGCAAACTGTGTCAAGAAGTCTCCAAGAGCTGAGACACTCCAGTGCTTGCTCACCTGACGGCCGATCTTCGTGCTGAAGTTCAGCTTATCGACGCTCTTGAGCCACTTATTCGTAGAGGTGAAAGTCTTACCGAAATCCGTCACCAAGGCATTATCCCAGCTCCACTTATCCTTCTTGTAGTTAGCCGAAGCGTTGAGGTAAAGGTTCCAAGAGACCGAGTTTTCTCCCCCCGCAGCCCAGTTTGTCAGCGAGGTTTGAGAGAGATTAAGCCCAGATACACCGCTGAACTTCCAGAGAGGGGCAGGAGCGGCCGCCTCGGGAGTAGCATCTTGGGCAAAGCTAGCCATGCCGGAGCAAAGGGCTAGAGCCAGCGTAAAGAGTAGCTTCTTCATCTTGTTTTTGTTGAATTGGTTGTTCTAGTTTGATAAAATCCTGCGCAAAAATACACATTTATACACATAGATTCTAACAGACAGCTCACCTTTTCTCCTAGGGAAGGCCTACCGATAGAGCCTATGCCCTCTTCCCAAGGAGAGGCTGAGACAAGAGCAAAGAAGCCGAGCAGAATGGCTCATCCGCGGAAGGGATCTGCCCTTACTGAGTCGAAGACTTACCTTCGGCGAAAATAAGGTATAGCTTAGTTCTTCTAAAGATATAGGTCTGCTCAGGACAAGGTATATCTTCCGCCTTCCTCAAGCTCTCCATCCGAACGAATACCCCATCTTCCCACCTCCGAGATCTTACACTTTCCTTCGCTGACTGCTAAGGGAGTTTTCTTCGATAGCCACCCGATTCTCATCTATAATAGGTAGGATAACGCAGAGACAAAAAGGACTTGTATAGGGGCTCCCTCTAGCTCTAGCCAACTGCTCCCAGAGCCTATGCCCCGCTAAGCACGTGGTAATTACGGAAAAATCGGCTATTTTTGTGCCTTGTATAGTATGCTCCACACCCAAGTGAAACAAGCTTATAATTAATAGATACAACCACGATGCAAAACAAAGGATTTGTGACCTTCGTCACAGTGAGCTTGGCTTTGATCTGTGCGTTCTACCTTTCCTTCTCTTTCGTTACACGTCACTACGACAATAAGGCAGAGAAGATGGGTGAAGTCGCAGGCAAGGCTTATCTCGACTCCATGGCCAACGAGAAGGTGTTCCTAGGCTACACCCTCAAGGAGGCTCGTAAGCAACAGATCGGCCTCGGTCTTGACCTCAAGGGAGGTATGAATGTCATCCTCAAGCTGAATGCCGGTGACCTCCTCAAGTCACTCGCTGGTGACACCCAAGACCCTAACTTCCTCAAGGCAATCCAGCTTGCTTCGAAGAGTAACTCTGAGGGCAACTATATCGATCAGTTTGTCAGCGAATACAAGAAGCTATCCCCTGGCATTAATCTCGCTGTCGTCTTCGGCTCTGGAGACCTACGTGAGCAGATCAATCCCTCTACGAGCGAAGCACAGGTCATCAATATCCTTAAGGAGAAGTATAATAGCGCCGTCGAAGCGTCCTTCAATGTCTTGAGTACGCGTATCGACCGTTTCGGCGTCGTCGCTCCTAACCTTCAGCGCCTAGAGGGACAGGGTCGTATCCTCGTAGAGCTCCCTGGTGTCAAGGATCCCGAGCGTGTCCGTGAGCTTCTACAGCGCAGTGCTAACCTACAGTTCTGGCGTACCTACACCTTCGACGAGGTAGCGAACGACCTCGTAGGGCTCAATGACCGACTATTGGCACTAGGTAGCATGCCCGCACCTCAGCCCGTAGCCGCAGAAGCTCCCGCAGCTAGCTCCGACAGCCTCTCCGCTGACAGCACGACCGCAGTAGCAGTCGCTCAGCCAGCTAAGGGTCTCCAAGTAGATACGCTCGCCAAGTACCTCCAGCTCGGTGGTCGTGGCGGTGCTACCGTAGGGCTTGCTCAGGACCGTGACCGCAATAAGATCGACTCACTCCTTGCCCTAGCTACGGAATACCACCTACTCCCCGAGGATCTCACACTCCTCTGGGGTGCTAAGCCTATTCAGGATCCTCAGACGCGCAAGCTCACCAATATCTATGAGCTCTATGCGATCCGCACCAACCGCTCGATGAAGCCAGACCTCTCTGGAGATGTCGTCACCTCAGCGCGTGCCGATGTCGATCAGAATCGTCTAGGTAGCGCAGAGCCTCAGGTATCGATGTCCATGAATCAGGAAGGCGCTCAGATCTGGGCTCGCCTAACGAAGGAGAACATCGGTCGCTCGATCGCTATCGTCCTCGACGGCGTCGTCTACTCGGCACCTAATGTCAATAGCGAAATCACCGGTGGTCAGTCTTCGATCTCGGGTAACTTCACCATCGAAGAAGCTAATGACCTAGCGAACGTACTTAACTCCGGTAAGATGGAGACCTCCGTCGTCATCGAGCAGGAGAACGTCGTCGGGCCTACCCTCGGTAAGGCTTCGATCCAGGCTGGTATCATCTCCTTCGCCATTGCCCTCGTCCTGCTGATGATCTACATGTGCCTGGCCTATGGATTCATCCCTGGGATGATCGCAAACCTTGCGCTTGTGGTCAACAGTTTCTTTACCCTAGGTATCCTAGCCTCCTTCAATGCCGTCTTGACGCTCTCTGGTATCGCCGGTCTCGTCCTAACGCTCGGTATGGCAGTGGATGCGAACGTCCTCATCAACGAACGTATCAAGGAAGAGCTTCGTAAGGGTAAGGGCATGACACGTGCTATCTCTGATGGATACGGGAATGCCTTCAGCGCGATCTTCGACTCGAACCTCACGTCGATCATCACGGGTATTGTCCTCTTCTACTTTGGTGCCGGTCCTATTCGAGGCTTCGCTACGACGCTGATCATCGGACTTATCGCCTCCTTCATCACGGCTGTCTTCCTGACACGTATGGTCTTCGAGGCTCTCGACAAGCACCACAAGCTCGACAACGTCACCTATACGACGGTCATCACGAAGAACCTCCTTGTCAATCCTTCTTACAACTTCCTCGGAGCTCGCGTGAAGGGCTACCTCCTTCCCCTACTCCTCATCATCGCTGGGGTCGTCAGCTTCTTCGCTGTAGGTCTAAATAACGGGATCGAATTCTCTGGTGGTCGTAACTACATCATCAAGTTTGACCAGCAGGTAGACAATCAGAAGGTCCGAGAAGCGCTAGCTCCCGCTCTTGAGCAGAAGCTCGTTCTCACAGCGATCGGCACCGAAGGTGATCAGGTACGTGTGTCTACGAACTACCTCATCGAAGACTCTGGTGAAGCTGTCGAGAGCCAAATCAAGGCTAAGCTCTATGAAGGTCTGAAGGGATTCTATAAGACGACTCCTTCAGAAGCCGACTTTGACAGCTACATCATCAGCTCTCAGAAGGTCAGCGCAAGTATGTCTGACGACATCAAGAGCCAGGCTCTCATCGCCGTCGCTCTGTCGCTGCTCTTCATGGCGATCTACATCCTGATCCGCTTCCGTGACATTGCCTTCTCTATCGGTGCGTTTGCCTCCGTGACGGTGACTACCCTCATGATCCTGGCGATCTACACGCTCCTCTGGAAGGTTATGCCTTTCACGATGGAAGTAGACCAGAATTTCATCGCAGCGCTACTAGCTATCATCGGTTATGCTATCAATGACGTGGTGATTGTCTTCGACCGTATTCGCGAAGAGATCGGTAACCATCCCCAGGCAGACCGCTTCAGCGTCATCAACGGCGCACTCAACTCCACCCTCTCACGTACGCTGAACACCTCATTCACGACCTTCCTCGTGATGATCATCGTGTTTGCCTTCGGCGGAGCATCCATGCGTAGCTTCACCTTTGCTATCCTTCTCGGGGTTGTCTTCGGTACTTACTGCACGCTCTTCGTAGCTACGCCTATCGCCTACGAGGTCGCTAAGCGCCGTAAGAGCAAGGCTATCGAAGCTAAGTAACTAGCTTACTCCGCTTCTTGATCAAAGAGCAAAGTAAGCACCGCATAGCGGGGGACGATCAAGCATCGTCCCCCGCTATTCTTTTCTACGAGCTCGGGAGAAGCGGGGATCTAGGCAGGCTCGGGGAAGATTGGTATTCTAAAGTTTTTACCCTACTTTTGCAATCGATTTACCATAGGTCGCCCAGATGGTGGAATGGTAGACACGAGGGACTTAAAATCCCTTGGCCTATAGGCTGTGTGGGTTCGATCCCCACTCTGGGTACCACCTTCGACGGAGCCCCGCTGTAAGACTAGGTCTTGCAGCGGGGCTCTTCCTTGTGATAAATACTAGTCGTAATGGTCTTTTAACTAACTCTTTGGGGCTAGAAGGCTATCTTGTCAGGATAAGTGAGATCAAGGCCTTCTTTACCGAACTAGCACCTACTCCACAGCTAAGCTAGCTAGCTCCCCGAAGGAAAGGTAAAGGGTTTCCGCAAGAGAGGTATAGCTTCGCTAAAGCAAAGCTATACCCTTACCCTGAGCTAACCTATGCTTTGCGCTAAAAGACCTTCAAGACAGCTTCTTTTCCCCTCATCTCTCCATTTCCTGCGCCTAACCTAAAATACTCCGGAGACCGGAGCTGGGAGAAGAGGAGGGATAGCTTTTTCCCCTTGGTGATCTAGGTGAGCGTGGTTATTTGTTGGAGAAAGAATAACTTTGCACAAGCTCCCGACGACGGGAAGCTCTAGCCTGCACGCGCTTACCACTCTATGAATCCCATCTATTTATCTATCATGGGAGGGCTGGGCAACCAGCTCTATATCTTGGCCTATGCAGACTTCCTTCAGCGAAAGTTAGGGAAGCGCCCCCGTCTGCTGAACTTTGATCGAAATACCTGTGCTCTTACCCCCGCCCAAGATCGCTCTCGGCGTGATCTATCACAAGACCTCTTCACCTATCTGGGCGTGCCTTTGGTCACGACAGGTAGCTGGGAGTTTCGTCTCATACGTACCCTACGCAACTATATTCGCCTCTATCGTGAGCCAGACGGCGAAGCTGGCATCTACCTAGAGCAAGCTCTGCCTCCCCGAGCTAGGCGCCCTCGTCTAGTCTTGCCTGGGCTATGTCGGGTCAGTGGCTACTTTCAGTCCTACCACTACCTATCGTCAGCATTCATTGACCGCATCCGACGATTCCTCGAGAGAGTACCCTTGTCTCCCGAGCTCCAGACCTTAGCCGAGGGGATCGAACGCTCTGATGTCGCCATCCACCTACGTCGTGGCGACTTCCTCAAGCATCCCGAGATCTATCGGATATTTGGGAGCAAGCACTATCTCACAGGGCTGGATCAATTAGCCTCCGAAGCTCCCATAGGTCAGGTGTATGTCTTCTCGGATGATTTCGAGGGTATCCGAGAGACACTGACTGAGATCGGTCAGCGCTACCCCTTGGTTCTCGTGCAGGGAGGCAACATCTATGAAGATCTCTTCCTACTGACTCGCTTCCGTAGGTATGTCCTTGCCGGAAGTACCTTCTCTTGGTGGGGAGCCTTCTGCTCACAGTACGGAGAGGAGGCACAGGTCGTCGTCCCTCGACAGCCTCTCCGTCGAGCGCACGAAGCAGATAGCTACTTCCCTCCTCACTGGATGAAGATCGAGGCCGAGGAATAAGTTCCTCAGCCTTCACCTACTAGGAGAAAGGCTGTATCTTTGTAGTCTAAGTTCACATCATCATAATATAAGGTATGTACATGTATGAGGCGAACTTGTCCACGACAAGCTCCCTCTCCACTGGGCTCTACCTCCACTAGTCTCTACCTCGATGTCTCCTCGTGCGAAGAAGTACCTCAAGCGCTTAGCTCTCGGGCTTATCCTAAGCCCCATCCTCGTGGTACTCCTCGTGATGCTCTTGCTCTATGTCCCGCCCCTCCAGCGTCTCGTCGTCAAAGAGACAGCTAGCTACCTGTCACGGCAGACGGGGATGGAGATTAGCCTAGAGAGCGTGCACCTCAAGTTCCCTCTTGACCTGAGCTTAGCTGGGCTTCAGATCGTCAAAGCACCAGGCGACACCCTCGCTTCCGTAGGGGCTCTCTCCCTTTCCCCTGCCCTTCGTCCCCTGCTAGATAAGCAGGTGGAGATCCCTCGCATAGCCTTAGAGCGCCTACGCATCCACTATACAGACAGCACAGGTAAGACGACTCTCGGGGCGAAGCTAGAGCAAGCCGGCATTGAGCACCTCCATGTCGACCTCAATCACCAGCGCGCGACCCTAGGACGCCTAATCACCCAAGGTGGAGACATCACCTATCTAAGCACCGACACGACGAAGAGCGAGAAAGAATCCGAGCCTCTTCGCTGGATCATTCAGGCCGGTACGATCGACCTACAGGACACTCGTGTGCATGTCGCCCTACCTTTAGACTCGCTACATATTAAGGCGGATGTCTCCCGCCTACAGCTTGAGCGAGCCGAAGCTCGACTTGAGCAGATGCGCTTCCTCGTGGCACGAGGAGAGCTCTCAGGGCGTGAGCTGAGCTATGCCGTAGATACCACCCGATCAACACGTCCCTATCTCGACTATCAGCACCTCAGTCTCCATGACTATCAGCTAGCGATAGAAGATCTAATCTCCGAGAAGAGCATCCTCAACATGAAGCTCCGCCATGCCCAGCTTAAGGAGCAGTCGGGGCTAAAGCTGATCCATCTCTCGGGAAACTACCAGATGGACAGTCTAGGGATGTCTCTACAGGATCTAGACCTCACGACCGATGTCTCCTCGATGCGTGGTGATGCAGCCATGCCATGGAGTCTCTTCCAGTCTGACCCTACGGCTCCTCTTACCCTACAGCTGAAGACGACCCTCGGCACGAAGGACTTACTCCTCCTCGGGGGCGACCAACTCTCCCAGCAGGCTGAGGGTGGGGCGCTCTATCACCGACTAGCACGAAACCGACTGCTCTCCCCTCTCAAGCTCCAGCTAGACCTATCGGGGACACTCCAAGAGCTTCAGCTTCGCCAGGCAGAGCTGATCTGGCCAGAACTCCTAACCTTCAAGACCCAAGGGAGCCTACGTGAGCTCCTCGACTCCAAGCGTATATCGGGAAAGCTACACCTCGATGGAGCCTTCGGGAAGAAGGCTAACCTACTCCTCAGCTTGCTTGCCCCTCAGTATGCCAAGGACTATCGTATCCCGACTGACCTCCGTTTGAAGGGAGACGTGGACATTCGCCGAGGTAAATACGAGACAGACCTCATCGCTCAACAAGGCTCGGGGAAGGCATCCCTACGAGGAAGCTATATCGATGCTACGAAGAGCTATCAAGCCAACCTGAAGATTGAAGCCCTTGACGTTCGCCAATTCTTACCCAAGGACTCCCTTGGTCTGCTCTCGCTAGAGCTTCAAGCTCACGGACATGGCTTCGACATCTTTGCACCTAGTACCCAAGCCAAGGTGCACGGCAAGCTCCACTCAGCTTCCCGTGGGCAGATGCAGCTCAAAGACCTAACTATCGATGGGCAACTCAAGCAGGGTATACTGGCGACCTCACTCAATAGCATGACACCAGGTGCGAATTTCTCCCTCCAACTAGATGGCTTGATCTCTCGCCAGAGCTTCACTACGGGACTGGGGCTTGATCTTATTGATCTAGACCTCCAGCGTCTTGGACTAAGCGACACACCTCTACGAGCCAAACTCCGTCTTGAGGGAGAGCTACAGTCTGACATGAAGGAGAGCCACCGACTAGATGCCGGCATCGATGGGATGGAATTTGCCTTAGGAGATGAGCAACTCGCTCCTCCCCGAGCCGATCTCAAAGTGACGACAACGCCTGAGACGGTCATCGCTCACCTCACCTCGCACGATCTGACAGCGAACCTCTCCGTAGCCTCAGGCCCGACTGCACTTCAGCAACTAATCACTCGTCTGACCGAAGAGACCCTAGCTCAAGTGAAGCTCATCACTGCGGGCAAGTCCGCGACAAAGCACCTAGAAGACCTGACGCCCTACCTTCCCTCCGCCCAACTTCAGCTTCAGGTCGGGCGGGAGAATCCCTTACGCTACTATCTGGCACGTCAGCGCATCGCCCTAGGAAGCCTCGAGGGAAAGCTAACGACTTCTCCTCAGGAGGGGATCAGCGGTAGTATCGCTCTCTCAGATCTACGGGTAGATACGCTACGTATTAACCTCGCCCAGCTTAACCTCTCCACGGAGCGTACGACCATTGCTCGAGGAGATAGCTTATCCTTAGTTCTCTTCGCCTCAGTGATGAAGTCTCGTTTCCGTCAGCAGGAGGGATTCACGATCAGCACAGACCTTAGGACCAGCTTACAGCAGGGACACCTCGACTTCTCTTGGCAGGATGAGCGGGGTACGCTACAGCATGCTATCGAGCTTGAGGGCATTTGGTCTGGAGAAGCCTATCGTCTACACCTGTTAGGGGATCAGCTCCGCATCGCATACAACGACTTTAAGATCAACACCGATAACCAGCTCAGTCTGCGAAAGCGAGACAACTTCCTCCTCGGAGCACTGCGCTTACAGAGTGAACGTAGGGGTGAGCTCTCCCTACTAGCCGAAGAACTGAACCCAGGGCAGCAAGATCTCACCCTCAGCATCAAGAATCTCCACCTCGAAGATTATCGTAGCCTCGGACTACCAGATGTCGGAGGGATACTCTTCGGAGATGTACACTACCAGCGTCAAGGTGATTTAAGTCAACAACCGACGATCTCGGGTGATCTCTCCCTCGCTGATCTCCGCTACGAAGACAAGAAGTTTGGTCTCTTCTCCGCCTCGCTATTCTACGAACCTCGTAGCAACGATTCACACTACATCACGGCTGACCTCGGCTACAACGGGCAGTCAGCGATGACACTGGATGGCATCTACTACCCGAAGGAAAAGGTCTCCCCACTCAAGGGCTCTCTCCAGCTAACGGGATTCCCGCTCGAGCTAGCTAATCCCTTCCTCCTAGCGAATGGGACGGCACTCCAAGGACAAGCCTATGGCCAGATCTCTCTAGCTGGGAAGCTGACCAAACCACAGCTTACGGGGCAGATACAGCTCGAGAAGGCGCTCGTTGATCTAGCAGCCTATGGCACCCACCTGCGCTTAGATACGATCCCTGTTCGTCTAGAAGGCTCCAATATCTACTTCGACCACTACGCTGTGCGACCTTCGTCAGATGCTCAGCACGCCATCTACCTAGATGGCATGATCCGTGAGGCGACCTCTTCACAGGCTACTGCCTCTCTCCGTATCACCTCAGACGAACTTGTCCTACTCGATGAGCCTCGTCCGACCCTGGAGAATCAGCTCCTTTATGGGAAGATCATAGCTTCGACAAACATGAATGTCTCAGGTCCAATGACCGGACTACGTGTACGAGGCGGGCTCAACATACTCAGTGGTACGAACTGCACCTATATTCTACGGGAAGATCCCCTCTCCGCCAAGCAGGCACAGAGCCAGCTTGTCGAGTTCGTCGACTTTGCTGATACCGTCTTCACCAAGGCTCCCGAGGTAGAGACAGCTTCCCTCGGAGGACTAGACGTCAACCTCACGATCCACGTCGATCCCTCGGTGCGTTTAGGAGCAGATTTGACTGCAGATGGAGCGGACTATGTCGATGCACGGGGAGGTGGCACGCTACACTTCACCTACCCACCCTATGGGGAGATGAGCTTGACGGGACGCTATGAGATGAGCGGTGGTGGCGAACTCAGCTATACGCTACCCGTGGTAGGGAATAAGCGCTTCACCATCAACCCCACGAGCATGCTGATCTGGAGAGGCCCTATATCGAACCCCTACCTCAACTTCTCTGCCGTCAATAAGGTCAAGGCAAATGTCACTTCAGCCTCAGGATCGACAGAGCGAGTGAACTTCAATGTCAACATTGGGATCAAGGATTATGTCCGTCGGATGAGCCTCTCCTTCACTCTCGCTGCACCCGAGAACCTCGCTATGCAGAACGCTCTCTCGACTATGACAGCCGAAGAGCAGAGCAAGCAAGCCATAGCCCTCATGGCGACAGGTATGTATCTCGGTAGCGGAGCTGGAGCAAGCAATCTCAACCTCAATGCAGCCTTGACCTCTCTCCTGCAGTCTCAGATCAATAAGACTGCTGGAAAGCTCCTCCAAGGTACAGATCTCAACATCGGTATGGATCGCTATGACGGGAGCAATGGTACCACCGCCCACACAGACTACACTTATAGCTTCAGCAGACGCTTCTATAACGACCGCATCCGTATCATCGTCGGAGGTAAGGTGCAGAGTGGTGATGGGGCAAAAAACCAAGCACAGACCTTCCTAGACAATGTCTCCCTCCAGTATCAGCTAGACCGTACTGGGGAGCAATACCTAAGTCTCTATCACAAACTCGTCACCGATAATATCCTCGAGGGTGAGTTCACCGAGACAGGGGTAGGGTATGTCCTACGGAGAAAGGTGAACAGCCTACTTGATCTCTTTAAGCGACGTCGCAAAGTGACCACTCCTGCCCCCAGCTCCATCCTAAGGCGTGAGCTATGGACTCCTATGCAAGACTCCGCGAAGCTCTTACCCGCAGACTCCGCACCCCTAGTACGCCCAAGCTCCAAGTAGCTCATTCCACCCCTTCTAGTCTCTTCCTCATGTCCCGAAGAACTTCTTTAGACTTCTATCATCCTTTCTCTTGGCGACTAGGGCTACTCCTTGTCCTATGCCTTGGTATTGCTTCATCCTGCTCCCTGCATCGCTTCCAGGAAGAAGGGGACATCCTCTACACGGGGATACGCAAGATCGAGGTCAAGACCGCCCAAAAGCATCCGTGGCAGGAGCGAGCTGTCGAGGAAGCCACCACACAGCTCCAATATGCGCCTAACGGAGCCCTTTTCAGAAGCTCCAGCCTACGTATTCCCTTCCCCTTACTGAGTCCCTACCTCTATATGCGTACCGTAGGAGACTCTACGCTAGGTGCCCGGCTTCTACGACGCTTCACCTCTAAGCCCGTTTGGATACGTGATGTCAGTCCCGAGCTTCGTGCTAAGCTCGCCCAGCAAACTCTTCAGTCCTACGGCTACCTATCTGCCACAGCTCAGGCTACTATCGTACCTGATAAGAAGGACTCCCTTCAGGCTCGTGTCGATTACACCCTAGAGCCTGGACATCTATACTTGCTCGACAGCGTAGAGTACTTCCCTCGGGTATACATTCGTCCTGGGCGCTACTTCTACCACCATCGTCTCAGCCAACTACGTCGGGGAGTTCCCTTTTCCCTAGCTGGTCTCGAGGCTGACCGTACGATCACCCGTGCCTTTCTACGTGAGCACGGCTACTACTACCTCAAGAGTGAGCACATCGGCTACCAGGCTGACACGCTAGCCGTACCTGGGCGTGTGTGGCTTCGCACCGTCCTTTCTCCTGAGACTCCTAAAGAGGCGCTCCGTCAGTGGCGTATCGGCAAGATCACCCTCCGCCAGCTCCCCGAAGCCACGGATATCCCCTCCGTCGATCTAGCCACCGACAGTGTAGCGCTGACGGATAGCATCTCCTTCTACTACACAGGCAAGAAGCTCGTCCGCCCGGGTGTCCTCAAGACACGTATCCGCATACGTCCTGGTCGCATCTACCGCAGTGAGGATGAGGATAGGACGATGGCTGCTCTGACTGGACTCAATGCCTTCTCCTCAGTAGACTTCTATTTCTCGAAGCAGGAAGAGACCACTCAGCCCAAGACCATACTAGACTCCCTCGCTGCTCCTCTACCTGACAGCGTCAACACACAGCGTCCGACCTTCGCTAGTCAGCCCGACTCGATCGGGACGCTAGACCTCACGATCCTCCTACGTAAGGAGAAGCCCTGGAGCACCTACTTGGGAGCGGCCTTCATGCGTAAGTCGACGAACTACATTGGCCCTGGGCTCTCGGCCTCGGTGGAGCGCAATAATGTCTTCGGAGGCGGCGAAAGACTCTCGGCAAGCGTATCTGGCTCCTACGAATGGCAGACGGGCCGTAACCCTGTCGATGGCTATTCCGTCTCGATCAATAGCTATCAGTTAGGAGCAGACCTAGCCTTGACCTTCCCCTCAATCCTCTTCCCGAGGCTGACAGATAGCTATTACAAGTATCCTACGTCTACGAGCTTCAAGGTAGCCCTCCAGGGGATCAACCACGCACGTTACTATACGCTGCGCTCCCTGTCCTTCACGATGGACTATAACTTCCAGCCTTCGGCATCCTGGACGCATCGTATCACGCCGCTAAGCTTAAACTATACGCTACTAACCCGCACCACTGGACGCTTTGAGGAGCTCATCGCTGACAATCCCGCCTTAGGTCTCAGTCTACGAGATCAGCTGATCCCGAAGCTAAGCTATGCCTTCACCTATAGCTACCGCCCCGATGACAAACCTCACTACCTAGAGCTCTCGAGTGAAGTCAGTGAAGCTGGCAATCTGATCAATGGGGCTATGGCGCTGATGAAGCGACCTTATCATGAGATGAAGACCATGTTCGGAGTGCCCTTCGCCCAGTTTGCTAAGGCATCACTCGATCTCCGCTACTCCTATCGCCTCAACTCTCGCCACACACTGGCTACCCACTTTGCCACAGGGGCGATCTTCGCTTATGGCAATGCTACTACGGCTCCCTACATCGAGCAGTTCTATGTCGGTGGAGCGAATAGCATCCGTGCCTTCACCGTCCGAAGTCTAGGACCTGGAAGCTATAAGCCCAAGAACGAAAACTCCTATTCCTTCATGGATCGTGTCGGAGAGTTCAAGCTCGAAGCCAATGTCGAATGGCGTAGTCGCCTATTCGGGAGTTGCTTCGGAGCTCTCTTCCTCGACGCAGGGAATGTGTGGCTTCTCCGTCCGGACAGCGATCGCCCGGGAGCAGCGCTTAAGGAATCGGGATCTCTGGGGCACTTCTTAGATCAGATAGCCGTAGGCACTGGGGCAGGGATACGCTATGATCTCTCCTTCCTAGTCGTACGCTTTGATGTCGGCGTAGGGCTCCATTTGCCCTACACGACGAGCCGATCGGGCTGGTATAACATCCCTCGCTTCCGAGACGCTCTGGGGCTGCACCTAGCCATCGGCTACCCCTTCTAACGCACCACCTAGAGCTCTCTTGAGCCAAGGTTAGTCTTTCATCAAAGGAAGCTATACCTCTCCCCCAGCGAAGGTTATCGTTTGTGGAAAGAGAGGTATAGCTTTCTTTCTTGTAGGCGCTTAGCCTCCTCCGAGGATCCTACGCAGAGAGACTAGCGAAGGTCTCTATCAGATCCCATCAAGGCACCTGCGAGGGAGCATACCCTCTAACCTTGATCCCTGAAGAGACACACCTGAGCTCAGAGAGCCCTAAATCATCTCGCTAGCTTCGTAGACTATCCACTCGGTCAGATGCCAGAGGAAGCGGGGTTATTATTACCTTTGTACGAGTAAAATGGCAGGCGAAGTGCCGTAATGGAGCCTTCCTCTGCCCCTATGCCTATATATATGAACGAAGACGAACTAATCGGATATGACGACGCGGCCTCCGTGGCCTTTATCCGCAACTATATACCTCAGGAGCTCAAGGAGCTATTAAGTGACGACGATATCGTCTACTTCGTGGATCTGATCTACGACTATTACGAGAGCCGTGGCTACCTCGGTGATGACGTGATCGATGACGAAGAAGCAATCGAAATCGATGAGGAGGAGCTCCTAAACTATGTCGTCCGTAATGCACAGAAGGATGGTGTCGGCAAATTCGAGCCAGACCAAATCCGCTTTATCGTACAGGGCGAGCTGGAGTACTGCGAGAGTATCAACCTCTTTGACTAACGTATCCTGTGGGAAAGAATAAGCTGGCGAAGTTCGCAGAGATGGAGACCTTCCCTCATGTCTTCCAGTATCCCTTCCATATCCTACAGCAGAAGCCCTTCCCCCTAAGAGGATGCTGGCGAGAGAGCTTCTTCCATAATGACCGCCCCATAGTCCTAGAGCTCGGGTGCGGTAAGGGAGAGTACACCGTGGGACTAGGGGAACTCTATCCCGAGAAGAACTTTATCGGGGTGGATGTCAAGGGGGC
>ERZ772874.289-NODE-289-length-27311-cov-13.067031_pt1 | contig 27311 bp, 33 predicted proteins | sample MGYA00580586_ERZ772874 | MGnify/ENA primary metagenome ERZ772874 (study PRJEB29015, sample SAMEA2737952) | human oral metagenome | biome: human oral; feature: human-associated habitat; material: dental | place: China | collected 2154 ... | reverse complement strand
TATAATTATTATCATTTAAGAGATAAGGAATCACAGAAAAAGGACTCTTTAGTTAAAATATACAATTATTCATATTATAGAAATGAAACTATAAAGTTAAAAGATGAGCTTAATCAGTTAAAAGATTATATTAAATTTAAGCAATTCAGAGATTCACAAAGAAGGAATGATTACTACAATGATCGAAGAATTAACACTTTTTTCTCAAATAAAAGTTCACGAGACGAGCATTTGAAAAAGAATGTAGCACGGCTTCCTGAAGTTATTAAATATAGCAAAATTAACAATGAGCTGATTATTGGTGAGTCTACTGTTAAAATTCCTGAAGGTTCGTCTTTAGAGGGTGTTGAGTTATTTATTCGTTCCTTGTTCCCTAACGCCGAATACACCCTTGTATATGTAGATGCAGCATCCACGGTGCGAAACGCCGAGGACGAGCCCCAGACGCCCCCAGAATCGAACGATATAGACGATGAAGAAGGTGATAAAAATGATAAGGAAGATCAAAATGAAAGTACGAATCGAGAGAGCGATTCTGTAAATAAAAATTCAGTTACGGTATCTGAAAAATTCGCCGATCTTTTAACACAATATTGCGATTATTTGATCAAAGATAGTGATTTGATAAAATTCACATCAGAGAACAAATATGATCTCCCAGAGGTATTTGTTGATATTGTAGAAAATTTGAAATATGGAAGTTTAACAACCGAATATTATAATTCAATAAAAGACAAGTTCGAGGAGGCTTGTAAGAAAGAAAATGTTAAAATTCCAAATTTTAAGTTATTAGTCTCTGATTCGAAAGTGTTAACGAAGCGAGATTTACAAAAAAAGATTGGAAATGTAGCAACAAAAAAAGTATTTGATTCCGTTCCTGGTGTACCTGAAAAATTTATATATAGTAATAAAAAGCTACGTTTAGAGAATGAAGTTACGTTAAAAGGTGGTACCTTTGTTTACGCGGTTTTTTAGTAGATATTAATACTGTTTTCTCGCCAACTCTGCCTATATTTGTAGGCAGAGTTTTTTATTTGCGTACTATATGAATAAAGTAAAAAGTTACATAAATGATAAGTATAAAATTAGTGAAGTTTGGTTTTTGTGTTTCGGGGAGTCCGTCCCGCTCGGAAAATGTTTTTGCCCATTTCATTCAAATACAAAAACTCCTTCTGCTAAAATTTATGAAGATTCAGGAGTGTTAAAATGCTTTTCGGTTTGCCAGCGGTCTTATACATCCTACGATTTGTTAAAAAAGTTCAGGCCGGATATTATAGAAAATGAAAAGAAAAGTACAATATTTGAAAATAAGCAAACAGTTAATAAGTCTAATTTCAGGTATATTAACGTAAAAGCGCTAATTAGTCAAGGTTTAAGTAATGTAGAAATATACAAAAATATAAAAGACCAATATGTTTAAATTATACAAGCATCTATTAACCTCGATAAGTGGTAAAAAGTTAAAATGCAAATATTTACTGTATGAGGATAAAAATATAATATTTGTAAAGACTGACAGTGGAAAATACTACTTAATTAACAAAGAGTCAATTTTAACAAATTCAGTATTATCTCTCAGTGAGGATGATGAATAATTAGTTAAATAAAGCAATATGAAAACAAAGGAAAAGAACGGACATTTATTAACATTAATAGAAAACAATGACGAATTGTCCGATTTGATAAAAAAAGTAAGTACGATTCCCAAAGGTTCGTTAATGGGTTTAGATACGGAAACGACCGGTTTAGATTTCGTAAAAGATAAAATTGTAGGTTATTGCATTTCTTTTGGAACTAAAAACAGGCAAAATGGCTTCTATTTACCTGTTCGGCATACAATGTTTAACAATCTGCCAAATGATCGAGTTGTTAAATTTATACAGGTTTGTTTAAGATATTTCACTTCTGTACTATTTAATAGAAATTTCGATTTCTTCATGTTAGAAAATGAAGGTATAATTATTGATGAAAAAGTTAAATCTAATGATGTGCAGATTATCTGTTGGGAAGCAACGCAGGAGCGTTACCCTGCATTAAAGCAATATTATGCAAAGTATTGTAAAAAAGAAGTAACTGACTATGCAGATAATTTCGCAAAAACAATAAAAGGCAAAAAAACACACATTGATCCTGAAGAATTTAATTTTGCAAATACGAATCCAGAAATTTCCTACGAATACGCGGCGATGGATCCGTGCATAACTGTTGAATTATACCACAAAATGAGAACTTTATTCTCTTTTGTTGATGTAGTTTATCCTTTGGATAATACAGTAGCCGAGGTATTAAGAAAAATTTCAAAAACCGAATTAAGGATTGATTACGATTTAGTACGCAAAGAGCTGTTAAAAACAGATCAAAAAATAAATAATATTGCTAATGAGATATATCGTGTAGCTGGATTTAAATTCAAAATATCGTCAAATGTACAAAAAGCCGAGGCTTTGTCAAGGTTTGTGACATTAACAGAAAAAACCGATAAAGGGTCTTTTAAGATGGATTCAGATACTTTAGAGAAAATCGATCATCCCTTAGCGCGTTTATTTGTGAAATTTAACGAATTAGTAAAATACCGTGGAACCTATTTAGAGAATATTTTGGTTAAGGAAGGTAAACCATTTAGGGTTACTTATTCTACTGTTACAGTACCCACCGGGCGTCTTTCTTCAGGGGGTCAAAAAAAGAATAGCTATTTTGCAAATATTAACGTACATGCAATTCCTAAAGAGGTTGTTAAAATGTATGTACATGAGGATAAAGATCTCGGTTATACGTTAACGGAAGTTAAAGAAGGTGCTCTTGGCGAATGTGAAACCAAAGCCGGCCTACGTAGTGCCTTTTTGCCGCCGGAGGGGTATGCAATTTCTTCTCCTGACTTTAGTGGTGAAGAAATTCGAATAGCTGCAAATTTATCTGGAGAAACCGCTTGGTTGGATACGTTATATAAGGGCGGAGATATACATTCTTCAACAGCTGAAAAAATTTTCGGAAAAGTAACAAAAGCAAACAGGAATATAGCAAAAACTTCAAACTTTTTAATGTTATATGGTGGTTCTTATTATACTTTGGCAAGTCGTTTAGAGATGGCTGTTTCCGAAACAAAAGTTATATATGATAAATTTTTTCAAGCGTTACCAAAGTTTAAATTATGGGTTGAACATCAAAAAAAGAAATCACGCAAAAATATGTTTTGCAAAACTTATTACGGAAGAATGCGTGATTTAAGACCTTTTTACAATACTTCAGATCCAAAAAGGTACGCTCTTGGTGATAGGTCGTCAATTAACAGTCCAATACAGGGTTGTATTCCTTCACAAATATTATTTGAATTTGACGATTTGGTTTGCCGTGCATCCTGCGTTCAAAAGTATGTTAATTTTTTAGAATACTCAAAAGAAGCAGTTTTAACAAATAGAGGAGAAAATTACTGTTATTTCTTCATTGCAAATACAGGTGATTTCTTAATTTGCGATAATAATCATAAATTATTTACATCATCAGGAGATGGAAAATTGAAAGAATGTAAAAGTCTTGAAAGCATTGGGAAAAAGGTATTTTTAAGTCCTTTACAGAAAAAGTCAGGAATTGATTTTAACGTTTTAATAAATTATTTTAGATATAATTGTATTTCTAAATTATTTTGTTATGTTAAAAACAGAGACTATATTATGAAAAGTAAACATTTGGGGACTTTGTTTTTCATAGCGTGGTTAAAGCGTGAAGGAATTAAAATAGATAATGATTTAGATGCGTGCTCGCTTAGGTCTTTGGCATCAATTTGTGGGTATAATTTGATAAGATTAAGAAGTGGAAAATACAGATTAAAATTTACAAGAAAAAGAAAAGCTAAAATTGTAAAACTTTACGAAAAAGGAATTTTACCAGTCGCATCTGTTACAATACGTAACGGGCGGCCAATTTATCCAACGCTGGGTTTTTTAAATAAAAATACCGGTGGAGACGTTATGCGTATTAAATTAGTGCAATTTTACAATCTAATGCGTACAAATAAAGAATTTGGAGAGAATGTGATAATGTTACAAAATGTGCATGATGAAATTTCTTTTGCAATAAAATACAGTTATTTGAGAAAAGCATTTGAGATTATTCCGAAAACCATGTCAGTTGTTAATAAAGGTTGGAAAGTACCTTTATTGTGTGAAATGGGAATCGGTCATTCATGGGGTACTATGATAGATCCCACATATATTGATGAAAAAGGTAGAATTGTTGACAGTGATAAAATAGATTGGTATGAGGGTTGTAGTCCTAAAGAAAGGGGAATAGATGTTAACGATCCCAAATATTTACGTGTGAATAATATGTGCGTTCCTGAATTGGACTATTTACAAAGTTAGACTGAGTTCAATTTCATTTTATATATTTAGTAAAGGGCTTAACAATGTCTTTTATTTTGTTTAATTTCGTCATCATGTTAGCAAAAAAATACATAGAGGTTGAGGAGGTTCCTGCTAATTACGCGGTAATTGTTCCTTTATGTATTGTTATGGCAGTAATTGGAAGTTCTGTAAAGTATCTTAACACTTACGAGAAATTTGAAAATCGCAAGTTTATTGTAGCTTTAATAACATCTATTTTTATTGCTGTGACTACGTCAGTGCTTTTACGTGAATTTACGGACGTTTCCGACGCAATTGTTGTAGTTATTTGTGGAATTTTTGGTTGGGGCGGTGTGTCTGTATTAGATTTCTTCGTTGAGGCTATAAAGTCCCAAATTTCGAAAACTTTAGGAGATACGGATATTCGAAAGGATCGTTATAAAGAGCATGAACATGTTAATGATTCAGAATTTTAATTATGTTAAATTAAGTAAATATTAAGATTATGGCAAAACCAGATAGATTAATTAAAATTATACTCGGTGCGGAGGGTGGTTATGTTAACCACCCTAATGATAGGGGCAAACAGACCAACCGCGGGGTGACGATAGGAACTTTTAGGTTTATTTTTGGAAAAGATAAAACTGTCCAAGATCTTATAAATATGACCGAGGAGCAATGGTTAATAGTTTTTAACTATTACTGGAATAACTGGCAGGCTTCTAAAATAAAGTATAATTGTATTGCAGACTTATTAGTGGACTGGCATTGGGGGTCTGGTTTGCGTGGAATAACGAAAGCGCAGCAGGCTTTACAGGTTTATCCAGATGGAGTTGTAGGTGATATTACGTTAGCGGCTATTAATGAAAGTAAAGACCCGAAGGCTCTATTTAATACGTTAAAAGATGCAAGAATGCGTCATTATATGGGAATTACGGAGATGAATCCAAGTCAGGCGGTTTTTAGGGCTGGTTGGAAAAATCGTGTAAATATGTTTAAATGGTATGACAACCCAATCGAGATTAAGCATTTATCTAAAGAAGAGGAGGAAAAATTTAAGGAATTAGAGCCGGTACGGGAGATGGCTGTTGACACGGCATCAGTTGATACTGTTAAAGATTCCTTAAATCCTAAATATTTGGAAGTGTTAAAAAAGTTATCTGTTGACACTATTCCAGTAAGTTTGCGAGCATCTTTAATTCACGAAAACTTTCTTAAAAAATTCGAAACATGTATAAAAGAGTAGTGACTTTGCTATTTGCATTTTTATTAATGTTTTTTGTACATATTTCCTATGGTCAAGATGTACAATTTAAAAATGCTTATCCAACGGTAGCGCGTGGAATCGGTTTAACGACTTTTTCGTTAATAGCGATGAGTTTGTGTATTTTTTCTGTTGAAATAATGAAATTATTTACATTTATTAAAAACAGTCCATTTCTTAAAATACTTATATCTACGTTAATTGGAGTAACTTTTGTTTGCACATCATGGTTTTTAGGTATTGAGTTCTTTTTAGATGAGTTAAATTTTTGGCAGGCGGTGTTGCAAGGTGTTATTACCGGTTTAGCCGCGTCAGGTTTATACGATTTATGTAAAACTTTATTTACTTTCATAAAAAATTAAGGTTAGTCTTTTTACTTGTTTTTCATATATACTAATTATTTACACCAGAAGTAGTTTATTTGTGAAAATGGACTACTTCGCTTTTTATATAAAAACTTATGAAAAATAGAACAATAATTTATTTTACAATACTTTTAATATTCTCATCAATTGCTTCATATTTTATAGCTCGTTATTACATTGATAAAAAATATGAATATAATAAGCATGTATTTGACAATAGCAAAGAGTTAAAAATAACAAAAATTGACACTGTACGATTAGTTAATTTTCGTATTGATACTATAAAAACAGTTAAATATGTAGATACTCTGGAATTAGCTTCTCACGAATTAATACACAAAGATGATACTGTTTACGGTATTGTTTACGTTCCAATAACAACCCATAAAATTGAAGAAAAAGGTGTTTTTGAGGCTATAATTAGTGGATATAGACTACATGTTGACTCAATTTATGTTTATCCAAAAACAGAAATATATGAAAGAATTGTAAAAAATGAAAACGAAAACAATTGTTTTAACATTGATTTGAATACCTCTGCTGTGTATTTCGACGGTTATTACGCTAAAGTTGCTATTAACAATAATTACAGATTTTTATACTTAAATACGGGAGTGCTTTACGATTTGAATATCAGGAAGTTAGCTCCGTATGTAGAGGCCGGGGTGCGATTTCGGCTAAATTAGTCCAGATATATACTTTATCTTTGTCTCAAATAAGAAAGGGCAGATATATGGTACTTTGCACAACAAAAAAAGACAATTACGTAGTTGATAGTATAATAGACTACAAAGGTAAAAATTACAAAATTGAGAAAATTACACATTTAAAGAGAGATTGTGTAGAACTAACTTTAAAGGAAGTTGAAAGGTGTAGACGTGTAATAGGTTAAGTATTATTAGAAAAACAAGTAAAATTATGAATTACGTAAAGCAAGATTACGTTAATATGTGGAATGAGGTTAAGAATTATTTACAGCCTGATGTATATATTGACGTATTGGAAAGAACCGGTCGAAATGGTAAAGAAAGTGTAATTGAAGATTATGTACAGGCTTTAACATTTGTTAAAACAGCATGCACTTTAACATCTATTAAGGATCTTAAAAAATTCGATTCGTTAAAGGATCTGAAAAATATATTTCCGAGTTCATTAAAAAAGCGGATGGATATTAGGAATTTAATGCTTTTTTACCCTTATAGTCAGTTAAAAGAGTCGGAACATGCTACTTTATGGCTATCTCCAAGATTTGTAAAATTTAGATTATATAAAGGTTTTAGATTTTTAATGGTTAAAGAGCCTGGGAGTTTCGTGCGTGCTTATTCGCGGTATCCAGATAGCTTAAATTTCACATATAGAAATTATAGTAGAATTTTAGATTTACCAAAGTTTCACGAAAGTGAACGTTTTCTAATTGATATGAAGGTTTTAATTAATCCCAATATTGACATTGTTAATATATTAAAAGATTATGGAATTTACAGTCGTTCACATTCCGAAGCGCTTAGCATGCTTTTGTCAATGAATGAAGAATTAGCGATTGAAATTAGGGAAGAGGTATTTAACAAATATAAAGCATCATTGTATTGCTACAATGTTATATATCCTTTATTTTTTGGCGAGTCTTTAGTTAATAGTTTACATGAAGGTGTTTTTAACATACCTTTAGTTGAAGAGTATTTACGTCAACATTTAAATATAATAGGTGTTAATTTAGCCAATACGTTAAGTAAGGAGGAATTTGATAATATATGTAATTTTGACAGTAATCTTAAAGGTATTTTATTTTACGATACTTCTTCAAAATATAACACAGGTAGAAATGCTTCGAAATCTGGTATAATTAAATATAAAATCAGTGAAATTAAGTCAAATTCCCAAGTTATGTGTGAAGAATCAGAGGATAATAAAATGGTACTTTTGAAATCAAAAGAATGTAATAAATTCCTAAGATGGGTTGATAAAGATTCGTTCTCTTTATTTAATTTAACAAATGTTTAATTATGGGGATTTTTATAGAAAGGAGAGATCATTGGGGTAAATTTTTACTTAATTTGCTTTTGATATTTCATTATGCTGCTCCGTTAATGTTTTTAACTTTTCTTTGCTGTGAGTACGACGCTTTTACATGGATAGATTTTATTTTAGGAATTTTAATATATGTAGTTATTAACGCTTTGTTAAATTTAAGGATAAAAAAGTTCAATTATAGAGATGATAAAATTTAAAAATATACTGAATAATTTAAAGTTTTTCTTAAAAACAATTAATTACGGTTCCGTTATAATTGGTACATTCGCCTTTGGGTCATTTGGGTATGTTTTAACATCTGCAATAAGATCAAATATAGATTATGTAATATTAACATCTTGTTTCATTACAGCTTTTTTTCTTTCGGTATTTTTTGATCATAAGGATAAATAAAATAGAATTATGAAAATTTTTGTAAAAAGTGACATTTCGTGGTTATATTTAATAATGAAATTTATATTAGATTTCATAAAGGCCACGCCTTACATGTTTTTAACGTACATGTTTGTTAAATTCGACAATTTTAATTGGGTGAATTTAATTATTTGTATTATATTCTATTTTGTTATTGATGTGATACAAACATTAAAAATAAATATAAAAACTGGTAATTATGAAAAAGATGAACAATGAGACTTTATTAGAAATTGTAAAAGTTTTACTAAAAATAGTTAATTCAATTTTCATTTGTGTAGTTATAGTTAGCTTTACAACTAAAGATACAGTTGCTTTTGTAGCCTTTTTCTTATTCACAATGTTTTTAGAATTATTGTTAGATAATGTAAATATAGAATAATATGGTAAAAGTTAAATTTAAAAAACCAACTCCAAATGATTATCCACCTTTCGAAAGAGTTAATTTTGACAAATTACAGGTTGGAAAAGAATACATTTTTGCAAGTAATGGTTGGGCAATGTATTTTACAGTTAATTTCTCTTCAAATAACTTTGAAAGTTTGTTAGAAAAAACCAGAAAATATGGAAAAAATGAAAACAAAGAAAATATTTACAAAGATTACTACGGTTTTGTAAAAACAATGCGCAATACACCAGTTTGTAGACGTGAAAATGATTTAGAAAGTTTACACAAGACTGATGCAGATATAATATTAATCAAAGAAAACGAATTAAATAATTTTTATGAGTATAATGGAGCCTTTTTCGATTTACCGCTCGAGATTGACGCGGACGGTGGAATTACCTTTTAACGATTATCTTTTTAACAAAGTTTTACCTCCTATTGAAATAGTTACCATTGGTGAAATGGTAATAGGTGAAAGATATATTTACAAATTTGATAATAGTGTTGTATGTTTTAGATTAAAAGAAGTGGGAACTGATTTTAGTAAAATTCAAGATTTAGTTAAAGTTTTAGGAAATGTTGATAAATCTAAAATATTCGAAAATTACTCTTGTTATTTAAAAGTAGATACACGTTGTCCAGTTTATTTGGTTACTCCTTCATCGAATCTCCTTCTTGTTGAAAGAAGTATATTTTTAATAAGAAAGGATGAAAATCCAATGATTATAAAAAATCATCCAATAATATACACAAGTTCAATACCGGCAGTATCTTCTGGCTATGAAGGATAATAATTTAATAAATATTGCAAAGGCTTTCGGTTTAGATAAATTAGATCCATCAGTTGCTGATTTAGTAAATCCAAAATATTATCAAAATAAAGGTTTTGAATGTTTTGATGTTATAGAACAGCAGTTTGGTTCAGAATCTTTAGCAGAAAGTTGCATTTGTCAGGCTTTTCAATACATTTTTAGAAGTAAGAAAAAAGAAAATCGAACTTTAGATTTATTGAAAGCCTGCAAAATGTTAATAAAAGGTATTGAAATGTTAAATAAGGTGGAATTACAAAAGATTACATCTAAGGAAGAAGAATCTAAAAAAGTAAATAGTTATGTATGTAAATGTTACGACTGCCGAAGTAAGAAAAACAAAAACAGGTAAAGATTACTATTATTTGCAAGTAAGGACTGGCGATTCGTCTTTTGTTCTGTATGTATGGGATCCGACTCAAGAATTTAAAACCGGTGAATTTTTACAAATTGAAACGGTTAATATTAGTGGTGATTTCACAAGTGCAAATTCTTCGAATATAAAAAAGGTTAAAAAGGAAGAAATTCCCGAGGACGATCCAATACACAAATTAAAACTTATTGGTGATTACGATTCGGACGGTTTATGGAATTATTGGAATCGCTTAATAACGGATACAATTATAGATCCTTTGGAGCGTGAATTTCTACTATCTGACAATGTTAAAAAATCGATAGAAAAGTATGGAGAGTTTGCTGCTGGTAAAAGAATGCACCATGCCTTTAAAAATGGTTTAAGTTCACATACTGTTGAGGTTTTGGAGACCTGTTTTGTTTTAACAGAAGCTAATTATATTGGTGAAAATTTAGATAGATTTGTATTATTTTACTCTGCGTTATTACATGATTTTGGTAAGATTTATGAATATACAAATATTGACAAAAACACAGAATATACTGAAAATATGTTTTTAATGGGACATATTTACATAAGTTCACTAAGAGCACGAACATTATTGCAAAATTGGGTTTCCTCTCTACCTGATGACAAAAAGGCCGCAGGTAAAGAATTATTTAAGAAATCAAAATTTATAGAACATTGTATTTTAGCTCATCATGGTAAAAAGGAATTTGGGAGCCCGGTTGTACCGGCAACAAAAGAAGCCTTAATTTTACATTATGCAGATGAAATTAGTGGAAAGTTACAAAGTTTTGAAAGTGTAGGAAACATGGAGAAGTCTTTTATGTGGGATACACACATTATAAAGAATTAGGAAAGTTTAAGATTGGCGGTCTTTGTCAGACCGCCTTTCTTTTTATATAGATACACACGCGCACGCGCGCATAAGGCTAACTGACTGAAAATCACACAGATAACATAGTTTAACAAAGTCGGCTTGATTTTTAAGGTTAATTGTGTTGCAGGTTCCCGAAAGTCGCTATTTCTTTGCGGTGTCAAAAGGGAACAACCCCCGGCGACGTAGTAACAAAGTAAATAAGAAAGGAATAAGAAAATGGGAACAGTGGAATATATAAACAGCCTGCAAACTAAGAACCCCGCCAGCGTGTTTTTTGATAGTTTCGTAGAATATTGTGACAAAGCCGAGAATGAAGGCTTTGCCCCGTGGGACGGGTATTTTACCCTTCCTTTGTGCGGGTGTAGTTACGATTACCACCTGCAAATGGTCAAACGTGAAGAAAATGACAACCGACCGGTTTTATACCATAATATAGGGATAAGGGAAATACACACGGAAAAGGGCTACTTTAATGATATAGACGGCATTTTGGGGGCTATTTATTCGAAGAGCATTCCGCTTCTTTCTGGCAAATTTGATACTTTCCGAAAGATAAACGCCAACCTTTGCGGCCGGCAGGATCTCCTTTGCGCCAGCAATCGGTATGGTGTAGAAATAGATTTCCACCTTACTGATGATGGTAATTTTTTCTACCTTGAGAGGGGCAAAAAGTTTACAGACACGACCCCGCTGCTTTTCCCTTTGTTTTTCCTACGTCACCCATCAGTTGCTGTATTTGGGTGCAAACGTACGTTTGAAGCCGGTACGCGTTTCAATATAGCCGTGCTTATTGAAGGGCGCCGGGCTTATCTTGACGAGGGACTACTTGAAGAATTAAAGCAATCAATCATTCGCCACAAAGGTCTACACATGTAGACATTTGACTTTCAAGCGGGTAACGAAGTTTAACAAAGTTGGATTGATTTTTAACTCTTTTTGTGTTGCAGGTTCCGCAAAGTCGCCGTTTCTTTGCGGTGTCAAAACGAAATAGTAACGCTTTTAATAGGTAGAACAATGGATAATAGAACTGACAAAACGCGAGAAGAAGAAAGGCGAATAATAACCGCCGGTAATGTGTTGTTTGATTTTAATGGTATGGAGCTGGGCTTCGTAGATAGTGCAGGAATGATTGTGCAGGACGGCCGCTTTATGGCCGCTGTTACCTCTGATTCGGCCGGCTCTTTCTTCGACCGTGCTCTTGAAGATTTAAGTTTGCCAGCAGACTTTTGCCCTCTTGATGATAAGCAAAACGCCGAGAAGTTGCCCGTCGGTTGGGAGAATGATGAAAACGTACGGGAGTACCTTTCGGCCAGCGAGCGTGAGTATCGGTTGATCTCGGCCGGCTTTTTGATTCCGAAGCAGGGCTTCCTTTGCAAACGGAACACTTTCACGGCGTACGCCTTTTATATAAACACGTTCGAAAGCCCGCGCGGCGGCGTGGTTTTGACCGGTATTTTGCACACTAACAAGGTGAACTTTAAAAGCCGCCCGGCGCGGTTTTTATCCTTCTCAAAATCTGGGTTGAGGTTCGGGGCTATTTAGCCACCTCCTTGACGCCTGTAATATGCTGAGATTAAGACGAGAAACGAAATTTAACATTCAAGCAATCAACTTTAACTCTTTTTGTGTTGCTGGTCTCGGAAAGTCGTCGTTTCTTTGCGGTGTCAAAAGGGAACACCCCCGGGAGACAAAGTAACAAGTAAAATAAGAAAGGAATAAGAAAATGACACGTTTAGAACAAACGATAATCAAGAACATTAAAAGGGCGTGTTTTGACGAGATGACAAGAGACAATGCAAATCGATTTTTTGTTTTTCCGCAAAAAGGCTGCTTCTTCGCGAATGCAACTCTCAATCTCTTAGACCGCGATTTCTTCGAGAATAAGCGCCCGGTTATACAGCACAGCTTTTTCCGTGACGAGCACTGCCAGCAATCTGGCTATTTTGAGGACAGAGATAACCTCATGGATGAACTATTTCAGGAGGGTACAATTATTCCAGACGGCCCTGAAAATTATAGGATAGCTCCTCTACATGTTTCCGAACGGCAGGCCGGCGCCCCCGATCTCGCTTTTTATATTACCCCGAAGGGATTTCTTTCGTACGCGAAACGCCCAGCCCATATTGATGACGCCGTGCGGGTATTTGTACCGGTATTCTTTTCACCTTGCAAGAAGGTAGCTCTTTTCGCCAGCAAGCGCAAAAATGACATGTATAATATAATAGCGGTTCTAAATGGTAGGGAGGTAATGCTTGACCAGGGGCTTCTTGATGAATTAGCGGCCTCCTAATGCTCAGCAGGGGCTTTCTTTAGAAAGCCCCTGTATATCAAACACTTAGCAAAGTTTAACAAAGTAGCAATCGATTTTAACTCTCATTTTATTGCACAATATCCCACCGCGCTGTATCTTTGCGGTGTAAAAAGAAATAAGATAGTAACGTAATAAAGAAAGGAATTGAGAAATGAAAGAAGTAACAAACGGCCGGCAACCGGCCTACATTGATAACGAAACCGCCGAGCGGCTTGCTTCCTATTTAGAAAAGGTACCCGCCTTATTTGATTTCATGCAGGCGCCTACACAAACCATAACCGTGTCCGAAATAGACACGGAAAAGCGCCGAGCGGTTCTTTACGAGGATAATTTTCCAACCAGCTCCGAGAAGCCATCTGGTTCCAGAACGGTTGATTTAGATGATGGTGGGTGGGTAAAAAAGAATTTTCCGTGCTACGAGTCTGGTTTTGATGGGCGTACTTACGCCGCCGGGGTCTTTACCCTTTGCAAAGACCTACAAATAGACGTACCTGTGGAGCCGTTTTTCGCTGTTGATATAGATAACGGCCTACGTGTTTCGTATGTAAACAACGACGGGCAGGTTATGTTTACCGAGCTTCCATTTTTCGCCTTTTCATATCCTGAAAATCGAATCTATTTTTATAAGCCTTTTCAGGACGAGGGGGCAGACTTTTTTGCCCTGGCCTACGTTGATTTACGTACTTATGAGGTCTTTCTTGATCTCAATGCTATAAATATGTTGGAAACCTCCTAATTTCTTTCTACTTATTTTCTTCGGTTGCTTTGCCCCCGGCTGGTACTTTGCCCGCCGGGGGCTTTCTTTTGCCCGTCCGAATGACATAAAGGCATAACGCACTGACAAACAAATACATAACACAGTTTAACAAAGTTGGATTGATATTTAACCTTCCTTGTGTTGCTGGTTCCGAAAAGCCGCCGTTTCTTTGCGGTGTCAAAAGGGAACACCCCCGGGAGACAAAGTAACAAGTAAAATAAGAAAGGAATAAGAAAATGGGAACAATGGAATTTTTAGACCGTCTGCAAACAGAGAACCGGTGGAGCGTGTTTTTTGATAGTTTCGTAGGCCACTGCGATGAAGAAGAAGGTTTCGCCCCGTGGAGCGGGTATTTTACCATGCCTTTGTGTGGAGGTGGTTACAATTATCACATGCGAATGACAGGGCGCAAAGAAAACGGCCGCCGGCCTGTTTTACGTCATAATTTAGGGAACGGAGAAATACACGCGGCGACAGGTCATTTTAATGATATAGACGGTGTTTTAAGCGGTGTGTATTCAAGAAGTAAGCAGATTCTTTCTGGCGAATATGACACATATAGAAAAATATTCGCCGACCTTTGCGGCAATCAAACCCTTCTTTGCCGGAGCGAGCAGCTCGGAGTAGAAATAGATTTCTATCTTACAAACGAGGGGTTTCTTTTCTATCTTAAGAGGGGCGAAAAGGTAACAGACGCAACCCCGGTGCTTTTTCCCTTGTTCTTTTTGCGCCGTCCGTCCGTGGTTGTATTTGGGCGCAAACTCGTAACGGACGCCGGCACGCGCTTCAATATAGCCCTTCTTCGTGAAGGGTACCGCGTTTTTCTTGACGACGGCCTACTTGAGGAGCTTAAGCAGACCATTATTAACCCTAAAGGCTTACACGTGTAAGCCTTTTGGATTCAAGCAGATAACACAGTTTAACAAAGTTGGATTGATTTTTAACGCTATTTGTGTTGCTGGTATGGAAAAATCGCCGTTTCTTTGCGGTGTAAAAAGAAATAAGATAGTAACGTAATAAAGAAAGGAATTGAGAAATGGACCACGTAGAATTTTATCGCGCAGAGGCTTTAAGGTCGTTCCCTGAAATTTTTAAGCTACCAGAATGTCTTGCAAAGACACGAGTGGATCAATACGCAAAGGCGCTATATTTTCGCCGGGAGGATGAAAAAGAAGACGAGTACGCTTTTAAGATGGAAACGCCCAGGGCCTTTGTGTCTGGCTTAACTAAGTTCTTTTTCGATGATAAGAAAGATGACCAGCTCTGCAAATTAAGCTGGGATATGCGAGATTTCCCCTATTGTGAATTATTGTTAACAAAGGAATGCTGTGTGGTTTTGCGTTTTGAGGACGACGCCCACCCGCCTATTGTTTTCGTTCCGTTTGCTTATGATGAAAATTTAAGGGGCAAAAAGAGCTTCCAGCGCCATATAATTTGGATGGTTAATTATCCAGAATTTAATCGAACGAATAAATTTTTATTCTTCATTTCGGTATGGATTCACGATCATCATCAGGTCTTTTGGCCCGTGGGCGCCCTGCGTGAACTGCTTGAGGAGGTTCCTTCCTTATCGGTTTCTGATGAAAGCCGCGAGCGAAACTTGCAATATTTTGAAGATTGGAAAAAAGGCTATTTAAGCCGCCTACAATATGCAGATGAAAAAAAGGCCGCGGCCTTGAAACGGAAAGAGGAGCGCGAAAGCCGTCCGTATTATCTAAACTATAAAGACCCTGCCTTATTCGAGGCCGCCCTGGGCGTTATATTTGAAGGGTCTTATATATTTCATTCGGACAGAGGTTTAAAAATTTATTCGGCCGGCAAACCGTCTGCCGAGGGCGGGTACTATTTAACATCCAACCAGTCAAGTGGAAACAAATTCAAATACATAGTTTCGGACAAGTATAAGATAGTTCCGAAATTATACAAGAAATTCGGGGATAAAACGGACATCCGTTTTTTAGGCGAATTTGCTGAGCGTGTTGAGTCCGTGTGTATTACGAACATTAATTTAATAGCGATAAATATAAAAGAGCACGGTTTGGTGATATTTTACCCATTCTTTTTTCAAGACTTGAACCCTAAGAAAATGGAGAATTTTAACATGTTCTGCTTGGGTAAATATAACCACCCCGAACACGGCGAAAAGTATATGCTTGCTGCGTATTCGGTTACTGATGGCTTTGTGCGTATGATTTTAGACGATATAGAAATTAATCGAGATGGCAAATAAAATTCAATTTAATAAGATAGAGGACTTGATGGTTGGCGAAAGCTCTAAAGTGTGGGGTGAATTAAAAAAGGAAGTAGGCGGCGACGCCTACTTTCTTTCCAACCGTCCAGAGGTTATTCTAAAGAAGGAAGGTATAAGCCTTGCAAAAAATCACATGATCAAGGCGTTATTAGGCGACGCCCGTCGGGAGGACTCAAATTACCGGCTTTTTGTTCCTCAAATAGCCCCTCGAGATGGAATTGATTTCTCTAAAATACAAATACGGCTAAACGGTTACGGCATTATTGTATTAGATTACGTATTAGATTATATATCCTATCAGGCCGCCTTTTTTCCGTATTTGTGCAATCAAAAGCACGGAGTGCTTCTTTACATGGGTTTTTACACGTCGGCCGGCGGCCGGGCGCCCATGTATATCTTGATGAACGAAAGCGGCGAATTTGTTCTTAGTGCTAATTTCATAGATTGCTTGATTATGAACAATGTGCAAAATACTGCAATTCTCGAAGAGTTCGAAAATTCCGAGGACTAACTTTTTTCTTCATTTCTGCGTGTTTTTAGGCGCCCTGTGTGTATGCACTGGGCGCCTTTTTTCATTATATGCAAAATCGAATATAATTGCAATTTGCAATATTATTCGGATATAGAATATATTCCATATATCCAACAAATAAAAGTTGCAATATTTGAGCATGACTTTTTGTCATTTCCGTAAAAAGCAAATAAAGGTCGTATTCGGGTACAATTGTTCTTTTTGGTGGATTTTTATACAAAATTTAACAGAGTGCGAAAAAGCCTCGAAAAAGCCACATTAAGGCCACCGGCCGTGCCACCCCCGTACCACCTACGTGTTATATATTACCCGCGTTTGTGTATATTGCGGGCATAAAGGCCGCCGGCCGCCCTGCTTAAAAACGCCCTCCGAACCGTCCGAACGCAAATAAGGCGTTCTGGCGGCTTTTCTTTATCAGGGTGGCACAACTACCCGCAGACGCCGCGAAAGTCCATCAGAAAGCACCGCAGGCGGCAAAAACGCATATCCACGGCGTTACCGTCCACCCTGCTGGGGGGGGGAGGCCGGAACGGGGGGGGTAAGCCGGCCGCCGGCCGGCCTCTTGACGCCCGTCCCTATCCGTGTACGCGTACAATATCTACGTGTGCATGTTTTAACACTGAGGAGGATATAAGGGTATGTTAATAACAGCACGTACCAGTTCGTACTTGGTACTAACTTACATACTAAAATAAAAAAATATAGATTTTTATTGAACTAACGCTGGTGCTCCTGGGTGTGCGTACGCGTATCTCTATTTTTAATAATTAAAAATGTGTGTAAAAACGCAAAGTGTTAAAATGGTAGATTTTCGTTTTGGATTGTTAGTTAATTGGGCACGCGCGATTTTTATATCCCCCTTGTGGGGAGTTAATGTACGCCTGTACGCGCGTACGCGCGTTGAGGCCGAATTTGCAAGTTTGAAAATGTTTATTTAATTGATTTTCAATTGATTACAATGGTATGAAAATAGAACATTTTCGAAAAGTTTTTATGGAATTTCTTCATAGTGTGCTGGTTATCAATTAAATACGGTAATAAAATCAATTTCTTTTTAGGACATTTTCGCTTATTTTCGTACTGGTTAGTCTTCCTTTTTTAGACATTTCAGGGTACTTTTTAGACATTATTGTTAAAATCGCTAATCATCTATTAATCAATTCGTAACGGTTTTTTTAACACAATACTGATTGTTATTATATATTTTTAATACATTTTAACACGAAACAAATTCGCCTTCTGGTCATTCTCTGCTTATTAGATTCCGTTTCGAACATTTTCCGTACTGACATTTTGACAGAAACCCCTCTTTACGACTTAAAAATTTTCAAAAACGCAGTTACGATAATAAAATGTTCATTGTCTTACAGATTTTCAAAAACGCAGTAACGATAATAAAATGTTCATTTATTTATTTGGTATTTTTATACTTTTTTAGTGTCGTATTTTGTTTTTCCGTGTATATCTTTGCAGTGTTTTTGATAGAAATAGTTTTACTTATATATTAAAAAATTATGGAAATTACTAAATTTTATTATCCGCTATCTTCGGAGAATCCGATTCCTTTCGTATTAGACACGAAACCACGTTCTTTTAATTTTGTTGGTAGAGATTACAAAATCGCAACATTTCCGCCGAGCTCAAATCACATTATTGACTTTTTCTATAAAATAGAAGCCAGATTTGAGAAATATTTAGGTATTATTACTGAGGAGGCAAGGCGTTTTGCAAATTACACTGAAGAATTTGATAAAATTCTTTTTGACGTTTTTAGTGATTTTAATTTCTTCAAAAATAAGAATTACAAAATCCTCGGTGTAGTTAGTACTTTTAGATCATCTAACAAAATCGATATGGTATTAGTTAATATTAAGAGTATTTGGATTTTGTTTAGTTTAGCAGATGGTATTTACGTTTTCGGCGATCTACCAGAAAGTGAAAAAGATTCAAAAAGTGCAAACCAAGGTAAAAATATCTCGAAAGATGATTTGTCTCGTTTAATTAAAAAAGAGTTAGAAAAAAGTGGTATTTTTACAAAACTCGCAAAGCAACGGGCTAAGAGAATGATGATAATCAGTGATTAATTTTAACTAAAAACAGCAGGGAAAATACCAATTATCCATGCTGTTTGTATTTTTATGTAAATATGGTAAAGCGCGGTTATGACGATTATATCGTTTATAAAAATGAAGTTCTTCCAGTAAGTTTTAACAAAACGGAAGATTGCGTTAAAATAGGAAAAACAAAGTATAAAAGAGATAAAAAATTCCTCTCTGTCGATCTTGATGTTTTAGCTCTTTGTTTCAATTTAGAGCTTTTTGAGGTACGTTTTGCCAGTCATGGTGCAGTTGTTTCCAGAATGGAAACAGTTGAGGAAGGTATTAAATACGATTCTTTTGAATTAAGACCTTTTTGCAAAACGGATGAATTTTACATTTTTTTAGCAAGACATGGTGATACGTTAAAAATTGCTTTGTTAAGTATTGATAATAATAAGGCATATATTAATTTTGGCTGTTATTCGCCATATTGTATCGGTATATATGAAAAAAGTACAAATTATCCATTTTATTACTTTTTAGACTTTGGTGGGCTTTCTTATTATATACTTAACGCGAATACGTTATCGATTTTCGGGCTGTTTAGCAAGGTTACATCCTTTCCTCTAAATTCACGTGTTGGCTTTCGCGGTCGCTTACCGCTCGTCTTTTCGGGCTCGTACGCCCTGCACGACGGCGGGCTTTATTTGTGCGTCGGTATGGGGTATTCTGGTTATTTGCTTCGTTCCGTGCACGGCGATCAAAAAAGGCAGCTGCTTTGGATCGTAGATAACAAGGAGCTGCTCTATGTGCGTGCTAAATGATTGATATACAGCCAGTTCTCATTTTTTAACATTGTTTATAGTTTTTTGTGTTGCTGGTCTCGGAAAGTCGCCGTTTCTTTGCGGTGTCAAAAGGAAACAAGGTCTCCTGCTGGCAAGCGCTAATTGAATTAATTACATACTATGCAATATGGAAAATAAACTGACAAATTCCGAGTTCCTTGATAGGGAACTTGATGGTTTAGAGAGAGAAGAAGTAGCCGCTGGCGAAATTGTGTGCGATTACAAGCCCGATACGGATGATATTATCCTTGAGCGGGTTTCCGAAAGCGACCCGGCCGGTGAATCGAATAAGGCTCCTATCAACGTCTGTGAAGCCCATACGAACGCCGTAACGCTTTCTGTGGGTGATCCGGGTACATTGATAGGGGACGGCGGTAAAGTCTCCCAGGAGGCTCCTGAAGCGTCTTTTGTAGACGTGTATAAGAAGAATTTCTCGGGGCGAAAGGACGGAGCCGATCTTAGTTCGTTTTATATCCGTGATATTTTGCGGGAGGCTTTTTCTACCTATATTTGCGAGCATGGTGAGGTTAAGGTCATAGAGGGCGAGCCGGTGCGTGTCGGTGTCGGTGATACTATTTATCAGATTACCGCCTACACAAGCGATACAATATACGGTTCGGCCGTAACAAAGACCGATCTCGGCACCTTGCTTGAAATTGATAGGGTAAATAAAATTGTAAAAACTCGGTAAATAACCGTTTTTATAACCTCTCTTTTTTAGTGCTTTGTTTCGTGGAAGTCCGTGGGTAACACCGCGGGCTTCCTTTGTGCGAAATTCCTAAAGATAATAAAATTAATTATTAATTATTTATTTACAAGTTTGTACCTTTTGTTTTGTGTTTTGATTACATCTTTAGGTTTTTCACGTACATTTGCAAACGGATACGCCTTCCGTTTAATGTACCATTTTTTCTGTTAGATTTAAGTTTCATTTTTTAGAATCAGTGCACTTTATGTGCGTGTGTTTTTAATTGTTTTTCTTTGTGTCTGTCAAATATTTTGGATGATCTCACATAAGTGCACGGAATTTGCCGAGATGGTGAAATAGGTAAACACGCTGGACTTAAAATCCAGTGCCCTGGAAAGGGCTTGCAAGTTCGATTCTTGTTCTCGGTACAACCCTTTGTGATAAAGGATATCTGTTTATTAATTATATTCTTAAGTGGTGATTTTTTAATCATATTATTGTTTGGAATAGGCCGTCGCGTGGGCGGCCTATTTTTTTTATTTTATAGTTTGATAGTTATCTATATATTAATATAGGAGAAGAAAATATGAGTTTAGGAAAGTATTTTAAGACAGTAGGTGATTTGTTTACTTATTTCAACATAAACGTATCACAAGAGGATATCGCTCCGGGTCTTATGGAATTAGATAAGTATCTTTTTCCAAAAAGTTCGGAAGATATGGAAAGTAAAGTTTTTGCTTTTTCTACATATATTAACAACACATGCGTTGTATATACTACTGATATTAAAGATGCGATAAAAAATGCAAATGATTTATTTTTAGGCGATAATTTGTCACTTGATACGGTAACACCTTTTTTGAAAGAAAAAGGAATTTTAGATGAAATGTTAAATTTTTGCATTAATAGATACAATAGAGGGATAGAGCCTTCTGATCCAGAATATGTTACAATTGATTATTTTAAAGAATACAAAAACAGAGATATTTTATACTCTTTAATCGGTTGTGGTGTTTTGATTTTTTCGACTGGTTCAGGAATACTTTTATATAATCCTACATACTATAAAAATAAATTTCAAAAATAAAAAATACAATTATGATCACATTTGGAGATTTTATTGATGATTATTTTCTTTACAAGTCTCGTGAAGAAGTTAATTTACCAGATTTTATGAAAAGATCCGGCATGGAATTACTTCCGAAAGCCGATCTTGATGATTATGACAAAATATCAGCTTTTTCACTTTTCGAAGAATTATCAAGAAGTTTTAACAGTCAGACTCCGTTAGATAAAGCTGTTAAGATTTGCAACTCTTGTTATTTAGCAACAAATTTCAAGGATGCTGATGGAGTTATTGACTTTTTGCAGCATAAGGGTCTTTATAATAAATTATGCAAAGAGGCTTTGGATAAGAATGTAGGATCGTCAATTCAGGATCCTGATATTTCTTATTTGGAAAATTTGTCAAGTAAAGACTTGCTTATTTTCTTAACAGAAGCAAAAGTTCTGGTATATGATTGGCTGGATCGTGGAACTTTGTTTTACCATCCTGATTATTATAAGATTGGTGTTTAACGCAAATTAAACCTATTACACTCTTTTTTTTTCAAAATTTTTCATTGGTAGGGCGTCCTCGTGGCGCCCTATTTTGTTAAAAATGTACTATTTGGATACTTTGAGATCTTATCCATTAAAGTCAATATCTTTAAGGAAATTTAACTGGTTGTATAGTGTGTATCGAGAAAATCATCAACTTTTTACAACCGATGGGGATTTTAAAGCTATTATGGAAAATTACGGAAAAGAAGAAAATGGAATTAAGAAAGAAGTAGATTTTTTAACTTTATTAGATTCGGCCGCTTTGGTGCTTCCAGACAATGGTTTTAACATTTCAGAAAAGTTAATGATTTTATATTGTTTTGGTATTAAGGCAAATTTAGATTTAGATTTGAATATAGAGAAAGCGGTTGATAACATTAGTTTAGAGCAGTCTGCGGGCCTTTACGAAGCCAAGATTATGCCCAAAGATCAGTTGTCTATCACGGTGGTTACAACCGACCCAGCCGCTGCCGCGCCTTTTAACTTAACGGTGGGCAACAGCGTTGGCACGAAAGGCCAGCTGGCGCAAGGCTCTAATCTACAAAACTACTTGGTAGACAATAATGGCGACATCGAGTTCCCCGTAATTGGTAAAGTACATGTGGGAGGACTGAACAAGAACCAATGCCAAGACCTTATTAAGAGCAAAATATCGAGCTATCTCGCCGCTAGCGAAAACCCCATTGTGACGGTTCGCATGGCTAGCTACCAAGTAACGGTGCTGGGCGAAGTGAACAAACCCACCGTAATACCCGTTACCAGCGAAAAAATGAGCATCGTTGAGGCTTTGGCACAAGCGGGCGACCTGTCTATTTACGGACGTCGTGACAACGTGATGCTGCTACGCGAAAACCCCGACGGGCGCAAAGAGGCTCACCGCATTGACTTGCGCGACGCCAACCTCATCAACTCGCCCTACTATTATCTGCAACAAAACGACGTTATATATGTAGAACCGAACAAAGCGAAAGCTGCCAACGCTAAAACAAGCACCGCTACAACCATCTGGTTCTCAGTGATAAGCAGCGTGCTGTCGCTCAGCTCTTTGATAGTGAACCTTGTAAGATAACAACAATAAGCCGTTGAGGGATGTTTGCCAACATCCCTCAACTTGTTTAAACCTTAGGCAAAAAGAACAAGATTTGATGGAACCATTAAAACATGAATGCGGTGTGGCCATGATAAGGTTGCTTAAACCGCTACAATATTACCAACAGAAATACGGCACGTGGATGTATGGGCTTAACAAGCTTTATCTGCTGATGGAGAAACAGCACAACCGCGGACAAGAGGCTGCGGGCATGTCGTGCGTTAAGCTGAAAACCACTCCGGGACACGAGTACATGTTCCGCGAACGTGCCGAAGGCAGCAATGCCATCACCGAAATATTCTCGACGGTGCAAAAGGGATTCGCCAAAGAAACACCCGAACACCTTGCCGATGCACGCTACGCCGAACGCTCATTGCCCTTCGCTGGCGAACTGTACATGGGACACCTGCGCTATTCTACCACAGGTAAGAGCGGTCTTTCGTATGTGCATCCCTTTCTTCGCCGCAACAACTGGCGCGCCAAGAACCTAAGCCTGTGCGGTAACTTCAACATGACCAACATCGGCGAGATATTCGAACGCCTAACCCGTCAAGGGCAATGTCCGCGCATTTACAGCGACAGCTACATTATGCTTGAACTGATGGGCCACCGACTAGACCGCGAAGTGGAACGCAACTTCGTGGCGGCACAAGCGCTAGGACTTACCGACACCGACATTACTCAATACATCGAAGACAACGTAAACGTGGCCAACGTGCTGCAAACCACCATGCCCCACTTTGATGGAGGCTACGTTGTATGCGGCGTTACGGGCAGCGGCGAGATGTTTTCGATGCGCGACCCTTGGGGCATTAGGCCCGCTTTTTACTATAAGAACGACGAAGTTGCCGTTGTAGCTAGCGAAAGACCTGTGTTGCAAACCACCTTCGCCATCGAGTGCGACGACGTGAAAGAGCTGGAACCCGGCACTGCGCTTATCGTGAAACGCGACGGCGACTGCCGCATCGAACGCATCATGGAGCAGAAAGCCGACAGCTCTTGCTCGTTCGAAAGGATTTATTTCAGTCGCGGATCGGACGCCGATATATATAAGGAGCGCAAGAAACTGGGCGAACAGCTAACAAACCCCATTCTTCGCGCCATCGACTACGACACGAAAAACACCGTCCTGTCGTATATTCCCAATACGGCCGAAGTGGCTTTTTATGGTTTGGTAGCAGGATTTAAACGCTACATGCGCCAACAACATGTGGCTCAGATTCAGGCATTAGACCATGCGCCCACGGCCGAAGAACTAGAAGAAATACTTAGCAACACCGTAAGACTGGACAAGGTGGCGTGGAAAGACATCAAGCTACGCACCTTCATCGCCGAAGGAAACTCGCGCAACGACTTGGCCTCGCACGTGTACGACGTTACTTACGAGAGTATTCGCGCAGGAAAAGACAACTTAGTGATTATCGACGACAGCATCGTACGCGGAACAACGCTACAAAAAAGCATCCTTCGCATTCTCGACAGGCTGCACCCCAAGAAGATAATCGTGGTGAGCAGCGCACCTCAGATACGCTATCCCGACTATTACGGCATCGACATGCCGCGCTTGGAAGAGTTCTGCGTGTTCCGAGCCGCCATCGAATTGCTCAAAGAAAAGAATATGCACGCGCTTATCAAGCAAACCTACGACAACTGTCGACGTGAGCTGAAAAAGCCCGTGGAAGAGATGGACAACTGCGTGCGACAAATATACAAGGCCGTTACGGTAGACGAGATTAACCGCAAGATTGTGCAGATGTTACGCCCCAAAGGCGTGAAGACGCCCATCGAGTTGGTGTTCCAATCTATCGAAGGACTGCACGAGGCCATACCCCAACACAAGGGCGACTGGTACTTTACGGGCAACTACCCCACCCCAGGAGGCATGCGGCTATGCAATCAGGCCTTCGTTAATTACATCGAAAAGGTTTATCAAAACGAACAGAAATTCTAGAATATAATGAGAAATGTAACATTAGTTCTGCAAGACGGCACCAAGTTCCACGGCAAGTCGTTTGGTTACGATGCGCCCGTGGCAGGCGAAGTGGTGTTTAATACAGCTATGATGGGCTATCCCGAAAGTCTTACCGACCCCTCTTACGCTGGTCAGCTGGTAACACTCACCTTTCCTTTGGTTGGCAACTACGGCGTTCCGCCCTTCACCTTCGGTGCAGAAGGCCTGCCCACGTTCATGGAAAGCGACCACATACACGCTTCGGCCATCATTGTAAGCGATTATAGCGAGCAATACAGCCACTGGAACGCCAATGAAAGTCTGGCCGAATGGCTGAAACGCGAACAAGTTCCTGGCATAACGGGCATCGATACACGCGAACTCACCAAGGTCCTGCGCGAACACGGCGTAATGATGGGGCAGATAATCTTCGACGACGACCCCACAAACATTCCCCAAGCGCAATACGAAGGCGTGAACTTCGTAGACCGCGTTAGCTGCAAAGAGATTATCCGCTATAACGAAGGAGCGGGCAAACGCGTTGTGCTGGTAGACTGCGGCGTGAAGGCGAACATCATTCGCAACCTCATTGAACGTGGACTAGAAGTGGTGCGCGTGCCTTGGAATTACGACTATACAGGAATGGAATTCGACGGACTTTTCCTCGGTAACGGCCCTGGCGACCCCGACTTGTGCCAAGATGCGGTTAACATTCTGCGCCAACAGATGAGCAAAAGTCGCAAACCCATCTGCGGAATTTGCATGGGAAACCAACTTATGGCCAAGGCTGGCGGTGCTAACATCTACAAATTAAAGTACGGACACCGCTCGCACAACCAGCCCGTACGCATGGTAGGCACCGACAAATGCTACATTACAAGCCAGAACCACGGCTATGCTGTCGACGCCTCAACGCTTGATAAGGATTGGAGTGAGCTGTTTGTGAACATGAACGACGGCAGCAACGAGGGCGTTCGCCATAACACCAACCCTTGGTTCACTTCTCAATTTCACCCTGAGGCCTGCTCAGGACCAGTCGACACGCTGTTTATGTTCGACCTATTCGTAGAAAAACTCACCCTTTAAAACCCCTTAGAGAAAATGAAAGACGAAAGCATAAAGAAAGTATTGCTGCTGGGTTCCGGCGCATTGAAGATTGGCGAAGCGGGTGAGTTCGACTACTCTGGCTCGCAAGCACTCAAAGCCCTGCGCGAAGAGGGCGTGAAAACAGTGCTTATCAACCCCAACATCGCCACGGTGCAAACCTCAGAAGGCGTAGCCGACCAAATATATTTCCTGCCCGTTCAGCCTTATTTCGTTGAAAGGGTTATCGAGAAAGAACGTCCCGACGGTATTCTCTTGGCCTTTGGCGGACAAACGGCGCTTAACTGCGGCGTAGAGCTTTACCAAAGCGGCGTGCTCGAAAAGTATGGCGTTAAAGTACTGGGTACGCCCGTGCAAGCCATCATGAACACCGAAGACCGCGAGTTGTTTGTTGAGAAACTGAACGAGATTAACGTCAAGACCATCAAGAGCGAGGCCTGCGCCAACATCGAGCAGGCACGTCGCGCCGCTGCAAGCCTTGGCTATCCCGTTATCTTGCGCGCCGCTTATGCCCTTGGCGGACTGGGCAGTGGCTTTTGCGACAACGAGGAAGAGCTGAACAAATTGGCCGAGAAAGCATTCTCGTTCTCGCCGCAAGTGCTGGTAGAGAAAAGCCTTAAAGGTTGGAAAGAGATTGAATACGAAGTGGTGCGCGACCGCTACGACAACTGCATCACCGTCTGCAATATGGAGAATTTCGACCCGCTTGGCATACATACGGGCGAGAGCATCGTTGTTGCTCCTTCGCAAACGCTTAGCAATAGCGAATACCATAAGCTGCGCGCACTCTCCATTAAGATTATCCGCCACATCGGAATCGTTGGCGAATGCAACGTGCAATACGCCTTCGACCCCAAGAGCGAAGACTATCGCGTTATCGAAGTAAACGCGCGCCTTAGCCGTTCGTCGGCCCTTGCATCAAAAGCCACAGGCTATCCGCTGGCTTTCGTTGCGGCCAAGTTGGGCATGGGATACGGACTGTTCGAACTGAAAAACTCGGTAACAAAGACCACCAGCGCATTCTTCGAACCCGCTCTCGACTACGTTGTCTGCAAGATACCACGCTGGGACTTGAGCAAGTTCCGCGGCGTAGACAAGGAACTTGGCTCGTCGATGAAGTCGGTTGGCGAGGTAATGGCCATCGGTCGCACCTTCGAAGAGGCCATCCAAAAGGGATTGCGCATGATTGGACAAGGCATGCACGGCTTTGTTGAAAACAAGGAATTGAAGATCGACGACATTGATGCAGCACTGCGCGAACCCACCGACAAGCGTGTGTTCATCATTTCAAA
>ERZ772874.287-NODE-287-length-27354-cov-5.332613_pt1 | contig 27354 bp, 20 predicted proteins | sample MGYA00580586_ERZ772874 | MGnify/ENA primary metagenome ERZ772874 (study PRJEB29015, sample SAMEA2737952) | human oral metagenome | biome: human oral; feature: human-associated habitat; material: dental | place: China | collected 2154 ... | reverse complement strand
GATGAAGAGGTCTATGCCCTTATTGCGGTACTCATAGCGACCACCCAGAGAGACGAAGAAGGCCTTCTCCGGGTCAATGGGTCGTGCGTAGAGGCGGGAAGCCACCTGAGCGAGGAGGCGACGCATCTTACGGCGCTTCGACTGCATCGGGGCGGTGAAGGGAGAGCCTCCGATGTGGAAGCCATTGGGCAGGACTACTGGTTCACGCCCCAGAAGTTGCTTAGCCTCCCGAGCAGTGAGCTTGCTGACGGTAGCGAAGACCGACGCTTCGTGTGCAGCGAGCTTCTCCACAGCGTGCTTAGCCTCGACACCTAGCTCACGAGCCATCTGATCCCCATCATACTGGTCCATGTAGGTGTAGAGCTCCTTGTCATTGCCTGCGATGGAGCGCCCGATCGTCGTGGCGTGGGTGATGAAGAGGGTACGTACCTCAGGAGCATGCTGACGGAGGTAGAGGAGTCCCATGGCCGTCTGCCATTCGTTGAAGATCGCCGTGGTGGGCTCCGCCGTCCAGGAGGCGATGCTCTCCATCAGTCGGGCAGCAGCCACAGCGAAGAGACTACACTCATCGTAGTCGCCGTAGCCCTTGTCACTCTCCAGACCATAGGCTCTCCAGAGCTCGAAGTACAGGTCGCCCTTCTCCTCCCAGAGCGGGGAGAAGTCCACCAGGAGCACGGGAGGCTCGCCTGAGACCGCCCAGTGTCCTGTCTTGACACGTAACCCGAGTGTGGGGAGTACCTCTTTCGTCCAGCCCTCGAGCTCGGGGATAGCCCCGGGGATGAAGTCTAAGGGAAGAGACTTGCCTTCGCCCGTGAGCAGAGGCCCTATGAAGCATACCTTATCGGGGTGGCGCTGGGTCATCACATCTGCCCGTGAGGAGAGGACGGTATAGATCCCTCCCATCTTGTTGCAGACTTCCCAACTCGTCTCGAGGATCATGATCGTGCAGTATAGTAAGGTGGTGAATGTATATGCTGTCGAGTGAGCGGACGGGAGGCTTCTCTCGTCCCTCTGTATCAAAATTAAGCATAAGTCTACAATTATACACATTGCGCTCCTAGAGGGGGGTCAGAGGGACCTACGGTAGGTCGTCGAAAAAACCTACAGTAGGTCGTGAAGACGACCCACGGTAGGTCGCAAAGACGACCTACAGTAGGTTTTGGGGCACCCCTTCAGAAGCCTTTTGCCAAGCAGGCTGGAGCACTCCCGTTTTTTCGCCTCATTCTCCCCGAGTCCTGACCCTAGTGATTGGGGCAAAATCCGTACCTTTGTACGAGTGCTAATAGCGGGAAGACACAGAATCCAAAGCCTTACCGATTAGCCAACCTGGAGTATATTGTATCGATGACCACTTTGACGCGTAGCCTCAGCCGATGGGCTATGGTCGCTCTTGCCCTCCTCTCCTGTAGCACGGGATGGGCTCAGCGCCAAGCCGACAGCCTCCACTTCATCGAAGGGGTGGTGGTCCGAGAGCGCTTTGTCTCGAAGGATGTCATCCCTGCCCAAACCCTCTCGGGCCGTGAACTTCAGCGCCTCAGTGCCGTGAGTGTCGCCGACGCCCTTCGCTACTTCGCAGGCGTCCAGATCAAGGACTACGGCGGTATCGGTGGGCTCAAGACGGTGAATATCCGTAGTATGGGCTCTCAGCATGTCGGGGTCTTCTACGACGGCCTCCAGCTAGGCAATGCGCAGAACGGGCAGATCGACCTCGGGCGCTTCTCCCTGGACAACATGGAGTCGGTCTCTATATATAATGGTCAGCGCAGCACCATCCTCCAGCCCGCCAAGAGCTTTGCCTCCGCAGCGGCGCTCTACATGACTACCCGACGCCCCGATGTATCAGCTACCAAGCGGGATCATCTGAAGGCCTCCCTCAAGGTGGGCTCCTTCTCCACCATCAATCCCTCCCTCCTCTGGGAGCGTCGACTAAGCCCCTCCCTTGACCTCTCCATCAGTAGCGAATACCTCTACACCTCGGGGCGCTACAGCTTCTCCTACAAGAAGAAGAACGGCTACGACACTACCAGTATCCGACACAACGGCGACGTGCGCTCCCTTCGCTTCGAGGCGGGGCTCTTCGGCCGTATCGACGAAGGGGAATGGCGAGCCAAAGCCTACCTTTACCGCTCAGAGCGAGGCTACCCCGGAGCCTTCGTCCGTGAAGAGCCGGGGAAGTTCAAGCACGAGGATCGCCAGTGGGATACCGACCTGATGGCTCAGGGATCCCTACGTAAGAGCTTCGGACGCTATACGCTCCTCCTCAATGGGAAGTTCGCCTACGACTACCTCCACTACCTCTCTGACCCTCGGCTGGATGTGACGACGATGTACGTCAACAATCACTACTATCAGCAGGAGGCTTACCTCTCGTCGGCGCATCAACTTGCCCTGACCGACAGCTGGCGACTAGCGCTGTCTTCGGACCTGCAGTACAATACCCTCTCGGCCGACCTCTACGCCTTCGCCTATCCTACCCGCCTGACGGCGCTCACCGCCCTTGCCTCAGACTTCACCTACCGAGGGCTCAAGGCTCAGGCCAGCCTCCTCCACACCTATGTACACGACTGGACGAAGGCCAAGGACGGACAAGCACCCGAGAAGAGCGAGTGGACACCTACCTTCATCCTCAGCTACAAGCCGTGGTCACAGCACGAACTGAGCGTGAGAGGCTTCTACAAGCGGATATTCCGCATGCCTACCTTCAACGATCTCTACTATACCTTCATTGGGAATAAATACCTTCGACCCGAGTACACGACCCAGTACGACCTAGGGCTGGTCTATACCAAGCCCTTCAGTCGGGGCGTACTCCGCTCGCTCGAAGTGCAGGTAGACGGCTACCTGAACTATGTCGATGACAAGATCATCGCTATGCCTACCTCCAACCAGTTCCAGTGGACGATGGTCAACCTCGGTCACGTCCGTATCCGAGGTATAGACCTTGCTCTGGAGGCAGGGTGGCGCCTAGGGACGCTTCGTGCTTCGACACGCCTGACCTACACCTACCAGCGAGCCCAAGACCTTACCGATCCCTCCGACACCTATTACGGAGGGCAGATCCCCTACATCCCTTGGCATAGTGGCTCGGCCATCGTATCTCTTGCCTGGGGAGGATGGGACCTCAACTACAGCTTCATCTATACAGGAGAGCGCTACGATGCCAGTGCCAACATCCGAGAGAACTATACCCGCCCTTGGTACACCAGCGATCTCTCCCTCTCCCGCCTCTTCACCCTGAAGAAGCACAGCCTACGACTCACTGCCGAGGTCAATAACCTCCTCAACCAGCAGTACGAAGTCGTACGCTCCTATCCGATGCCTGGTATCAACACCAAGCTCAAGATCGACTACACCCTATGACCACCGCCCTAGCTATGAAGACTTCATCCATCACCCGCCTACTCCTCTGGGTAGGTATCTTTGCTCTCTCCCTCTCCTCCTGTCGCAAGGAGGACGAGATCATCCCCTCCTCCGAAGAGCAAGGGGGGAAGCCAGAGCCTGCTGGCCCTATCAAAGGTTTCTTCCTACTCAATGAGGCGAACATGGGCTCTAATAAGTCCACCCTCGACTACTACGACTACGAGACCGGTAAGTACACCCGTAATATCTACGCCGAACGTAACCCCGGTGTCGTCAAGGAGCTCGGTGACGTAGGCAACGACCTACAGATCTACGGCAACCGTCTCTACGCTGTCATCAACGTCTCTCACCTCATCGAGGTCATGGACGTCAATACAGCCAAGCATATCGGGAAGATCTCTATCCCGAACTGCCGCTACATCGTCTTCAAGGATGGCTTCGCCTATGTCAGCTCTTATGCTGGCCCTGTGAAGATCGACCCCAATGCACGACTAGGCTATGTAGCCAAGGTCGATACCGCTACCCTTAAGGTCGTAGCCGAATGCCCCGTAGGCTACCAGCCCGACGAGATCGTCATCTACGGCGACAAGCTCTACGTAGCTAACTCAGGTGGCTACCGCGTCCCCAACTACGACAAGACCATCTCCATCATCGACCTGAAGACCTTCACCGAAGAGAAGAAGGTCGATGTCGCCATCAACCTCCACCGTCTCGAGCTAGACAACTATGGGAAGATCTGGGTATCTTCTCGTGGGGACTACTATCACGTCCCCTCGAAGATGTTCGTCTTCGACCCCAAGACCGAGAAGGTGACCAAGACCCTCGACGTCTCGTGCTCCAACATGACCCTCTCTGGGGACTCCCTCTTCGTCTACAGCACCGAGTGGAGCTACCTCACTGGGGAGAATACCATCAGCTATACCGTCATCGACACAAAGACTCAGGAGGTCATCGACCGAGACTTCATCAAGGATGGCACAGCTAAGGATATCAAGATCCCCTACGGCATCGCTACCAATAGGGAGCGAGGAGAGTTCTACGTCACCGACGCTAAGAACTACGTCACCCCGGGAAAACTCCACTGCTACGACCTTAAGACAGGTACACGCAAGTGGTCAGTCACTACGGGGGACATCCCTGCACACTTCGCCTTCACACGCAAGCAACTTCAACCCAAGTAAACACCTACAGCTATGAAACCCTTCCAACCCTGGAGTTCGCTCCTCATAGCGCTCCTAGCGCTTGGCTCTGTCTCCTTCGTCTCCTGTAAGAAGGACGAAGCCCCTAAGCCTCCTGTCGTCCCCCCCGTCCCTGTGTTCCCTAAGCCAGAGGTCAATCCCAACGCTACGCCTTATGTCACTCGAGTCCTCGAGTACCTACCAGCCGTGGGACAGTTCACCAACGAGCTCCCCGAGTACGAAGATGGGGACACTCAGGAGAAGATGAACGAGAAGGCACTCGAATACCTAGCCAACAACCAGCGTAGCCTCGTCACCCTCGGTGGCTGGGGAGGCTACATCACTGTAGGCTTCGACCATACCATCCTCAACGTCCCTGGCAAGCGTGACTTCCGAGTCCTAGGCAATGCCTTCTATGCCAATGAAAATAAGGACCCTTATGATGGTGGTAGCTGTGAACCCGGTGTGATCATGGTAGCCTACGACGTGAACCGCAATGGTAAGCCTGACGAGAACGAATGGTATGAGATCGAGGGTAGCGCCCACGTAGATCATACCAAGGAACCTTGGTACGACCTTGTGAAGGCAGTCCCCGGATCAGATATGAACTTCTACCGAGACTACGAGTTGACCTACGAGCGCCCCACTAAGGAAGAGATGTCTCCCGACACCGGTGTCCCCTTCGTAGGGATCGTACAGTACGTACACTGGACCGACAATAAGGGTGGCTCTGGTTGGCTACCTAAGAATACCTTCCACAAGCAGACCTATTACCCCAAGTGGATCAAGGGAGATAAGCTCACCTTCCGTGGCACACGACTACCACAGAATGCTCGAGACCAGAGTGGCGTAGGGCGCTACTATGTCCTCTTCAAGTTCCGCTACGGCTATGTAGACAATGAGAAGAACGACCTAGCCGACTCCGCAATCGATATTGACTGGGCCATCGACAAGTATGGTCGCAAGGTACACCTCCCCGGTATCGACTTCGTACGCATCCATACAGGTGTCAATCAGGTCAACGGCTGGCTCGGCGAATGCTCTACCGAAGTGGCAGGCGTCAATGACCTACACCTCCTCAAGGAGGACATCCCCACCAGATAGACAAGACAAACCTAAACTCATCACTATATGAATAAGAAACTCCTCCTCGCAGGGCTCGCTGGTATCCTCAGCCTAGCTACTGCTTGTAAGAAGGATGATCCTTCGCCCAAGCCTACCCCCACCCCTCAGCCTGGGTTTACGATCGAGGCTAAGACGACCGACCTCCTACAGTTTGATACCGTACGCCTCTCTGCTCAGGGAGCGAAGGCCGATACTAAGTTCAGCTGGGTGATCAATGGCAAGGAAGTCGCCGAAGGCAAGGACTACGCCTTCACCCAGCCTCGTGTAGGTCGCTATCAGGTAAGCCTCGTAGACAAGGCGAGCGGGGAGAAGGTAAGCAAGGACTTCTCCGTCACCGCTCGCTTCACCTCGGGAGCCTTCCTCCTCAATGAGGGGAACTTCGGCAACGAGACGGGTACGCTTACCTATATCGACGCCTCGAAGCAGTTTGTCCTCGACAGCGCTTACATCCGTGTCAATGGCACGAAGCTCGGTAATGTCTGCCAGGATATGACCTTTGCCAACGGTAAGGTCTACATCATCTCGCAGAATGGTCCTAAGAATGGGGGCGAAGGCCTACTGACCATCGCAGACGCCAAGACGCTAGAGAAGTACAAGGTCATCAACGACGCTACTCTCGCCAAGGACTGGCCTACGCATATCGCTGTCGTGCATAGTCGCATCTACCTCCGTGGGAATAGCGGTATCTACCGAGGTACAGAGGAGGGTAGCTTCAAGCTCATCCCAGGCACGGAGAAGGCTAACAAGCTTCGTATGGTCACCATCGGTGAGCTCGTCATCGCTACGACGTCTACGAATAAGCTCCTAGTGATCCAGGACGAGGAAGTGAAGCAGACCTTCACCCTTCCCGAAGGCTCACCCTCAGGGCTAGCACTTGCTCCTGACGGTCAGCTCTGGCTCTCTTACTCCAAGCCTAACACCCTAGCCAAGGTAAGCGTATCTGCTTCGGGTGTCAAGATCCTCGACAAGCACACCACTACTCAGTCGCTTGACAAGCAGTGGACGGCAACCTCTGCCATCTTCGCTCGTGCTAATCAGATCTTCTTCACGGAGCAGAGCTCGGTCATCTACCGCCACGACTTCTCTACGGGCGAGACTAAGGAGATCGTCGATGTCCAGAAGGTAGATAAGCAGGCTAAGATGTACTACAATAGCCTCGGTATTGATCCCAAGACCGGACATATCTACTATGCTTCCTTCGATGACTATAGCACCTACAAGAAGAACGTCACGCTAGTCCTCGATCACGACGGGAAGGTCCTCCTGAAGCGTGAGCATGTAAACGCCTTCCCCGCAGGCTTCTACTTCATCCCATAGCGAAGGCTCGGCTCAGAGCTTTGAGCACGGATACAGCCCTCGCTTAACTCGAACATCGTATTCACCGGACGCTTTGGTCTTACCCCTTCGGGGGCTAAGGTCAAAGCGTACCTTGAGTAATAATCATTCACTAAATTACATCACCTCTCGATGAAGAAATCTCTTCTATCCGCACTGACGCTTCTCGCCGTTGGCTCAGGGGTATCTAGCTGTAGCAAGGGGGCACAGGATGCCCCACGTACAGGAGACCTCTCTGCTGAGACAGAGCTCACTGCCCCCCTCTCCGGCTCGCTCCAGACAGACAGTCTGGCGCTGGTCGATCTCTTCAACTCCCTCGGTGGAATGAACTGGTCTAACTCCAACTACTGGGCAAGCGAACAGCCCGTCAGCAAGTGGTACGGCGTCCAGGTAACTAAGGTCGCTGGTGAGCCTCGTGTCACGGCGCTCTACCTAGGGGCGAACAACCTCAAGGGCTCCATCCCTGCCTCTATCGGTCAGCTCACGGCGCTACGTACGCTCCAGCTCCAGTACAACCGTGAGATCTCGGGAAGCATCCCTGAGGAACTCTTCCAGCTTACCCGACTGAACTCCCTGCGTCTTCGCTTCACGAACCTCACCGGCGAACTGCCTGCTGCCATCGGTCAGCTCAAGGAGATCGACACCCTTGACCTAAGCAACAGCCGCTACGACCTCAGTCAGTGGTGGAATGGCGATCCAAAGACGGCTCGTGAGCATCGCGATAATAAGTACACCCTCTCCGGCAAGCTCCCTCGTGAGATCGGACAGCTGACCAAGGCTCGCTACATCGACCTCTCCTTCCAGGGCTTCACTGGGGATCTCCCCGCTGAGCTAGGCAACCTCTCCGCCCTGCGCTACTTCTCTATCTACGGCTGTCAGTTCACTGGTGGCCTCCCCGCAGAGCTAGGCAAGCTGCAGCGTCTGGAGTACCTCTCCGCAGGGCGCAACAAGCTCTCTAAGCCTCTGCCTGCTGAACTAGGTAATCTCTCCAACCTACGAGAGCTCCTCGTCAGCTACAACAAGATCGAAGGGCAGATCCCTGCCTCGCTTGGTCGCCTGAAGAAGCTAAAGAACCTCAACCTCGAGCACAACCAGCTCTCGGGTCAGATCCCCGCTGAGCTCGCTTCGCTGGAAGGCCTCTATCAGATCTACCTCAACGACAACCAGCTCTCTGGTCAGATCCCCGCTGACTTCGGTGGTGCACAGCAGAATAATCTCCTCTGGGTGGACCTCCGCAACAACCAGCTCACCGGTAGCATCCCCGCCCGTATCAAGCGTACACTGCCTGAGGCTGAGAAGTATGCCGCCATCCAGGGTATCCCTAGCTACGGCTACACGATCTTCGTACTCTCAGGGAACAAGCTCACGGGCTCCATCCCTGCCGAATACCTCGCCTACCCCAAGACGCTGAAGCACCTCGTGCCTCAGCAGGAGGGCTACGGCTTCTCCAACGAGCCTAAGTAATCTGGCTCGCTCAGCCTCTCCCTCAGAGCTCTGAGGGAGAGGCTGTCCCCTTTATTTATCACAACCAATTCATCACTATGATTAAGAAGTTTCTAGCCCTAGCCTTAACACTGACTCTAGGTCTTAGCTCATGTACCTCGGATGATGTGACACCCGTTCTCCCTAAGAGCGGGATCAAGATCGACAAGGGGGTACTCTCCGCTTATCCTGAGAAGGAGATCATGCCTACAGAGCTGGTCTCTCTACCTGAGGTCACCGAGATCGCAGATAAGGTCTTCGAAGGCTATAAGACCCTCAGAACCCTTCAAGCACCTAAGCTCACCAAGATCGGTGCAGCAGCCTTCAAGGGCTCTTCGCTCAAGAGCCTCCAGCTCGGTGCTACCGTGCCCACTGTCGGCGAAGGAGCCTTCGATGGAACCTCCGAAGAGAAGGATCTCGTCGTACCTGCAGAGAAGGTCGCTGACTTCATAGACTTCGCTAAGAAGTATCACTTCATGACCATCAATGGCACTCCTCTCCCAGGCACTCAGATCGAGATCGAGAATGGTGTCCTCCTCAACTATCCTATTGACAAGACTCCCGAGGATGGCATAGTCAAGCTCGACGCTTCTGTCAGAGAGATCGCAGATAAGGTCTTCGAAAACAACATCCGTCTCAAGGAGATCCATGCTCCTGGTATCAAGAAGATCGGTGCTGCTGCCTTCAAGGGCTGTATCGGACTAGTAAGAGTAGACTTCGGTGGCGCTCAGTATCCTCCTCTCGCTATCGACGAAACAAAGAAGGATGTTGGGACAGCAGCAGATGCCTTCTGGAACACCCCAGAGGACAAGGTGCTCGTCTTCAACGAAGCTAACAACCCTCACTTCCTGCAGTACCTCGAGTATATCGCTCGTCACCACTTCGCTAAGCTCGAGGGTATCAAGATCCCTGAATCACTTGATGCGAAGGCATTCGATGTCCGTGGCAACGTACTAAAACGTATCAAGCCCGCTGGACTCAGCTACCTGTCTGGACTAGGCAAGAACGGGGTCCTCGTCCTTCCCTCCAATATCAAGCAAATCGATGGGGAAGTATTCAATGGCAAGTTCCAGAACTTTAAGGCCATCTATGCAGAAGGCGTAGAAGAAATCGGGAGCTATGCCTTCAATGCTACTGCGAGCCTCAACTATGCTCACCTGCCTAAGCTGAAGAGAGTAGGAGAAGGTTGCTTCCTTGACAACGCTTCACTCGATGCTGTGAACTTCCCCAAGCTGGAAGAGATCGGACACATCTGCTTCAATGGCGGCTCCAACATCAGTGGCAATGGTCTCAAGATCACCTACATCAGCCTACCTGCTGTGAAGAAGATAGGTCGCGGAGCTTTCCACGGCAATTATAAGAACTCTGGTGTTGCAGTCCTCCTTGGTGCTATGCCCCAGGTAGACTTCACCCCTTACAGCGATGACGATCCTTTCCACGAAGGCCATGTTGCCTTCGGCCAGATGAAGGATCCCGTCCTCTACGTGACCCCTGCTAACAAGGAAACCTATCAGATCACTGACGGTAAGTGGAAGAACTTCACCGTCAAGGAGCTGAAGTAAGCTCTCCCTCACGAAGGCGAGGTAGTCCACCCCCGTGGCTACCTCGCCTTCTTCCTTTTCTCTCCTCTGTATATACCTCAGACTATGAACTACCGCATCTTTGGAGTGGTGCTTGCCCTCGGTCTCCTTACGGCCTGTAGCGACAAGTCCACTCCCCTACCCCAGCTCCAGCCGAAGCCTTCTCCCACCCCCACACCTACACCACCTCCTACCCCACAGCCCCCAGCCTACGAGGGTTACCAAGGCTATACCCTCCTCTTCAACCAAGGACTGGCCTCCGTCCTGACGAGCCAGCCTTCCGAAGTCGGTGTATCCCCGTCGCTCTACCTCCTCGACAGAAAGGGTGAGGGTCTTACCACCATCTTCTCCGAGAAGGGAGCTGAAGGCACTAAAGACTTCGAGGGCAAGGGGGAAATCTGCGAAGGTACCCTCAGCCCTGCCGGGGACTACCTAGCGTATCTAGCTAAGTACGACTTCACGGGCTCCAAGCATGCTTCCCGTCTTCTCCTCTTCGAGGCAAAGACGCTGAAGATCGTCAAGAACCTCCTCATCCGCCAGCCTGGCGACGGGGATGAATGGGTACGCCACTCCTTTACCCTCACCGACGGGTCTACCTATCTCTCCTTTGACAAGCGACACTACTACCGCCTCGACGTCGAGACGGGTGAGATGAAGCCCTTATCAGGGATCTCAGGCTACGCTTCGGGCGGGGCAGCATGGGAGGACCACGGGTACTTCTTCGTTCGCTACGGCACGGCTGCCTTCGCCTTCGACAAAGGGAGTACAGTAGCCCGCCAGATACCCATCGTCCTCCCTGGTGCTACCATCAAGGACGTCTACCGAGCAGGCGGAGAGTGGCTCATCCTGCGAGACAGCTCCGCCCGCTACTATCTCTTCTCCATGAAGGAGGGGAAGGTGGTGGCTCGCTTCACCCTCACCGAGCAAGTCGGCCGCAGTATCTGCTATGATGCCCGCTCTGCCCGCCTATACTATTCGGGGAGTACCTCTAGCCAAGGGGGCTCCGACGCCAGGGAGCGTAGCGTCTACACAGCGAAGCTCACCCTCCCCAGCGAAGGGGCTAATGTCGAGGGAGTACAAGCTACTCGCTACTACACCATCGCAGGGCGTACGGAGGCGGACAATAGGCAGGGCTACAAGATGCAGATCGGGCTTAACCCCGACCTCGACGAACTCTTCGTATCCTACCTTGACCAAGGGCGCTCAGGTCCTCTCCTGCATGATCTGACGAAGGTCCTAGTCTTCCCGCTCTTCAAGGAGGGCAACGCTCCAGCCAGGAAGCTCCGTGAGCTTGATCTCCACTATGCAGCGGATGTCAATGCCATCTTCCTCAACGGCCGTCGCCCCTAGAGCCCCTAGGGTCACAGCGTCCTGAAACCAATGAGGCTACGCCACAAGCTCCCTTAGCTCGTGGCGTAGCCTCGCCTCATTTGTGGGATAGCCCCACCATAAAGAAGAGTCTAGAGGAAAGCTGGGGACTTCCCAAGGGATACCCTTGCCCCAAGGGAAGGCTCTCTACTACGACGTCCTCGAAGGGGAGTGTACTTTTCCCCGAGACCTACCCGCACTCCCCTGCTCCTATTATTTACGTATCTTGCGCCCGCTCTTGACTAAGCAGAGCGCTCCTCACTAGATGCTTCTACGCCTCCTCCTTCCCTTGCTCCTCCTCTGGAGCACGAGCCTCTCGGCTCAGGGCTTCGACTCCCTCATGCGTGCTCATGGTATGGTCGAAGTCACCCAGCTAGCCCCACATATCCGAGTCGAACTGAAGTACGCCACCCGAGACAACTTCATCGGAGAGAATATGTACGGCACGCTGAAGAAGGCCTACCTTCACCCGAATCTCGCCCGTGCACTAGCTCGTGCTCAGCGAGCCCTCGAAGCAGAGCTCCCTGGCTACCGCTTCCTCATCTACGACGCTGCCCGACCCCAGAGCGTACAGCGACGGATGTATCAGGCCGTGGCTGGTACGCCCAAGAAGATCTACGTGGCAGCACCCGAGCGAGGAGGACGGCACAACTATGGCGTAGCCGTCGATCTGACGATCATCGACGACAAGGGCAAGCCCCTAGATATGGGAAGCCCCTTCGATCACTTCGGCGAGGAAGCTCACCTAGGGAACGAAGAGGCTCGGGTACGTGCGGGGATCTTCTCCGAGGCAGTGCCACGCAATAGGGCGCTCATGCGTCGTCTGCTGGGGGCAGAAGGTCTGCGCCCCTACGACAAGGAGTGGTGGCACTATCAGGAGCGTATGCCGATGAGCGAGGTGCGTAAGCGCTATCGCCTCTTGGCCTTTTAGTTCTGCCGTGACGGCGAAGCCACGGCGCTCCCCCTCTGGGACAATCCATACTATAGATCGAGCGCTCGGGATGATGTATCCCGAGCGCTCGATCTGCTTGGTAGCTGTGTGTATCGGTGCTGAGCGGTAGACGCTCGGCGCACGCTCTAGCTGGCGCTACCGAAGGCCAAGGGCTAGAGCTAGTGGCACGGGGCGGGGATTAGCCGAGGATCTCCTGCTGGAGACTGCCTACGAGGCTACTTGCACCGATACGGAAGAAGCGATTGTCAAGCCATTCCTTGCCGAGGATCGCTTCTACTAGCGTGTAGTACTTCACAGCCTCTTCGGCCGAACGGATGCCTCCACTGAACTTCACCCCACGCTGCTCGCCATACTTGTCCTTGTATTCCCGGAGGACGGAGCAGAGGATGTAGGCGGCACGCAGGTCTGCTCCTGGGTATTCCTTCCCCGTGGAAGTCTTGAGGAAGTCAGCCCCGGAGAAGAGGGCAAGGATGCTGGCTCGGCGTATCAGTTCGGGCTCCTTGAGCGCACCAGTCTCGAGGATGACCTTGAGGAGAGCACCTCGAGCCGTCGCTTTCTGCTCCTCGATCTCGGTAGAGGCTTCGAGGTAGTCGCCCGAGAGGAAAGCGCCTAGATTGAGTACGATGTCGATCTCGTCGGCACCAGCGGCGATGGCCAGCGCTGTCTCGGCGATCTTCACCTCCGTGAAGCTCTGTGAGGCGGGGAAGGCACCACTGACGCAGGCGACCTGTACGCCTGAGGCGGTGAGTACCTCACGTACGGTCTTGACGAAGTTGGGGTAGACGCAGATGGCTGCTACCGAAGGGACATCCTCCGTACCCTCGAAGTCATTGACGGAGCCCACGAGCTGAGCTACCTTCTCTTCGGTGTCTGCTCCTGCCAGCGTAGTGAGATCAATGGTGGAGTGGAGTAACTTCTTCACTTCACGAGTATTATTGCGCTCGTATCCCTCCTGGAGGATCTCAGAGATACGACGATCGATTTCCTCGAGGGAAAGAGCTGGGGCGAAGGCTTCAAAAGCCTCGGTGTACTTGGTTGTGTTTGTCTCTACCATGGGGTGAACTATTTCTTAGATTCTATTTCTTCTTTGGGGACGGCTAGCTTGGGGTTGGAGCGGTGGCGCTCCTGATCCCGCTGGGTCTTCTTCTCTAGGTTCTTCGTGAGGGCAGCCTCGAGATCGACACCCGTCTGATTAGCGATACAGAGGAGCACCCAGAGTACGTCCGCCAGCTCGTCAGCGAGCTCTCGACCCTCGTCGCTCTTCTTGAAGCTCTGATCCCCGTACTGGCGTGCCATGAGGCGGGCTACCTCGCCCACCTCTTCGGTGAGGACAGCCATATTCGTCAGGGGGGAGAAGTAGCGCACGCCATAGGTATGTATCCATTCGTCGACGAGGCGCTGAGCATCGGAGAGGGTCAGTCTGCTGTCTGTCATGAGGGTCGTATAGGAGCTGATTCGTTAGCCGTGGGAGGCGTGCTCCCATTCTACAAAGATAAGGGAATACCAGCGAGTGGCTCTCCCCCGGCCTGTGGGGAAGGGTACATTCCTCTTCCTCCTCTCGAGTACAAAGCCTCGGAGGCGCTACTGCTACCTCCCTCGAAGCACTACTGGTGCTAGGCGAGAGGCGCTACTGGTACTAGGAGGCTAGGCAGACGGAGTGAGGGGGTGGAGGAGAAGCTTTTTCAGCTAAATCATTCTATTTAAGCAAACTTAACACAGAGAAGTAGAGGCTTATCAAGAAAATACTTGTACATTTGTTGTAGCGATAGGATTCCTCCCACGCCCGTAGCCCGTCCGCAGGAGTCCCGCCCCTTAGCTCACCGACAGACGCTCGCTTACTGTAAGCACACGCCCGCCGCAACACCACCTGATCGTGTACCCAAGGCCCACCATCTTCACAGTAATAGTGATCTTCATCCTTTCACTACTAGCGTTCTTCATTTCGCTCTCTATGCAAATGATGAACCACCTCCTCCTGGGCGATCGATTCGGGATGATCGTGCTCTCCGTGGTCCTTCCCCTTGTGATCGTCTTCTTCTTAGCCCTGCTAGCAGCCCGCCAGTACAGCCAGAGTGCCTGGATCATCACCCCGGCTACCCTCCTGATATCTACAGGGCTGATCTCCCTGCTTTTCTCCCTCCTCCACTACTTCTAGAGCGGGCATCCCGAGCCTGCCTAGATGAGCCACATCGAGAGGGGGCACTGCTCACAAGCAGAGCAAGACGACACTACAGCCCAGAGAGCATGAGGGAGCCCCGTCCGTGCTCCCCAGCAGAGGTACGGCCGAGCCTGAGAGCGCTAGAGCGGTCAGGGAAGCCCGCCTTATGCGCCGATCAAGCCAGCCCTTCTCGGGGGCTCATATCTGAATTATTCCCTATCTTCGCAAGTCAATAGATAGTGGTATAATCCTACATATATTCGATCGAGATGCAAACAGTAGTAAGCGGTATCCGCCCCACAGGCAACCTTCACCTAGGGAATTACTTTGGCGCCGTACGTGCCTTCATTCAGATGCAAGAGGAGTACAAGTGCTTCTTCTTCATCGCTGACTGGCATTCGCTCACTACGCACCCTCATCCCGACGACATCATCCGCAGTACCAATACCATCCTAGCGGAGTATCTGGCCTGCGGTATCGACCCGGAGAAGGCCACTATCTACGTACAGAGTGATGTACGAGAGGTGCTCGAGCTCTACCTCTACCTCAACATGAATGCCTATCTCGGCGAACTAGAGCGTACGACCTCCTTCAAGGACAAGGCCCGCCAGCAACCCGACAATGTCAACGCCGGCCTGCTGACCTATCCGTCCCTGATGGCTGCCGATATCCTCATGCACAAGGGCGACAAGGTACCCGTGGGCAAGGACCAAGAGCAGAATATGGAGATGGCACGTAAGTTCGCCCGTCGCTTCAACACGATCTACGGGGTGGACTTTTTCACTGAACCTCAGTCCTTCTCCCTAGGGGCACGTGCCCTGAAGGTGCCCGGGCTCGACGGCTCTGGGAAGATGGGTAAGAGCGAAGGCAATGCTATCTATCTCATCGACGACGAGAAGACCATCAGCAAGAAGGTCATGCGTGCCGTCACCGATGCAGGACCTACGGAGCCCAATAGCGAGAAGCCCGAGCCGATCCAGAATCTCTTCACGCTCATGGAGATCGTCTCAGCACCAGAGGTCTACCAGCACTTCGACGGGCTCTACAATGACTGCGCTATCCGCTACGGCGACATGAAGAAGCAGCTCGCTGCCGACATCAACGCCTTCTGCTCCCCTATCCGTGAGCGTATCCTCGACATCCGTGAGGACAAGGAGCTCCTCTCCCGTGTAGCCCGTATCGGCGCCGAGAAGGCTAGGGAGTCCGCCGCCAAGACCATAGAGGAGATCCGACACATCATCGGCTTCCGCCCCCGCTAAATCAGCCTCATAAATAATAAGATCCTATACAGATGGAACTAATCGGAAAGATCGTGCAGGTGCTCCCCCTTCAGGAGGGAGTCTCCAAGGCCGGCAACCCCTGGAAAAAGCAGGAATATATCCTCGAAACCCTCGGCACGCAGTACCCCCGCAAGGTCTGCTTCAACCTCTTCGGTGACAATGTCGACAAGTTCCCCATGCAAGTGGGGCAAGACGTGACCGTCTCGATCGACATCGAGAGTCGTGAGTTCAACGGACGCTGGTACACGGATGTCCGTGCGTGGAATGTCCTCAACGGTGTCCAGCTCCCTGGTGCTCCCGTAGCAGCACCAGCGCCTGCTCCAGGCTTCGGTGCTCCTGTGGCTCCACAGCCCGTCGCTGCTGCTCCCGCAGCACCTACGGTAGCCCCCACGGCGGCCGACGACCTCCCCTTCTAGCTCTAGCGTAGCTCCGGCTACCTATGAGCCCCCTTGACCCATTAGACTACATACGCTCCCCTCGGGGCGTAGTCTAGTGGGTCTTCTTTGGAGTATAGCCTCACTCCCCCATCCCACCCTCACTAGGCCCTCTATCCCTATACGCTCGCCGATGCACCTGATGCTCCTAGCCGTAGGCAAGACCGACAGCCGGCATATCGAAGAGCTCACGAAGCTCTATGCCGACCGCCTCGGCCACTACCTCCCCTTCACCCTTCAGATCATCCCCGACATCCGACGATCTAGCAAACTCTCCCCCGAGCTCCAGAAGCAAGCCGAGGGAGCGGAGATTCTTCGTCTGGTGGCGCCGACAGACCGCCTGGTCCTCTTCGACGAGCGGGGACGGGAGTTCTCGAGCAAGGCCTTCGCCTCCTACATAGAGCGGGTGATGGTCTCGGGGGAGCGTAGGATGATCTTCGTCATCGGCGGTCCCTACGGCTTCTCGGACGAAGTCTATGCCCGAGCCAATGACCGAGTCTCCCTGAGTCAGATGACCTTCTCGCACCAGATGGTACGCCTCTTCGCCGTGGAGCAGCTCTACCGAGCGCAGACGATCCTCCGTGGCGAGCCTTATCATCATGAATAAGTCCCGCTACTTGCCCCTAGACACCACTACCTCGACCTAGATATATCATGCAGCTATGGTATCGACTTAGGAGTGTAGCCCGCTCCTTAGGCCAAGGCTTCTACTACTGGATCTTAGTCCTGGCCCTCCTCCTGCCGAACATCGTCCTCTCGATCGTGATGCAACAGCCGATGATCGGCCGTGTGCTCAACATCCTCCTGATGCTCCCCCTCTATATGCTTCTCCTCTTAGGAGTGAAGCGACCAGGACGCATCTACTGGGGGCTGGGGGTACTCGTCCTCTTGCACGCCTTCCAGCTGGTACTGCTGACGATCTTCAGTGGCTCGGTGGTCGCCGTAGACATGATCCTCAATCTCTTCACCTCGGAGCCCGATGAAGCAGGAGAACTTCTCTCCAACATCCTCTGGCCGATCATCGGTGTCGGAGGCTTCTACCTACTGACCTTCGTCGTGGCGTGGCTCTCGGCTCGTGACCGCAGGGGCCTGACGCCTCGCTTCCGCCGACGTACAGGCCTCGTGGCTCTGCTGTGCCTCCTCATAGCCCTGCCTACCTATATAGGTGCTAAGAGACGATTCCCCTACCTGCATCTACGGGCGGAGGTCTACCCGATGAGCGTCTTCTACAATATGTACCTAGCGACGAAGAAGCTTCATCAGGTACTCCACTACGATAGGACAAGCGAGGACTTTACCTTCCATGCCCAGTCAGAGCGACCCCGTGAAGAGCGAGAGATCTACGTGCTCATCCTCGGGGAGACTTCCCGTGCCTACAGCTGGAGTCTCTACGGCTATCCCCGCTCCACGACCCCTCGGCTCGACAGCATGGACAGAAGTGGGCTCATCGCTTTCTCCGACGTGCTCACCCAGTCGAATACCACCTACAAGAGCATCCCCATCATCCTCTCTCATGCCGACGCATCGAGCTCGGATGAACTTCCTAGGGTGAAGGGCATCCTCTCAGCCTTCCGTGAGGCTGGCTTCTACACGGCATACATCACCAATCAGCCGGGCAACCATAGCTACGTCGACTTCTTCGCTATGCAGGGCGACGAGCACCACCCGATACGCAAGGAGCTCCGCAAGACCAAGCGTCGCCTCTACGACTCCGATATGCTCCCCTACCTGAGCCGCCTGATGGAGAGTGACCACGCCAAGCTCTTCATAGTACTGCATACCTACGGTAGCCACTTCAGCTATCGTGATCGCTATCCCCAGGAGGAAGGCTTCTTCCCTATCGACCGTCGCTACTCGGGCTCGACGGCCGACAGCCTCATGCTCCGCAATGCGTATGACAATGCCATCCGACAGACGGACAAGTTCATCACCTCCGTGATCGATATGCTAGCCTCGGGCGACCGAGCAGCATCGATGCTCTATATCTCGGACCACGGAGAGGATGTCTTCGACGATGATCGGGAGCGCTTCCTACACTCGTCGCCAGATGTCTCCTACTACCAGCTCCATGTCCCCCTTCTCCTGTGGAGCTCCCCTAGCTGGAGACAGGCTCATCCCCAGCTCTTTGCCTCAGCACGAGCCAACGAGCGAGAAGCCATCTCCTCCAACTCCGTCTTCCATACCCTCCTGGAGCTAGCAGGCATACGTACCCCGTACCGAAACGATCGCCTCTCGCTCGTGAGCTCTAAGTTCCGTGGGGGCGTACGCTTCTACCTCAATGACCGATACGAGTGTGTGCCTATCGAAGACCTGGACCTACCCGAGGAGGATCTGCGTCTCTTCCGTGAGAAGGGACTGAAGTTCACCCCCCGTCCCTGTCCCTAGTGCCGAGGAAGTAGGACGCCCTGATGATGAGTCAGGTGCTCCATAGCACCCCAAAAGAGTAAGCTCCGAGAAGTGTATCCAGGGATACCTTCTCGGAGCTTATCGTATATATAGGTAGTAGCCCAGCCGATCTAATGCCCTTGCGATAGAAGCACCCACATGAGCGCTCTCCCGCTCCACCTTCTCTCCCGCTCCCCTCACCAGAAGAGGCTGAAAAGAGGGCAAAGTACAGCCACCTTCGCACCAGCACTGAAAAGCAAATGTTATTTTATATAAATTTTTAGAAGTAAGGCACTTAGTGCCTCTATCGAGTGAAAGAAATACCTACCTTTATACACCCTTTTATCACTAACTAAATACAAACCTATGAAACGAATGAAGACTGTCAGTAGTCTGCTCCTCCTGGGGAGCTTGCTACCTGGATTCGCCTCCAGTGAGGCCAGCGCTTCGGAAGCACAGGCTCCACGAGTCGAGGCACAAGCCCAGCAGGCTGGCGCCCTCACAGGGACTGTCAAGGACTCCAAGGGCGAACCGATCATCGGAGCCTCTATCCTCGTCAAGGGGAGCGGTAAGGGTGTCCTCACCGATCCCAAGGGTCACTTCTCCCTCAAAGGCATCAAGCCAGGAGCAGAGGTCACCATCTCCTGCGTCGGCTACAAAAGCCAAACGCTCCGCTGGACAGGTGCTGCTCTGGAGGTCGTGCTAGAGGACACCGCTACCCAGCTCAGTGGTGTCGTCGTCACGGCCCTAGGGATACGCCGAGAGCGCAAAGCCCTTGGCTACGCCATGCAGGAAGTCAAGGGTGACCAGCTCATGGCCGTACGTGAATCAAACATCACCAACGCGCTCTCCGGTAAGGTCTCCGGTATCCAGATCATCAAGGGATCGAGCGGGCCAGGCTCCTCGTCCAAGATCGTCCTACGTGGTAGCAGTTCGCTCTCGGGGAGCAACCAGCCACTGATCGTCGTCGACGGTGTCCCCCTAGACAATACTACAGGTAGTACCAACAACGACTTCTGGAACCCCTCGTCCGACATGGGGAACGGCCTCTCGGACATCAATGCCGACGATATCGAGAGCATGACCGTACTCAAGGGGGCTTCGGCAGCCGCTCTCTACGGCTCCCGTGCCGGTAATGGCGTCATCCAGATCATCACGAAGAGCGGGCGCAAGAACAAGGGCCTCGGTGTCACCATCTCCTCCTCAGTAGGCGTCGAACGTCTCTTCATGAGTCCTAAGCTCCAGAACGAATTCGGGCAAGGTACCGAAGGAGCCTACAAGGACAATGTCTCCACCAGCTGGGGTCCTCGCATCGAGGGACAAGAGTACACGAAGTGGGATGGCACGAAGGCACGCATGCAGGCCTATGATAATGTAGCCAACTACTTCCGCTCAGGGGTAGACCTCACCGAGAACCTCGCCTTCTCTCAGATGTACGATCGTACCTCGATCTATTCGTCCGTGACCCGTACCGACAATCAGAGTCATATCCCAGGCTCTTCGCTAGGGCGTACGAATATGACGCTACGTGCTACGACCAAGTTCGGCCCTAGTGATCGCTGGAGTACCGATACCAAGGTGCAGTACATCCGTTCCTTCGTGCAAAACCGTCCTCTCAATGGGCGCAATGCATCGAATGCCTTCTATACCATGTATTCCCTACCCCGTAGTATGGATATCCGAGACTTCTCAGACGCTCGCACCCCTCAGGGAGCTATGCGCTGGTATGGCGTCGGTAGCCAGGTGAACCCCTACTGGGCTAGCAAGTATAACCTCAACAGTGATACCCGTGACCGATTCCTACTCAGTGCTGCTCTGAAGTACAAGATCACCGACTGGCTCAATGCCGAGCTCCGCTTTGGCTCTGACCAGTACTCCACCCGTATCGAGCGTAAGACTCACGCCGGCTCGCCGATCGTAGGCGGTGGAGGTAAGTACGAGACGGAGCAGATCAAATTCTACGAGAATAACTACAGCTTCCTCCTCTCGGCGTACAAGGATCATCTCTTCGGGAAGCTTGGTGCTTCTGCCTCTATCGGGGGGAACCTGATGGAGCGCAAGCTCAACGGCCTCAGAGCTAGTGTCAGTCAGCTCATCATCCCGAACCTCTTCTCCCTCTCCAATGGTGTCGACAAGCCTGACAACGTAGAGACCTTCAGCCACAAGAAGATCAACTCCCTCTACGGGACGATGCAGCTGAACTGGGATGGCTACTTCTTCGTCGATGGGACACTGCGCAATGACTGGTCTTCCTCACTAGCTAAGGCTAACCGCTCCTTCCTCTATCCTTCGCTGAGCTCTTCGCTCGTCATCACCGACCTCCTACGCAAGCAGGACATCGAGCTACCCGAGTGGATCTCCTTCGCTAAGGTCAGAGCTTCGATCGCCCAGGTAGGGAATGACCTGGAGCCCTATCAGCTCTACAGCACCTACAAGATCGAAAAGGATCCTAACGGCGGGACAATGGCGAATGTCGACAACACCCTCTATAGCGACAAGGTCCGTAGCGAGCTCATCAAGTCTCGTGAAGTAGGTCTAGAGCTCCGACTCTTCGACAACCGTCTAGGCTTCGACCTCGCTTGGTATCGCAGCAATGCGACGAACCAGCTCATCCGACTGCCTATGGACCCTGCCAGTGGCTACGAAGCGAAGATCATCAATGCGGGGGACATCCAGAACGAGGGCTTCGAACTCATGATCACCGCCGATATCCTACGCAGTGAAGCCTTCAAGTGGAACGCTCAGCTCAACCTCTCCCACAACGAGAACCGCATCATCAAGCTCTACCAGGGCAATGGTCAGGATTCGCCCGTCACAGAGTACGACCTCGGCACCTATGACAACCTCCAGATCCTAGCACGTGAGGGAGGTAAGTACGGGGAGATCTGGGGTACGACCTTCAAGCGTGTCGAGGACCCCTCTAGCCCGCTCTACGGTAAGATCCTCACCGATGCCGACGGGCTACCTATAGCAGGTGAGAAGAAGAAGCTCGGTGATCAGCAGCCCGACCTACTAGCAGGGCTTACCAACACGTTCTCCTTCGCAGGCTTTGATCTAAGCTTCCTCGTCGACGCTCGCATAGGCGGGAAGATGTTCTCGGGGACCAACCACGCCCTGCAGGCTAATGGTTCGTCTGCTAACACGGCAGTAAACGGGCGAAAGAAGTTCGTCGTCGATGGGGCCGTCGAGAAGAACGTAGGTGGAAAGAAGGTCTACGAGAAGAATACGACGGAAGTCACTCCCCAAGACTACTGGGGTGCTATCTCCGGGCGTAGCGGTAACCTCGGGATCAATGAAGCTAATGTCTTCGACGCTACCAGCGTCCGTCTGCGCAACATTGCCCTGAGCTACACCCTCCCTCAGAGCCTACTGAGGAAGACTCCTATCACCAGAGCTAAGCTAGGCTTCTCCTGCAACAATGTCTGGATGATCAAGAGCTACATGAACGGTGTAGACCCCGAGTCTGTCTTCGCTACCGGATCGAATGCGACGGGCTATGAGTTCGCCTCCTCCCCCACTACTCGCTCCTTCCTCTTCAACATCACGCTTGGCTTCTAGCCGCCCTTATCCGCATATAGATCATGAATAAGAAGAATATGCTCCTGGCGGGTTTAGCCTCCTGCGCTATGCTCTGCCTGTCTACCTCCTGCCGAGACTTCGACGATGTCAACAACAACCCTGTGGCAGCCGATAGAGAGCAAGTACTACCCGAATACCTCATCAACCGTGGGATCCTAGCTACTCAGCTCAATCCCCACGTCGCTGAGCGTGCCTTCATCCTCTACTGGAAGACCGCTGGCCACCAGCATCGTGCTGGGGGTCTCTCCCTTGGGGGCTTCAATGATGGCTGGAGTAGTGACTACTACAGCCGTATGTCCACCGAAGGGCTCAAGCCCCTCTACGAAGCTATTGCCCTAGCAGAAGAGCGCATCAAGGACGGCTCTGCTCGTCCCTTCGAGCCTACGATCCTCTCTGTAGCCCGTATCTGGCGTGCCTACCAGCTGTCCGAGATCTGCGACATGTTTGGTGTCGTAGCCATCGATGGCTATATGGGTACTAACCCTACCTATGTAGGAGCTAAGGAAGCCTACAGCTATATGCTCAAGGAGCTCAAGGAAGCCTCCGAGACGCTCAAGACTTCTCCCTCCCCCAAGCCATCAGATGATGCTCGTGTCACTTCGCTAGACTATGCCTACAAGTACAATGCTGGTAAGTGGCGTGCCTTTGCGAACTCCCTCCGTATGCGCCTAGCTATGCGCCTCTCTGAGGTAGACCCAGAGACAGCTAAGACGAACTTCGAGGAAGCAGCAGCTGCTGGCGGTATCCTCCAGGCAAGTGATCGCCTAGAGATCCAGGAGAAGGACGGCTGGGATGACCTCACAGGCGTCATGAGCCGTCAGTGGAATCACCAGCTTATCTCTTCGACGTACAACAACCTTGTACTCGGTCTCGGCGGTGTCTCTTCAGCAAAGCAACTCCCCGAAGAGCGGTACAAGAAGTACTTCAAAGAAGCCAACTACCTCGGTATTCGCTACCAGCATCACTTCCCTCTGACGACGACAGACCCCTCCCGAGGCTTCTACTTCGATGGGCTACCTGCGACGATCGACCCTCGTGCCTACAAGACCTTCATCATCACAGGCGATACGCTCAACCCTGAGTTCTGCTTCTACCCCTCCTGGGCTCCTGATGCAGCTAAGAAGACAGACTACAGCCTCAAGAAGGTCGGCGAGAGTGACAAGGAGCTCGAGAAGATAGATACACGCTTCACTTGGAATGCCTGGGTCAGCGGTTCTTGGGGTACGCTCAGTGCCATCAATGACCTACAGCAGATAGGTACGATGCCCCGCCTAGCTAATAAGTACCGCAATAGCACCAGCAAGCGTATCTTCTTCGCTGAGTGGGAGACTTACTTCCTGCTGGCCGAAGCCTCTGTCCGTGGCTGGAATGTCTCCATGAGCGCTAAGAATGCCTACGAAGCAGGCGTGAAGGCAAGCTTCGCCTACCACGGTGCTGGCTTCGTCAGTGAGTACCTAGCATCTACCGACTACAACCGTGTCGGTACCTCCGTCGCTTGGGATCACACGGCAGAGCCTAGCGCTACGGTAGCTATGAAGTACATCGACGGCTACACGAAGACGGCAGGCACCTATACCTACCACTACCCCGAGATGAAGAGCCGTCTCTATACTAAGGCGATGAATGACCATCTGACGAAGATCATCACCCAGAAGTTCATCGCCAATACACCCTGGCTACCGCTGGAGACATGGAATGACTTCCGCCGCCTCGGTCTACCCTTCTTCGAAACGCCCGCTGTAGAGAAGGCACTGGACAACATGCCTCAGCTCACCTCGAGCAACTTCGAGACCGTCTCCATCGACTTCTTCCCACAGCGCCTCCCTCTGCCTAGCAATATCGTCAACGGCAATAGACAGGGACATGAGAGTGCTGTCAAGGCCCTCGGTGGCGAGGATAAGGTCTTCACCCCGATCTACTGGGCTAAGAAGAAGTAGCACACCTACCTCCACCCCTAGTATCTAGGATAGAGAGAAGCCCTCTGGAGCTGTATGCTCCAGAGGGCTTCTTCTATCATATAGCTTCCTCAGGCGACTCCCTTCTCCCTAGGGAAGCAGGAGCGAACTATCCCCATAGCTCAGGAAGCGGAAGTCATGCGTGAGGGCATAGTCATAGACACGATGCCAGTCCTCACCGATCAGTGCAGCGATGAGCAGGAGGAGCGTGCTGTGTGGCTGGTGGAAGTTCGTCACCATCCCTCGGATGATCCGGTAGGTATAGCTGGGTGCGATGATGATGCTCGTGGGGAAGACGAGCGTATCCTCGCCATGTCTCTCGAGGTAGCTAAGGAGTGCACTGAGTGCTGCATCTGCCGTCAGCTCTTCCTTAGACTCGTCACCGTAGGGTTGCCACTGCTCCACATGAAGCTCCCCCATCGGGGTCTCGGGATGATGATGGAGGTAGACACCTAGATGATAGAGGCTCTCCAGCGTACGCACTGAGGTAGTACCTACGGCGATGATACGCCCGAGGTTTCTTCGGAGCTCCTCGATGGTCTGACGACTGAGGCTAATAAGCTCTGCATGCATCTCATGCTCCCCGATCTGCTCGGCCTTCACGGGACGGAAGGTCCCCGCCCCTACATGTAGCGTCACATCTAGTACAGGTACTCCCCTTTGGCGAAGCTCTTCAAAAACCTCCGGTGTGAAGTGCAAGCCTGCCGTAGGAGCAGCTACCGAACCTGCATGCTGGGCATAGACCGTCTGATAGGTCTCTAGGTCCTTCGCCTCCGTCTCACGACCAAGGTAGGGAGGGATGGGAAGGATGCCCATCAGCTCCAGCAGTTCTCCGAAGGTATAGCGATCGTTATCCCAGGAGAAGCGTACTTCTGCTTCACCCGTACGCTCAGCAGTGAGGAGCACTTCGCCTAGCTCATCGCTCTGGATAAGACGTGTTACACGGGAGCCGACCTTGAAGCGCTTAGCATTCCCTACAAGGCAATGCCATGAGCAGGCATGACGCTCCGTGAGAGCAAGCTCATAGGAAGTAGGGCTTGCTGGATCAAGGCAGAAGATCTCGATACGAGCCCCTGACTCTTTTTGGAAGAGGAGACGTGCACGGATGACCTTTGAATTGTTGCGCACCAGCACCGTCCCCTCGGGCAAGAGGCTAGGCAGATCACGGAAGGTAAACTCTTCGATCTGGCCCGAGCTATAGCGAAGGAGCTTAGAGCTACTTCTATCGGCAAGGGGGTACTTAGCTATGCGCTCATCTGGCAGGGGATAGTCGTAGTCGGCTATCTGTATATCTTGGGGACGGATCTTCTTCTCGTTCATGCTTCTAAGGGGCTCATTAGAGTGGCACAAAAGTACACAAAAGAGAGGGGATGCTCCGCAGGGAGAAACGGAGCCATACGCTTACTTACTCAAATGAAGTAGTAACTATCCTCATCTCTTACCCAAAAACATCAGAGCCCAAGCGAGTAGATCGCTTGGGCTCTGATAGAAGCTAATATACTTAAGAAAGGGCCTACGTTATTCTACGCTGAGATACCCCAACTCAAGTATAAAACGATAGAGGCTACGAGGAGATAAAAAGGCAAGGTAGAAGGAGAGTTCATTGCCTTAATAGTATTACACAGCTGAACAAATCGATCTCCTAGATCACCAACCTTGTACAGAAGGTCAATGTATTCCTCTGTCTCCTTTGAAAGGCTTTTAAGAAACTTATTCTGAACGCCGATGGTGATTCGCTCTAAGCCCAAGTAATAGCAGTCTAATAAGTATAGCAATATCACTGGTATTAAACAAAGCAGAGGATTAGGGAGCTGAATCTGCTTATCTACCAATAGTACTAACATGGCTGTAACAAGGGTGACAGTCCAAGTCTTACAGCTTGCACTATTTCCTGCCATACGGTTGATGATCCCCTGGAGCATGGATATATACCCCTGTACTGCAGGGCTATCTAAGCGAGATAGTTTATTACTCATTTTTACTTAAGGGTTTAATGCATATAAGCGGTCTAAGTGCTTGTGAGGAGGGCTCACCTTAAATGAACGTGCAGCCCATTTCATCAAACTATCTGAGTCTATCTTCGTAAGATGGGCTACAGGTGCTTCATATGCGATCATAAAACCAAGACTCCTTCTTTCCACAAGCTCTGACACTGGGCGCTTCCCTTCCTTTGGTCGTCTCCTTATTGTCCTAGCTATCTCGAGTTCTGACTGGATCCAATTAGATTGAGTCTTCCCATCACCATGTATGGAATTCGACGTATTCAAGAAGAACAGACACTCCGTCATGTCTATCATTTCCCTGATAGCACCATTCAGCATTGTATGGACATGGCTACGTATCGTATCCTCCAAAGCTTTATGTTCCTGTGGATCGTTAGCTTGTACAGCCCCTTTTAATAGCTGTTCTGAAAGCTTGTCGAAGTATCCCCAAGCACAAGAATCAACAAAGGGAACCAGTCTAAAGGTCTCATACAACCATCCAGCTAAAGCTAGAGCAAGTTTTTCATCTTGGTGAGAGTGTGATATAAACACATCAGCCTTGATTCTAGGAAACCAGTATTCTTGTAGTCTAGAACCATCAACAGAGCCGTCTTGTAAGATGAAATCAGACATCTGGAAATGATCTATAGCACGATTCATTCTGGTACGATTCGAACTAAAGAGATTATAGCCTCTATCTACGTACATAGAAAAACGATCGTTGAAGATACCCGCTTCTGTATCCAACGCTAATTGAAACCCTCTGTGCATACTGACTTATATGTTACTTTATGACTAGGTAAGGCAAAGTTAGCTATTTCACCCATTGAATACTAATAAGATTACACTACCAGCCTCTTCTATTTGGAGATCATACTAGCTCATTTCAGGATATATAGGCTTCATCCCGAGAGGGAGCGAGGGGGCTTTACTCCAGAGGGCTGGGGGCTTTTAGCTAACTTTGTGAGCAAGAGATCCAATCGAATATATAGACGAGATGAAGGAAAATCCAAACTATACATACCAAGAGGCTTCTCAGCGCCTTGATGCGATCGTCCGACGCATTGAGCAGGAGAGCCCCGATGTCGATGAACTTACGGGCCTCGTAGAGGAGGCGGTACAGCTCACGAAGTTCTGCCGAGAGAAGCTCACCAAAGCCGATAAGCAACTCTCTAAGCTCATGGCACAGCTCAGCGAAGAG
>ERZ772874.277-NODE-277-length-27784-cov-6.156082_pt1 | contig 27784 bp, 32 predicted proteins | sample MGYA00580586_ERZ772874 | MGnify/ENA primary metagenome ERZ772874 (study PRJEB29015, sample SAMEA2737952) | human oral metagenome | biome: human oral; feature: human-associated habitat; material: dental | place: China | collected 2154 ... | reverse complement strand
CGCCGCGAACGCCAGGGCCGCGGAAACCGCCAGCAGCAGGCGGCCGCCGCTCCCGCAGCGGAGCCGACGACCACAGGATCGGAGGCCTGATCATGCTGATTCCACGTCGCACCAAGTGGCGCAAGCAGCACCGTCCCACCCGCAGCGGCCTGTCGAAGGGCGGCACGAGGCTGGCCTTCGGCTCGTACGGAATTCAGGCGCTCGAGCCCGCCTACGTGACCAACAGGCAGATCGAGGCGGCTCGTATCGCGATGACCCGCCACGTCAAGCGCGGCGGCAAGATCTGGATCAACATCTTCCCGGACCGTCCCTTGACCAAGAAGGCCCTCGGCCTGCGAATGGGCTCGGGCAAAGGCCCGGTCGAAACGTGGGTGGCCAACGTCAAGCCCGGCCGCATCATGTTCGAAATGGACGGCGTCTCCGAAGAGCTTGCCCGCGAGGCGATGCTTCGCGCGATGCACAAGCTGCCCATGAAGACCCGTTTTGTCACCCGTGAGGAGGGGGAGTGATGGCCAAGGGAATCACAACCGAAGAGCTCGATGCCCTGACTGACGCCGAGCTCCTCGAAAAGCTTAAGGAAGCGAAGGAAGAGCTGTTCAATCTGCGCTTCTCCGCGGTGACCCACCGCCTTGAAGACAGCGGCCGGCTCAAGGAAGTCCGTCGCGACATCGCTCGCATCTACACGGTCAAGCGTGAGCGCGAGCTCGGAACCCGCACCGCGCCAGCGGCTGAGAAGTGAGGTAAGAAGTGAGCGAGCAGAACAAGGGCGAAGCTCCGGTCCGCGGCCACCGCAAGGTGCAGCGGGGCTACGTCGTGAGCGACAAGATGGACAAAACCGTCATTGTCGAGGTTGAGGACCGCCGGAAGCACCCGCTGTACGGCAAGGTCATCACCCACACCAGGCGCGTCAAGGCGCACGACGAGAACAACGAGGTGCACGTGGGCGACCTCGTTCGCATCATGGAGACGAGGCCGTTGAGCGCGACCAAGCACTTCCGCGTGGTCGAGATCATCGAGAAGGCCAAGTGACCCCCGAGGCCACCCAAACCCCATCCGTTCGGCAAGGCTCGCACGGCGAGAACCGGCGCGACGACAGGAGAAATAACACATGATCCAGCAGGAGACGCGGCTCGGCGTCGCCGACAACACCGGTGCGAAGGAAATCCTCTGCATTCGCGTGCTCGGCGGCTCAGGCCGGCGCTACGCGGGAATTGGCGACACGATCGTCGCCACCGTCAAGGATGCGATCCCTGGCGGAAACGTCAAGAAGGGCGACGTCGTCAAGGCCGTCGTCGTCCGTGCGAGGAAAGAAACCCGCCGTCAGGACGGCTCGTACATCCGCTTCGATGAGAACGCGGCTGTGCTGCTCAAGAACGACGGCGAGCCTCGCGGCACGCGCATTTTCGGCCCCGTCGGCCGCGAGCTGCGCGAAAAGAAGTTCATGCGAATCGTTTCGTTGGCACCGGAGGTGATCTGATGGCCAAGATCAAGAAAGGCGATCTCGTCCAGGTGATCGCCGGGCGGACCTCGAACTCGAAGAAGATCGAAGAGCGCAATGCGCGCCGGGCCGAGCTCGGCCTGGACCCGATCGAGCCGGGCGACCGGGGCAAGCAGGGCGTCGTCCTGTCGGTCCTCGGGGACCGCGTTGTCGTCGAGGGAGTCAACCGCGTCAAGAAGCACGTCAAGGCGAGTCAGAACCAGCGGGGAGGGTCTGCGGGCGGCATCGAAACCGTCGAGGCGCCCATCCACATCTCCAAGGTCGCCCTCGTCGGCCCCGACAAGAAGCCCATTCGCGTCGGCCACCGCGAGGTCGAGGTCGAGCGCGACGGACGCAAGAAGATCATGCGCGAGCGCATCGGCCGCCGCGGCGGTAAGGAGATTGAGCTGTGAGCGACGCACCGCGCCTGAAGGCGAAGTATCTCAAAGACATCGTTCCGTCCCTGACCGCGGAGTTCAAGTACTCCAACCTGCACCAAGTTCCCAAGCTCGAAAAGATCGTGGTGAACATGGGCGTCGGCGAGGCGGCGCGCGATTCGAAGGTCCTCGAGGGGGCTGTCGCCGACATGGCGATCATCACCGGTCAAAAGCCGCAGATCACCAAGGCCAAGAAGTCCATCGCGCAGTTCAAGCTGCGCGAAGGCCAGGCGATTGGCTGCTTCGTGACTCTGCGCGGCGATCGCATGTGGGAGTTCCTCGACCGTCTGCTGTCGACCGCCCTTCCGCGCATTCGCGACTTCCGGGGGCTTTCTCCCAAGCAGTTCGACGGCCACGGCAACTACACCTTCGGACTGACCGAACAGACCGTGTTCCACGAGATCGACATGGACAAGATCGACCGGGTTCGCGGCATGGACATCACCGTCGTCACGACGGCCAAGACCAACGACGAAGGCCGCTCTCTTCTGCGCCTTCTCGGTTTTCCCTTTAAGGAGGCCTGACGCATGGCGAAGACTGCGCTCAAGCAAAAGCAAGCCCGGAAGCCGAAGTTCGGCGTTCGCGCCTACACCCGGTGCAACCGATGCGGCCGCCCGAAGGCCGTGTACCGCAAGTTCGGCCTGTGCCGAGTTTGCCTTCGCGAGCTCGCCCTGCGCGGCGAACTCCCGGGTATCAAGAAGTCCAGCTGGTAAGCACTACGTCGCAGGTCCGCAAGGGAAACCGCGACGGGGAAGGGCACACGCCCAATGTCAATGACTGACCCAATCGCAGACATGCTGACGCGTCTGCGCAACGCCAACTCGGCGTTTCACGAGTCGGTGTCGATGCCTTACTCGAAGCTCAAGGCGCATATCGCCGAGATCCTCGAGCGGGAAGGCTACATCGCCGGATTCGGCGTCGAGGAAGCGAAGGTGGGCAAGACGCTCACCCTCAATCTGAAGTACGGATCGAACCGTGAGCGCGCGCTCGCCGGCCTTCGGCGCATTTCGAAGCCGGGCCTGCGCGTTTACGCGAAGTCCACCAATCTGCCCAAGGTTCTCGGTGGCCTCGGCGTCGCGATTCTTTCGACGTCCTCCGGCCTGCTGACGGACCGCGAGGCCAAGGACAAGGGCGTCGGCGGGGAAGTCCTCGCCTACGTCTGGTGACGGGAGGAAGAATGTCGCGCATTGGCAAACGGCCCGTCCAAGTCCCGTCCGGCGTCGAGGTGACAATCGACGGCCGACAGGTCACGGTCAAGGGTCCGAAAGGCACGCTCGAGCACACGGTCGCCGAGCCCATCGCGGTCTCCTTCGACGACGGCGTAATTTCGGTCACAAGGCCCGACGACGAGCGCAAGTCGCGCTCGCTCCACGGCCTGACCCGCACGCTCATCGACAACATGGTGGTCGGTGTGACGCAGGGATACTCGAAGGCCATGGAGATCGTCGGAACCGGATACCGCGTGGCGGCCAAGGGGTCGAACCTCGAGTTCTCCCTGGGCTACTCGCACACGATCGTCGTTTCGGCGCCCGAGGGAATCACCTTCGCGGTCGAGTCTCCGACGAAGTTCTCCGTGAACGGAATCAACAAGCAGCAGGTCGGCGAGGTCGCGGCCAACATTCGCAAGCTGCGCAAGCCCGAGCCTTACAAGGGCAAGGGCGTGCGCTACGCCGACGAGAACGTGCGCCGCAAGGCCGGAAAGGCTGGTAAGTGATGGCTGTCACCGTCAAAGGCAAGGGGAAGTTCCTCGCTCGCAAGCGCCGCCACTTCCGCGTCCGCAAGAAGGTCGTTGGCACGCCCTCGCGTCCGCGCCTCGTGGTCAGCCGGTCGAATCGCCACATGCTCGCTCAGGTCGTCGACGACTCCGTCGGCCGCACTCTGGCCGCAGCTTCGACCTACGAAGCCGAGCTGCGCAGCGACGACGGCAAGAAGGCGGACAAAGCGCGCAAGGTCGGCGAACTCGTCGCCAAGCGCGCCCTGGAAGCCGGAATCAGCTCCGTGGTCTTTGACCGCGGAGGCAACAAGTACCACGGCCGCGTCGCCGCTGTGGCCGAAGGCGCCCGCGCCGCCGGGCTGACCCTGTGAGACTGGCGAAAGAGGTGTACTGATGGCTGCACAGCAGCGTGGTCGGGGCGCTAACCCCGACGAGAACAACAACGGCGAGCGCCGCGGGCGCCGCGGCGAGCGTCGCGGTGAGCGCCGGGATCGCCGGTCCGAAGAGAAGAACGCGTACATCGAGCGCGTCGTGACGATCAACCGCGTGGCCAAGACGGTCAAGGGCGGACGCCGGATGTCCTTCACGGCCCTTGTCATCGTCGGCGACGGAAACGGCGTCGTCGGCGTGGGCTACGGCAAAGCGAAGGAGGTGCCCTCGGCCATCGCCAAGGGTACGGAGGAAGCCAAGAAGAACTTCTTCAAGGTCCCCCGGATCGGCTCGACCATTCCGCACCTGGTCCAGGGCGAGGACGCCGCAGGCATCGTGCTTTTGCGCCCGGCTTCCCCCGGAACGGGCGTCATCGCGGGCGGCCCGGTCCGCGCGCTCATGGAGTGCGCAGGCATCCACGACGTTCTGAGCAAGTCGCTCGGCTCGTCCAACGCGATCAACATCGTCCACGCGGCGGTCGCGGCCCTCAAGGGCCTCGAGCAGCCCGAGTCCGTCGCTGCGCGCCGAGGCCTTCCCTTGGAGCGCGTCGCCCCGGAGTCGATGTTGCGAGCCCGCGCCGAGGCGGAGGCCAAGGAGCGGTCAGACAAGGAGGCCGAGGCAGCCAAGGCTGAGAACGAGGCCGCCGCCGCAGGAGTTGGTGCGTGATGGCACAGTTGAAGATCACACAGATCAAGTCCACCATCGGTGGGAGGCAGAACCAGAAGGACACCCTTCGCACGCTCGGTCTGCGCCGCATCGGCCAGTCCGTGGTTCGCGAGGACCGCCCGGAGGTCCTCGGCGCCATCCGCACCGTTGCCCATCTCGTCAAAGTGGAGGAGGTCGACTGATGGCCGCAAAGAAGGCATCGAAGAAGGTCGCCGCCCCTGAGGGCGTCCTGAAGATCCACCACCTTCGCCCCGCCCCGGGATCGAACAAGGCCAAGACCCGTGTGGGGCGCGGCGAGGGCTCGAAGGGCAAGACCGCGGGTCGCGGAACCAAGGGAACGAAGGCCCGCTACCAGGTTCCCGCTCGCTTTGAGGGCGGCCAAATGCCGATCCACATGCGGCTTCCGAAGCTGCGCGGATTCAAGAATCCGTTCCGCGTCGAGTACCAGGTGGTCAACGTCGGCGCGCTAAGCGAGCTTTTCCCCGAGGGCGGCAAGGTGACCGTCGAGGACCTCGTCGCCAAGGGCGCGGTTCGCGGCAGGCGCCTCGTCAAGGTCCTGGGGACCGGCGACCTGGCCGTCAAGCTCGACGTCCGCGTCGACGCCTGGTCGGAATCCGCAAAGGAAAAGATCGAAGCGGCCGGCGGAAGCATCGCCGCTCGCTGAGCCAACGGGAATGCCCTCGCGCCTAGCGGGGGCATTCCCGTGTTGCATTCCTCGCGGCGGGTCGCGCTTCGGATGTAGTCGCGATCGGCTGGCACCGGGTATAGTAATGAGAGCGGTGCGGGGCCGCCATCTGCCATCCCCGCGGTCGGGTCATTCCCGAACTCATCGACGCGGGCACAGTCCGCAACACACCCGCGGTTTTACCGCAATCTGGAGGAATTTTGCTCAAGGCGTTCGCGGCCGCGTTCCGCACCCCAGACCTTCGCCGCAAGCTGCTCTTCACGGTCGCCATCATGGTGGTCTACAGATTGGGCACTTTCGTTCCCGCGCCGTTCGTTTCGATACGCAACGTGCGCCAGTGCGCCGCTCAAAAGGGCGAGGGCAGTTTCCTCAATCTCCTCAACATGTTTTCGGGCGGGGCGATGCTCCAGCTGTCCGTCTTCGCGCTCGGCATCATGCCCTACATCACGGCGTCGATCATCATCCAGCTTCTGCGCGTCGTCATCCCAAGATTTGAGCAGCTTCACAAAGAGGGGCAGTCGGGAACGGCCAAACTCACCGAGTACACCCGCTATCTGACGATCGGCCTCGGGGTCCTCCAGTCGGCGGTGTACGTCTCTTTGGCCAACACGACGCTCTTCCAAGGCTGCAGGCACCAGCCCATCCCGGGGGCGAACCCCGTCAAGATCACCATGGCCATCCTCGCCATGACCGCGGGAACCGGACTCATCATGTGGCTTGCCGAGCTCATCACGGAGCGCGGCGTCGGCAACGGCATGTCGATCCTCATCTTCACCGGCATCTGCGCCAACTTCCCGGGAATGCTCGTCAATGTCGTCCGCTCCAACGCGGGGTGGAAGGGAGCGATCGTCGTCCTCGCGGTCTTCCTCGCCATCACGGTGGTGGTCGTCTTCGTCGAGCAATGCCAGCGGCGCATTCCCGTCCAGTACGCCAAGCGCGTCGTCGGGCGGCGCATGATCGGCGGCTCCACAACATACCTGCCCATCAAGATCAACATGGCCAACGTCATCCCGGTCATCTTCGCCTCCTCGCTGCTCATGCTCCCGCAGATGATCGCCTCCTTCGGCAATCAGAACTCCCGCTGGGTCCAATTCATCCAGTCCAACCTGACCAGGCAAGGCGTCTGGTACTACGGCCTGTACGCCCTGCTCATCTTCGGCTTCACCTTCTTCTACACGTCGATCACCTTCGACACCGAAGAGGTCGCCGACAACATGAAGCGCTACGGCGGCTTCATCCCGGGCGTGCGCGCCGGCCGGCCCACCGCGGAGTACCTCAGCTACGTTTCCAAGCGCATCACCTGGGTGGGCGCCATCTATCTGACGGTCGTCGCCCTCATCCCGTCCGTTATGTTCTCCGAGATGGGCATATTCCAGGGGACGTTCGGCGGAACGTCGATCATGATTCTCGTCGGCGTCGGCCTGCAGACGGTCAAGGACATCAACGCCCAGCTTCAGCAGCGCCATTACGAAGGCTTCCTCCGCTGACGCACGCGGGCTGACGTCCGCGGGCGCCGCCAATGGAAAGCGGCAGTTCGCAAGGGATAACAACGAAAGCAACTAAGCAACGCAAGGGAGTGTCCCAATGTCCATACGCTTCGTCCTCGTCGGCCCTCCGGGCTCGGGCAAGGGAACGCAGGCGCGCGCCCTCACGGAGCGCTTCGGGGTCCCCGCCGTCTCGACGGGCGCGATCTTCAGGTCCCACACCCGCGCGGGCGATGAACTGGGCCGCTTGGCGGACTCGTACACTTCGCGCGGCGAGCTCGTGCCCGACGACGTCACCGATCGCATGGTCGCGGCCAGGCTGAGCGAGGAGGACGTGGCCCGCGGGTTCCTCCTTGACGGCTATCCGCGCAACCTCCATCAGGTCCACGCCCTCGACGACATACTCGGAGGCTTGGGGACGGCGCTTGATTTCGTCCTGGAGATCACCGCAGCCGACGACGTCGTCGTGCGCCGCCTCCTTGGGCGGGCCGCCGAGGAGGGCCGCAAGGACGACACCGAGGACGTCATCCGACATCGGATCGCCCTCTACCATCAGACCACCGAGCCCCTTATCGCCGAGTACCGCGCGCGGAGGATCCTTCTGAGCGTCGACGGCATCGGCGACGTCGACGAGGTGTCCGAGCGCATAGGGCGCGCCGTCGACTCCTTCCTCGGCTCGCGTGCCTGATGCCCCGTTCGTCTCGTTCCTTGGAGTACAAGACGGACGGCCAGATCCGCAGCATGCGCGAGGCGGGCTTGGTCGTGGCGGCGATCCATGCCGCGCTGCGCGAAGAGGTCCGCGCGGGTGTGACGACGCGCCGGATGGACGAGGTCGCCTGCGAGGTGCTGAAGGCCCACGGCGCGCGGTCGAACTTCTACGGATACTACGGCTATCCGGCCCAGATCTGCGTCTCCGTCAATGAGGAGATCGTTCACGGAATCCCGGGGGAGAGGGTGCTCGAGGTGGGGGACTTGGTGTCGTTCGACTGCGGCGCCGTCCTCGACGGCTGGCACGGCGACGCGGCCTTCTCGGTTGTGGTTCCGGGCAAAGAAGCCCCGGAGCGCACGCGCCTGTGCGAGGTTGCCGAGGCCTCCATGTGGCACGGCATCGCGGCCATGGCAACGGGCGGCCGCGTGGGAGACATCGGGCGGGCCATCGACGATTTCGTTGTGAGCCTTCCCGACCCGCCGGGCATTGTCGTCGATTACGTCGGCCACGGAATCGGCTCGGCCATGCACATGCCGCCGGACGTGCCGAACTTTCGCTCTCGCGAGCGCGGGCCCAGGCTCAAGCCCGGCATGGTGCTCTGCATTGAACCGATGCTGACGGCGGGAGACCAGGCCAATCGGGTGCTCGGCGACGAATGGACTGTCGTTACAGAGGACGGCTCCGATGCGTGCCACTGGGAGCACGAGGTGGCCCTTCATTCGGGAGGAATCTGGGTTCTGACCGCGCCCGACGGCGGTGAGGCCGGCCTGGAGCCTTTCGGAATCGCGCCAGCCCCTCTGGAGTGAGCGGCCTCGCAGATCTTCTCGACTGTGGGAGGTTCGCGGAGTAGAACTTTGCGTGAAATCGGCGTCACTTCGCCGCTCGGGGAACGGTCCCCGAGCGGCGAGCAGAAACATCTCATAGGATAGGAGAGTCAGCCCCAAGCCGATCGGCGGACATCACGGCCGGTTCGCTTCGAACTGTCGGTTTCGTCATGATTCTCTAATCGCGGGTAGGTTTTCAACCCGTGGTGACACGCGAATGTGACGAAGATGGATGCGGATTCGGCATTGTAGGGGTATTCTATAATCTTAAAGACATCAGGGTTCCCTGGTGTTGCCACCATTAGATCTCGTACACGCACAAGATTCGGGAGGGATGATCAAGTGGCAATATTCAAACTCGACTCAGACAAATTCAATCAACAGCTAGCAAGTCTCTCGGAGGGCGGCGACAGGTTCCAAGAGGCTCAAACCAGCTTCAGGTCGGGCGTTCAGATAGAAGCGGGCCCCGACGGTTGCGAACACTGGTCAAGCGTCGACGAGCTCGACCATTTCAAGACGCCCCTGTATTCCTCGTTCGTCGCCATCGACGATGAACTGAAGGCCACGTCGGAGAGGCAGCACGCGATCATCGCGAATCTGCGCCAGTCTCTCACGTCGTTCCAAGACATCAATGACCAGGAGCGTCAAAACTACTTGGCCCAACTGGACGCTTTGGACTCGAAGTTCAATTACTATGCTCCCCAGGGCATGCAAAGTCTCACCCGTGCCTTTGCAGCAGGTATGAACGCAGCAAAGCAAGCGGGAATGCTAAAGGAGGACGGTGAATAATGGCTACTCCCAATGCTGACAGGCTCCACGGCATTGAGTCGTGGGACACGACGTCGATTGAGCAGGCGAACAGCCACCTGCGCGAAGTCAAGGGCAAACTCGAAGAGGTCGCGGGTATCAACGAAAGGGTTGCCGCTGACCTTGGCTTGGAGGGAACGACGGCCGAGTCGGTCCAAGCCGACCTTGGCAGCGTTGCCCGCGATCTGAAGGACCATTCCGAAGGGATCGGCAAGCTGATCGAGGTTCGCGAGGAGGCCATGAAAGGCGGCATCCAAGCGAAAGAGCGCAGCGCTGAAATCCAGGAAAAACTTGGTCAAGTTAACCAAATGAATGATGGTTTTAACAGCATGGCAAAAGCCCTTCCGGGGGGAGGGTCTGTGAGTTCCCAGCTTCAAGCCAAGGCTCAAGAGCAGCTTGAGGCTGCCCATGCCGAGTTTGAAAAGCGGGCTAAAAAGGTTCTCCATGAGCTGTACTCGCGCACTGAGTCGGCGATCTCGGGGCTTCCATTCATTCAGAAACAAACGAAGTCGTACGGACCGGCGGAGCCGGGCATAAACGACCGAAGAGGGCCTACGCCCGGCATAGGAGGCTCCGACGACGGTGATGGGCGGGGACGGCGAGGCGCCCCCGGCGACGGCTCTTCCGGCGGCTACCAGCAGACCGGCCCTTCAAGGTCGGCCACAGCCTGGCACACCCCGGGAAACAACACGTCGGTGGGCTCCGCCGGAAGTTATGCCGGTTCGACTGGGCATTCTTCCGTCTCTCCCATTGTCCCCGGCCAACGAGCAGACAGTTGGTCGCTGCAAAGCTCGCATTACACGCCCTCCTCATCAGGATCCGTGATCTCCGGAGGAGGAGCGCATCCATCGGTTCTCCATTCTCCGGCGGTGCACAATCCGCTCGCCTCGGCCGCCGCCATCGGCGGAGGAGGCGCCGCGGTGGCCGGATACAAGGCCTATCAGGCCGCCCGCGCCGCTCGAACGGCTCAATCGACGCCGACGCCGCGCGCCTCCTCAATGAGGTCGGGCGCCACTATGCGCACTCCGACGACGCCCTCGACGAGCATCGTCAAAGGCACGACGACCGCGGCCCGCGCAACAACGTCCTCGACGAGCCTGGGAAAGGTCGGCAGTGTCCGGGGCGGCGCCACTGGCATCGCGCGTCCCGTGTCCGCATCGCCGGCACGGGGGTCGAGCATCTTGAAAGGCACGACGACGGCAGCCCGTGCGGCCGCCCCGACGTCTTCCGGCCGCGGGTCGGGGATCCTGAAGGGTGCAACGACGGCGGCTCGCGCGACGTCGTCCGCTAAGACTCAGGGGACGGCCGGCAGCGCTCGAAGCGGCGCGACATCAGCTCGTGGGGCTGGATCGGGAGCTGCCCGTGGGACTGGGGTCTCTGGGCGTGCGATGGCTGGACGCTCCGCTGGAGGGTCCTCTTCGGCCAAGGGCGCAAACGGAGTTCGCGGGGGTGCCGGTGCGTCTGCAGGGCGTTCCTCCTCGGTTGCGGGGCGCGCTTCCGCCATGGGGCGTACGACCTCGTCGACGACTGCGTCTTCGCGCAGCGCGGCGGCTCGTCCGGGAATGACACGGCCAGGGACCTCCGCAGAGGGCAGGTCCGCTTCCACCTCACGCGCCATATCGGGATTGACCGGCGGGCGCGGCAAGGGCCGCAAGGACAAGCGTCGCGAAGACCACCGTCCGATTGAAGAAACGCAGGTTTCCCTTTACGAGACGGACAACACTGTGACCTTCCTGGAGGCCGGCCGACGTGAAGAGCCTCAGGAGAACCAAGACCAAAGAGACAAGCATCAAGGTTAAGCCTCGGTCGAGCAAAGGTGTGGGGTGGAAGCCAGACTCGGCTTCCACCCCACACCTTTCAACGCTTCACACAACGAGATCGGAAAACACTAAACCCTCGCGTTCTTAGATCACCAGCGCTTCAGACGCGCTTCATCATCAAAAGACGCGACGCGCCACGAGGTGTCATTGTGGGCGGAAACTGGCACCGGGGTCGTTTTGTGTGTGGGTGGGGTTGGGTGCGTGAGGGGTGGTCGGGGGTGCGTTGTGTCCGTAGCCTGACGGCGGTGGGTTCTGGGCGTTGTGCGGGTAGGGGGTTGGGTTTGCTGCCTGTGGGCCGGGGGCATAGGGCTGTGCCTGTTGCGGCAAAGTCGAAGGGGCGACAGGCGTCTGGCTGGTGCCGGCGGAGGTCCGGGCTGTGCGTCGTTTGCGTCCGAGGACGAGCCAGGCTCCTGCAATGACTGCTAGAACGCCGCCGCCGACAAGCCCCCAACCCCATGCCGGGAAACCGTCTCCGCCCTCGTTCTGCGACGATGCCGCCCCAGTTTTCTGATTCGACGGCCCGGTTGACTCGCCGCTCGAAGCCGAAGAGCTTGAAGCCCCTTCCTTTTCCGCTGCAATCGAAATGCCTTTGGAGAAAAAGTTTGGGTCGTCAATCGTGACTTTATTCCCTTGAATCTTCCCGATATTAGCTTTTGTTACTTTTCCTGGCATTATAATCGTCATTTTCACCTTAAAGCCGCTATAGCTTGTACTCTGTTTAATTGCCGGGACCATAACGCGATAAGAATTAGTATCCTCTTTTAAACCCGGTTTTTCTCCAGTTGGTTCATTTGACGTGACTTTACACTTGATATTACCCCCAGGAGGAGTCAAATCTTCGACTTTCGGATCTTTGATAAACCTAGTGTTTACCTGCGCCATTATCTTCACGCTTTCGCATGTTCGTTTAAGCTTGGTCATATATCCTATAGTGTCTTCGACTTCAAACGAAAAGACCGAGTTAGTGCCATGGCGGTAATCGATGGTTCCTTCGATACGGCATCCGGTTACTATGAAAGCTGTAAAGGCTATCAAAATTACTTTGATGAAAGAAGTTTTTGTGCGGACGGTCATGTCGAGTCTCCTCTGTTTCGAGAATCGGTAATGGCTTGTAGAATTGCCGTGCTGCCCCCAGCTTATCGCGTGCAGGCTCACCACGTCTCATTTCCGCGAGAAACGGAAACCGCATCGGCGCTTTTCTTCTCCAGCAGTCTTTACTTTGGACTTGACTTACCGTGGGCGGAATCGTGCGCCGGGATCGTCTTGTCCCTGGTTGGAGTTCGGTGCTTGAGGAGTGGTCGGGGGCGCGTTGTAGCCGTAGCCCGACGGCGGTGGGTTCTGGGCGTTGTGCGGGTAGGGGGTTGGGTTTGCGGTCTGCGGACCGTAAACATAGGGGTTTGTCTGTTGTGGCCAAGCCGAAGAGGCGAGAGGCACCTGATTGACGCCGGTGGTAGAGGCCTGGGCTGTGCGTCGTTTGCGTCCGAGGACGAGCCAGGCTCCTGCAATGACTGCTAGAACGCCGCCGCCGACAAGCCCCCAACCCCATGCCGGGAAACCGTCTCCGCCCTCGTTGCGCGACGATGCCGCCCCAGTTTTCTCATTCGACGGCCCGGTTGACTCGCCGCTCGAAGCCGAAGTATTTGATGCCCCTTCTTTTTCCGCTGTAATTCTGATGCCGTCGTTGAAGAAATCAAGACTGTCGAGCACGACTTTACTGCCGTCGATCTTACCTTTAGTTGTTTTTATAACCTTTCCCGGCATACTGACCACTATATTTGTCTTAGTATCGCTCCAGTCATAACCGTTAGTAATCTTTGGCATGAAAAAAATATACTTGTCACCGTCAGTCGTGAGTTTTACCTTATCGCTATCGAAAGGTTCGTTTGTTGATACTCTGCATGTGATGTGACCACGTTGAGAGGTTAGATCCTCAAATTTCGGATTTTTAATGATTTTAGCTTTAGCTCGAGTAGATAGTTCAATTCCCTTGCATGTTTGATTGATTTTCTTCATTGCATCAGTTGTGTCTTCAAGTTCTATCATAAACTTCGTGCTGCCGTCGGCTTTGAATTCGAGCGTCCCTTCAACGCGGCATGCGGATAGAACGAAGGCTGTAAAGGCTATCAAAATGACTTTGATGAAAGAGGTCTTTTGTGTGTGGACGGTCATGTCGAGTCTCCTCTGTTTCGAGAATCGGATGGCTTGCGGAGCTGTCGTAAGACTCCAGCCTAGCGCCCATGAGCGCCGATTGCTCCGTTCGGTCCGAGGGCGGAAGCAGATGCCTTTTTTCCCCCCCCCAGGGCCCTCTCTCGAAAGGGACGGGACGAGATCGAAGCCGGCCTGCCTTTCCCTCTTGGCGGGGACATCCCGATCAGGGCGCTTTCTTTCCCGGAGACCTTCTGTCTCCGCCGCGTGTAGCTCTTCCCCAAACAGGTCCTTCCCCTTTGAGTGGCGTCGTCTCGCGTTTAGTTCTGTTTAGGCTGGCGATTGGTGAAGCGGAGGGTCTCCACGCCGCCGCGCCGCGCTGTGTTAGAAAGTGGGACACAATGCAGCTTGCAGTAGTATAAGTGGAATTAAAGACATTAAATATTATGATCAATGGTCGTAGTGAGCCTAAATAAAGGTGAGCTTGAGCATCTTCACCTCAGCCTTCCGGAGGTCTTGCGTCGGAGCGTTTTACGTTGTAGGATGGATGTCGGGATCGCTGAACCCGCGGATAAAGCGGTCATCACGTCGTCAAACCGGTCGGGCAGGGCTTTCGTTTTGCCGGGGGCGGCAGGTTGATCATATCGCCAAGCTCGCAGGAGCTGGCGTTTCATTGGGTTTGAAGGGGCTGCCGTCCCGTCAAACTTACGGTGACAGTCGTGTTCGGCCGACTTAACAGGGCTGCTGTCTTGTTGGGTCGTCGGAAGCGGTTGCGTTCTTATTGGCACAGTGGCGCTATGCGTGTTGTCGGGCCCAGATCGGCTTGGCAGGGCGCGGCGCTGCTTCACGGACAGTATTCAATTCACGCAAGTAATTGAATCTAGTAAGGCTCGGTGCGCTGGCCGGTGCGGCGAGCCCTCATCATGGAGGGGTTTGTCATGTCGTATGCAATGGTTTCAGGTGATCTGGCGCTTCCGCTGCCGGAGTACGTTGATTTTGACAGCGCGCTGGTGCAGCTGTCGCATGTCAATGAGGCGTTGCATCGATCACAGATCATGGCCGGCAGCGTCAACCCGGATTCGATGACCGGGGAGATGGTCGAAGCGTGGAAGAGGGAGATCGAAAAGCTGACCGGCGCAGTCAGGAGGGTCAGCGGGATGGTTCACGCGGTCGGTCAAGCCATTGACTCCTACAAGTACCTGTACAGGCAGACCATCACGGACGTCAAAGGGATGCAAGAGGAATGGGACGGGCATATGCGGGCCTTCAAGGTCATCGACGTTTTGGGCGAAGGAGCCACCGATGCCGAGAAGAAGAGCCTGGAGGACAAGCAGTTCGAGCTGGCGGGCCGGTACAACCGGCGCATCGAGGAGTTGGACTCGGAGGCCGAGACGTTGTCGAAGAAGATCGAATCGATTCTCGGCGACCTTGCCCCCTCCGCCGGGAAGGTGGGAGCCGGGGCCGGGCGGCGTCCGGACCGCAACGATCTGGGCGTGGCCCTTTTCGGAGGAGGAGGAATTCTGGGGGCCCAGACGATGGCGGCCAACGCCGAGGCCGACGCCGCTGATTTTTCCAGGCTCGTCTCCGACGTCGATGAGGACGGGATTCCGACGAAAAAGGCGTTGGAAGAGATGAAGAAGAAGGGCTACCTCGACCGTCTCGGGACCGACCCCTACTTCTGCGCGGCCGTTGCTGCGAAGATCAACCCCCGGCGAATGGCCGACCTGGGACGCAAACTGGACGCGCGCATCGCTAAAAGCACCATGGTTACACAAACAGGATTAATAGAGAGAGATCAGCTCGGCCAACATGGCAAGGATCTTCAGCGGCTGTACGGGGGACTGGGTGCGTCGGTAATGGTTGCTACCGGTTCGGTTCCTCGGGGTTTGGATGGGGAAGCGAAAGACACCTGGGAGACGTGGAAGGGTCTGTCAGAGGGCGGCGGGGTGTCCATGAAAGTCAAGTCGGGCGACGAGACGATGGGGCAATGGCGGAAAGACTACCTCGAGTCCATTAAGGTCGCTGGACGTGAAGTAAAAGCGGTTGACTGGTCATTTGGAACGATTATTGGCGATAAACGAGGCTACGTGCACTTGGGTCAAATGTTCGCCATGGGGGCCAAAGCCCACCCTGAGCTGACGTTTTCCAACGAGTTCGTCAACGGCAAAGACTCCGTCATGCACGACCTGCTCAAATGGGACCGTGAACAAGGGGCGGACTATCGTGCTTCTTACGGCACACTGTCACCAACTACAGGTAAATATAATCTGGCCACTCACGGTAACTATTCCCCCTTTGATGGGTTGGGATCGCGTGATCCTGTAGCGAATATGATGTACGGGTTGGACGGGGACCCCAAGGTCAGTCGGGAGTTCCTCGCCAGCGAGGTCGACGTGCCCGGGAACAAGGATCCGAACGTGGCCCGCTATCTGGTCGGGTCCCGGTATGCCCTGTCGCACGGCATTTCGTCCTATGTGGACCACGGCGAGCAGCTCGGACACATCGTAGACGAGGCGACCTCGGGCAAGGATGCCGTCTACGACCCGCGCACCTTCACCGCCATCCGGGGCTACCTTCAAGGGTATACCGAAGGGCTGCACTCGGGCGGGCTCAATGGAAGGGATCCCGGCCAGAGTCTGGGCGCCCAAGGCGAACCGCGCTTCGGGGCAGCCCATTATTGTCTGCGCTCGTGGACAGGGCAGATTCTCAAGGAATACACCGATGACCTCGCTCGGGAACTGACTACCCCTTCAGGTGTGGAATCGGGGGATGGGGCCGTTTACGACGTCAAAGACAAACGCTATCGGCTTGCCCTTCCTGCTTCGCTGACCAACAACATCACGTTGGCCGAGAGAGGCCTGCTCACGGATCTGGCCTTTGAAAACGGTGTGCGCGACACTAAAACCACCGGATTGCACGGGCGTCCTCCGGCGCTGCTGGAGCTGGCAAACAAGGCGACCCAGGGCATGTACCGCGACGGAGTTGAGGCGTGGCGGATTGACAGCAAATACGGTCAGCATGTCGTCGGCCAGTACGGGGCGCTCTTGTCACATTTGGAGTTGGCTGAGTATCATGCGGACGTTGATGCTGGGGAGGCTAAGGACGAAAGTCACTCGGACGTCAGAGGCGTGATCAAACACCTCACGAGCTTCATTCCGACAAGCAAGGTTCCTGGCGGCAGCCAAGCCTTCCAAGCGGGTCAGGATGTAGCCTTCGACAAATGGCTTTCCCTCGACAACCGCGCCGAGGCCGTCAGCGACCGCGACAACGCTGTCGAAACCATCACAAACAGGCTTACTCAACCTACGTCCAGCGGACAATACAGCCCGGTGGACATTATTAGGAACGAAGCCGAAAGAAGGAACAATACATACGGAGTGCCTCAGATGCACCTTACGACAAATAACGAACTCCGCGACCAACTACCCAAGGAAGAGAACTTTATCGATGAAACAAACACCCCCAAGAAAGACACCACTCCTACCGAGCAGGAAGCTTTCCGATTTGCAAAACATTCTTACTGGACCAAAGAAGGGCAGCAAGATATTCCTCCAGTAACGACCATGAAGCATGCGATTGATGACGCTTATAAAGATTCTTTACGAAATGGGACACAGAGAAAAATCTAATGCGGTTACGGCATCTTCAAATGGGTTATGGCACTTCGTGGCAATACCTCGGCCGTGTTGGTTACCTAGAACGCGGAAAGGGTTCTAAGGGGTCGTGTCATTAGGTTGGTCTTTTGAACGGGGCTTAGCTTCGTCGATAGATGGCTTAGTCGCGGTGCGTTAGACTCGATGGACGACGTGGATTGACCTCAAACACCGCCGTGGCCCGCCCGAGATGAGCTCGGCGACGAGCGCATTAGTGACGACGTTAAGCATCCCTACGGCAACACCATAGGTAGTGAATAAGCTGCGCTGGTCACGACCGACACGTTTGGTACCCAGGCAGAGCGCACTTCAAGCACGACACAGAGCCTTGGGGGTACCGGGACTATGCGACTTACACCTGCAAATCTAACGCTTGAGCTGGCCCTTCTCATCGTCCGAAGAGGTTAGCTCTACCAGAGCCGACCTCTCTACGGCCCGCACGCCTCGCTTCTGCCAAAACTAGAAACGAGCTAATGATTTAGAATACTAGTATTCAGGAAGTTTGACGTCGGGTACTGGGTATGTGGTTCATTCAATGGAATCCAGCGCCTTCGTGAGCCTATCGTCAAATTTTTGTGCGTCAGTTGGGCTTTCTATATAAACTCCGCAGACGTAGCCATTTGGCAATCGACAAACCAAGCATGCGTCCACCTCCTATAGAATGTATTATAGTACGAGTAGTCGTATGCTGGACGTTTATCAATCCTCTTTGGCAGACCTAGTCTTTTGTTTTTCGTTCTCTCGCTGTCGCCTTTTGCCTGGTTGTTCTGCCAAATTTGTTGATCCCTCCACACTTTTGCCCCAATCGAGGATGAGCGAGAAAGCACTGTTAACGCTGCCCCGGCATTTGGCCCTTTCAGTTTCATTTTAAACAGAATCTGATTCCGATAACTATAGTACTCCGTGTAGTCTCTTTCGGAAGCAATGGCCTCGCCCCACTCTTTGTCCTTGAACTCCACGTCGGGAACAAAACGCGTCCGCTGAACGTTGAGCGAGGCCGCAGCCGCCGAGCAACAGAAGCAGCGCGCACAGCAACCTCCGCCGTCGGAACCAAACCTGTTTCCGGCGGCCGCCCCCGTCCAAAGTTGGGCGAACCTTTCTGGCTGGAGCGTCCCGGCCCGCCGGTTGTTCCGACGAAATCAGCTGCCCCGATGCGATTGGCTGCCTTGACGAGACCCGCGCGCTTCCCATTCGCCATTTCCAATTTTTCCTCTGCGCGAACCGAACTTTGACAAGAACGCGAACCGAACTTTGGAAAAGCCCTTACCTTGATATTCTAGCCAGCGGGTCCGCGTCACGACGAAGAAAGGCGGACAAGATGTCGATCAGCTACCTCGAATGCCCCTGCCTCGTTTGGGGCTGGCCGACTTCCTGAGGAAGGGCATTGTCGACGAAGCAACGGCTCAAAGAACACCGCCCTACTCGGCACGGAGTTTTCCAGTTGCCAAGCTTCTTGCTGGAGCGAAGAGGGGACGGCACTTCTCCGGCAACGACCGCGAAGCACACGATTAAAGAGGGTTATAGAGAGCCGCTACGAAACGCCAACCAAAGAGAGCCTAGTAGACAGTCTGGTCGTCTATGTGTTTTCGCAACCATTGAATGTGATCTAGAACTTTTATGATCTGCGGATCAAGTTTCTTTGCATCTATTGGGCTTTCTAGGTTAATTTCACAAATATAGCCGCTTGGGCAATCGACATACCATGCCTGTGCCCATCGTTTGAAGTCGTTTTCGAAGTAAGAGTAGCCATACGCATGTCGGCCTCCTATTTTTCGTGAATGTTTAAAAGGTGTAATTTGTAACCGTTGACTTTCTGGGATGCTGTACTGGACCATATTCTTTTGTCGCATGGTTATTGCGTTATAATGTCTGACTTTTACTCGTATAGATAAAACTGAACCCTTTTCTGGTCCTTTTAGCTTCATCTTGAGGAAAATGTGATATCCATCGTCCTGTTCTGTGTATCCGTGTTTGCTGTAGTCTGGTTCGCCCCAATCGTCGTCGTCGAACTTGACGGCAAGAACAAGATCTTTTGAATCGACGTTAAGCGAAGCGCAGCCGCCTACCAGCAGAAGCAATGCGGACATCAGCCCTGCGATAGCCCGAAAAGAGCTTCTTGCGTTCTTCTTGGCGCTTGTCTGGCCCGATTTTGCGCATCTGTTGTCCGAACACGACGCACCGACCGCGGGCAACGTTCCTCGGCTCTCGTGTTGCATCTGTGTTCCTCTTCCATCGGGCTCTAGGACGATAAACTTGCCTAGAGACTCGACTTGCTGCGCAAACTTCTACTGCACCACTGTAGACCACAAGCTGGCTTGCTGTCGGCCTGTTTGCAATGCCGTTAAGCGAGGCGCGCACATCTAGAGGTGTACGGCAGTGGCCGACTTGACTGAATGACGCCGACTTGACTGAATGATGCCGAGTTGACTAGCGATAACTCTTTCGGCGATGGCTCCTCGCAAAGTGCCCCTGGTCATAGGACCGTCGTAAAAGCCAACAAACTAAAGTCCGCGCCCCGCCGTATTGGCGGTCAGGCGCGGTCTTTGTAGACGGTGTAGGTTGTCCATGTGATGTGCTCGAATGCCTTCATGAGTTGTGGGTCGAGGTGTGGTGCGCCTTGCGGGGATTCCAGGTAGATTTGCCAACGTTGGCCTTCTTTGCCGCCGCCGCATTCGACGAACCACAGCTGGACCCATCGCTCATGCGTGTCGTGATAGAAGCTGAAGCCATAATGTTTGACGGCCCCCGATGTCGATAGGCTTGTCAAAAGCCGTCGGCCGTTTCCTTCCCTCGACGTCGTTCTTCACGTATCTTTCGAGCACTTCGTCCCGAGGAACGCGAGGCGTCGGACTCGAGTATCGGAAGTCGATGGACAGGATCGCTCCGGCGTTGGGCTGTGTGATTTTGATGCGGTAGAGGATCTGGCCGGTGTCTCCGCCGTGGGGAAGCACATCGTTCTCGGCTCCTTCCCTGCAGCCTGTGCCGCTGAATTTGACCTCCGGGAAGACGCCGGGGGCCCCCATCGGTCCCGGGTCGCCTATATCCCAAGGAAGGACATTATCGACGAGGCAAACGGCCCCATAAACGCCGCGCTACTCAGCAAGAAGCCTTCCGATTCGCCAAGCATTCTCACTGGGCCAAAGAGCGGCAGGCTGACATTACTTCAGCAACGTCCACAATGCACGCGATTGAAGAGACTCATAGAGAGTCGTTCCGAAAAGGCGAGCAAGGAAAATCTAATAGAAGGAAAATCTAGTAGATAGTCGGGTCGGTGATATGCTTTCGCCTCCACCGGATGTCATCCAAAACTTTGGCGATCTGCGGATCAAGTCTTTCTGCTTCTACTGGGCTTTCAACATATACTTCACAAAAGTAGCCAGCTGGGCAGTCGACGTACCATACCTGTGCCCATCTTTTGGAATCGTTTTCAAAATAGGAGTAACCGTACGCATCTCGGCCTCCTATCTTTCTTGGATGCTTAAACGGTCTAACTTCTAACTTGTGCGCCCCGGGTACTCCGTTTTCCCTAGTTAGCTGTTTTCGCAAGGTCTTTTCGCTCTGCGACATTTTCCTTGAACGTATCGATAGAATCGATCCAGTTTCGGACCCTTTGAGTTTCATTTTAAGAAGGATATGTGGTCCTCCGTATTGTTCGCTGCTTCCATGTGTGAAATCGTCTGGTTCGCCCCAATCGTCGTTGTCGAACTCGACGGCAAGAACAAGATCCTTCGAATCGACGTTAAGTGAGGCGCAGCCGCCGACCAGCAGAAGCAATGCGGACAGCAGCCCTGCGACTGCGTGGAAAAGGCGCGCCCGTGCGGTCGCGTTCCCGCGGCGGGGTCGGGCGGGCTTCGGCGTCGTCTTGCCCGTTCGGTCTTTGTCCGATTCATCTTCGGCCGGCGGGCATGTGGGCGTGTGCGTCATGAAATGTCTATGTGCATGCATTGCGAAAGCCGTCACTTCTTGGGCAGAGAGGATTGCAGCATGTCGAAGCGCGTCGCCGAGTTGTTCTCCTGGGAGTCGAAGTTCTCGATTCCCGACTTGATTCCCGAGCCCAGGGTTGCGCACCCGTCGGCGATCTCCCGGGCGGCGCCGGCGAACAGCTTTATCGTCCAGTCGAGCGTCTTCCTCAGCGCGCTCGTCCCGTTGTTGTCGGTCTTCCATCCGGCGTTAATTGTGTCGGTTGGCAGGCTCACGGCTATCTTTACGACGTCGCCGATGCAAGCGTCGATGCCTTTGCCGACGCCGTTGTAGTAGTCCGCGTCGTCCCATCCGGCGATGGCCTTGATTCCTGCCTTGTCGCGATCGAACTTGAGCTCGCCCATTGGAGTGTCCTTTTCGTTGTAAGGTTTGACGATATGTGTTTCTCAGGGTTTGACGGTATGCGTTTCGACGTCCGGCGGCATGGACTCCGCCGCCTGACGCCAAGTGTTTCTGCGGGCGGCACGCAGCTCGACGCTTAGCGCCTAGAGACGCATGGCTCTTCCGCGTCGCCCGATTCGTAGATGTTTACGTCTGAGAGCTTACCGGCATTCCGCCGTCGATGGAAGAGCGAAATCGACTTTCGCCTCTTTTGTTATAAAGAACATTCTCAGACGGGAAAGGGCGTTCCGGACAGGCGGCGGAACGAGCGCTCCGGACATGCAATGGGAAGGGCGCTCGGAATGGGGACAGGGCGCCCCGAGTGGAGATGGGGATTCTTTGGGCAGACGAGGGAAAAGCTGTTCAAGGGGCCCGTTCCAGACGCGCACAGAGCTTTTGGCGCCGTGAGAGGACGTGTCTCTGTTTCGGTGCCCGTTCCAGACGCGCACTGAGCTTTCGGAGCGTCGCGAGGGTGCACCGGGACACTCGGAGCGGAGGGGCTGTTGGATGGGGCAGTTCGAGAAGGTTCGAAGCCGTCGGTGATCTACTGCACCGGATCGCCACTACCGTCAAGCAGGAGGTCCGTGTAATATTAATCGTTGGTACGTCCTGCCCAAAAGCAGGTCTGCCTCGGAACCGCGCAACCCGGTGCGGGGCCGATCGGAGTGTTAGCGAGGGTTATGGCGAAGAAGGATGGAGTCATCGAGGTTGAGGGAGCGGTCATAGAGGCCCTTCCCAACGCGATGTTCCGCGTCGAGCTGGAGAACGGGCACATCGTGCTCGCTCACATCTCCGGCAAGATGCGCCAGCATTACATCAAGATTCTCCCGGAGGACCGCGTGGTAGTCGAATTGACTCCCTACGACCTGTCCCGCGGGCGCATCGTGTACCGCTATAAGTGAGCCCCGATTTTCTATCGCCGCCAGTGCCCTGACGGCAAGGAAGTACAGCAATGAAGGTCAAGCCCAGCGTCAAGAAAATCTGTGACAAGTGCAAGGTGATCCGTCGCCACGGCCGCGTCATGGTGATCTGCGAGAACCCGCGGCACAAGCAGCGCCAAGGGTGACCCGGCGCAGCGGGTCTTCCCGCGTCAACCGCACTGCCCGCCGCAAGGCAACCCCCGGACCGAAGGCCGGGGCTCCGCTGCTTAGCGGGGGAGAGGCAGTGTCCCACACCTTCGGACTATCAAGGAGCTAAGAAATTGGCACGTCTATCCGGCGTCGATCTTCCTCGCGAAAAGCGAGTCGAGATCGCGCTCACCTATATCTACGGCATCGGCCGCACCCGCTCGGCGGAAACGCTCGCGGCCACCGGCATCAGCCCGGACGTCCGCGTCCGCGACCTCACAGAGGACCAGCTCGTCGCGCTCAAGAAGCACATTGACGAGAACTACAAGGTCGAAGGCGACCTGCGCCGCGAGGTTCAGGCTGACATTCGCCGCAAGATCGAAATCGGCTGCTACCAGGGCCTGAGGCACCGCCGCGGCCTGCCCGTCCACGGCCAGCGCACGAAGACGAATGCGCGCACCCGCAAGGGGCCCAAGCGCACCGTCGCCGGCAAGAAGAAGAAGTAAGCAGTAGGAGTAGATCATGCCCCCCAAGACCCGCCAGGCCTCTTCCGGCTCCCGCCGTCCGCGTCGCAAGGAGCGTCGCAACGTCGTCGCAGGCCAGGCCCACATCAAGTCCACGTTCAACAACACGATCGTCTCGATCACAGACCCGAACGGCGCCGTCATCGCCTCGTGCTCCTCGGGCCAGGTCGGTTTCAAAGGCTCGCGCAAATCGACGCCCTACGCCGCGCAGCTTGCCGCGGAGAACGCCGCCCGCGCCGCCATGGAGCACGGCATGAAGAAGGTTGACGTCTTCGTCAAGGGCCCCGGCTCCGGCCGTGAGACGGCGATCCGTTCCCTCACCGCGTCGGGCCTCGAGGTCACATCGATCTCCGACGTGACGCCGCAAGCCTACAACGGCTGCCGCCCCCCGAAGCGTCGCCGCGTGTGACGCACGGCCCGCCTCGGCGGGCCCCAGCGGATATCCGCACTCCGCAGGCCGGACGGATGGCCTGCGGGCGACTGGACGTCAAATAGCGGGCGTCCATGAAAGGAAAGAATCGTGCTTATCGCACAGCGCCCTGTTCTCACCGAAGAGCAGGTCTCGGAGTACCGCTCGCGGTTCATCCTCGAACCCCTCGAGCCGGGTTTCGGCTACACGCTTGGCAACTCCATGCGCCGCACCCTGCTCTCGTCGATCCCCGGCGCGGCCGTCACATCGGTTCGCATCGACGGAGTGCTCCACGAGTTCTCCACGATCGCGGGGGTCAAAGAGGACGTCGCAGACATCATCCTCAATCTCAAGGAACTCGTCGTCTCCTCGGAAAACGACGAGCCGGTCCTCATGTACCTGCACAAGCAGGGCCCGGGAGAGGTCACGGCCGCTGACATCACGCCGCCCGCCGGCGTCGAGATCCACAACCCCGACCTCCACATCGCCACGCTGAACGATAAAGGCAAGATCGAGATCGACCTCACCGTCGAGCGCGGCCGAGGCTACGTCTCCGCCGCGCAGAACAAGGGAGAAGAGGACGAAATCGGCCGCATCCCGATCGATTCGATCTATTCGCCCGTTCTCAAGGTGTCCTACAAAGTTGAGGCGACCCGAGTCGCCCAGCGCACGGACTTCGACAAGCTCGTCGTCGACGTCGAAGTGAAGCCTTCGACGACGCCGCGGGACGCGCTCGCCTCCGCCGGCAAGACGCTCGTCGAGCTGTTCGGGCTGTGCGTCGAACTCAACAACGAGGTCGAAGGAATCGAGCTGGGCCCCCCGCCCGTCGTCGAAACCCAGTCCTCGGACCTGCAGCGGCCCATCACGATTCTCAACCTTCCCGCCCGTTCGCAGAACTGCCTGCAGCGTGAAGGCATCCGCACCATTGGTGAACTCATTCAACGCTCTGAGGCCGACCTTCTCGACATTCGCAACTTCGGCGCGAAGTCGATCGAGGACGTCAAGGACGAGCTTCTCAAGCTTGACCTGCGCCTGAAAGATTCGCCCGCTGGTTTCGTCTCCAGCTTCGGCGAGGAGAGCTACACGATGCAGTTCAGCGACGACTCGCAGGGCTGAAGCCCGATTTTTCCTAGGAGACACTACTATGCCCAAGCCCACCAAGGGCCCGCGTCTGGGCGGCTCGCCCGCCCACCAGCGCCACATCATCGCGAACCTGTGCAAGGACCTCATCCGCCACGGTGCGGTCACAACCACCCAGACTCGCGCCAAGACCGTCCAGCCCCACATTGAGCGGCTCATCTCGAAGGCCAAGCGCGGCGACACCTACAACCGCCGCCTCGCCCTTCGCGTCCTCCAGGACCGCGAGCTCGCCTACATCCTGTTCGAGGAGCTCGGGCCGAAGTTCGCCGAGCGCAACGGCGGATTCACCCGCATCATCAAGCTCGGCAACCGCAAGGGCGACAACGCCGCGATTGCGCGCATCGAACTCGTGACCGAGAAGGTCTCGCCCAAGCAGTCAGCGGTTCGCGAGGCTGAGAAGACCGCCAAAAAGGCGGCTGAGGCCCAGAAGCTCACGAAGGAAGCAAAGGAAAGCGCCGACGTCGAAGAGACCGCCGAAGCAGTCGAATCCGAGGACGCAGCCGTCAAGGAAGCCGCGGCCACGAAGGACGCGACGAAGGCCGACGCCGCCGAGAAGGAAGCCGAGGCTGACGAGTCCAAGTGATCCTCACGCGAGCCTGTCGCGCGAAGTCCTTGATCCGGAGCGGGGTGCACATGCACTCCGCTCCGCTTTTCACGGTGAACACAGGCGAAGTTTCTCGGTGGCTTCGGGCGGCTTCGGGCGTCGTTTTTGTGAGAACGAACGAGGCTTCAAAGTGACTTCAGGCGAAGTTTCCCCGCGATCCCGAACGGAGTTTCACGGCGGCCCCGAGCAAAATTCGAAGAATGCTTGGCTGTGGCAGCGAAGAAGGTTAGGCTTGCAATGACGCCACCGCGACGGCGGCGACGTCCCTGAAGTTCGGCGTGGAATGAGAAGGGATTTCCTCATGGACAACACGGTCACCGCTGACCTGCCGGCCTACACGGCCGAAGAAGAAAAACTCGTCATTCGAAACAAAGACGGCGTTCCCGTGGGCGTCAAGCCCGACAACTCATGGACGCTCCCGAAAATCGCACTGTGGATCTCGATAACCACGATGGGCACGCTCGGGTGGACGATGCTCGCCCTCGTGCGCGGCGAAGAAGTCAACACAATCTGGTTCGTCGTGACCGCGGTGTGCACGTACGCCATCGCCTACCGCTTCTACGCGCTCTATGTTCAGCGCAAGATCATGCGGCCCGACGACGCCAACGCAACCCCCGCAGAGCGAATCAACAACGGCAAAGACTTCGACCCCACCCACAGAGTGGTGCTCTACGGCCACCATTTCGCCGCCATCGCCGGCGCCGGCCCGCTCGTCGGCCCGGTATTGGCCGCCCAGATGGGATACCTTCCGGGAACGCTGTGGATCATCTTCGGCGTGTGCATCGCCGGGGCGATCCAAGACATGCTCGTGCTCTTCTTCTCCATGCGGCGAGGCGGGCGCTCTCTAGGCCAGATGGCGCGCGACGAAATCGGACGCGTCGGCGGAACGGTGGCCATGGTCGTCGTCCTCGTCATGCTCATGATCGTCCTCGCCGTCCTCGCGATGGTCTGCGTCAACGCCCTCGCGAAATCCCCGTGGGGCGTCTTCTCCGTCGGCTGCACGATTCCGATCGCCCTCGGAATGGGGCTGTGGCTCCGCTACATTCAGCCGGGAAAGATCACACAGGTCTCGATCGCGGGCTGCACCCTCCTCGTCGTCGCGATCTTCGCCGGAAGAAAGGTCGCCGAGACGGAGTTCGGACAAGAACACCTTCATCTTTCGCCGACCACGCTCGTGTGGGCGATGATCATCTACGGCTTCTTCGCCGCCATCCTTCCGGTGTGGCTGCTTCTGACGCCCCGAGACTACCTGTCGACGTTCATGAAGGTCGGAACGATCGTCATTTTGGCGGCCGGCATCGTTGTGGTTCGGCCCCTCGTCGAAATGCCCGCGGTCACCGAGTTCGCTGGCAACACCGACGGCCCGGTGTTCGCCGGAACCCTCTTTCCGTTCCTTTTCATCACCATCGCCTGCGGCGCCCTGTCGGGAATGCACGCCATGGTTTCCTCGGGAACCACGCCGAAAATGGTTCAAAAGGAATCCCAAACCCGGATGATCGGCTACGGCGGAATGCTCATGGAATCCTTCGTGGCCATCATGGCGCTGGCCGCCGCGGCCTCCCTCAACCAGGGCATCTATTTCGGGATGAACACCTCGGAGGCAACCGTCGACAAACTCGCAGGAACTCAAATCACCCAAACGACGAAGGATCGAGAGGAAATCACATCGAAGGCCGTGGGCAACCTCGGGGTGACCGACGTCCACGGCAACAAAGTCGTTCCCCGATGGGAGTCGACCGACAGCAAGGGAAACGAAAAGACGTACACCGGAGCGGAGGCCCTCAAGCAGGTCGCCAAAGACGTCGGCGAGAAGTCAATCGTCTCCCGAACCGGCGGGGCGCCCACGCTTTCGGTCGGCATGGCTCACATTCTCCATCAGCTCGGCGGAGGATCGGGAATGATGGGCTTCTGGTACCACTTCGCGATCATGTTCGAGGCTCTGTTCATCCTTTCCGCCGTCGACGCCGTCACCCGAGTCGCCCGATTCCAAGTCTCTGACGCCCTCGGAAACGTGTTTCCGAAGTTCAAAGACCCGTCGTGGCGGGCGGGCTCGTGGGGCGCCACCGCCGCCGTCGTCGCAGCCTGGGGTTCCTTGCTGCTCATGGGCGTGACGGACCCGCGAGGCGGAATCCAGACCCTGTTCCCGCTTTTCGGCATCGCCAACCAGTTGATAGCCGCGGTGGCCCTGCTGCTGGTGACGGTGATGGTTGTGAGAAAGGGATACACGAAGTACGTGTGGATACCGCTCATACCCTTCGCCTTCGACACAGCCGTGACCTTCACGGCGTCGTGGGAGAAGATATTCTCCACCGATCCAAAAGTCGGCTACTGGCAGCAATGGCGCGACGCGCGCAAGGCCCTCCCGGGATTGAACGATCCGAAGAAGATCTCTGAGACGGAAGCCGTCATCCGCAACACCTTCATTCAAGGGACCCTTTCGATCGTCTTCCTCGTCGCCGTCGCGTTCGTCGTGGTCTGCGCTGCGCTGCGCGTGATCAAGACGATTCGAACGGGCGACACGACGACGTCGGAGGATCCCTACGTCGAGTCGAATTTCTTCGCCCCGACGGCGATGTTCGCCACGCCGCTCGACAAGAAACTGGTCAAGGAGTACGCAATCGTAGGCGATCCGAATCTCATTCCCGGCATTAAGAAGGACGGAAACGAGGACCGAAGCGGGGACGGAAGCAAGGACCGAAGTAAGGAGGCGAAAGATGAGTGAGGCGGCTGGATGCCAGTGAGGGGGCAACAGATGAGTGAGGCGGCGAAAGGCGGCGCGAACGGGCTGCGGCGCGCAAAAGGCCTGCGCGGCGCACGCCGGCCGCGCC